>WBZM01003595.1_pt1 | contig 11971 bp, 7 predicted proteins | sample 5204271 | NCBI WGS metagenome assembly WBZM01 (sample SAMN12344346, study PRJNA552823) | activated sludge metagenome | biome: Activated sludge suspended growth; feature: Nitrification reactor; material: Wastewater; isolation source: activated sludge from nitrification reactor of wastewater treatment...
GGCGCCGGCCGGCGAGGACGTGAGCGAGCCGCAGACCTGCTCGGCCTGCCACGACCCGCACGGCGAGGCCACCTTCGGGCCGGCGGACGCGCGGGTCCCGACCCCGCGGCAGCTGCGGGTCTACGACGAGGTGGCCACCGCCGTGCCGGGCCTGGGCGCCCGCGGGGTGGGGCCGGCGGCGCTCTGCATGACCTGCCACAACTCCCGCACCGGCGTGGACGCCGCCACGGTGGGCACGCTGCAGTCCGCCGCCTCCCAGGCGGCGCCGCACCCGGCTGCCGCCACCGACGTGCTGCTGGCCAAGAACGCCGCCACCTTCGGCGGCGGCACCTACCCGTCGAGCGTCCACACCGGCGTGCCCAAGCTCTGCGTCGGCTGCCACATGTCGCCCACGCCGCCCCGCGGCAGCGCCGGCCACAACCTGGTGGGCGGCCACTCCTTCGCCATGCGGTCCGGCGACGTGGTCCACCTGGAGGCCTGCACCTCCTGCCACGCCGGCCTCACCAGCTTCGACCGCACCGCCTACGGCGACTACGACGGCGACGGCTTCCTGGAGGGCGTGCAGACCGAGGTCACCCACCTCTCGGCCCTGGTGCAGGAGCAGCTGGCGCTGCGGGCCGGCGTGGTCTGGCCCGCCGACACCGGCGGCGGCCCGGCCCAGCTGGTCTCCTTCCACGGGAAGATCCGCGTGCTCAAGAGCTTCGAGCCGGGCGTGAGCGATCCGGCCTGCAGCCCGGCTGGCGACCCCGAGGGCTGGACCGCGGCCGGCTGCTTCGCCTTCGCAGAGGGGGCCATCCCGCAGAACACGCCCTCGGAGACCGCGCTGCTGCAGGCGGCCTGGAACTACTTCCTCATCGAGGGCGACCGGAGCCGCGGCCTGCACAACACCGCCTTCGCCGTCTCGGTGCTGCAGCGGACCTACCAGGCGGTGGCCGGGGAGCCGGTGCCGGGGGCGGTGCTGCGGTAGCGGACGCCGCGCCTGCGACGGCCGGCCGGCCCGGGTGATCGGCCCTGGCCGGCCTGTCCCGCGGGTTTGGGACAACCCGGCCCACGCAGCGTCAGGCCGGTGGAAAGGAGCCCGGATCCCGAGGCCTTGCGCCCGGGGCCGGGCTCCCTTCGTTGGTGCACATAGTGCAATTCGGGCCCGGCGGAGGAAGTCGATGGCCTGCCCACACGCGCCCCGCTGTGCGCTCTTCTCGCAGCTCAAGACCAGCCACGCGCTCTCGGTGTGGCAGACCCTCTTCTGCGACAGCGGCTTCGACCGCTGCGTGCGCTACCGGCTCTCCGCGGTGGGCGCCGCGGTGCCGCCGGACCTGCTGCCCGACGGGCGGACGCACCTGCCGCACAAGGAGAAGAAGGTGGGGCGCTACGACACGTAGAGCGCCCCGTACTTCCCCTCGAGGTACGCCCGCAGGTCCTCGTCGGTGAGCCCGCGCCCGGTGGCGGCGCGGACGATCTCCTCGGCGGGGCGGGCCCGCCCCCAGGCGTGGACGTGCTCGCGCAGCCAGGCGAGGAGCGGGGCGAACTCGCCGCGCTCGAAGCCGTCCTCCAGGCCGGGCAGGGCGCGCCGCGCCGCCGCGAAGAGGCTGGCGGCGTAGAGGTTGCCGAGCGAGTAGGTGGGGAAGTAGCCGAAGGCGCCCAGCGACCAGTGGATGTCCTGCAGGCAGCCCTCGGCGGCGCGCGGCGGGGTGATCCCGAGGAGCCGCCGCATCCGCTCGTCCCAGGCGCCGGGGAGGTCGGCCACCGCCAGGTCGCCGCGCACCAGCGCCAGCTCCAGCTCGAAGCGCAGCGCCACGTGGAGGTTGTAGGTGACCTCGTCGGCCTCGACGCGGATGAGCGAGCGCTCCACCTTGTTGACGGCGCGGTGGAAGGCCGCCGGGGCCACGCCGGACAGCTGCGGGAGGTGGCGCGCCAGGCGCGGCAGCATCCCCTTCCAGAAGGGGAGCGAGCGGCCCACCAGGTTCTCCCAGAGGCGCGACTGCGACTCGTGGAGGCCGGCCGAGGCGCCCTGGCCGAGCACCGAGCGGCGCCAGCGCGCCGGCAGCCCCTGCTCGTACATCCCGTGGCCGGCCTCGTGGAGCGTGGAGAAGACCGAGGAGAGCGGCAGGTCCTCGAAGAGCCGGGTGGTGATGCGCACGTCGCCCGGGTCCATGCCGGTGGAGAAGGGGTGGGCCGAGCGGTCCTGCCGGCCGGCGTCGAGGTCGAAGCCGAGGCGGGGCAGCAGCTCCATGGTGAAGGCCCACTGGGCCTCCAGGTCGAAGCGGCCGCGCAGGAAGGCGTCGTCGGGCGGCGGCGCGGCCACGCAGCGCTCCACCAGCGGCGCCAGCCAGCCGGTGAGGCGCGAGAGGATGGGCGCCAGGCGGGCCACGCGCATCCCCTCCTCGTGGCCGTCGAGGAGGGCGTCGTAGCGCTCGCCGCCGGCCGGCACGCCGATGGCGTCGGCCTCCTCGCGCCGCAGCGCCAGCAGCCGCGAGAGGTGCGGGACGAAGCCGGGGAAGTCGGAGGCCTCGCGGGCGGCGCGCCAGGCCTCCACGCCCTCGCTCTGGGCGGTGGCCAGGGCCCGCACGAGGTCGCCCGGGACCCGCACCGCGCGGTCGCGGTCGAAGCGCAGCGCCCGCAGGGCGGCGGCGCGCGCCTCGCCCTCCGCCCCGTCCGGCGGGGCCCCGGCCCCGGCGCGGGCCAGCGCCTCGCCGAGGCGGGGGTCGGTGAGCCGCTCGTGGGCCAGGCCCTGCAGCGCGGTGAGCTGCTCGGCGCGCGCGGCGCCGCCCTTGGCGGGGAGGTAGGTCTCCTGGTCCCAGGAGAGGAGGGCGGCGGCGCCCTGCAGGGCGCGCAGCTCGGCCATGGCGCGGGTCACGAAGTCCCAGGCGGATTCGGGCATGCGCTGGTCTAGTATGCCGCCATGCCGAACGCCAACTACGCCACCGAGGTCCTGATCTCCGCCGACGCCATCCGCGCCAAGATCGCCGAGATGGGGCGCGCCATCGCCGCCCAGCACGGCGGCGGGCGGCTCATCTGCGTGGGCGTGCTCAAGGGCAGCTTCATGTTCCTGGCCGACCTGGTGCGCGCCATCCCGCTCCCGGAGCTGGAGGTGGACTTCATCGCCGTCAGCTCCTACGTGGGCACCGAGAGCACCGGCGTGGTGCGCATCACCCACGACCTGGCCCGCTCCATCGAGGGCGAGCACGTGCTGCTGGTGGAGGACATCGTGGACACCGGCCTGACCGTCCGCTACCTCCTCGACAACCTCGCCACCCGCCACCCGCGCAGCCTCAAGGTGGCCGCCCTGCTGGAGAAGCCGGCGCGGGCCCGGGTGCAGGTGCCGGTGGACTTCAAGGGCTTCACCATCGAGGACCAGTTCGTGGTCGGCTACGGCCTCGACTACGACGGGCGGCTGCGCAACCTCGATCACGTGGCGCTGCTGACGCCGCGGTAGGCGGGGACCGTGTCCGACGCCGGCGCCGCGCGCGGGCCGTCCACCACGCCGCCGGCCGGCTGGCCGGTGGGGCGGCCGCTGGCCTACGCCCTGGCCGCGGCCGGCGTGGCCGCGGCGCTGCTGCTGCGCCTGGCGGTGGAGGGCTGGGTCGAGCCGGTCTTCGTCTTCTTCTACCCGGTGGTGGTGGTGACGGCGCTGCGCGGCGGCAGCGGCCCGGCGCTCTTCGCCACCCTGCTCTCCATGGCCGTGTCGGCCGCCTGGCTCCTGCCCTACGGCGGCGGGCGCAGCCCGCTCAAGCTCGGCGACTGGACCGGCCTCGGCACCTTCCTGGCGGTCAACGCGCTGGTGGTGGCCGCCACCCACCGCTACCGCGCCGCCCTGCGCCGGGTGGAGGCGCTGGAGCGGGAGGCGGCGCTGCGGGAGGCGCGCACCCGCGTCGAGGTGGCCGAGGCCGGGCAGCGCGAGAGCGCGGCGGCGGCCCACCTCACCCGGGCCCAGCTCGAGGCCGTGCTGCAGGCCATGTCCGACGGCGTCATCGTGCTCGACGCCGACGGGCGCGCCGTGCTGGTCAACCAGGCGCTGGCCCGCCTCACCGGCCACGCCGACCGCGCCGCCTTCCTGGCCGGGTACCCGGACTTCTCGCGGCAGTTCGAGCTCGCCACGCTGGACGGCGAGGCGGTGGGGCCGGACGCCTGGCCCCTGGTCCGGGCCCTGCGCGGCGAGTCGGTGGCGGCGCGCGACTACCGGGCGCGCCACCTCGACGGCGGGCGGGAGCTCCTCGTCACCTTCGCCTGCGAGCCGGTGCGCGACGAGGCCGGGCGCCAGGTGCTGACGGTGGGGGTGGTGCGCGACATCGCGACGCGCATCGCCGGCGAGGAGGTGCTGGCGCGCCAGCGCGCCCTGCAGGAGCGCCTGGCGGCCCTGGCGCTGACGGTGCCGGGGGCGGTCTTCACGCTGCGCCTCCGCCCGGACGGGCGCATGGAGGTCCCCTTCGCCTCCCCGGCGGTGCGGGAGGTGTGCGGCCACGGGCCGGCCGAGCTCCTCGACGACGCCACGCCGGTGCGCGGCCGGGTCCACCCCGACGACCTGGCGGTGTTGCTGGGCCGGGCGGCCGAGTCGGCCCGCACCCTCGCCCCGGTGCGCGGCGAGTTCCGCTACCTCCACCCCACCAAGGGGCCGCGCTGGCTGGAGCTGCGGGCCATGCCCCGCGCCGAGCCCGGCGACGCCACGCTCTACGACGGCTTCGTGACCGACGTGACCGAGCGGCGCGAGGCCCAGGAGGCGGTGCGGGCCCTGGCGGCGCGGCTCCAGGCGGCGCGCGAGGAGGAGGCCACCCGCATCGCCCGCGATCTCCACGACGACCTGGGCCAGACCCTCACCGCGCTCCAGCTGGAGCTGCGCTGGATCGAGGAGCGGGTGGAGCGGCTGGCGCCCACCGTCGAGGCCGGGCCGCTGGTGGACCGGGTGGTGGCCGCCGCCGAGCTGGCCGCCGCCACCCTCACCACGGTGCAGCGCCTCTCCCAGGAGCTCCACCCGGCGGCGCTCGATCACCTGGGGCTGGCCGCCGCCATCCGCCAGGAGCTGCGCCGCTTCGAGCAGCGCGCCGACCTGGCGGTCACCGCCACGCTGGAGGCGGACCTGCCGCCGGGCGACCCCGCCGGCAAGGCCCTTTACCGGATCTTCCTGGAGGCCATCACCAACGTGGCCCGCCACGCCCAGGCCCTCCACGTGGAGGTCCGGCTGTGGCGGGCGCCGGACGGGATGGGGCTCTCGGTGACCGACGACGGGCGGGGCATGCCGCCCGACCTGGTCGCCACGCCGGCCACGCTCGGCCTCCTGGGGATGCAGGAGCGGGCCCACGCGCTGGGCGGCGAGGTGCGCTTCCTGCCGGGGGCGCGGGGCGGCACGGTGGTGACGGCGCGGATCCCGCTCCAGCCCCCGGTGGCAGGCCCTGATTCGCCGGTCGGTTCGGGTGGTGGGCCCCCTCGGCGGGGCTGACCGCTATCGCTTTGGCCGGGATCCTGCCTCCCCCGCCGGCCGGGTGTAACATCGCGGCGCTATGTCCTCTTTCTTCGCGCGCAACGGCGCCGGCGAGCTGCTCGCCCGCTACAGCTTCATCGAGCCCCTGCTGGAGGGCCGGCGGGTCCTCGAGATCGGCTGCGCCGCGGCCACCGCCGGCGCGAGCGCGCTGCTCCTCGCCGAGCGCGGCGCCGCCGCGGTCCTCTCCATCGAGGCCGACGAGGCCGACCTGGCCGAGGCCCGCGCCGGCCGCCACCCCTTCGTGCGCTTCGAGGCCACCGGCCTCGACGCCCTCAAGGCCGGCGCCTTCGACCTCGTCCTGCTGCGCGACGGGGCCGGCCTGGCCGACGATCCGGCCCGCCTCACCGCGCTGCGCCGCCTGCTGGCCGACGGCGGCACGCTGGTGACCGGCGTGCTGGCGGGCGGCCGCTCGCTGGCCGACCTGGCGGGCGACGCCGAGCCGGCGCTGGCCCCCTCCTACGAGGCCTTCGTGGGCGCCCTCACCGAGCACTTCCCCTCGGTGGAGGTGGCCACGGTCTCGGCCACGGTGGGCTACGCGGTGGTGCTGCCGCCACCCGACGGCAGCGAGCCGGACGTGAGCGTGGACGGCTCGCAGGCGGGCGAGGCCGACGCGGCCGCGTACCTGGCCATCTGCGGCGACGAGCCGACCGGCCTGACCGGCCTCACCATGGCGGCCATGCCGTCGCGGGCGCTGCTGGACCTCGCCGCCGAGGCGCGCGAGGCGGCGGTGCGGGCCTCCGGCGCGGGGGCCGAGGCCGAGGCCCGCGCGGCGGCGCTGGAGGCGGAGCTGGCGGCCGCCCGCGCCCGGGCGGAGGCGGAGCTGGCCGAGCTGGCGGCGGCGCGCGACGCCGCGCTGGCCGAGCGGCAGGAGCTGCTGTCGGCCCGCGAGGAGGGCGCCCAGGCCCGCGAGGCGCTGCTGCAGGATCGCGACGCGGCCCTGGCGGCCGACGCCGAGGCGCGGCTGGCCCTGGAGCGGGCCCAGCAGGCGCTGGCCCAGGCCCGCGGCGAGCGCGACGCGCTCATGGCGGCCCGCGAGGACGACGGGCGGGCCCTGGAGGCCACCCGCGCCGAGCTGGCCGGGCTGCGCGGCGAGGGGGCGGTGGAGGCCGGCCGGATCCGGGCCGAGCTGACCGCGGCCACCGACGCCCTGCGGGGCGCCGAGGCGCTGGCCAACGCCGAGCGGGAGGCGGGCCAGGCGGCCCGCGCCGACGCCGAGCGGCTGGGGCAGCTCCTCTCGCTGCGCGAGCGGGAGCTGGCCGAGCTGAAGGCGCGCGGCGCCGACCTCACCACCCGGGTGGCCGAGGCGGAGCTGGAGGCCGGGCGGGTCGGCGAGGAGCGCACCCGCGCCGTCACCGAGCTGGCCGAGCGGGCCAGCGCCTTCATGGAGCTGGAGGCGGCGCTGCAGGGCGCCCGGGCCGAGGCCCAGGCGGCGCGCAGCGCGCTGGAGGCCGGGCTCAACCGGGCCGAGGGCTCGGAGGCGCGGCTCCGCGAGCTGGAGGACGAGCTGGACGCCCGCGCCCGCGAGGTGGGCGTGGTGCGGGCCGAGGCCCAGGCGGCGCGGGACCAGGCGGCCCGGGTGGAGGCCGAGGCGCGCGCCGAGGCCGAGGCGGCCCGGGCGGCGCTGGCGGCGGGGCAGGCCGAGCGGGCCGCGCTGCGCGAGGAGCGGGACCGGCTCCGCGAGGAGGCGGTGACCGCGCGCAGCGAGGCCGACGTGATGGCGCGCCAGCTCGACTCGGCGCGGGCCGAGGCGCTGCGGCAGGCGGAGGCGCAGCGGGCGGCCGACGCGGTGCCGGCGCTGCAGGCGCGACTCACCGAGTCGCTGGCGGAGCTGGAGCGGCTGCGCGGCGAGGCGGCCATCCTCTCCGAGGCGGTGGCCGGCGCGCGCCGCGAGGGCGAGGCCCGCGCGGCGGCGGCCGAGGCCGCGGCCGCGGCCGCGGCGGAGGCGGCCCGGGCCGAGCTGGCGGCGGCGCGGACGCAGGCCGAGGCGGCCCTGGCCGGCGCGCGCGGGGAGGCCGAGCGGGCGCGGGCGGAGGCGGCGGCGGTGCGCGCCGAGGCGGAGGCGGCGCGGGCCGAGGCGGCCGGGCTGCGGGCCGAGGCCGAGGCGGCGCGGGCCGAGGTGGACCGGGCGCAGGGCGGCCTGGCGGCCGCCCTGGCCGACGTGGACGCGGCGCGCGGCGAGGCGGCCGGGCTGGCGGGCCTGGCCGGCGTGCGCGACGAGGCGGTGGCCCGGGCCCAGGCGGCCGAGGCCGAGCTGGCGGCGGTGCGCGAGGAGGCCGAGGGCCGGCTGGCCGAGGCCCGCGAGCAGGTGGAGGCGGCGCGCGCCCAGGTGGAGCAGGCGGAGGCGCGGGTCAGCGAGGTGGCGGCCCAGCTGGAGGCCGCGCAGGCGGCCGAGGCGGGCCTCCAGGCGGCCCAGGCCGAGGCGGCCGAGGCGCGGGCGCGGGCCGAGGCGCTGGAGGCGCGCGCGGCGCAGGCCGACGCGGTGGCGGCCGAGGTGGCCCGGCTGGAGGAGGCGGGGCGCGGCCTCGCCGCCCAGCACGAGTCGGCGCAGGCGCGCCTCGCCGAGCTCTCGGCGCGGGTGGAGGCCGAGGCCGGGCGGGCGGCGGCGGCCGAGGCGGCCCTGGCCGGGCTCGACGAGGCCCGCCGCGAGGCGGCGGCGGCCCGGGCCGAGGTCGGAGAGGCCCGCCGCGCGACGGCGGCGGCCCAGGCCGAGGCGGGCGAGGCCCGCCAGGCGGCGGCGCGGGTGGCGGCCGAGGTGGAGGCGCGGGCGGCGGCCCCCGGCCCGGAGGCGGCGGCGCTGCAGGCCGAGGTGGCGCGGCTGGCCGAGGCGGTGGCGGCGGCCGAGGCCCGGGCCGAGGCGGCCCGCTCGGCGCAGGAGGTGGCCGAGGGGAACGCCGCCGAGATCGACGCCGAGCTGCAGGCGGTCCGCTGGGAGAAGGAGGAGATCGAGCAGCGCCTGGCGGCCCAGGCCGCCCAGGCCGGCGCGGCGCCGGCCGCCGACGTGGCCCGCCTCCGCGACGAGGTGGCGCAGCGCGCCGCCGAGCTGGTGGCGGCGCGCCGCGAGGTGGCGCGGCTGGAGGCGGTGGTGCGCGAGCTGACCAGCCGGCCCGGGGGCATGGAGGGCGGCGAGGACGGGGCCCGCGCCGCCGCCGCGGAGGCGCGCGCCGGGCAGGCCGAGTCGCGGCTGGCCGAGCTGGCCCGCCGCGCCGCCGAGGCCGACGCCCGCGTGGCCTGGGCCGAGTCGCAGGCGGCCGACGCCGAGCGGCGCGCCCAGGCCGCCCAGGCGGCGGTGCTGGAGGCGCAGGCGGCCCAGGCGGCCCAGGCGGCCCACGGGGGCGGCCCGGCCCCGGGGGGCGACGCCAAGCTCCGCGAGGAGCGCGACGCGCTGGCCTCGGCGGTGGCCGAGCGGGACGGCCGCATCGCCCGGCTGCAGCGGGAGGTCCAGGACAAGACGGACCGCCTGGGGCGGCTCGCCAAGGAGATGGGCGAGCTGAAGGCCAAGGGGCTGGGCAAGATCTTCAACCGCTGATGGGGGTCGCCGGGCCTGTCGCGGGCCCGGCGGCGCTCTGCTAACGTCCGCCACCGTGAGCGACACCACCCGCCGCTACGAGCGCATCGACATCGAGCTCCCGGTCCGGCTCTTCATCCCGGGCCAGGGGGGCCTCAAGTTCGAGGCCTTCTGCACCTCCAGCAACCTGGGGCTGGGCGGGCTCTTCGTGGCCTCCAGCTTCCTGCTGCCGGAGGGGCTGGACGTCACCGCCGAGCTCTCGCTGCCCAGCGGGCCGCTGGCCATCCCCTCGCGGGTGGCCCACGTGGTGCCCCTCGACCACGACGACCTGGCGAGCGGCATGGGCGTCGAGTTCCTCGACGTCAACGCCCACGGGCGCGAGACGCTGCTCCGCTACTTCACGCCGCTGCGCTACGGCGAGTTCTACCGGGCCTTCGTGGAGGAGTTCCCCCACCTCAAGAAGGACCTGCCCCTCGCCGACGTCTCCCTGATGGTGAACCTCTGGGAGGAGTGGAAGGTGAAGCAGGAAGGCGGCCCGGCCGCCACCTCCTCGGGCGTGCAGATGTCGCCCCCGGTGCGCCGCACCGGGCCCGCCGCCGCGCCGCGGCCGTCGCCGCGCCCGGCGCCGGCCCGCCCGCCCCGCCGCCGCTAGCGCCGGCCCGCCTGGCGCCTCCCTCCCTGCCGAAGCACGAGAACCACGACATGGCCCCGGTCCGGCTCGCCCTCCTGTGGCACATGCACCAGCCGCTCTACCGGGAGCCGGAGACGGGCGAGTACCTCATGCCCTGGGTCCGGCTCCACGCCACCCGCGCCTACTACGACATGGCGTGGATGCTGGAGCGCCACCCGGGCGTGCGCTGCACCGTGAACTTCACGCCGGTCCTGCTGGAGCAGCTGCAGGACTACGTGGACGGCGTGGCCCGCGACCGGCTCCTCGACCTCACCGCCCGCCCCGCCGCCGACCTCACCCAGGACGAGCGCGAGGCGGTGCTCCGCCAGTTCTTCATGGTGAACTGGGAGACCAACATCCGGCCGCTGCCGCGCTACTGGGAGCTGCTGCACCGGCGCGGCCGCGACCTGCGCAGCCTGGACCTGCGCCGGGTGGCCCGGGGCTTCACCGAGCAGGAGCTGACCGACCTGCAGGTGCTCTTCAACCTGGCCTGGGTCGGGTTCGGCGGGCTCCACGACGACGAGGCCATCCGGGCCCTGCGGGAGAAGGGGCGCGGCTACGACCAGGCCGACGTGACCGAGCTCCTGGCGGCCCAGCAGCGGCTGCTCAGGCAGATCGTGCCGCGCTGGCGCGCCCTGGCCGAGCGCGGCCAGGTGGAGCTCTGCACCACCCCCTACCACCACCCCATCCTCCCGCTGGTCTGCGACACCGACGCGGCCCGCCGGGCCCTCCCCGGGCTGCAGCTGCCGCCGCGCTTCGTGCACCCCGAGGACGCGCGCTGGCACGTGCGCCAGGCCATCGACACCCACGCCGCCCGCTTCGGCGCGCCGCCGCAGGGCATGTGGCCGGCCGAGGGCTCGGTCTCGCCCGAGGCGCTGGAGGTGCTCTCCGGCGAGGGCGTGCAGTGGGCCTGCTCCGACGAGGGCGTGCTGCTCCACTCGCTGCCGCCCGACGCCACCCGGCTGCGCTCGCTCTACCGCCCCTGGCGCTTCGCCGCCGGCGGCGGGCGCGAGCTGCGGATGATGTTCCGCGACCGGCCGCTCTCCGACCTGATCGGCTTCACCTACACCCGCTCCACCGCCGCCGACGCGGTGGCCGACTTCCTGGGGCGCCTCGGCGCCATCGGCGACGCCTGGGAGCGCGACGGGCAGGACGGCCCGCCCACGGTGGGCGTCTTCCTCGACGGTGAGAACGCCTGGGAGCACTACCAGGGCTCGGGCCAGGCCTTCCTGGAGGCCTTCTACGCCGGGCTGGAGCGGAGCGAGCAGGTCACCACGCTCACGGTGGGCGAGGCGGTGGCCGGGGCCGAGGGGCCGCCGGTGCCGCGCATCCACTCCGGCAGCTGGATCGAGGCCTCCTACCGCATCTGGATCGGCCACGCCGAGGACGTGGCGGGCTGGACGGCCCTGGGGAAGGCGCGCGACGCGGTGGCCGCGGCCGAGCAGGCCGGCACCGTGGACGCGGAGCGGCTGGCCCGCGCCAAGCGCCACCTCTACGCCGCCGAGGGCTCGGACTGGTACTGGTGGTACGGCGACGACTTCGCCACCGAGCAGGGGGCCGAGTTCGACGCGCTCTTCCGCGGTCACGTGGTGCAGGCGGCCCTGCTGGTGGGCGCCGCGCCGCCCGCCGAGGCCCTCGAGCCCATCAAGCGGGCGGTGGCCGCCGCGCCCTCCAGCGACGAGAAGCCGCTGCGCCAGCCCACGCTGCTCTTCTCGCCCACGCTCGACGGCCGCGAGACCACCTTCTTCGAGTGGCAGGGCTCGGGGCTCTACCGGCCCGGCCAGTCGCGCGGCTCGATGTTCGGCGGCGCCCAGGCCTTCGCCCTGCTGCGCTTCGGCTTCGACCTCACGGCGCTCCACCTCCGGCTCGACCCGGCCGAGTCGGCGGACCGCGCCGCCGAGGTGGGCAACCTGCTGCGCGTCGAGGTGGTGGCCCGCGACCGGCAGCTGGAGGTGGACTTCGAGCTGCGGCCCGACGGCGCCCTGCGCGCCGGCCGCGCCTCCGGCCGCGCCGCCGGCAACGCCGCCGGCCTGGCCGCCATGCGCGAGGTGCTGGAGCTCTCCATCCCCTTCGCCGCCCTGGGCCTGGCCCCCGGCGACAAGGTGGCCCTGGCCGTCCACGTGCTCAAGTCGCAGGTGGAGGTGGAGCGGCTGCCCCGCTACGGCTTCGTCAACATGGTGGTGCCGGACGCGGACTTCGAGGGCGTGAACTGGCGGGTGTAGCGGGAGGGGCCCCGGCCGCAGGCCGGGGAGGGCGCAGCCCTCCCCGCGGGACGCGCCGCCGAGCGCGCAGCGCGACAGCGGCGCAGGGCCCCGCGCAGCAG
>WBZM01003596.1_pt1 | contig 11970 bp, 11 predicted proteins | sample 5204271 | NCBI WGS metagenome assembly WBZM01 (sample SAMN12344346, study PRJNA552823) | activated sludge metagenome | biome: Activated sludge suspended growth; feature: Nitrification reactor; material: Wastewater; isolation source: activated sludge from nitrification reactor of wastewater...
GTCGTCGCGGCCCGCATCCAGCCCCGCTGCGAGCGCGCGGCGGCGGTAATCGAGCACCCAAGCCGTCACTCGCTGCGGTGGCCACGCGATGTAGGCGTCGCGCAGCAGGGAAACGAGGTCGTAGGTAATCGGCCCGCGCACTGCGTCCTGGAAGTCGAGGATGCCCGGGTTGTCGCCCGGGCAGACCATCAGGTTGCGCGAATGGTAATCACGGTGCACGAACACCTGCGGCGCGCCGAGGCACGCGCCGACCAGCGCATCCACGGCCCGCGCGATCGCCTGCGCCTCCGCGGCCGACGGCTCGAGCCCCAGGTGGCGGGCCAGCAGCCAGTCCGGGAACAGGCTCATCTCGAAGCGCAGCAGCTTCTCGTCGTAGGGCGGCAGCTGTCGCGCGTGCGCGTCGCCGCCGGCCTGGATGCGCACGAGCGCGTCGAACGCATCGCCGTACAGCGTGTCGGCCTGCCCCTCGCGCGCGAGCTCCGGCAGGTACATGCGGGTGCCGAGGTCGGTGAGCAGCAGGAAGCCGCGCGCGGCGTCGCGCTCGAGCACACGCGGCGCGTGCACGCCGATCGCGGCCAGCATGCCGGCGATCCGCACGTAGGGCTCGACGTTCTCCTTGTCCGGCGGCGCATCCATCACCACGCGGGTGCTGCCGTCCGCCAGCGTCAGGCGGAAGTAGCGGCGAAAGCTCGCATCGGCCGACGCCGGCGCGAAGCCGTAGCCCGACAGGCCGAGACCCTCCCGCAGCCACTGGTGGAGCAGGTCGAGCCGTGGGTCGGCCGCAGCCGTTCGCTGGTCGTTCAAGGGGGCCCCGGAAAGTCGGATACGCACGATGGGCCGCAATTATAATTGCGCCGATGACGGGGAAGCCGAAACACCTTTCCGACCGGCCGCGCTGGCGCGCGCTCCCCCGGCTCGTGGCGGGCCTGCTGGCCGCCCAGGGCACCCTGGCGGCCGAAGAGCCCGCCTCCCCGGTCGCGACCGAGGGGTCCGCAGCCCTCTGCCGCATCCTGCAGGCGCCCGACCCCCGCATCGCCGAACTGCAGCGGGCCGACCCGGACGATCCCCGCATCGAGGTGCACAGCGACACCGGCACGCTCGGGCGCGACGGCAATGCCGACCTGCAGGGCAACGTGTCGATCCGGGTCGGGCAGCGCCTGCTCACCGCCGAGCAGGCCGAGATCGACGCCACTCGCCGCAACGTCCAGCTGAAGGGCCAGGTCGAGTACCTCGACCCGCAGCTTCACGTCACCGGCCGCGGCGGCTCGTTCAACAGCGCGACCGGCGGCGAGTTCGAGGGCGCGAAATTCGAACTGCTCGACCAGTCGGTGCGCGGCGCCGCGAAGGACGCGGAACTGCGCCAGGACGGCACGATCGACCTGAGCGGCGTGAGCTACACCGCCTGCCCGCCGGGCAACGAGGACTGGCAACTCAAGGCGGGCGGGATCGAGATCGACCAGAAGGCGCGCATGGGCACGGGCCACAACGTGCGGCTCGACTTCAAGGGCGTGCCGATCTTCTACACGCCGTGGATCTCCTTTCCCGTCGGCGACCAGCGCAAGAGCGGGCTGCTGTTCCCGACCATCGGCTCGAGCAGCAAGAGCGGCACGCAGGTCGCCGTGCCCTGGTACTGGAACATCGCGCCGAACTACGACGCGACGTTCACCGCCCGCTGGTACTCCGACCGCGGCTTCCGCGTCGATCCCGAGTTCCGTTACCTGACGGAGCGCAGCCGCGGCGTGCTCGAGGCCGAGTACCTGTTCCACGACGACGTGACGGGCGAGTCGCGCAGCTACGTCGACCTGCGCCACGTCACGCGGTTCGACGGCCAGACGCGCTGGATCGTCGACGCGGCGAACACGAGCGACACCGACTACTTCGAGGATTTCGGCGTCGGCTTCGAGGGCACGAGCGTCAGCTTCCTGAACCGCCTGACCGAACTGCGCCACGACACCGGGCACTGGATGCTGCGGGCGCGCGCCCAGGACTACCAGGTCATCGACCGCGCCCTGGCCGACGAGGAGCGGCCGTACGCGATCCTGCCGCAGCTGACCGCGCTCGGGCGCTGGCGCGACCTGCCGGGCGGGCTGTCGGCCAGCTTCCTCGCCGACGTCACCAACTTCGCGCGCGACGCCGGGCCGCAGGGCGTGCGCGTGGAGGCGAATCCGTCGGTCGAGTGGCGCGCGGACCGCAACGGCGCCTTCCTCGCGGCCGGCGCCGGTTTCGACTGGCTGCAGTACGCGCTCAGCGACGTCGCCACGGGCGGCGAGGACGCCCCGAGCCGCGCGGCGCCCATCGCCAGCATCGACACCGGGTTCGTGCTGGAACGCCAGGCGGGCGCGCGCGGCCAGAAGCTGCAGACGCTGGAGCCGCGCCTGCTCTATCTCTACGTGCCCTATCGCAACCAGGACGACCTGCCCGTGTTCGACACCGGCGTGCCGGACCTCAACCTCGTGCAGCTGTTCCGCACGAACCGCTACGTCGGCAGCGACCGGCTCGGCGACGCCAACCAGGTGAGCCTCGGCGTCACCACTCGCCTGCTCGACGCCGGCCGCGGCCGGCAATACCTGAGCGCCACGCTCGGGCAGGCGTTCTACTTCGACCAGCCGCGCGTGCGCCTGCCGGACGAGCCCGTGCGCGACCGCTCCACCTCGGACGTGGTCGCGGAACTCGACCTGTCGGCCTTCAAGAACTGGAACGTCCACTTCGGCTACCAGTGGAACCCGGACCAGACGCTGACCGAGAAGTCCGAGGTGTTCGTGCAGTACAAGCCGCAGTCGGACCGCGTGGTCAACGTCGGCTACCGCTTCCGGCACGACCTGCTCGAGCAGTTCGACCTGTCCACGGCCTGGCCGATCACGCGCGAGTGGCGCGGCTTCGCGCGCTGGGTCTACTCGGTGCGCGAGGACAAGTCGCTCGACCAGTTCGTCGGACTGGAGTACTCCTCGTGCTGCTGGGCCGTCCGGCTGGTCGGCCGCAAGTTCGTCAGCAGCCGCACCGGCGCCTCGGATACCTCGATCGGCCTGCAGCTGGAACTCAAGGGCCTGTCCAGTGTCGGAGTGGACAACGAAGCTTTCCTGCGCGATGCGATTCGTGGATACTCGCCGCTCCCGTCCGACTCCCGGTCCTGAAATGTCCCTGATTCTCAAGCGTTTTCTGGCCTTCGCCGCCCTGCTCGGCGTCGCCGCCGCCGCCTGGCCGCAGTCCAAGCAGCTGAGTTCGACCGGGGTCCTGCTGAACAGCGTGGCCGCCGTGGTGAACGACGGCATCGTGCTGCGCAGCGACGTCGAGAACCAGATGGAGGCCATCTCCCAGCGCATCGAGCAGTCCGGGCAGCAGGTGCCGCCGCGCAACATCCTGCGCCAGCAGGTGCTCGAGCGACTGGTGCTGCAGGAGGTGCAGATGCAGCGCGCCGATCGCCTCGGCATCAAGATCTCCGACGAGATGGTCAACCAGGCACTGACCGAGGTCGCGGCGCGCAACAAGATCAAGTTCAGCGACCTGCCGGCCGCGCTCGAGCAGCAGGGCATCGACTACCGCGGTTACCGCGACGAAGTGCGCAAGGAGATGGCCCTGCAGATGCTGCGCCAGCGCGACGTCATCTCGCGCGTGTACGTCTCGCCGCGCGAGGTCGAGCAGTGCATCGCCAAGCGCAAGGCGTCGCCCGGCGCGGACAACGAGTTCAACCTCGCCCACATCCTGGTGGCCGTGCCCGGCAACGCGACCGAGCAGCAGGTCGCCGAGCGCGTCGCGCGCGCCCAGGGCGTCTACGAGCGCGCCGTGAAGGGCGAGGATTTCGCGCAGCTCGCGATCTCGTACTCCGATTCCGGCACGGCGCTCGACGGCGGCGCGCTCGGCTGGCGCAAGGCGGCACAGCTGCCGTCGTTCGTGGCCGACGCGGTGCCGAAGATGCAGGCCGGCCAGGTGACCGAGCCGATCCGCACGCCGAGCGGCATCCACATCTTCAAGCTGCTCGAGGTGCGCGGCGCCTCGCAGGCGGCGCTGGTCTCGCAGGTGCACGCGCGTCACATCCTGATGAGCACCAACGAGGTCGAGGACGACGAGACCGTGCGGCAGAAGCTGCTCAGGATCCGCGAGCGCGTGATGAACGGCGAGAGCTTCGAGGCCATCGCCTCGGTCACCTCCGAGGACACCGGCTCGGCCGCCAACGGCGGCGACCTCGGCTGGCAGGGTCCGGGCACCTTCGTCCCCGAGTTCGAGCAGCAGCTCGACGCCCTGGCGGAGAACGAGATCAGCCAGCCGTTCAAGTCCAAGTTCGGCTGGCACCTGGTGCAGCTGCTCGGCCGGCGCACCTACGACGCCTCCGAGGACGTCACGCGCAACCGCTGCGTGATGCAGCTGCGCGAGGCCCGCGCGGACGAAGAGACGGAGATCTGGCTGCGCCGCCTGCGCGACGAAGCCTACGTCGAATACAGGATGTGAGCAGCGCACGTCGCCGCACGGCCCTGCCGACCATCGCCGTCACCACGGGCGAACCGGCCGGCATCGGGCCCGACCTCTGCCGGCGGCTCATCGACCGGCGCCGGCGCGACTGCCGGCTGGTGCTGATCGGCGACACCACGCTCTACGCCCGCTCCGCGCCGCGGCACCGCGCGCCGAAGCTCCCGCCGCCTTTCGACCCAACGGACCCGGTCGCCAGGGCGCGTGTCGAGGCGCTGCACGTCGACCTGCGCGTGCCCTGCACGCCCGGCCGGCTCGATCCCGCCAACGCCCCCTACGTGATCGAGACGCTCGACATGGCGATCGGCGGCTGCGCGGCCGGCGCCTTCGCCGGCATCGTCACCGCACCGGTGCACAAGGGCGTCATCAACGACGCCGGCGTGCCGTTCAGCGGTCACACGGAGTACCTCGCCGAGGCCACGGGCGCACCGCTGCCGGTGATGCTGCTGGTCGGCGGCGGACTGCGCGTCGCGCTGGCCACGACGCACCTGCCGCTCGCGCAGGTGAGCGCCGCGATCCAGCCCCAGCGGCTCGCGGACGTGCTCACCGTCATGGACCGCGACCTGCGCCGGCTGTTCGGGCTGCGCCGGCCGCGCATCCTCGTGCTGGGCCTCAATCCGCACGCCGGCGAGGGCGGCCACCTCGGCCGCGAGGAGATCGAGGTCATCGAGCCGACGCTGGCCGCGTTGCGACGGCGCGGCCTGCGGCTCGAGGGTCCGGTGCCGGCCGACACCGCGTTCCTGCCACACCGGCTGGCGGGCGTCGATGCGGTGCTCGCGATGTTCCACGACCAGGGCCTGCCCGTGCTGAAGCACGCCAGCTTCGGCCACGGCGTGAACGTCACCCTGGGACTGCCGATCGTGCGCACCTCGGTCGACCACGGCACGGCCCTCGATCGCGCCGGGACGCAGGACGTCGACGCCGGCAGCCTGGATGCCGCCATCGACCTCGCGGTCGAACTCGCGGGCCGCGCGCGGCGGGCCCGCCGTTGAAGCCGCGCGCGAAGAAGCGTTACGGCCAGCACTTCCTGCACGATCCGGGCACGATCGAGCGCATCGTGCGCAGCATCGGCCCGGCGCCGGGGCAGCGCATTGTCGAGGTCGGTCCCGGTCGCGGCGCCATCACCGCGCCGCTGCTGGCGGCGGCCGGCGCGCTCGACGTGGTGGAGATCGACGCGGACGTCGTGCCGCTGCTGCGCCAGCGCTGCGGCGCGGGCGACCTGCGCGTGCACCTCGCCGACGCGCTGGAGTTCGACTTCGGCGCGCTGCGTGGCGACGGGCCGCGCCTGCGCCTCGTCGGCAACCTGCCCTACAACGTCTCCACGCCCCTGCTGTTCCACTTCGCCGCGCACCTCGACGCCATCGAGGACATGCACTTCATGCTGCAGCGGGAGGTCGTGACGCGCATGGCGGCCGCCCCCGGCAGCAAGGACTATGGCCGGCTCACCGTGATGCTGGCGCCGCTGGTCGAGGTCGAGCCGTTGTTCGACATCGGCACGGGAGCGTTTTCTCCGCCCCCGCAGGTCGTCTCGACGTTCTTCCGCCTGCGCCCGCTGCGCCAGTCGCCCTTCCCGCTCGGCGACCGGCAGGCCTTCGCCCGGGTGGTGGCCGCGGCGTTCTCCCAGCGGCGCAAGACGCTGCGCAACTCCCTGTCGGGCCTGTTGTCCGCCGAGGCCATCGCGGCCGCCGGCGTGGACCCCGGGGCCCGCCCCGAGACCCTGTCGCCGGCGCAGTTCGCCAGCCTCGCCGGGCGCAGCGCGGACGCAGGCTAGCCACGATTGGTCGGCGGGAAGCCGAACCCTATAATCCGGGCAGGCACCCCAAGTGTCCCTGCAGGAGCCGCCCATGCGTGACTACACGAACATCCTGCTCTGCCTCGACCTGACGGACGACAGCGAGAAGATCGCCGAGCGCGCCCGGGACCTCGCGAGCCGCTACGGCGCCCGCCTGACGCTGCTGCACGTGGTCGAGTACGTGCCGGTCGAACCGATGGGCGAGGCGCTGCTGCCCGCCGTGCAGATCGAGGGCGAGCTGGTCGGCCGCGCGAACACGCGCATCGCCGAACTGGCCGGCAAGCTCGGCCTCGCCGCCGCCGAGCAGCTGGTGCTCACCGGCAACATCAAGAACGAGGTCGTGCGCGTGGCTCGCGAGCGCGGCATCGACCTGATCGTGCTCGGCAGCCGCGAGCGCCACGGCATGTCGATCATGTTCAATTTCACGGAGGACACCGTGCTGCACGCCGCGCCCTGCGACGTGCTGGCGGTGCGCCTCGCCCGGCCGGGCTGACGGTCGTGTCGGAGCCGGCGGACGGCGGCATACGCGTCGATGTGGTGACCAGCTACATCGAGGAGCAGTCCAGCCCGCCGGACGGCCGCTTCGTGTTCGCGTACACCATCACCATCCGCAACGAGGGCGGCGTCGCGGCGCGCCTGCTGACCCGGCACTGGATCATCACCGACGCGAACGGCAAGGTGCAGGAGGTGGTCGGCGAGGGCGTGGTCGGGGAGCAGCCGCACCTGCAGCCCGGCCAGGGCTTCCGCTACTCGAGCGGCGCCATCCTCGAGACGCCGGTCGGCGCGATGCAGGGCAGCTACGGCATGGTCGCCGACGACGGCCGCCGCTTCGATGCGCCGATCCGGCCGTTCACGCTGGCGATGCCCGGCCTGCTGAACTGAGCCGATGGCCGTCTACGCCGTCGGCGACGTGCAGGGCTGCGCCGCCGAGTTCGACGACCTGCTCGGGCGCCTGGCCTTCGATCCGGCCCGCGACCGCCTCTGGCTGGTGGGCGACCTCGTCAATCGCGGCCCGCACTCGCTGGCCGTGCTGCGTCGGGTGGCGGCGCTCGGCGACGCCGCCGTCGTCGTGCTCGGCAACCACGACCTGCACCTGCTCGCGCTCGCCCGGGGTCACGCCCGCTGGCGCGACGACGACGCGGGCCTGCGGCCGGTGCTCGACGCCCCGGACGGGCCGCGCCTGCTCGACTGGCTGCAGGCCCGGCCGCTGCTGCACCACGACGAACAGTTGCAGGCCACCCTGCTGCACGCGGGGTTGCCGCCGCAGTGGGACGTCGCGCAGGCACGCGCCTGCGCCGCGGAACTCGAGCGGGCGCTGCGCGGCGAGCGCAGCGGCGAACTGTTCGGCCACATGTACGGCAACCAGCCCGACCTGTGGCGGGACGATCTCGAAGGCGTCGACCGGCTGCGCTTCATCACCAACGCGTTCACGCGGCTGCGCGCCTGCGACGGCGACGGCCGGCTGCTGCTGAAACTGAAGGGACCGCCCGAGCGCCTGCCGCCGGGCGCATGGCCGTGGTTCCGGGTGCCCGGGCGACGTTCCGCGGGCGCGCGCATCGTCTGCGGTCACTGGTCGGCGCTGGGCTACCGGGACGAGGCCGGCGTGCTCGCGCTCGACACCGGCTGCGTCTGGGGCGGAACGCTCACGGGACAGCGCATCGACCGGCCGTCCGCGCCGGTCGCGGTGCCGAACCGCTCAGGCGCACTGCCGATCGACGGCGACTGAAATCAGGGCCGCCCGGCCGCCGGTCCGTCGGCCGGCGCAGTCGGCACCAGCGCGCGCACCTTCATGCGGACCGCGTTGATCGGCACCTGGTGCGGAACGCAATTGAGGCTGCTGCCCTCGGCCTGCTCGATCCCGAGCGGCTTGAACAACCGGTCCACCAGCTGCTCCATCAGCTCGCAGTCGCCGTCCTGCACGTCGCTGGTGGGCGTGCCCTCGAAGGTGACGACGCGCCAGGACGCCGGGAATCGCGCCGTCGCGGCATCGGTGCCGGCCGACCGGCCGCCGGCCCGCGCGACCAGGCCCTGCCGGTCGGTCGCCTGCTCGAGTTGCGCGAGCCGCTCCGGCGTCGCCTCGGCCGGCAGGGACGCGCGGATGCGCACGTGCGGCATCCACTCGGGACCCGAGTTGAGGCAGCCGGAGGACGTCACCTTGTAGCCGGGCCGCGCGCCGATCTGGCGGAGCACGTACTCGATCTTGTGCTCGAGCCCGCTGCACGAATAGTGCGTAGTGAAGCCGGTGTAGGTGAACGAGATCTCGTGCTCGACCCACACGGCCTCGACGCTCCCCGGCGACGTACCGCCCGCATCGGCGGCCATCGCGGGGCCGGCGGCGGCGAGCAGGGCAAGGGCGGCGGAACGGGCGGTGCTGCGCATGTCTGTGACCTCCGGCGCCTGAACTATACTCGTACCGGACGCGGCGCCCGTCCCGGCCCGACCCACGAGCATGACAGCGCACATGGACTTCATCGAGTTCGATTCGTCCGGCCGTCGCTGGCGCGCGCAGGTCGTCGATGCTTTCGACCTCGCGATCGCGCTGGAGTTCGACGGCCCACAGCCCCGGTTCTTCGCCGACGGCCCGGCCACCTCGACACCGCTGCGGGCGGGCGGCTTCAGCGGGTCCGTCGCGGAGGGCGCGAGCTGCAACTGCGACGTGCACACGCTCGCTCCGCATTGCCACGGGACGCACACGGAATGCGTGGGTCACGTCACGCGCGGGCACGTCGCCCTGCACGCGCTGACGCCGGCTCCCCCGGCCCTGGCCCTGCTCCTGTCGGTCGGCCCGGTCAGCCTGCGCGCAAGCGGCGAATCGGGCCCGCCGACGGCCCGCGACGACGACCCGGTGCTGTCCCGAGGCGCGCTGGAGGCGGCCGCGCGGGCCTGGGGGGAGATGCCGGCCACCGCGCTGGTCCTGCAGACGCTGCCGCGCGACCCGGACCGCGCGCACCGCCGGTACGCAGGGCCGTGCCCGGCACCCTATTTCACCCGCGAGGCGATGGACTGGATCGTCGGGCGCGGAATCGTCTCGCTGGTCGTGGACCTGCCGAGCCTCGACCGGGCCGACGACGGCGGCGCGCTGGTCGCGCATCGCGTCTACTGGGGACTGCCGCCGGGCTCGAGCGACGCCGCCGCCGCGCAGCGTCCGCGTGCGCTGGTGACCGAACTGGCCTGCGTGCCGGCCGGAGCCGTCGACGGCACCTACCTGCTCGACCTGCAGGTCCCGGCTTTCGCGGCGGACGCCGCGCCGAGCCGGCCCGTGCTGTACCGGGTCACGGAGGTGCCGCAATGAACCTGACGCGCGAACACGCGCTGGCCCTCGATGCCGGCGACGAACTGCAGGCGTGGCGCGAGCGCTTCGTGCTGCCGCAGGACGCGGACGGCCGCGAACTCGTCTACCTGTGCGGCCATTCGCTCGGCGCGCAGCCGGTGACGGCCGGCGACTTCGTCGAGGAGATCCTGCGGGACTGGCGCGCACACGGCGTCGACGGCCACTTCTCGGGCCGGCGCCCCTGGGTGCAGTACGAGCAGCGGCTCGCCGCACCGCTGGCGCGGCTGGTGGGCGCACTGCCGCACGAAGTCGTGACGATGAACACGCTGACCGTGAACCTGCACCTGCTGCTCGCGAGCTTCTATCGTCCGTCCGGTCGGCGCACGGCGATCCTCGTCGAACGGCAGGCCTTCCCCTCGGATCGCTACGCCGTGGACGCGCAGATCCGCTGGCACGGGCTCGACCCCGCCCGCGAGCGCCTCGAAGTTGCCCCGCGCGAGGGCGAGGCCGTGCTGCGCACCGAGGACGTAATCGGGCGGATCGAGCGCGACGGGGCGCGGATCGCGACCGTGCTGCTGCCCGGCGTGCAGTACCTGACCGGGCAGGTGCTCGACCTGCGCGCGATCACCCGCGCGGCGCGCGAGGCCGGCTGCACGGTCGGCTGGGACCTCGCGCACGCCGTCGGCAACGTGCCGCTGGAACTGCACGACAGCGACGCCGACTTCGCCGCGTGGTGCCACTACAAGTACGTCAACGGCGGGCCCGGCGCGATCGGCGGAGCCTTCGTGCACGAGCGCTACGCACGCGATGCAACGCGGCCGCGCCTCGCGGGCTGGTGGGGCAACGAGCTCGCGACGCGCTTTCGCATGGAAGAGGCGTTCGCCCCGTCGGCGGGCGCCGCGGGCTGGCAGGTGAGCACGCCGCCGGTGCTGGCGATGGCGCCGGTCGCCGCCTCGCTCGAGCACTTCGAGCAGGCGGGCCTCGCCGCGCTGCGCCGCAAGTCGACGGCATTGACCGGCTATCTCGACGCGCTGGTCCGCGCCCGGCTCGGCGCGCAGGCGACGATCCTGACGCCCGTGGAGCCGGCCGCCCGCGGTGCGATGCTCTCGCTGCGTCTCGCGCGTTCGCGCGACCAGGCCCGCGCGGCCTTCGACGGCCTGCGCCGCCGCGGCTTCGTACCCGACTGGCGCGAGCCGGACGTGATCCGCGTCGCGCCGGTGCCGTTCTACAACCGCTACGACGACGCCTGGCGCTTCGTCGACGCGCTGCGCGCCGAACTCGACCTGACGGCCTGAGGCCTACTTGTGCTGCCAGCGGTCGGCAGGAGCGAGCACGCTGCGCGGACCGCGCCCGTCGAGCCAGGCACGCGCTGCGGGATCCTGCTCGAGGCAGGCATCCCAGAAGGCGGTGCTGATCGCGAGGATGGCACGGTGGTGACCGGGGTTGCGCTCACCCTGCTCACCGGGCAGCGGCCGGTCGGTGAACACCGAGTGCTGCGCGCCGTCGAGCACGAGTTCGTACTTGCCGCCCGGCGGCAGCGCCGGATAGACCTTCAGCCGGCCTTCGACGGTGTCGCCGATCGGCGCCTGGTCCTCGGTCCCCGTCATCACCAGCCAGGGGATCCGGACGTCTGCGAAGGCATCGCGCGCGGATCCGCGCTGCGGGCTGCTCGGGCTGAAGACGATGGCCGCATCGATGCGTCCGTCGACGTACCGCTGGCCGCCGCGCGCGTAACTCTGGCCGCTCACGGCCTGCGTGGTCACGCCGCCGAAGGAGTGGCCGGACATGCCGATGCGCGCGAGGTCGAGACGGCCCGCGAACCGGCTGGCCGGCTGGCGGTTCCAGCGCTCGAGCTGGTCGAGCACGGCTTTGACGTCTTCGTTGCGCAACACGAAGTTCTTCGCACTGGCGGCGCGCTTGAGTGCGCGCATCGCCTGCTCGCGCGGCTTGCCCTGCCACACCGAAGCATCGCTGCCCGGATGCTGCAGGAACACCGCGACGTAGCCGCGCGCGGCCCAGTGCCGGCCGAGGAACGAACTGCCCTCGCGAGAGCCGCCGAGGCCGTGGCTGAACAGCACCACCGGAGCGGGATCGGCCGTCGCCGGCAGGTAGACGCGCAGCGGCAGGTCGCGATCGCGGTCGCGGTCGTGCACCGTCACGTCCACGGGCGCCGGCTGCGGGGCGGCGGGCAACTGCAGCGGGTCGTAGCGTCCGGGCTGGCTCGCGTGCGCGGGCGGTATCGCAACCGCCAGCACGGCGGTCAGCAGCGCGACGACGATCGGTCTCACGTCAGTGGCTCCCTGCGGGCGTGCGGCCCGTCCTCGTCCATGCAACGCGGCAGCCGGCCGTCGGTTGATCGACGCGTCGCCGCCGGCAGGCTTGCGTTATGCTCGGCGGCATGAAGCTTCGATGGCCGCCCCTCCTGTCGGGCCTCGCCCGCGCCGAA
>WBZM01002310.1_pt2 | contig 11963 bp, 9 predicted proteins | sample 5204271 | NCBI WGS metagenome assembly WBZM01 (sample SAMN12344346, study PRJNA552823) | activated sludge metagenome | biome: Activated sludge suspended growth; feature: Nitrification reactor; material: Wastewater; isolation source: activated sludge from nitrification reactor of wastewater treatment...
GATGCCTATACATGGTGCGGCAATAGCGCTGTAACCGTTCTGGTTCCTGAGCTCGAGCAGTGGCTGTGGCATTGCGAAAGTGCTGTTGCTGCGCATTGTGGCGTGACCGCTGACGAACTGGAGCAATGGCTCGCGGACCTCAGTCAGAAGCTGCGTAGATCAGTAGAGGCTCTCAAGCAAGAGCAGCCCAAGGAGCTCTTTGAATATGTCATGCGTGACAAACTCAAACGAACCATTTCGCCGCGGGATTTTGAGGAGATTGGTAAAGGTGCCGGCATCACTGCCTTGCTTGGATGCGATTCATTTCGCACGATTGTGGAAACCCTTCGACTCTGGTTTCCGCTTCCTACGTGCGCACAATCAACATGAATCAAGACGAATTTCTGGCGCGATTGAAGGGTGTCGAATGGTACGATTTTGAATACAAGCGGGCAAAACGGGGTGTGCCGGAAGACGCCTTCAAAATGAAGCCCAAATTACTCAGGTTTAAGGCGGTGCACGGCCAGGGTCGGGACCAAGTGGGGACCAAGTTGGGGCCAAGTTGGGATCAAGTCGGGCCTCAGTCCCGAACAACGCCTCGTGTTGGCGCGGATGTCCGCTGAGCATGACATTCCCACGTTGATGACGTGGGCGGGGCGTAGCAATCGCAGCAAATTCCGTGAGGCGGTGCTGACACCCTTACTGGTGCTAGGGCTTCTGGAAATGACCATCCCGGACAAGCCCAACAGCAGCAAACAGCGCTATCGCCTGACTGAGCAAGGCAAAGCACTACGCGACGAGGCCTGAAAATGACCCAGTCCGGACGCAACTTCACCATCGGCGACTGGTGCTGGTTCACCCGGCAGGCGTCGCCGTGCCGCGTGATCGAGCGCCAGGACCTGTGGGGCGAGGTCGCCTACCGCGTCTGGCTGCCGGCCAAGGACGCCGTGGTGCGCGCCCGGGCAACGGACCTTGCAATGCTGGAAAGTGTTCGCCCGACCGTGGAGCAGATCCTGCACACCACGGCGGCCGCCAAGCTGCTGGACGCGCTGGAGGACAACCTGCTGTTGGCGCCGATCCAGTGCAGCGTGGTGCCGCTGCCACATCAGCTCTACGCCCTGAACCGCGCGGTCAGCCGCGACCGCATCCGCTACCTGCTGGCTGACGAGGTGGGCCTCGGCAAGACCATCGAGGCCGGCCTGGTACTGCGGGAGTTGAAGTTGCGTGGCCGGGTGAAGCGCATCCTGGTGGTGGCGCCCAAGGGACTGGTGCGCCAGTGGCAGGCGGAAATGCGCCTGCACTTTGGCGAGAAGTTCCAGTTCATCGAGCCATCCGAGCTGGCGGCCTTCCGCCAGTGGCGCAGCGGCGGCGCGGGCGAGGAGGAAAACCTGTGGCGCCTGCACGACCAGGTGATCTGCTCCCTGGACTCGGTGAAGCCGTTGGAGGGCCGTCGCGGCTGGAGCCTGGAGCAACTCAACACCTACAACCGCGAGCGCTTCGAGGACCTGATCTCGGCGGCGTGGGATCTGGTCATCATCGACGAGGCCCACCGTCTGGGCGGCAGCACCGAGCGGGTGGCCCGCTACAAGCTGGGTGCCGCGCTGGCGGAAGCCTCGCCTTACCTCTTGCTGCTGTCGGGCACGCCGCACCAGGGCAAGACCGACCAGTTCATGCGGCTGATGCAGTTGCTGGACCGGGACGCCTTTCCGAACGAGAACAGCGTCAGCCGCGACCGGGTGCGCCCCTTCGTGATCCGCACCGAGAAGCGGCTGTCGATCAACGCCGAAGGCCAGCCGCTGTTCAAGCCGCGGGTCACCCGGCTCCAGGCGGTGGCCTGGCAGGCCCGGCACGGCCCGCAGCAGCGCCTGTACGAGGCGGTGACCGACTATGTGCGCCACGGCTACAACCAGGCCATGGCCGCCAAGCAGCGCCACATCGGCTTCTTGATGATCCTGATGCAGCGGCTGGTGACATCCAGCACGGCCGCCATCCGCGCCACGCTGGAGAAGCGCCAGGCCCTGCTCGATGCGCCCCAGCCGCAGGCCAACCTGTTCGAGAACACCAGCGCCGAGGAGTGGGCGGACCTGGACGGCCAGTCCCAGGTGGAGCTGGCCATGCAGTCCAGCGGCTGGGAGCTGGAGAAGTCCGAAGTCGAGCTGCTGCTCGGCCTGGCGCGGGAAACCGAGGCCGCGGGCACCGATGCCAAGGCCGAGGCCCTGCTGGAGCTGATCTACAAGCTGCAGCAAGAGGAAGGCGACCCGGCGCTAAAGGTGCTGATCTTCACCGAGTTCGTGCCCACCCAAGCCATGCTGGCCGCTTTCCTGGAGAGCCGTGGCTTCTCGGTGGCGACGCTCAATGGCCGTATGGATCTGGAAGCCCGCACCCGCGCCCAGCAGGTGTTCTCCCAGGAGGTGCGCGTGCTGATTTCGACGGATGCCGGCGGCGAGGGCCTGAACCTCCAGTTCTGCCACGTCATCGTCAACTTCGACATGCCGTGGAACCCGATGCGCATCGAACAGCGGATTGGCCGCGTCGACCGTATCGGCCAGAAGCACGTCGTTCGCGCCATCAATTTCGTGCTCGAAGACACCGTGGAGTATCGGGTGCGCCAGGTGCTGGAGGAAAAGCTGGAGGTCATCGCCCAGGAGTTTGGCATCGACAAGGCGGCCGACGTGATGGATTCGGTCGAGGCCGACCCGCTCTTCGACGAACTGTTCGTGCAGGGCCTGCAGAACCCGGATGTCATCGAGCAGGAATGCGACGTCGTAGTGTCCCAGTTGCGCTCCACGCTGGCGGAGTCGAAGCAGAACAGCGACCTGCTCACCACCGCCCACGACCTGGATGCCGACGATGCCCGCAAGTGGCGTGACCACCCGGCGCAGTTCTGGCTGGAGCGGGCCATCACCAGCGGGCTGGCCGCCCGTGGCCCGCTTTTGGGAACCAGCGCCACCCAGGTGGGCAATGCCTGGCGGGTAAAGTGGGCGGACGGCAGTGAATCGGCGCAGGCCTGTTTCGACGCTCGCACGGCGGACGAGAACCCGGGGTGGGAATGGGTCACGCTAGAGGACCCACGCGCCCGGGCGGTGATCAGCGAGCTGCCGCGCTTTGTCGCGGGTCAACCACTGCCGGTGATTCGCGTGACCGGCTTGCCGGATTCGGTACGCGGCATCTGGTCGCTGTGGGAGATCAGCCTGGCGGCGGAAGGCTTGAGTCGGAAGCGATTCCTGCCGGTGTTTGTCAACGAGGAAGGCCGCCCCTTCGTGCCCACTGCCAAGCGCTTGTGGGATCTGCTGCTGACCGAGACCCTGGACGTGCATGCCGTGACCGGCGCCGAGGAGTCGGTGACGGGGTTCGAAGCCTCCCATGCCGCCGCCAACACCCAGGGGGAACGCATCTTCGCCGAACTGCTGACCGAACACCGCGCCCGGCTGAAAGAGGAACGGGAACGGGCGGTGTACGCCTTCGAGGCCCGGAGTCAGGCGATCGGTCGCATCGGCTTGCCCGCCGTGCGTGAACACCGGCGCAAGCGCCTGCAACGGGAGCACGATGCCCGCCTGGCCGCCATTGATGACCTGGAGGCCAGCGTGCCCAACTTACATCCCGTGATGATGGCGCGGATCTCCGGTGACCCCGTGCCCCAGGGACCGGCGGCATGAGTTTGTGGACGGACCGCATTCTGAGCCACTTCACGGCCGACCTCACCCGGCTGTGGGTGGCGTGCGACCCGGATGATGTGCTGCTCGACGAGAAGCTGCTGACCGAGCTGCGCGGTCGGGGCTTCGAGCTGATGCTCTACGAGGACCCCTTTGCCTTCCGCGCGGAGTACGAGGAGCGCTACCGCGCCGCATGGGATCGCGGCGAGGAGGGGCCAGCGCCCGCGTTGGTTCTGCATTTGCGCGGCGCCGACGCGAATGCCTTGCCCTGGGACATCCTGCATCAGGGGCGTGTGGTCCAGCTCAGCCTGGCGGAGCTCTTCCCCAAGCTGGCTTACAGTGTGGTACGGCAAGTCGAACCGGAGCACCTTGCCGGGCTGTTTCATGCCCACGAGACCGAGCTGCAGACGGCTCGCGGCGAGAACGAGTCGAAGGACTTCATCCTCGATCACCTGTACCAACTGGCGCCCAGGTCCATCCGCAACCCGGTGGACTTCTGGCGCGAGCTGCTGCGGCTGCACTTTGCCCACCGCTCGTTGCCGCCCCTGTTCGCTCAACACGCGGCGGGCATCATTCAGGGCAAGGGGCTTTTCGCCGACCTGCCCGTCGCCACCTGGCTGGCGTCCAAGAGCGCGCTGCTGCGCGTGGTGCAGGCCGCGTGGTACCGCTACCTGTCGAACTTGGGACTGGAGGGCACGCGGATTGGCGAACCCTCGTCACCCCCCTATTCTGGAACAGAGGGCATCGCCAAGCTCGAGATTCCGTTCGACCACTCCGACGTGCGGGTGCTGGTCGATTCCATGTTCCCCGACGGCAGCTTGCATCCGCTGGCGGTGCACAAGGTCCCGGAAGGAATGCCCAGCTGGATCAAGGCCGGCATCGTCCAGGACCCGGCGGCATTGCAGGACTTGGTGCTGAAAGGCATTGAGGGACTGATCGAGGCGACACCGACGGCAGCCTCGTCGCACAAGGACTGGAGCGAGTTCGCCAAGCGCCATGGCGAGATCCTGGCCCGCTCCCACGGTCTGCCAGGCACGGAAGGCAGCGAACACCTGCCGGCCCTGACGCAACCAATCCGGGATCGCCTTAAGGCCCTTCAGGCGCAGTCCGACGCGCGCCTGCAAGCCTGGATCGCGGCCAAGCACTACGCCGACCTGATCCCGCAACCGGTGACCAAAGGCCCGGTGATGCTGCACCAGGTGCCGCGCTTCTTGCGCCAACGACGATCCGCCGGGGAAACCAAGGTCGCTTTGCTGGTATTCGATGGACTGGCCTTTGACCAATGGGTACCGATCCGCGAGCGCCTGATCAGCACCACGAAGCGCTTCGCCTTCGACGAGGGGACTGCGTTCGCCTGGCTGCCGACCCTGACGTCGGTGTCGCGTCAGGCACTGTTTTCCGGCCTGAAGCCGCGGGAGTTCGAGGATTCCATTGACCGGACCGACAAGGAGGAATCCTGGTGGAAGACGTTCTGGCAGAACGAAGGCGTCAACGCGAATGAGGTGATGTACCGCCGCGCCTTGCGGCAGCTTGATCAACTGGACGCGCTGGAGGCAGAGGTGAACGACCGTCGCCCGCAGGTGCTGGGCCTGGTCATCGACGAGGTGGATGACCGGCTCCACAAGGAGCGCTCAAAGAAGGACGTGGCGCTGTGGATTGGCAACTGGTTGACGACTGGTTTCGTCGATCGGCTGTTCTCCCTGCTGCTGGACCAGGGCTACCACATCTACCTCACGGCGGACCACGGCAACGTGGAAGCCACGGGCGTCGGCAGACCCAACCAGGGCGTTATTGCCGAGACGCGGGGCGAGCGCGTGCGGGTTTATCGGAGCGAGATCTTGCTGGCCGATTCCGCCGCAACCTATCCCTCCACGGTCAGGTTGGACATCGCCGGCCTTCCCGCCAACTTCATGCCCCTCTTCGCCGGCGGACGCACCGCCTTTGTGCCGGAGGGGGAGCAGGTGGTCGTCCACGGCGGGGTGTCGGTTGAGGAGTTGATCGTGCCCTTTGTGAAAGTCCGTTATGCGATGGGTACCGAATGAATTCATCCGCCCCAAAGATCGGCTTTGATCGGTTCATTCCGCTTGATTGGGCGGCGGCGGCACTGGATATTCGTGCAGGCTTGGCTGGGCTAGACGATCTGTATGCACTGCTCGATGCCGCCGAGCTAGGCGTGGAAGCCAGGAAGAAAACCCGCACGGTACTGAACCGGCTGTGGCTGGAACCGCGCGCCGAACTGGTGGATTTCGCAGATCGTGGTGTGGCCATCCACAAGACGCAGCCAGATATTCCGGTCGCGGCGCTGTGCTGGGGCATGTCGGTGGCGACATACCCCTTCTTTGGCAAGGTGGCCGAGCTGGTGGGCCGGCTGTCCGCCATCCAGGGCGACTGCGCGTCCGCCGAAGTGCATCGCCGGATGAGCGAAACCTACGGCGAGCGCGAAGGCACCCGACGCATGACCAACATGGTCATCCAGAGCCAGGCGAGCTGGGGCGCCGTCGAACGGGTCGAGAAAGGCAAGCGCGTGATCCGGCTGGCACCAACCGCGATCGACAACGACGAACTCACGGCCTGGTTGATCGAGGCAGCGGTGCGCAATGCCAGCAAGCCTATTTCTGTGCCCAGCCTACAGTCGCTCCCCGTGCTGTTCCCCTTCATCCTGACCCGTCCGCTGGCCTATGTGGTGTCGAACAGTGCGAACTTGATCCTGCGGTCGGAAGGACCGAGTAACCAGGTTGTCGCTTTGCGCGCTACCCTTTAAGGAACGGACATGAATACAAAAACAGAGAGCGCAAGCGGGCAAGCAAACTGGTTCGTCGGCGCGATCTACGGGCGTACCGATGACCAGATGCCGCGATTTCTCGCGGAGGGGATTTGGGAGAACGGCTACGAGGACAAGCATCTCGATGTGGTACGTTCCATGCGGCCAGGAGACCGGATTGCGATCAAGTCGTCCTACACCCGCAAACACGGTCTTCCCTTCGACACCCGAGGCCAGGCGGTATCAGTCATGGCTATCAAGGCGGTCGGCACCATCACCGAAAACCTGAATGATGGCAAACGGGTAAAAGTGGACTGGACAAAGGTCGAACCAGTTCGTGAGTGGTACTTCTACACCCACCGTGGGACGGTCTGGCGCGTTCTGCCTGGCGAGTGGATGCCGGATGGATTGATCGCCTTCGCCTTCGATAACAAGACGCAGGACCTCGATCGCTTCAGAAACGCCCCCTACTGGCGGGAACGCTTTGGGTCAGTGTCGCCCGACAAGCAACGCTTCGGCTGGACAAAGTTTTTTGAAGCGATCGCTGACAAGCTGCTCACCTATCGCAACAACAGACCAACCCTTGTGGAAGGTATCAGGGAGATTGCTAGTCGGGTCGACGGGCTCGGGCATCTGGCAGAGGACAAGTATGCGGATGGGACTACGGGCTTCGTGAGGGATATCTGTCCATTTACGACGATGGGTCTGTTCAATCGTGGGATCACGGATTCCAACCGCAAAATCATCGCGAACGAGTTGGCCAAGTTTCTCGGCGTTCATGAGCCAGTGCCCGAGACGTTCGAGGGCATCCCGGTGTTGAACAACTTGAAGTCCTGGTACTTCCCAATCGAGGCTGACCGCGCGACCGACCACATCGATTCACTTTGGGGCGTCTTTGCTGCTGGCATCACATATGCGGATACGGACGATGACTTGGCCCGCGAGGAATTCGCCAAGGCGTTCGATAGTGCAAACGGGCGCCCGAACGTTGCATGGAATCTGACGTTCGGCCTTTACTGGATCAGGCCGTGGGCGTTCCTGAGCCTTGATCTCTACTCTAAAAGCTATGTCAGCAAGAAGCTCGGCGTGCCGATTGACCTTCACGGTCCTAAGAGACGCTGCAACTCGACGGATTATCTTGCTGTGCTTGATATGCTGGAGCCACACTTCCAGGAACCATCCTATCCGGTCCACTCATATCCCGAGCTTTCTCTGGAAGCATGGCGGTACAAGGACCCGGCCCATGAGACAACTTCGGGCGCCGAAGATGACGCTGACGTTGCCGACGACGGAGACGATGAAGTTGGGGTAACGGCGCAGGAGGACGTTCATGTTGCCGCACCTATCGTTCCCTACTCAGTGGAGGACATTCTGAAAGACGGCTGCTTCCTGGAGCGGGCCGAAATTGACCGGATACTCGATCGTCTGCGCACTAAGAAGAACCTCATCCTTCAGGGGCCGCCGGGCACGGGCAAGACCTGGCTAGCCAAACGGCTCGCATTCGTGCTCATGGGGCAGAAGGACGACAGTAAGGTCCGCGCAGTGCAGTTCCACCCCAATCTATCCTACGAGGATTTTGTTCGCGGGTGGCGCCCGACTGGCGAGGGAAAATTGGCGCTGGCGGATGGCGTCTTCATGGAAGCCATCAAGGCTGCATCGAAGGACCCTTCATCTAAGTTTGTCGTAGTCATCGAGGAAATCAACCGCGGAAACCCGGCGCAGATCTTCGGCGAGTTGCTGACTCTGCTCGAGGCCGGTAAGCGGACACCCAATGAAGCGCTGGAACTCTGCTATCCGGATGCAGAGGGCAAGAGACGTCCTGTTCATATCCCCGATAATCTCTACGTCGTCGGCACCATGAATATCGCCGACCGATCACTTGCACTGGTTGATCTGGCATTGCGGCGCCGCTTTGCCTTCGTCGGACTGGAGCCAAGGTTGGGCCCAGTTTGGCGGGATTGGGTAATCAAGGAGTGTGCTGTCAATGCAGCACTGGTCGCGGATATCGAACGCCGCATCGCCGAGCTGAACGAACAGATCGCGGCGGACGCCCGACTTGGCAAGCAGTTCCGGATTGGGCACAGCTATGTAACACCCGCACATCGACTGGAGGCGGGAGACACGGAGAAATGGTTCCAGCAGGTCGTTGAGACCGAGATCAGCCCCTTGCTGGATGAGTACTGGTTCGACGCGCCCGACGAAGCACAAAAGGCGGTTGCACGGCTGACGCAGGGCTGGTGAAGACCGCCGTCGCGCGACAGGTGGAAAATGCATCCATGAGCACTGAGGGGTTCATCGGCCGCATTCCGGTGCGCAACCTCTGGCTGCTGATGCTCTACGCCTCTGACCTGTTCCGCACTCGCGGCATCGGCAAGATCGGCTTGGAAGACAGCCCGGACGATCTGCCAGACCTGGTCGCGGAGATTCTTGCTCATGCGGTTGAGGGCCGACAGCGTCGCCGCCTGAGCCTTGGCTATCGATCTCGTGACGCCGTGATCAATCGCCTCCGGGGCCGGATCGACGTCTTGACCACCGAACGCCATCAGTTGATGGATCGAGGCTTGGTGGCGTGCCGGTTCGATGAACTCACCATCGACACCCCCCGTAATCGTTTCGTCCGAGCAGCCTTGGAATCCATTTCCAGGATCGTCCGAAGGAAGGACATTGCCCATCGGTGTCGCGCACTTGCGGGTGACATGAAAGTAATGGGTGTATCGGGCGACACACCGACCCGTGCCCAGATTAGCACCGATCGTTTTGGCCGTAACGATGCGGACGACCGGTTTATGGTGGCCGCCGCAAAGCTGGCGTGTGATCTGGCGCTACCTACGGAGGCGTCGGGGGCGAAGGTGCTCTCTTTGCCAGACCGGGAAGTGACTTGGGTGCGACGCTTGTTCGAACGAGCGGTGGGCGGCTTCTACGAAGTCGTGTTGAGCCCGCAGGGCTGGCGGGTGCTGTGCGGCGGGACGATGGGCTGGCAGATCGAGCAGAAGACGGCGGGTATCGACAAGATCCTGCCGACGATGCGCACTGATGTCGTGCTTGACCACCCGTCAACCGGCCAGCGGATTGTCATCGACACTAAGTTCACGTCGATCGTGACCAGCGGCTGGTACCGTGAAGAAACCCTGCGCAGCGGGTACCTGTATCAGATCTACACCTATCTGCGCTCTCAGGTTGGGCGCGGAGATGCGCTTGCTGATGGCGCCAGTGGATTGCTGCTGCATCCGGCGATTGGCCAGACGGTCGACGAGACGGCGGTAATCCAGGGGCACCGCATTCGATTCGCCACCGTGGATCTGATGGCGTCGACGGCGGATATTCGATCGCAACTACTCCGATTCGTTGACCCGCACTAGCCAGTGACGGGCCCGAGAAGAGAAATGCTCGCCGCGCACCGAGCCACTTGGGCGCCGGCTTCAAACCAGTCCATCATCATCTGCCTCACTGCCAGACCCTCACTCAAGGGGGAGGGCTTCCCGCGGTCATGGAACTATCCGGCTCGGGTCCCGGCCGGCCCCCCAAGTCCTCGCCCACCTCGCTCAACCGTGGGTAGTGCCCGGCCATCTTGTGCGCTTGCTCCCCCATCACCCGCCGCAGCCCCTCCGGCGCCACCACCTCGACGTTATCCCCTAAACCCAGCAGCCAGCGCAACAGGGCGCCGGTCTCGGGAACCTGGACCCGCACCCGCGCCAGGAAGGGCGACTCCGCCGGTTCGTCCTCGAAGCTTTGCGCCGGGGTGATCGGGCAGGTGCGCAACACCTCGACCGCATAGCCCCGCACCCGTAGCTCCAGGTCGATCACCGCGCCCCGGCCAAAGTCCACCTGACCGCTGGCGATCGCCCGGTCAAGATCAAAGCCCAAGGCCTTGCGCCCCGCCTCGTCCAACCGCGCCCGTGCGCGGATCATGCGATGCAGGGCATAGGTCCGCACCGGGTCGGTCTCGTCGTTCTTCAGGGCAAAGAGGTAGGGCGTCGGCCCCCTCTGGACCATCGCTTGGGGGTGGATCAGGGCCGGGCCGCGCTCGCCCTTGGCGTTCTCGTAGAGGATCTCCAGCACGCACTCCTTGAGCAGGGCGGTCAGCACCGCCTCCAGGACCCCGGGGTGAATCGCCGCAGGGCACAGGCGCAGGGTGTCCGGCACCAGCCGCAGCTTGCGTTCATCGAGCAGGGGGCCGTCCTCCTCCCGCATCAGTCGCTGCCAGACCCGGTCCAGCCGCCGCTGGGGCAGCAGATCATGGACCAGGTCGTGGATATGGCTGATCAGGTACTGCCAGTCAGCCTCGTCCTCCAGCAGTTCCGCGCTCGCCTGGCGGTACCGCTGGGGCTTGCCGCCGGGATTGACCACCTCGATCAGGCCCTCGGCCTCCAGTTCATCCAGGTCCCGCTGCATGGCCCGCCGCCGGGTGGGCTCGGGACCCTGGCCATAGCAGTCAGGCATCAGGAGCAGAAGTTGGGAAATGATCAGGCACCCCCCTTCGGGGGTGCCGGGACGGGGCAGCTTGCCCTGCAAACGCCGCAGGCGCTGGATGCGGGAGTGGTAGGTGGCGCTCATGACCCGAGTATGCCATACGAGTCGGACAGGACAGGTCTGACCCCTGTGGTCTAATCCGCCCGCACGCCCTGGCCAAAGCGGGCCGGACCCCCGGCGTGTTCACCCGTAACAAGAAACAGGAGTAAGAAGCGTGGATAGTCCCTGGTATCGCATCATTGGTTTGCTGGTGGCCCTGCTGTTCCTGGGCCTGACCTCCGGCTGCGCCACCGTCACCCGTGGCACGACCGACACCCTGGTCATCAATTCCGACCCTGTCGGGGCCGACATCAAACTCTCGAACGGCATGAGTGGCAAGACCCCCGCCACCTTCACCCTGCCGCGCAAGGATACGATCGTCGTCAAAGTCGAAAAGGCCGGCTATGAGCCGGTGGAAGTCACCGTCACGCCCCAGGTCTCCGGGGCCGGCGGCGCCGGCATGGCCGGCAACGTCCTGCTCGGCGGCCTGATCGGCGCGGCCGTGGACGCAGGCAGCGGCGCCATGAACGACCTGCTGCCCAACCCAGTGGATGTACGCCTGGTGCCCCTGAGCCTCGACCCCATGTCCGCCAGCGGTATGCCGGCGGAGGCCCGTGTGCGCAAGCTGCGGGAACTGCGGGATAGCGGGGCCATCTCGGCCGCGGAGTACAAACGCGAACGAGCCAAGATCCTGCGCGAGCTCTAGCTGCGCGGATGCTGGCGTCCATTCGCGGTCTTATTGCAGTCTCCAAAGGCCGCGAATGGGATAGAGAGTAACTCGACTATCTGGAGGAGGAACGAACATGGCATCGACATGTTTTGAGGAAGAGCAGCCCTATCACCCGCAAAATCGCGGAATGCCGCGTAACTGCGGCCCCCTTCTCGGCAAGCTCGATGAGCTGCTGCCCTGTCTCTATCTTGCGCAGTACGGGGCTTCTTACGAGGACTTGCGCGAACGACTGACGGCCACGGCTCCCGGAGTCTTCACCGTTGGCGAGTTCTTTGATGGCGAACACCCAGGTGTCGGACCACGGGTTGGCCTGATCTTACCCGTGCGGCTC
>WBZM01003600.1_pt1 | contig 11957 bp, 8 predicted proteins | sample 5204271 | NCBI WGS metagenome assembly WBZM01 (sample SAMN12344346, study PRJNA552823) | activated sludge metagenome | biome: Activated sludge suspended growth; feature: Nitrification reactor; material: Wastewater; isolation source: activated sludge from nitrification reactor of wastewater treatment...
AGATGCGGCTACCCTTGGCCTGGCTTCCCACGCCGGCGCCGGCAACGATCTCGCTGGCGAGGTTCGCCACCTGATCTGCCTTGGCGGCCTCGCGTGCGGTGTGTTCGTGGAATTGGCGCGACTTGGTGCTCTCGAGGGCACTCAGCTGCGGCCCGCGGCATACGCGCAGCCGCGGCAATGCTTCTGCGGCGCGCCCGTCGAGCCCGTAGACGCGCAGTTCTCCGTCGCTCGGGATCTGGACCCAGACTCGTTCGACCAGCAGGTGCACGAGATCCTTCTGACGGGGCGTCATCGCCTCGGAGGTATCGATGGCCAGCACCGTGAGCGGGTGGCTTGCGACCAGACAGCCCGTCGCGCCATCGCGCGCTTCCTGCGACAAGCACCCGGGCAGGGCCAGCGCGCTCCAACAGGCGAGCATCGCGCCGAGGCGGGTCGTGAACGTGGGCTGTTTTCTCATGGTGGGAGTTCTCCTGGTCGGTTACGTGTGCCGCAGCGTGACGGGGTTGTCCCGCCGCGGCCTTAGGGATGGATGTTCCGGGTCGCTGACGCAGTGCCTACAGGCCGAGAAACCTGCGCATCTCATCGCTGCCGGCATGCCGAGGTTCGCCCGCCGACTTGAACGCCGCCCCCTGCGCCTCCTGCAGGACCATCTCGAAGCTCGGCGGCGGCTCGACGAGCCCCGGGTCCTCGACGACACGCTCCAGATGCGCCAGCAGGTCGGCCGTGTAGACGCTCAGCACCCGTTGCGCCTGGGTGGTCGCCTTCTGACTGTGCCCGGCCAGATCCAGGGCATGCTGCAGCTGGCTCTTGAAGCTCGCCAGCAGGTCGCGGTCGAACTCGAGCGTGGCCGCGATGGGCAACGGCGCGTTGAGCGAGCGCGGCGGCGGGTTGCCAGCGGCGCGGGCCTGCCGGTTGGCGGCCGCGTAGGCCTCCCAGCAGCGGGTGGCAGTACTCCGCGCCTGATTCACGTGAACCAGGTAGCTACGCATGGCACGCTCCGCCTGCCCGAAAATGCCGCGGCAATGGCGATGGGCCTCCTCACGCAGTTCCTGCAGTTCGTCGAGTTGCTGTCGGCTGCGCTCCGCAATGCGTGTCACGTCGGCAAACGGTTTGCGCTTGGCCTCGTCCACCGCCGCTTCGGCGAGCTTCCAGCGTGCCCACAGGCGCCGGTACTCGTCCTCGAAGGGAAACGGACTGCGGCCCACCGACATGAGCCAGGTGGCCAGCAACAGCACGGCCCCCAGCACGACCACGAGCATCGACTCCGGCGACAGGGCCCAGGGCACCACCAGCAGTTCACCGATCCCTTTCGACACCTGGAGATAATTGATTTCGTGCAGCCTGTCTCGCACGCAGGCCATCACGTAGGCGGATACCAGGTGCCCAAGGACGACCAGAGTTGCGACCAGCCACACGCGCGTGCGGCCCAGGGCGAAGCGGGTCTGGCCGTTGGTCAGCACATGATGGATGGACCACAGGAAAAACCCCGAGATCGCGCCCCCGAAGACGCCGAACAGGGCGGCCTCGCGCCAGTACTCATGGCCCAGCAACAGAAACCCGCCCGCTTCGAGCACGAAAATGAGGGCGACAAAGAGCACATGCCTACCGGTGGACAGCCGCTTCCATTTGCCGGGTTCGGGAAGCGGCGCCCGCCCCTGCAGCACGGGCTCATGCAGCGTCCGGAACGCTGTCAGCTGTTCCATCTCCTCGCGCGCGGCTTGGCGGGCCTGGACGATCGCGGCTCGTGCCACAGGCACCACCGCGGCCATCTCTGCCGCGCCGTCGGCGGCTTTGGAGACGACTGCACTGTGCACGTCTTCGGTGCTGAGGGTTTCGACGCCATTCGTGGCCAGCTGTTGTGCGAGGCTCGACTGAAGTTCGCCCGCGCCGGACTGCTGCTCGGGCTCGACTGCTTCCTGGCGCATCTGCTCGGCCAGGTCGCGCACGTCCCGATCGGTCTTCGGGTAGTGGCGCGCGCCGTCGACCTCACCGCGGGCGCGCCACTGCGCCACCGAGTCGGTGTGCTCCGCTGCTGAAAGTTGATCCAGCTCGATATCGCGTTTCATGTGTTGATTCTCCTGAACCGTTCGAAGGTAGGTCGCTCGTGCGTCGCGGAGTCAGTACTGCGGTCCGCGCGCTGGTGAACGACGCTATTGGATCTAGCACCGTGCGGTGCCGGCTTAGGAAACGGGGCACGCGAGGGCTCGTGCCCCTGGAGCGCCCTGTTGTGGCGTCAGGTGCCGTTCGAGCCCGTCGCGATGGCACCCGAGGACTCGACCCGGTTCGGAAGCGCCCTCACGTCGGCCGCACCCACGTCGATCTCCCGTGACGTGGCTTCGCACAGACGTTCGAGCAGCGGATCCCGCACCGACAGCACCCGGTGCGCCGGTACCGACACACGATCGGGCGCATCGGCCCCGGGCGCCGCAGCTGCCATATCCTTGCCCCGGCTGCGCGTGCGGCGGTGCTTCGGCTCGGCCGGGAGTACGATGCTGCGAACCAGGCCGTTGTGGACTTCAGCCGGGCAGATCGACCCGGCCAATTCGGTGTCATCCTCCATCACCACGTTGCCATCGGGCATCAGTCGAAACTGCGTGGCGAACAGGCGGCCGGCGTACACGACATGGGCTTCGATGAGCCAGCCACGCCGGCCCTCGGCGACCGGGTCGGCCTGACCGCACCAGCGCATCGGCTCGATAAGCGCCGCCAGTTCGCCGCGTTCGTCCACTACGCCCAGGCGCGCCAGGTGGTCGGCCGACTCCACGATATGGAAGCCCCCTTCCTCACCCCGGACCGCGCCGCAGAAGAAACGCAGGTAGGCCGTGCCGATTGCAGGCACATCCAGCCCCGCCAGCGGCCTGCCGTGCGGTTGGCCCAGCAGGTGGCACACGGTGGCGTCCGTCGCGGGCAGCGGCTGCAGATCCCCGGCGTTGAACGCGTGGATCAGACCGCTCGAACCCGACAGGCAGAAGATCACGCCGCGAGCGAGCACCACGTCGAGCACCCCGATGGACCCATCGGGGCCCTCTACGCGGGAGGTCACCAGCATCGCGCCGGGGTAGAAGGGCAGCGGAGCGGCCCAGGACTCGAGAAACAGGTGGGTGCGCGTCAACAGCGGGGCATCGGAGTGAATGAGGTGCAGCTCCAGCCGCGGCAGGAAGTCGTACTGCTCCGCCTCGTAGAGTTCCCGCCACGGCCCTTCGATCAAGCGCGGATGCGCGTTCAACAGATTCTTGTCCATCGTGAATGCCCTCCAGTGATGCGGGGCTGGCAGCACGTTGGGCGGGATGCCCGACGACCGAAGATGCTGCCGCCCACATACGGCATTCCAATGGGTCAATGCCGCAACTGGCTTAGGAATGAGCGGCGGATCGGGGTGTGGCAGAAACCGTCGGCGCGCTCGGGCGCTTACGCGCAGTCGCGCGCACTGCATTCCTAAGCCCCGTCGGTGTGGTCCGGTCAAGCTGCGGGTCGTACCCCAAGTCGCGGCGGGTTCGCGCGGGTCGATCAACAACCCCTGGTCTCTTCTGCCATGACACTCGATGCCCTGACTACACCTCGTGTTGCCTTTCTCGGTCCTATTGGTTCCTATACTTCGATGGCGGCTCGACAAGCCTTCGGCGAGCGTTCTGAACTGGTGCCTGTGCCGGCACGCGAGATTGCGCGGCAGGTGCAACTCGGGCGAGCGCGCGGGGGCTGCGACTTTGGTGTGATGGCCGCCGCCAACATCCAGTACGGGCCGATCGAAGGCACCTTCGCGGCGCTGTACAGCACGCGCGATGTTCAGATCGTCGGCGAGTTGTTCCTGCCGATCGAGTTCAGTTTGTTGTCGGCAACGGCGCGGCTCGAAGACATCCACACTGTGATGTCGCACGAAGCTGCGCTCGCGCAGTGCGCTACTCGCCTCGTCCGACTCGAGCAGCGCCTGGGGCGCCCCTTGACGCGTCATCCGGCAACCAGCACGAGTGCAGCGGTCACGCAGGCGACGATGCTGCCGGGAGTCGCAGCACTCGGGTCGACGGAGGCGGCGCGGCGAACCGGTGCACGGGTGCTGCTCGAACAGATGCAGGACCACCGCGAGAACGTGACCTGCTTCTGGATCCTCGGCGCAGGCAGCCGGCCGGCACCAGCCCGGCGCAATAAGACTGTCTTTCTGGTGGAACTGGCTGCGGGCGTCGATTCCATGCATCGACTGCTGGGGCTGTTCGCCGGGCACGGCATCGAGATCACCATGTTCAAGGAGCAGGTCGTGCCGTCCAAGAGCCGTGCCGCCCGATGGAGCAAGGCCTACTTCATCGAGTGTGCGGGCCATGTGACCGACCCGGCGCTGAATGCCGTGCGGCGAGCATTGCGCCGTCCCGACTGGGAGGTGCTGGGAGGCCGACGGGGTCGCGTGGTCGGGTCGTACCCGGCCTTCGCCGTCGAGACCCTGCGCTTTGGGAGCAGCAGCGTTCGCGATGGCTCGGATGCGACCTCGAACGTCGGGTCGGAAGCAGCCCGGGAGGTGCATTCCTAAGCCGGGATCCCGGGGCGCCATCGAAGCTACGCCGGACGCCGTATGGCGCACCAGCCAACCCAACGCGAAAGGCAAACAAATGAAGTCTACGAACTGTCTCCCCGAACTCCAGGCGCGCGGCCTCGTCAGTGGCGTCACCGATCAGCACGGCCTCGGAAGCCGAATGGCCGAACACGACATCAGACCATACTGCGGCTTCGACCCCACGGCCGACAGCCTGCACGTGGGTTCGCTCGTGCCGCTTTTGCTTTTGCAGAGGTTGCAACGCAGCGGTCACTCCCCGATCGCGCTCGTCGGTGGCGCGACCGGGATGATCGGCGACCCGAGCGGGAAGTCCACCGAGCGCAAACTGGCGACACGCGAGGCCGTGCAATCGTGCGCCGATGGCCTCCGCAGGCAGATCGAGCCCTTCCTGGACTTCGAAGGTCCGTGTGCTGCGCGCATGGTCAACAACCACGACTGGTTCGGCCCGATGGGCGTGCTGGACTTCCTGCGGGATGTCGCCAAACTCGTGACGGTGAACACCCTGCTCGGGCGCGATGCTGTCAAGTCGCGCCTCGAGCGGCCGGAAGCAGGCATCTCGTTCACAGAGTTCTCGTACGGGCTTCTGCAGGGCTACGACTTTGCGCACCTAAATCGGCAGTACGGCTGCGAACTGCAGGTCGGCGGATCTGACCAATGGGGCAATATCGTTCTCGGTCTGGACATCACGCGCAGGATCAACGCCACCGACGTTTTCGGACTGACGACACCGCTGGTCACGAAGGCCGACGGCGGCAAGTTCGGCAAGAGTGAGGCGGGGAATGTCTGGCTGAGTCCCGAGAAGACGAGCCCCTACGCATTCTTCCAGTTCTGGCTGGGCACCGCCGATGCCGACGTCAAGCGGTTCCTGAGTCTTTTCACCTACCTATCCGTCGCCGACATTGAGGATCTGGTTCTCGCCGACCGGAACGCGGCGGGTCGCCCGCGGGCGCAGGTGGTGCTGGCGGAACAGGTGACGACGCTCGTGCACGGCAAGGCGGCGGTGGTCGCGGCGAGGCGGATCTCAAGTGCGCTGTTCGGGCGCGGCGTGGCCGAACTTCAACTGGGCGACCTGCAGCAACTTGCCCAGGACGGGTTGCCAACGGTCCGGCTTCCGCGCGGCGAGGCCGCCCTGTCTGCGCTTCTGGTGAGCAGCGGTCTCGCCGAGTCCAGATCGCAAGCCCGCCAGTTGCTGCACCAGGGCGGCGTGACGGTCAACGGTCAGCCGGCGGACCTCGACGACATCGCCCGCGAACAGCATCTGCTTTTCGACCAGTACACGCTGCTTCAGCGCGGTGCCAAGCGGCATGCCCTGGTGGAGTGGATCTGAGGTGATCGCCTGAGCGCGCCCCCCTTGAGGGGGAGGCGCGCAGGGCCCGCTACGGACTCTGCTGCAGACCGTCATTCCTAACGGAAACGTGTTCGCACATTGGCAACGTACTCGACACGACCCGGGCAAGAGGCTCAGGTCACATCGGGAGGCTACTGTGGAACTCGACCTTCACCTCATCTTCGGTTTCTTGCTCGTGTCGTTCATCGCCGTGGCCACGCCCGGACCCTCCACTCTGTTCGTTGTTCGGCAGGCCGGCACCGATGGTCTGCTTGCTGGTCTGGCGTGCGTCGGCGGGATCCTCGCCGCCGACGCACTGTTCCTGCTGGCCGGCGCGCTCGGCGTCGGCGCCGCACTGGCTGCTGCCCCTTCGGTGATCGGGCTGATCAAGGTGGTCGGCGCTGCATATTTCCTCTACCTGAGCTGGCGCATGGCATCGCCGCATCTTCGCTTCGCGGGGGTCGGCGACGGCTCGGGCGCTGCCGCGACCAGCGCACCCAGCGGAGGTTCGATGGCGAGCGGGCGGTCCTCGTTCCGCGTCACCGACGGGCTGCGTTGCGCGTTCCTGATGCACATTCTGAACACCAAGGCTCTGTTGTTCTTCTCGCTGCTCGTGCCGCAGTTCGTCCGGGCCGGCGAGGCACTTCCACCGCAAATCGGGATGCTGATGGGGTTGCATCTCACACTCGCCGCCCTGATCCTCACCGGCTATGCGATGTTTGGCGTGGCATTCCTTAAGGGGTCGGGCGGCAGCACGCTGAGCAAGCCCCTCGACCTGATCAGCGCCTTGGTCATGTTGGTGTTGTCGGGGAGCATCCTGGCGACAGACCTGGGTCGCTAACCGCAGGAAGCGCTGGTCCTCAATGCCCTGCACGGCCACAGCCAGTGCTGCCTGAAGGTCGAGGGCTTGGGTGAGCGGGCAGACGGCGGTGACGTATGGCTAGACGACGCGAACCGGCCGACCTCGGTCACCGAGAGGGTGCCGTCTCATCCTCTCTGGCACCACTGCAACAGTGCAATACCTCAGCGGGTGGGAGCACAGGCTGCGAGTCAGGCAGTGATTCGCCGATGACGAGGCGTGCTGGGCGCCCCTTGCGATCTTCGCGGTTCTCCAGGTAACCAAGTCGGATGGCTACGGCCACCCGCCGCGAGGCAGCGCTCTTGTCGAGACGCAATGCACGAGCGACCTCGGGTAGGCTGACTTCCCGGCGCTCTGGGTTGGTAAGGAATGCCACGGCCTGAACCGTTTCGCGGACGCTCGGGGACACCGTGGCACCGACGCCCTCTTCGATCGACTCCACGACGAGGTCGCGTACTGCGGCGTAGTCCTGGGTCGTGGCGATGATTCTGCCGTCCTCACCTCGGTCTCGCGTGGCCTGATGTAGGAGCGCGTGGGCGCGGACAAGCGTAAGGAGTTGCCCGAAGTCCCGGCGTAGACGCACTGCGATGGGTGGGATCTTCTCTTCGAGGGCCTCTGCATAGGGGATTACAACCCGGTTGTCGGTCAAGGCTAGCCATTCCTGCAAGGCGATCCACGCGGACAGGTCAACACTTCGACTTGTGTCCGAGGCGATCGCACGCATTACCGCGCGCGTCTGCTCCTGGCTGTCGGTCACCTGCAGCGATAGCAAGCGGGTCTCGTTCTCCGGATGCAGCCGGACGGCCGTGGTCGTCACCAGCAATCCGGTGGGGCCGGCCTTCTCGATATGCTTGGGCCGCAGGCCTTGGGCGGTCTTCTCGACCACTTCGTACACGAGGCGACCTTCCGAGAGCAGGGAGCGAATGAGGTAGCTGGCGAAATCACCTTGAATGCCAGCGGCTTCGAACACGACGAGGAAGCGGTGGCTGAGATCAGTTTCCATGTAAGGAAGGGCGCGTTCGCTGATCGCGCTGACGCAGTGCACGGCGGTCGACGGAAAGAAGCGCAGGACCGTCTCCACAGTGAAGCTCTTGCCGCCGGAACTTGGGCCCTTGAGCGCAACGGACACCGGTCGCGGAAAGAGGCGCGACGTCAGTGCTAGATATAGCGTCATGGCGACACACGATTCACCGACTGCGCCGGCGTCCTGATACGCGCGAGCAAAGTCCGAGAGAATGCAACGACGCTCGGCAAGGGTACGGCACTCCGCCCATGCCGTTTCGGTGGCCTCGTATTCTTCTTTTGCCTGAATCGTGCGGAACGGTACCGCTTCGGCCAGCGCCCCGGAGAAGCGTGTCCGAAATGCCGTTGGATCGCCGCAATGCAGTTCGCTCGGATCCTTGTGGGGTCCGAGATTGACCACGAAGCTGCGCTCGGCGAGGCGGGAGCGGCCGAGCCAGCGACGGACGGCTTCGCCACCAGCGTCCTGCTCTACGACGACGAAGATTCGTCCGAAGTTGTCGAAGTGCGCCGCGTCTCGCTCTTCCTTCCACGCCGCTGCGCCTGGCAACCCCAAGGCCGGAAAGCCGTGAAGCCACAGGGTGTGGCAGTCGGATTCGCCCTCCACCGGGATGATGTCGGACGACGCGGGAGACGTGGCGAGCCTGTCGAGGCCGTAGAGCTGAGGTATGTCGCCGCGTCGCCATTGGAAGCGGGCGTCAGGGTTACCGTCCGTCTTCGCCAGCGCGCGACGTAGCCGGACGGCGATGACATCGCCGTTTCGGTCGCGGTATGGAATGCGCAGGGTGGACTGTCCTTGGATACGGATATCGGAGACTCCGATCGCGCGGAGAAATGACTCAGGCAGTCGCTTCGCTTTGGCGTAGGAGGAAAGTGTTGCAGTGTTGTCCTGTTTCTCAGTTGGATGGGCGCCTTGTCCCTCGGCTGTCTCTGGCGTCGATTCGATGAAGCCGCCGCGACGAGCCTCGAAGAACAGAGTAGCGAGGGTGACGCCGCCATCGGGGGACAGCGACCGCCAGACGGTGCGTGCGTCCGATTCCTGGTAACGCTCGCTGCGTCGGCTCCATTGTTCCCAGGGCCCGAACCCGTCTTCGCCAAGACCGGACTTGAGGGCCATCCCGATACGAAGCCAGAGCTCGCGGGGGGCCGCCGGAATGTGTTCCAGTGCCGCTCGAATGCGAGCCGGGTCTGCGTCCTTTCTGGACGCATGGCTGTCGACCACCGATCAGCGCGCGCGGCTGATGTCGATCTGACGGGCGATCCAGGCCTCGACGTCGGACTCGAGCCACCCCACGGCGCGGGCGCCAAGGGAGATCTGCGTCGGGAAGGCACCGGCTTGGATACGTTCGTAAAGGGTGCTGCGCGCCAGGCCCGTGCGGGCCATGACCTGGTGAAGGAGAAGGATGACGGAAGGAGAACGGGGATCAGCGACGGTCATAGGCAGGTCCTATCGGGTTCGGGTGGATGACGGACGCGATGCTTTCACGAGTCCAGACCCGAATGGAATAGGGAGCCGCGCAATAGGATTTCACTCCGGAACGATTGCGAGCCCCAAAAGCTTCCTTTGCCGTGGGTGATGTGTTACGCGGCTGCGGGCTAGGGTCGGCGTTCTATGTCTTGTCCGAAGAGATCCGCTTCCCTATGTAGGAAGGGGCAAGAAGGAACGTCGGGCATGGGCTGTTTCGCGGATCGCGGACGGCGACGTAGCGCGGAATGAAGCGCTGGGGGGCCAGCCCCGGAGCGCAATCGTCACGCAATCAGATCTGATTGCGGCCCCGCAAAGGCCTGCTTTTCTGAGCTCCTGCCGGCCTTTCAAGCTGGGCGGGGTGTTCTCGCCAAGGCCCCGCTCCTACACCACCGGGCCGCGTTGACTCGGCCGATCGGTCGGCACAATGCTCGGCTCTACCTCGCAGCGCTTCGCACCGGAGCCAAACACTGCCCTCGCAGGACGCGGTCAATCGAGGGCTGCGCCCCCCGGGAGGGGTAAACGCACCCTCATACCCCTCTTGTCTCCGCCTTTCGATACTTCGTCTGCATCCTCGTCAGCGGGCGGAAAATGAGCCCTCCCCTCCGACAGACTCGGCAGGATGCGCCAACAGATGCCGTGGAGAACCGGTCACCGAACGGTCACCGAATAGGTTTGCAAAGACCGGTGGTTCGCCGAGGCCTCGCAAATAACTGATTTATAGTGGGCCCGCTGGGACTCTAACCCAGGACCAAAGGATTATGAGACATCTGTCAGGGGGTCCGAGGAGGTCTAGGGCGGTCCGGGGATGATTCCACGTTTTCCTTTTAAACAATGATTTAGTTGACTTTCGAGTCTCCGGGGATGCACGATCATCCCCGCCTATCCGAGAAATTGTGGCTACCATGTGGCTACCAGACCGGTGACTGGCCCCGACGGAGACTCGAATGAAACAAGGCCAGCCACTAACCGACGCGGTGATCCGCAACGCCAAGCCAGGACCCTCGGACCGCTGGTTGACCGATGGTCAACGCACCCGCGGAAGGGGACGCCTGGCACTGCGAGTCACCCGCGCCGGGTCGAAACTCTTCTACTTCCGCTACCGGACCCCGGACGGCAAGTACGTCTCCATGGCGATTGGCGCCTACGGTGCTGGCGGGCTGTCGCTGGAGGCGGCGCGCCGCGAAGTCGGGCGACTGCAGGAACTGCACAGAGACGAGGAATCCAAGGACGTCCGGGCCCACCTCGAAGCGCAAGCCGAGGCAGAACGTCTCGCCAGCGAAGCCGCCGAGCGGGAGATGCTGGAACGCCAGCGGCTGGAGGCAGCGGAGCGTGCGGCGCAAGCGCACTACACGCTGCGTCGTCTTCTGGAGGTCTACGCCGACAAGCTCGCCGCCGCCGGGAAACAGTCGGCACGGGATGCCCGAGGCATCTTCGAGCGTCATGTCTTTCTGGCGTTTCCCGATCTGGCCGCCCAACCAGCCCGCAGTGCCACCGCTCGCGACGTCGTCGCGATGCTTCGCCGACTCACCGAACAGGGTAAGGGTCGTACGGCCGGCAAACTCCGCTCCTACCTACGCGCGGCCTACGCACTGGCACTCCGCGCCGAGCTCGACCCAGAGGCTCCAGCCGACCTGATCCGTTTCGATCTCACCGCCAACCCCGTCGCAGCGACCGACGCGCTCGGAGCCCACAACCGGGCACGAGACCGAGTGCTCTCCGAGTCTGAGCTGCGTGCCTTCTGGCTGGCGCTGGAGGCCGAGAGCCAGAACACCCGTGACGCGCTCCGCCTCGCGCTCCTCCTCGGGGGGCAGCGTCTCCAGCAATTGCTCCGCGTGGAAGCCGCGGATGTCGACGTCGACGCCCTCGTAATCACGCTGCGTGACGGAAAGGGCGCCCGAAAACAACCTCGGATTCACGCCCTGCCCCTCTGCGATGACGCGCTCTCGATCGTGACGCCACTCATCGAGCGCGCGAGAGCCACGCCGTCGCGTCTGCTGTTCTCGAACGACGGGAGACGTGGGGTCACGCTGGAGACGCTATCGACTGCGGTCCATTCGATCTGTGCGGTCATGGTCAAGGCGGGAACAGCCTCCGCCCCCTTTCAGATGCGAGACCTTCGACGCACCTGCGAGACGATGCTTGCCGCCTTGCGCATTTCGTCGGACATCCGCGCACAGATCCAGAGTCACGGCCTCGGCGGCGTCCAGGCCAAGCACTACGACCGACACGACTACGCCGAGGAAAAGCGGGACGCCTTGGAACAGTGGCAGGCGCGCCTGCGGTCGATCGTCGCGAACGAGAGATCGGTCGTTCGGCTTGGCCGACGTCGCGCCGCTTGAGTACGCGCTGGAGATCGTCACAGGACTGACGAATCTCCAGAATCTCGATTGACCGCAGCTGTTCCTACCTTTGCCAACAGCGCCCGATACGATCCCGACTGCGACACTGACGGCCGCGGTCGTCCGGGGGCCTGTCCTACGTTGTGCTCGCGGATCCGAGTCCAGTCCGGCGCCACGAACTGAGCGACCGCGACCACGATCGCGGCACCGTCACGCTCCTGGCGGCTTCCTCACGAGCGGACGCACACGCCCCGCTGCACGATCAGCGCGGCCCTCGATGAATCCTGAGATCCATGAAAGACCATCGACCCCAGGCGGTATCGGACGGGACTGCGCGCCCTGGTGTCCCGCCTTGTATCCAGCCGACCACGATTCTCCGTCGATGACAACGGCGGAGGCGGTGG
>WBZM01003604.1_pt1 | contig 11950 bp, 11 predicted proteins | sample 5204271 | NCBI WGS metagenome assembly WBZM01 (sample SAMN12344346, study PRJNA552823) | activated sludge metagenome | biome: Activated sludge suspended growth; feature: Nitrification reactor; material: Wastewater; isolation source: activated sludge from nitrification reactor of wastewater...
ACTCCTCGGGCGTGTCGCACTCCATGAAGAGCTCGTCGCGGAAGCACACCGCGGCCATGCGGCCCGCGAGCATCACGCGCTGGGTGATGTCCTCGTGCTCGCTGCGCTCCTTGGCGGTGGAGTAGCGCATGCACCAGTCGGTGGCCGAGCGCACGAGCGCGTGGTCGCCGGGCTCGAAGAGCACCATGCCCGTGGCCTCGCCGAGGCACGCGAGGTGGTCGACGAGGCCCGTGTGGAGGAGGCCCTTGCCGTGGATCATGGCGAGCCCGTCGCGGCCGAAGACCATCACCTCCTCGTTGGACTCGCGGTAGTCGGCGCAGACGAGCGTGCGCGAGCGGCCGCCGGAGTCGCCGCGGTCGAGCGCGTCGAGCACCGCGGGCTCGTAGAGGATGTCGGCGTCCATCAGCACGACGCGCGAGCGCCCGTCGAGGATCGCGTGCTCGCTCTGCCACGCGAACCACGCCGAGTGGCCGCTGCCCGAGCGCGAGAGGTCCTCGGTGGGGTTGAGGATCCAGCGCGCGGTGAGCCCGGGACGCGGGCGCAGGGCCGTGCCGAAGGTGACCCGGTTGCCGACGAGGTACACCTCGCGCACGCCCCGGGCGGCGAGCCGGTCGAGGTGCCAGTCGAGGAAGGTGTCGCCGCCCGCCGCCCCGTCGAGCGGGAGCAGGGGCTTGGGCACCGTGGCCACGCGGGAGATGCGGTTGCCGAGGCCCGCGGCGAGGATCACGGCCTTGTCGATGGTCATGTCGCGCGGACGCCTACCACAGACCCCGCGCCGCGCGCACCGGTGCGTCGCGCGCTACGCGGGCGGCACGGGCGCTTCGCACGCGGGGGGAGCCTGGATTTCGCCGGCGGCGCGGGGGTAGTGTCCGCGCGCCGTGGAGATCACCGACCTCGCCCATTCGAACCCGCAGGTGACGAGCGCCCTCGACCGCCGCCTCGCCTCGCTGATCAACGACCCGCGCGACCTGCCCTTCGTCTACCTGATGATCCAGTGCGGGCTGGTCGCGGCCGTGGGCCTCGGGCTCTTCGCGCTGCCGGGCGCGTGGGTGTGGTACGCGGCGCCGCTCTACTGGGCGCTGTGGGCCTTCGGCGTGCTCGACCGCTTCATCCTGATGCTCCACTGCACGTCGCACCGCACGCTCTTCACGCGCGACCGCGCCTGGATGAACCAGCTCATCCCCTGGGCGATCGGGCCCTTCTTCGGCGAGACGCCGGAGACGTACTTCGCCCACCACATGGGCATGCACCACCCGGAGAACAACCTCCCCGACGACCTCTCGTCGACGATGCGCTACCGCCGCGACAGCCTCGCCCACTGGCTCCGGTACTACCTCGACTTCCTGCTGCTCGGCCTCCCGCGCCTCGCCAACTACCACCTGCGCCACGGCAACCGGAAGCTGCTCGTCCGCACGGTCGTCGGCGAGCTGTCGTTCTACGCGCTCGCGGGCGCGGCCGCGCTGGTCAACTGGCGCGCGTCGCTGGTGGTGTTCGTGATCCCGGTGGTGGTGGTGCGGACGCTGATGATGGCGGGCAACTGGGCGCAGCACGCCTTCGTCGACGCCGCCGAGCCCGCCAACGCCTACAAGAACAGCCTCACCTGCATCAACTCCCGCTACAACCGCCGCTGCTTCAACGACGGGTACCACATCCACCACCACGTCAAGGCGCGCGCGCACTGGACGGAGCTCCCGCGGGAGTTCGCCGACAACCTCGAGACCTACGGCCGCGAGGACGCGGTGGTCTTCGAGGGCGTGGACTTCTTCATGGTGTGGGCCTTCCTGATGCTCGGGCGCTGGCAGACGCTGGCCCGGCATTTCGTCCGCCTCCCCGGCGCGCCCGCGCGCGACGAGGCCGAGGTGATCGCCTTCCTCAAGAAGCGCGTCGCGCCGATCACCGCGTAGCGCACGTCACCGCGCCGGCGGGTCGGTGGCCACCTGCATCACCGGGCGCGCCTCGGCCGGGCGCACGCGCGGCGGGTTGCCGAAGGGGAGCACGCCGTCGTAGGTCACCGACGCCGCGAGCGCGAAAACGGGGCCCTCCTGCGGGCCCGCGAGGTCGTACGCGAGGTGGAGCCCGAGGCCGAGGAGCGTCGCGCGGTAGCCGCGTTCGAAGCCGTCCTCGTCGTTGGTGGAGAGCGCGTAGGTCAGCTCGCCCGTGACGGCGGGGCCCCCGATGAGCTCGCCGACGCCGGTGGCGACCATTCCCCCCGCGCCGACGCGCCCCCCGACGCGCCCGCGACGCGGCAGCCACGACCACTCCAGCCGCGGCGTCGACCGGACCCACACGCCGCCGTGCGACGGCGACGCGCCGAGGCCGAGGTCGGCGGCGATGGTGAGCGCGTTGCGGCCTCCCCCGAAGCCCCACGCGACGCGGCCGTGGGCGGCGACCGCGTTCTGCGACGAGCCGGCGTGGGCGTACTCGGCGCCGCCTCCGAGCGTCCAGGCGCAGCCCGAGAGGGCGTAGGCGCAGCCCGTGGACACGGCGGTGGTGACGAAGGCGGGGGCGAGTCGGCGGCGCACGGCCGCGAGTGTATCGCCCCGGCGGCGCCCGTCGCTACGCCGCCTTGCGCTGGCCGTCGAGCGACTGGAGCAGCTCGCGGAAGCGCGTCGGGTTGCACGAGGTGGTCATGATGAAGGGCACGTCGCGCTTGCGGGCGAGCTTGCGGGCGAGCTGCGCGGCGCCGTGGCTGTTGACGTTGGTGGCCACCACGACGAGGTCGGCCCGGTCGACCTGGCGGTGCAGGTCGTCGACCCCGCGGCCCTTGAGGTGCCCGCCGTGGAAGTCGAGCCGGTGGCCGAGGGAGGCCGCGATGGCCTCGAGGGCCTGCTCGTTGCGTTCGACGCCGCCGATGAGGGTGATGCGCATGGTGTCTGGCTCCTGGGGTGAGGTTTCAGTCTGGTGACGCTTGCTTCATCCAGACGAACGTCGCGAGGACCGGGGTCATTCCCTCTTCAGGAAGCTTGGAATGGCGGGAGATCGCGGAGTCCATGTTTCATCTCGATGGAGGTGAGTTCCACTATAGTGACGGACCCCGACAAGGGCAATGCCCCCGCGCGCCGCCGCCCTACATGGGGCGGGGCGGGCGGCCGTTACTCCTCAGCAGGAGTCAGACGGATGCTTCGGAACAGATCTCAGATGCGCCTCGCCGCCCTGACGGTGGCGGCGGCGCTGGGCGCGGGGTGCGGCGAGTCGTCGTTCGCGACGATCGCGGGCGCGACGGTGGAGGGCCCGGACGGCGCGGGCGACGACGCGCCGGGCGACGCCGCCGACGTGAGCAACGAGCCGCCGGGGGAGGATGTTCCCGACGGCGGGGAGGACGCGACGGAGGCGGGGCCGACGGCCGACAGCGCGGCCACCGATGGCGCGGAGGTCGCGGGGGAGGCGGCGGTTGACGCGGCCCCCGACGCGGTCGCCGATGCGGTGTTGGATGTGCCGCGCGACGCGGGCGCCGACGGCCCCGCGGACGTTCTTGACGCCGGCGCCGACGGCCCCGCGGACGTGCGCGAGGCGGGCGTGGACGCCGCGGACATACCCGACGCGATGTCGCCGTGGGGCGTCGAGGTTCGCCCACGCAACCCGGGCTGCCTCGCCTTCCCGCGGCCCACCCCGGTGATCGACACCGTGCCCCCCACGCTCCGCGCCACGGGTTGCGTGGACGCGACCAACGCATTGCTCCCGGCGCCCGGCCTCCTCCCCTACGCGCCCAACGCGCCCGCCTGGGCCGACGGCGCCGACGCCGAGCGCTTCATGGCCCTGCCCGACGGCGGCCGCATCGCCGTCGGCGCCGACGGCGACTGGGCGCTCCCCGTCGGCTCCGTGCTCGTGCAGAACCTCTCCTACCTCGGGCGCCGCATCGAGACGCGCCTCCTCGTCCGCCACGCCGACGGCGACTGGGCCGGCTACACCTACCGCTGGAACGACGCCCAGACCGACGCCACCCTCCTCCGCGCCAGCGACACGCGCGCCCTCCCCGGCGGCCTCCGCTGGTACTACCCCTCGCGCGCCGACTGCCTCTCCTGCCACACCGCCGCCGCCGGCCGCACCCTCGGCCTCGAGACCGCCCAGCTCAACGGCGACCTCGTCTACCCGCAGACCGGCCGCGCCGCCAACCAGCTCGCCACCCTCGACCACCTCGGCCTCTTCGCCGCGCCCGTCGGCTCGCCCGCCGCGCTCCCGCGCCTCTCCAACCCCTACGGCAGCGGCGCCCTCATCGAACGCGTCCGCGCCTACGCCCACGCCAACTGCGCCTCGTGCCACCGCCCCCGCGGCACCACCCGCGGCGCCATCGACTACCGCTACGCCGTGCTCCCCTCGATGTGGGGCGTCTGCTACGTCACCCCCGCCGCCGGCGACCTCGGTGTCGGCGGCGCGCCCCTGCTCACGCCGAGCGACCCCGCGCGCTCGGTGATGATCCTCCGCATGCGCGCCACCGACGCCAACCGCATGCCGCCCCTCTCCAGCGGCGCCGTCGACGGCGTCGGCGTCGGCCTCTTCGACGCGTGGGTGCGGATGCTCCGCGCCTGCCCGTAGCGCTCAGCCCCTCAGCTTCGACACCACCGCGCGCGCCACCGCCTCCACCACCGCGGGGTCGGGCGCGCCGCGCGCCGCCGCCGCGAGGCCCAGCAGCTTCGACACCTCGCCGTCAGGCAGCGGGGCCCCGCCGCCCGCCACGCGCGCCGCGAGCGTGATCTTCGCCGTGTGCTCGATCGTCTCCGTCATGATCACCCCCTCGCGCGGCGTCGCGGCGAGGCACACGCTGCCGTGGCGCGCGAGCATGAAGGCGTCGGCCCGCGCCAGCACGCCCTTGATCGCCTCGGGCACCGCGTCGGTGGTCGGCGAGCTGTACGGCACGTTGGGCACCGCGCCGATCGCGAACAGGATCTCCGGCACCACCGGCCGCTCGAGCGAGACGCCCGCCACCGTCAGCCCCACCGCGCAGGGCGGGTGCGCGTGGACCACGCAGGCCACCCCCGGGCGCTCGCGGTAGATGGCGAGGTGCATCTTGAGCTCGCTCGACGGCTTCGCCCCGGGCGTCACCACGCGGCCGTCGAGGGTGAGCTTCACGAGGTCGTCGGGGCGCAGCTCGCCCTTGTGCGCGCCCGACGGGGTGCAGACGAGGTAGCGCTCGCCCACGCGCGCCGAGAGGTTGCCGTCGAGGGGGCCGATGAGCCCGCGGTCGTAGAGGGCGCGGCCGGCGTCGCAGATCTCGCGGCGCAGCGAGGCTTCCGAGCGGTGTTCCATGCGGGGCCGCGGAGGCTATCCCGAAACGAGCCCGACTGTCTGCCGCACGACGCGCGCGACGTCGAGGGTCGGGCGAAGGCGGTTGAGTTCTCGAAGGCGTCCGTTAGGCTCGCGGGGAATTCCAGTTCAGGGGACATTCCATGACCACACCGGAGACCACGCGCCTCGCCGAGCAGCTCTCGCCCACGCTCCGCGGCTACGATCTCGAGGGCGGCGTCGACGCGCACCTCGACGCGCCCGAGCCCGGCGCCGCGCCCGAGATCGCCGACCTCGACCTTCACACCACGGCCTTCCTCGGCCTGGTGCGCAAGGCGATCCGGGCCTGGGACCCGCCGCACCCCGAGGCCCTCCCGCGCCCGACGGGCGAGGGCCGGCGCGCGCGCGTCGACCTCCCCTTCGGCGCGCTGTGGCTCGTCGCGGAGGACGAGGACTGGCCCGCGCAGGACTTCCTCCGCGTCGCCTCGCTGCGGGCGCTGCGCAGCTTCCTCTTCCCCCTCGCCGACCGCGACGCGCGCTGGCCGTCGCCCGAGCGCGCGCGGGCCGTGCTCGCCGCGGAGCTCCCGCCGGGCGAGGTGCTCCCGAAGCTGGTGACGCCGTGGGCGGAGATGTCGAGCGACGAGGCGACGTCGCGCCTGGCCTTCGCGGGCCTCGGGGCGCTGCGCCTCGCGCCCGTCCCCGCGGGCGACCCCGACGGCGCGGCGTGGGTGAGCGACTGGGCCTTCATGTCGGGCTTCGAAGTGCGCGAGGGGTTCGAACGCTACGGGGCCGTCGCGTGGTTCGACGAGGCGCAGCGGCCCGTGCGCATCCACTGGTGCCACGGCCACCGCGACGTGCGCCCCGGCGACCCCGAGTGGGCGCACGCGAAGTGGGTCTGGCGCTCGACGCTCTTCGTCGGCACCACCGTGGTCGACCACCTCGTCGGCGTCCACTGGGTCGTCAGCAGCCAGGTCACCGCGGCCGTGAAGGAGAACCTCGGCGTCGACCACCCGCTGCGCCGGCTGCTCGCGCCGCACACCTTCCGCACCGTCACCATCAACTACAACAGCACCTTCTCGCTCTGCCCCGAGCTCGGCTTCGTCCACCGGGCCACCGCCCTCACCGCCGACGCGCTCCAGGAGGCCCTCGACGCCGCGGTGAAGGTGTGGCGCTACACCACCGCCCCCGAGGTGATGGCCCGCAAGGACGCCGCGCGCCTCGGCGAAGACTTCCCCTTCGTCGTCGACGGCCTCGCGCTCTGGGGCGTCATCCGCGCCCACGTCGACCGCTACGTCGCGCTCTACTACGACGGCGACGCCGCCGCCCGCGACCCGCAGGTGAAGGCGATGTGGGCGCAGCTCGACGGCGCGGTGGCGGCGGTGAAGCTCCCGCCCCTCACGCGCGAGTCGCTCGTCGACCTGCTGGCCCAGTTCATCTGGACGGTGACGGGGCTGCACGAGGCGGCGGGCGCGGTGGTGGAGTACGTCGTCGACCCGACCTTCGTCGGCACCAAGCTCCGCCCCGGCGCGGAGATGTCCGACGTGCAGGCGACGCTCCAGGGGCTTCTGATCATGGGGCTCACCGGGCTCCGCCAGCCCGCGCTGCTCGGCGACTTCGGGCACCTCGCGCTCGACGAGGCGGGCCGCGGGGCCTTCGCGCGCTTCCGCGCCGAGCTCACCGCGCTCGCCGACGAGATCGACCGCAAGAACCTCACCCGGCGCTTCCCGTACAACGGGTTCAACCCGCGCAACCTCGAGTCGTCCGTCAGCATCTAGCGCGCCGCCGCGGAGTGGCGCCCCGCCCGCGGGCGCGTGTAGAACTCCCCGCGATGAACGGCCGCCACCTCCTCCTCGACAGCCCGGCGATGGGCCGGCGCGTCCACCTCTGGACCTTCGGGCACGCCGGCGCGCCGCTGGTGGTGTTCCCCTCCAACGCGGGCGTCGCGCACGAGTGGCAGAAGGGCGGGATGATCGACGCCATCGCGCCGCTCCTCGCCGCCGGCCGCGTGAAGGTCTACTGCCCCGAGACCAACGTCTCGCGCACCTTCTCGGGCCGCGGCGGCGTCCACGCCCGCATGGCCGAGCACGGCGCCTACGAGCGCTTCGTCCTCGAGACGCTCGTCCCCTTCGCCCGCGACGACTGCCGCGCCCGCCACGACACCGTCACCGCCACCGGGTGCAGCATGGGCGCGCTCTACGCCTCGCTCTTCACCCTCAAGCACCCCGAGCACTTCGGCCGCGCGCTCTGCCTCTCCGGCCGCTACCGCGCGAGCTCGCACTTCCGCGGGTCGAGCGACGCGCTCTACTTCAACGACCCGCTCGCCTTCCTCCCCAACCTCGACGGCCCCGCGCTCGACCGCGTGCGCCGCCGCGTCCACCTCACCGCCGTCGTCGGCCGCGGCCCGCACGAGTCGGGCTGCATCGCCGAGACCGCGGAGTTCGGCACGTGGCTCGCGCGCAAGGACATCCCCCACCACGTCGCCTTCTGGGGCCACGACAGCGCCCACGACTACGTCTGGTGGCGCCGCCAGGCCGCCCACTACCTCGCCCAGCTCTTCCCCCCGCGCTGACGGCCGCGCTCAGGGCGGCGTCGCGGCCGGGCACCCGAACACCGCCGCGAGCACCACCCCGCCCGACTCCCCCCGCACCCGCTCGCACGTCGCGCCGTAGAACGCCACCTCCCGGTGCGCGTCGTCCGACCACTCCCACCCGTCGCGCCGCGAACCATCCCGAACGAGGCGCGCGTCGCCGAGGCGAACGTCGACCAGGTCGGGGTCGGGCGGCGCGGCGTCGAGCCGGAAGCGGCAGTCGACCACCGCGGAGGTGATCCCGCGCAGCGCGGACGCCAGCTCGGCGCGCGAGGCGCCGCTGTAGAAGCGACGCACCCCCTCGCGCGGGAGGCCGCCCGCGACCGCCATCGCGTCGAGCACGCCCGCCATGCTCTCGACGCCGAGCAGCCCGACGACGTAGGTGCCGATGCCGCGCCCCGCGAGCGCCCTGATCGCCGCGAGCGTGCGCACGTCGTCGAGGCAGTTGGTGCGGTAGGCGGGGTGGTCGGGGCGGCAGGCGAAGGCGGGCGCCGCGCACACGCAGGTGGTCGGGTCGAGGTCGGGGTTGCAGTTGGGCGCGCCGTCGGTCGCGAGCACCACGTAGCGGCGGCCGAGCGGGTCGGGCGAGCGGTCGAAGTACGCCGCCGCCGCGGTGAGCGCGGCCCACGTGGGCGTGCCGCCGGAGGGGGTCACCGGGTCGAGCGCCGCGAGGACGGCGCCCGCGTTGCCGAACGACGGCGCCGACGACACCGCGAGCGTCGCCGTGCACGCCTTCCCGCCGCCCTCCTCCATGCTCACCGGGAACATCAAGAGCCCCAGCGCGACGTTGCCCTCCACGCGCGGGAGCAGGTCGCGGAGCACGGCGACGAGCGTCGGCCACTTGCGGCTCCCGTCGGCGTCGACCTCGTTCATGCTCCCCGAGCGGTCGACGACGAGCATCACCTCGGCCCGCTGCTGCACCAGCGCCGTCCGCGTGCCGCCGCAGGTGGGCGGCGGCCGGATCGGGAGCGCGTCGCGCGAGGTGGTGGTCGACGCGTCCACCGCGGAGCTCCCGTTGGTCGGCGGCCGCGCCGCGTCCGCGCAGGCCGCGAGCGCGGACCCGAGGCACACGGCGGCGGCGAGGCGCGACATGGGGCGATTCTCCGGCGAGGCGCCCCCCGACCGCAACGCTCCCGTCGAGCCCCCCGCGGAGGGCGTGGCACGGGCGGTGCGACGGGAGAGGGAGCGGCGCCCCCGCGCGCGGAGATCGATGGTGATCGCCGCCCCGCGCGAGGAAACCGCGGAAGGAGCGGAGAGGCCATGGACGAGCGAAGCAGACGCACCGCCAGGGCGTACGACGCGAACGCCACGGTGGGGCAGAACCGCGCAGGCGTGACGCTGGGGGACGACGGTTCCTTCGACGCCTACGTCGCCGCGCCGCCGATCGACCCGCACCGTCCCGAGGAGCTCGAGGACGAGGAGGACCCGGTGATCCGCGCGCGCGTCCACGAGCGCCTCGACGACGTCACCGCGCCGCCGGAGCCCGACGCCCCGACGCCGTAGCGCTTCCTGCCGGTGCCGCGCGTGAGTATCTTCCGCCGCATGGCCCCCGGGCAGCGCCTCTCCGGCGACGACGTCGCGCGCCTCCACATGGACCGCCGCGACAACCCGATGGCCATCACCGCCGTCGTCCGCCTCGCGGCCCCCCTCCCCTTCGAGGCCCTCGCGGCGCGCGTGCGCGAGCGCCTCCTCCCGCGGCCCCGCTTCACCGACCGCGTCGTCGACCCCGCCCTCGGCGCGGCCCGCTGGGAGCCCGACGTCGACTTCGACCTCCGCGAGCACCTCCACCACCTCGCCCTCCCCGCCCCTGGCGACGACGCCGCCCTCGCCACCCTCGTCGAAGACCTCGCCGGCGCGCCGCTCGACCCGCGCGTCCCCCTCTGGCACCTGCACCTCGTCGACGGCGTCGGCGCGGGGTGCGCGTTGGTGTTCCGCGTCCACCACGTGGTCGTGGACGGCGTCGCGCTCGTCGACGTGCTCCTCGGCCTCACCGACGAAGGCGCCGGCGACTGGCTCCCGCCCTCGGTGCGACCGCCCCCCGGCAGCGGCCTCCTTCGCGCACTCGCGCCCGCCATGGGCCTCGCGTCGCTCACCCTCTCGCGCCCCGAGCCCGCCAGTCCCCTCACGCGTCCCCACCTCGCCCACAAGCGCCTCGCGTGGTCACACCCGCTCGCGCTCGACGCGCTGAAGGAGGCGGGCCGCGCGCGCGGAGCTGGGGTCACCGCGATGCTCCTCGCCACCGTCACGGGCGCGCTCCGCGCGGTGCTCGCGGCGCGCGGCCCGGTCGCCCCGGGGCTCGCGGTGCGTGCGATGGTCCCGTTGAGCGTGCGCGGCGAGGGCGAGGGCGGCGCGCTCGGCAACCGGTACGCGTCGGTGTTCGTCGCGCTGCCGGTGGGGGCCGCGTCGGGCGGCGAGCGGGTCGCGGCCGTGCGGCGGGCCCTCGAGCGGGCGAAGGTCGCGGGCGGGCTCGACGGCGCGAAGGCCCTGGTGCGCGTGGCCGGGCGCGTCGGGTCGTCCATCGAGCGCCTCGGCGTCGAGCACCTGAGCCGCCGCGCGTCGCTGGTGGTGAGCAACGTCCCGGGCCCGCGCGGCGAGCGCCACATCGAGGGACGCCGGCTCGACGCGGTGGTCGCCTTCGCGCCGGTGACGGGCGCCCTCGGCCTCGGCGTCACCTGCGTCGGCTACGGCGGCGCCGTGTCGGTCGGGGTGGCCTCGGGGCTCGACGACGCATCGCTACCCGACGAGCTCGCGGCGGCGATCGACGGGGAGTTCGAAGACCTCACGAGCACGGCGCCCGGCCGGGGGTGAGGAGATGCGGGAGCGTCCCCGCCGCCCTCCGAGCCCCGCGTCGGGCTACCAGGGGCGCGTGTTGGAGCGCGTCGGACGCCCCGCAGCTTGCGCGGCGGTGCGGCGGGGTGAAAGACTCGCGCGCCGGCTGCCTGTTGGAACCCCTTTGAGACTCGCGCGCACTGAGGAAGAGTTCTTCGCCGACCCCGCGGGGCGCTACGTGGTCGGCGACTCGTACGTGTACTGGTGCCGCGCGCCCGGCTTCTACGGCTCGGCGGCGTGGGGGCGGCCCGACGAGGCGCAGGTCCGCCGCCTGGTGGGCCTCTGGGAGATGAGCCTGCGGCCCGACGGCGCCGACGCGCGCGCCTCCCTCGTCGACCTGCGCGGCGTCGAGGGCGTCGACCCCCATGCGTACCAGCCCGCGGCGGACTTCTTCCGCGCCCGCGACCTCGCCGCGCGCACCCGCGTCACCCGCCAGGCCATCGTGCGGCCCGCGGGCTTCGCGGGCGCGCTCGTCGCCGGCTTCCGCGAGGTGGTCGCAACGCCCTACGCGGCGAGGGTGTTCGCCGACGCGGCGGAGGCGCTCGCGTGGCTCGGACGGCCGGCGCCCGCGGATGAGCTCGCGTGGCTCGACGCGCTCTACGACACCGTGCGCGGGAGCGGCGTGCTCCTCGCGTCGCTGCGCGAGGTGCTCTCGCGCGACCTCACGGCGGTGTCGCTCGCCGAGGCCGCGGCGGCGCTGCGGCTGTCCGCGCGCACGCTCCAGCGGCGGCTGAGCGACGCGGAGACGACCTTCCAGGCGGAGGTGGACGCCGCGCGGGTGGCCGCGGCGCAGGTGCTCCTGCTGCGGGACGGCGCGAAGGTCACCGCGGTGGCGGTCGAGGTGGGCTGCGCGTCGTCGCAGCACTTCAGCACGCTGTTTCGCCGCGTGACGGGGCTGTCGCCGAGCGACTGGCGGGCGCAGCGGCGGGCCGAGGCGCCCTGATCGCCCGCCGTGGCGCGCGGATGGACACGCATGGCGCCGTCGTGAACGCCCCCGCGGGCCGCGGCGTGTGAGGTTCCGCCCAGGTCGCACCCCGTCGGGTGGGCCACCCACGGAGCCAACGAGCCATGAAGCGCCATTTCGTCCCCGCCCTCGCCCTCTTCTCGGCCCTCGCCCACTGTGGTGCGGAGCCCTCGCTGCCGCCCGCGGGCGACGCCGCCACCGCCCCCGCGGACGCCGCGTCCGCCGACGCCGCGTCGCAGCCCACGGCCGACGCCGCCGCGACCAACGACAGCGGGTGCACCGGCAACCTGGAGCGCTGCGATGGCACCTGCACCGACCTGGACTCCGACCGCTACAACTGCGGCATGTGC
>WBZM01003605.1_pt1 | contig 11949 bp, 11 predicted proteins | sample 5204271 | NCBI WGS metagenome assembly WBZM01 (sample SAMN12344346, study PRJNA552823) | activated sludge metagenome | biome: Activated sludge suspended growth; feature: Nitrification reactor; material: Wastewater; isolation source: activated sludge from nitrification reactor of wastewater...
CAGCAGGCCGAACTGCGCGCCCTGCCCGCCTCGCTGGCGGATACATCGGCGCAACCGTCGCAGCCCGCGTCGATTCCGTCCGCGCCCGCGTCGCCCGGATCGTCCTATTACTTCCTCGAAGCGGCGCCAGCGCCACCGCCACCCGCCGCCCCCGCTTTTCTGCAGGGGGATTACGGCTTCGATCCCGCCATGCTCCCCGACCTGGGGCTCCTGGCCGGCCCGTATGATCCGCGCGCGGAGCGGCGGAATTTCCCGGTCTGACCGGACGATGAAGATGCGGTGGGTGTGCTGGAGAACAACATGTTAGCGAGCGAGTATTTCTCTTTGCCCGGCGTTCCGGGGCTGCAATCGCCGCCGGGCGTTCCGGCTCTGCCGGGTTTCGCCGCGCGTCCCTTCGATCCCCGGAGCGTGCGGCGCGATTTTCCGATCTTGCAAGAGCGGGTGCATGGCCGGCCGCTGATCTGGCTGGACAACGCCGCCACCACCCAGAAACCCAACGCGGTCATCGACCGTCTCGCCCACTTCTACCGGCACGAAAACTCCAACATCCACCGCGCGGCCCACGAGCTGGCGGCGCGGGCCACCGACGCCTACGAAGCGGCGCGGGAGAAAACGCGGCGCTTCCTCAATGCCCCTTCAACCCGCGAAATCGTCTTCGTGCGCGGCACCACCGAAGGCATTAACCTGGTCGCCCAGAGCTGGGGGCGGCGCCACGTCGGGCCGGACGACGAGATCGTCATCACCTGGCTGGAGCACCACGCCAACATCGTGCCCTGGCAGCAGTTGTGCGCCGAGAAAGGCGCCCGCCTGCGGGTCGCGCCGGTGGATGATCGCGGTCAGGTGATTTTGGAAGAGTACGAGAAGCTGCTCGGTCCCCGGACCCGGCTGGTGGCGTTCAGCCAGGTGTCGAACGCGCTCGGCACCGTCACGCCGGCGCGGGAGATGGTGGAGATCGCCCACCGCTACGGGGCGCGGGTGCTGGTCGATGGCGCGCAGGCCGTTTCCCACATGCGGGTGGACGTGCAGTCGCTGGACTGCGACTGGTATGTTTTTTCCGGCCACAAGGTGTTCGGCCCCACCGGCATCGGCGCCGTGTTCGGCAAGGAAGACCTACTCAACACCACGCCGCCGTGGCAGGGCGGCGGCAACATGATCGTAGACGTCACCTTCGAGAAAACCGTCTACCAGCCGGCGCCGGGCCGCTTCGAAGCCGGCACCGGCAACATCGCCGACGCGGTGGGGCTGGGCGCGGCGCTCGATTACCTCGACCAGATCGGCATGGAGAACGTGAGCCGCCACGAGCACGAGCTGCTGGTTTACGGAACCCAGGGCCTTTTGAGCGTCCCCGGCTTGACTATCATCGGGACCGCGGCCGAGAAAGCGGGCGTGCTGTCCTTCGTGCTCGACGGGTTCCGCAGCGAGGATGTCGGCCAGGCGCTGGATCGGGAAGGGATCGCGGTGCGCGCCGGCCACCATTGCGCCCAGCCGATACTGCGCCGCTTCGGCCTGGAGAGCACCGTCCGCCCGTCGCTGGCGGTGTACAACATCCGCGAAGACCTCGACGCGCTGGTCGCGGCGCTGCTGCGCATCCAGGCCGGGCGGGGCTATTAGAAACCCTCACCTCTCGGCCCCTCTTCCACTGGGAGAGGGGCGCTTTTAGCTCTGCCTCCACGGTAAACCTTCGGCTCGCCAGCCGCTCGCGCCCCGGTGGCCGTCGTCGTCGATGGGACCTTCGAAACCATCCGCCACGTTGTAGGCGGCATAACCCCGCTCGGCGAGAAATTCGGCGGCATCCCGCGAGCGGATGCCGCTGCGACAGATCAGGTAGACCAACCGCCCCGGCGTCACGCCTTGGGCTTGCAATTCCCGCAGGAACCGGGGATTGCGTTCCATGCCCGGGAACGTCTGCCACTCCACCTGAACGACGGTCTTGGCCAAGCTGGAGAGATCGGGACCGCCGACGAACGTCCATTCGGCACGGGTGCGGATATCGACCAGCACCGCCCCCGCATCGCGTTGCAGATTCCGCCAAACCTGGGTAGAGATCATATTGCCAAGAAATTGGCCCGACGCCACGCTGGCCTCGCGGTCGACGCGCGGGCGAGATTCAGTCTGGTTCAGGTGCGCTTTTTGCGCGGCGAAACCTCTGGGCATCGTATCCTCCTCCTGATTGTTGTGTGGGCAAAAAGTCAACCCATGGCCTGGGCGTAGCTCATCACCAGATACATGACCGCTTCGACTTGGCCGACATTGCGATAGGCGTGCGCGACGTCGGCCACGAACTGAATCGCGTCGCCGGCGGCCAGCGCGTAGCGGTTCTCGGCGACGACGATCTCGACCTCGCCGCGGGCGACCACCAGATTTTCCAGGGTGCCCGACGGATGCGGCTCGGCCGCTTCCTCGCTCCGGCCGTCGAGCCGCAACTCGTAAAATTCCACCCGCCGGGGCTTGTCGAAGGGAAACAGGGCTCGCGAGCAGAAGCGGCCATCCCCGGAAAACAGCCGTTTCGCGCGGGCCGCCGGCAACAGCCACACGCTTTCTTCCCGACCCTCGCTCAAAAACGCCGAAATCGGCGCCTCCAGCGCATGGGCGATTTTCCATAGCACCCCGATGGTCGGGGTGCTGCACCCCCGTTCGATCTGGCTCAGCATCGCCCGACTGACGCGCGACCGCCCCGCCAGCGCTTCCAGCGATAGCTTCTGTTGCTTGCGCAGCTTGCGGACGTTGTCGCCGATGACGGCGGCCAGTCCGACCGCGTCTTCGCCGGGCTCGCGCTCCATGACCGGCAGGGCGATGTCCGCGAATCGCGGCGGCGACCGGAAACGGTCGGCGCGTCCGACGAGCGTCACCGGCGATTCATCGTTCATCTGGCGGCCTCCTCGGAGGCCGGATCGAAGCGGTCGCTCAAATCCCGGCCCCGCCATCGAACGCTTCGCTGCGCACTTGCGCCTGCGAGACGTTGCTGCCGGGCGGCACGCTGCGGGTGAGCCAGACGTTGCCGCCGATGATCGAGCCGCGCCCGATGGTGACCCGGCCCAAAATCGTCGCCCCGGCGTAGATCACCACGTCGTCCTCGACGATGGGGTGGCGGGCGTTGCCCTTGATCAAGCTGCCGTTTTCGTTCGCCGGAAACCGCTTGGCCCCCAAGGTCACGGCCTGATACAGCCGCACCCGCTGGCCGATGACCGCCGTTTCGCCGATGACCACGCCGGTGCCGTGATCGATGAAGAAACTGCCGCCGATGTCCGCGCCCGGATGGATGTCGATACCGGTGGCCGAGTGCGCGATTTCGGCGATGATCCGGGCGATCAGCGGAACGCCCAGCCGGTGCAGCACATGGGCGAGCCGATGATGGATGATGGCGGTGATGCCGGGATAGCAGACCAACACCTCGTCGAGGCTGCCCGCCGCCGGATCGCCTTCGTAGGCCGCGCGGATGTCGCTGTCGAGCAGTTTCCGCACTTCGGGCAACCGCGCGGCGAAGGCGCGGGTCATGTCGATGGCCCGTTCTCGATCCATGTCGGGCAGGCTGCCCTGCCCGCCGATATACTGAAGCTCCCGGCACACCTGTTCGAGCAAATGCCGCAGCGTCGCATCCAGGGTGTGCCCCACGAAGTAATCGACCGTTTCGTCGGTCAGCTCGGCGGTTCCCAGACGATTCGGGAACAGCACGGTGCTCAGCCCGTCCAAAATGCCGGTCAGCGCCTTGCGCGACGGCAAGCGGGGTGGCCGATCCGCCGATCCCTGGCGGCTTTCCAGCGACCGATCCCGCACGCTGCGCAACTCGGTCACGATCGCATCCAGATCCCAGCGCAAGCCCGCGCTGGCCGGCCAATCGACCGGCTTGATTCTCGCGCTCACGCCGCCAGCCCTTTGGCGTCGAAGACGCCCTCGAACAGCACCGAACTCAGATACCGCTCGCCGGAGTCGGGCAGCACCACCACGATGGTTTTGCCGGCGCTCTCGGGACGCTTGGCGATGCGGACGGCCACGGCCGCCGCCGCGCCGCAGGAAATGCCCGACAATATTCCCTCCTCGCGCGCCAGCCGGTGGGCGTAGTGGATCGCCTCCTCGTTGCTGACCTGCTCGATTTCGTCCACCAAGGACAAGTCGAGCACGTCCGGCACGAAACCGGCGCCGATCCCCTGAATCTTGTGGGGCGCGGGTTTCAGCGGCTCGCCCGCTCGGCGCTGCGTCAGCACCGGACTGGCCGTCGGCTCGACGGCGACCGACACGATGGGCTTGCCCCGGGTGCGCTTGATGTGGCGCGAAACGCCGGTGATGGTGCCGCCGGTGCCGACGCCCGACACCAGGATATCGATGGCGCCGTCGGTGTCGTTCCAGATTTCCGGGCCGGTGGTCTCCTCGTGGATGGCCGGGTTCGCGGGATTTTTGAACTGTTGCAACAACACGTAATGCTCGGGGTCGGAGGCGGCGATTTCCTCGGCTTTCGCCACCGCGCCGCTCATCCCCCGCGCGCCTTCCGTCAACACCAGCGTCGCGCCGTAGGCGATCAGCAGCTTGCGGCGTTCCAGGCTCATGGTTTCCGGCATCGTCAAGGTGAGCGGGATGCCGCGAGCGGCGGCGACGAACGCGAGCGCGATGCCGGTGTTGCCGCTGGTCGGCTCCACCAGGTGCTTGCCGGGACCGAGCAAGCCCCGGCGCTCGGCATCCCAGATCATCGCGGCGCCGATCCGGCATTTGACCGAATAAGCCGGATTGCGCCCCTCGATCTTGGCCAGCACCGTAGCCGGCGCTCCGTCGGTGATCCGGTTGAGCCGCACCAGCGGGGTGCGGCCGATGGACAGGGAGTTGTCTTCGTACCAGCGCGGCATCGGCAGATCTCCCGTGGCTCAGCGGGCGGGCTGATAGATTTGGTCGAAGACGCCGCCGTCGTCGAAGTGAGTCTTCTGCGCCTTTTGCCAGCCGCCGAACACCTCGTCGATGGTGAAGAGATTCACCTTGGAGAATTGCCCGACGTATTGGGCCGCGATCTTGGGATCGCGCGGCCGGTAGTAATGCTTGCCGGCCAGTTTCTGCCCCTCTTCGCTGTACAGATATTGCAGGTACGCCTCGGCGGTTTTGCGCGTGCCCTTCCTGTCGGCCACTTTGTCGACCACGGTCACCGGCGGCTCAGCCAGAATCGACAGCGACGGCGTCACGATCTCGAACTTGTCCGGCCCGAGTTCCTTGGTAGCGAGAAATGCCTCATTTTCCCAAGACAGGAACACGTCGCCGATGCCGCGCTCGGTGAAGGTGGTCAAAGAACCCCGCGCGCCGGAATCGAGCACCGGGACGTTCTTGTATAGCTTGGTGACGAACTCGCGCGCCTTGGCCTCGTCGTTGCCCTGCTTTTTGAGGACGTAGCCCCAGGCGGCGAGGTAGTTCCAGCGGGCGCCGCCGGAGGTTTTCGGGTTGGGCGTGACGACCGAGATGCCCGGCTTCACCAGATCGTCCCAATCCTTGATCCCCTTGGGGTTGCCCTTGCGCACCAGAAACACGATGGTCGAGGTGTAGGGCGCGCTGTTGTTCGGCAACCGCTTCTGCCAATCCTTCGGGATCAGCTTGCCCTTCTCGGCCAAGGCGTCGATGTCGTAGGCCAAGGCCAGGGTCACCACGTCGGCTTCCAGCCCGTCGATCACCGCCCGCGCCTGCTTGCCGGAGCCGCCGTGCGATTGCTGGACGGTCACGGTTTCGCCGGTCTGGCTTTTCCAGTGCTCGGCGAAGGCCGCGTTGAAGTCCTGATAAAGCTCGCGGGTGGGATCGTAAGAGACGTTGAGCAGTTTGGTTTCCGCGAAAGCGAGCGAACCCGCCCCGACCGCCAGAGCGACCGCCACCAGGGCGCGGGAAAGACGACCGATGTTCATTTTGCCGCTTCTCCAAAGTTTAATGACCCGGAGCAATATACGGCGCCTTTTTTATAAGATTAACGAATATAAGTTGGAATGCTTATCGAGATTTCGAATAAGAAGCCGTACAAAACGCGCCTCTCCCAGTGGGAGCAGAGTTGGGATGAGGATTGATTTTCGGGTTATGACCCCCTCATTCCGACTCTCTGGTCGCGCCTTTTCGTCGTCGCGATGTGGCGATGGCCGACGGACGCTTGGACCGCTTCGATGGGACACTTCCGGTCCAGGGCCTCGGTGATGAAGGTCGCCCGCGCGCTGTGCGGGGTGACTCCGAGCGGCAGGTTCGCTTCCCGGGCGTAGCGGTGAAACAGCTTGCTCACCTGCCGGCGGGTCAGCGATTTCCGCCGTTCGCCCCGCTGCACCGCCAGGAACAGCGGGCTCTCCCGCTCGGCGCCGTGGCCGCTCCGGGCCAGATGCGCCCGCAAGGCCCGTTGCCGCTCGGGGTGGCGCCCGGCGGTGGCGCGGGCCGCCCGGTGACGCTGGGGCGATTCCGGCAGGGGCCGGCCCGACCGCAAACGGTCACGCGACCCCGACGTGCTCCCGCAGCCACGGCTCCAGCCGGTCGAAGCGGAACGCTCGGGTCTCGAAGAGTCGCACGAAAAAGGCATGCGCGGCTTCGTTGTCGCATTCGATGCGGTGGCCGTTCATCCGCAGGAAGGTATCGGTGACGAAGAAAGCCACCCGCTTGTTGCCGTCCAGGAACGGGTGGTTGTTGGCCAGGCTCTCCAGCAGCGCCGCCGCCTCTTCGACGAGGTCCCGGTAATAGCCGAGCTGGGGTCGCATGAGAGCGGCTTCCAAGGCCCCGGGGTCGCGCAGCCCCGGCGCGCCCCCGAACGCCTCGATCAGCCGCGCGTGCATGGCGACGGCTTCGGACAGGGTGGGAAAATCGTGACTCATCGGGCCAGCAGCTCGCCCAACCGGCGGTTTTTCTCGACGCTCGCCCCGAAGTGGGCCATGACCTCGGCGCGGGGCGTGGCGCCGCGCTTGCGCTCGACGAACTCGCGCAGCGCCTGCTCCAGCACCGCCTGGAACTGGCGTCCTTCCTCTTGGGCGATGGCGCGCAGCTCGCCCAAGAGGCGCGGGTCGGCCTGGCTGGAAAATTTCTGGCGGACGGCGCTCATCACGGAGGATTCCTTTGTCAAGTTTTATCAAGATAGAGCTTGATGTTAGGCGAACCCGCCCCGCCGTTCAACCCCAAACCGAGAGCATCGCTTCCGATAAAGCGCGTTAGCGGAATCCTTCGGGGGCCGGCTCTCGCGATAATTTGCGTGTTACGTTTTACGTAAAAGAAGTGAAGGCAGCCCGACATGTTCCGGCCGATCTGTCGCTATCGGCAGGACAGTGCCCAGATCCCACTCCGTGTTGGCGCCGGTGAGACGCTGCATTGAGAGCGAGGGCTCGTCGCGCCACTCGCGAGGCAATCGCGCACTGGCCCCGGCGGGCGCGGACCTGTCCGGTATCGCCAGCCGTGCCTCCGCCCGATCAGCGCCCTATGCGCGCCCTTCCGATACCCGCCCCCGTCGGTCTCTTCAGGCCCCGACTTCGGCCGCCACCCGCCGCCGCGAGCCGGCAACCGCCCGCAGCGCCAGCCCGATAACCGCAGCCGGGTAGAACGCCGAGAGCCGGTAGAGTTGCTCGAACGTCAGCCATTCCCGCAGCGGCCCGATCGCGAACGAGCCTAGCCCGACGCCCACCATCAGCGCGGCGATGAGCATGGACGAAACCCAAGCGACGTGTTCGGGAAACCGCTCTGACGCCAAGGCGATGGTCAGCGGGAAAAAAGCCGAGCAGGCCAGTCCGGCCAGCGCGAACAATCCAAGCCCCGATGCCGGCGTGTCGGCGCCGGGCAGCAACAGAAAGGCCGCGATCATCAACGCCGGCAGCGCCAGCCAGATCATCAGGGGCGCGATCCGCGCGACCAGCACCGAGACCAGCAAGCGACCCGCCACCATCGCGCCCCAGAACACCGACAGGGCCAGCGCCGCCACGGTCGCCGACAACCCTTTGGCCTCGCGCAGATAGACGGCCGCCCAGTTGCCGAAAGTGCCCTCGGCGAAAGCGTACAGCACCGCGATGGCGGCGAACGTCCAGAACGCGCCGGAACTCAGGGGCGGATTCGCGTCGGTTTGGCGCTCCGTCTCGCCGCCGACATCCGGCGGCAAGCGCACGGCGGCAGCGGTCAGCGCCAGCAGCGCGCTCAAGCCCAGCAGCGACAAGGGAAAACCGATCCACTCGCCGGCCCGGCCGAAACCGTCCGCCAGCAGCGGCCCCACCATCAAGCCGAGTCCCAGCAAGGTATGCAGGGCGACCACGGCGGCCGGTGCGCGCTTGGGAAAGAGCCGGGGCGGATAGCTGTTCAGCGGCGCGCCGCCCAACCCGAAACTCCATCCCAGTAGGGCCGTCCCGACCAGAATGGTCGGGAACGCCAGCGCGGGCATGACCCAGAGGCTCGCCGCCAGCGCCAGTTGCGACAGGCCGTTGCCCGCCGCCGCCAGCCAAAGCAACGGTCGCAAGCCCAAGCGGCGAGCCAGCATCCCGCCGGCCACCGCGCCCAGCACCGCCAGTGCGACCTGCGGCAGAAAAATGGCGCCATACTGGGCGTCGGTGAAGCCGTGCATCTGTTTCAGCACGGCGCTGCTGGCGGGAAAGCTGACCAGCGTCAAACCTTGCAGGAAGGCGATGAGATAAACCGCGAGCACCGCCGGCCCGTTCGATGAAGTGGGCTTGGTCATGTCGATGTTCCTCACTCCTTGCCGCCGGTGATGAGCCGGGTGCCGCGCTTGTAGGTGAGATAGGCCCAGAACCATTCGATGGCGACCGACAGGCGCTTGCGCGTGTCCACCAGAAAGAAGACGTGCGCGACGCCCCACAGCCACCAGGCCAGCGCCCCGCTCAAGCGGAACCCGCCGAAGTCCACGACCGCCGCCTGCCGGCCGATGGTGGCGAGATTGCCCAGGTGGCGGTAACGGAACGGCGGCAAGCCGGTCCGACCTTCCAGGCGAGCCTTGATGGTTCGGGCGACGTAAGCGCCCTGCTGCTTGGCCGCCGGGGCGAGTCCCGGCACCGGCTTGCCGTCCCAGGCTTCGCTCAGGGCGGTGTCGCCGACGGCGAACACGTCGGGCAGACCGGGCACGGTCAGATCCGGCCCCACCTTGAGGCGGCCGGCCGCATCGGCGTCGCCCTTGAGCCAGTGCGCGGCGGGCGAAGCCATCACCCCGGCCGCCCAGAACACGGTGCGGGAACCGATCCGCTGGCCGGATACCCACACCCCATCGGCATCTATTTTCTCCACCCGACTCTGGGTCAGCACCTCCACGCCCAGCATCCGCAGCGATTGCGCCGACACCTCGGAGAGCGACTCCGGGAACGCCGGCAGCAGGCGCGGCGCCGACTGCACCAGCAGCACCCGCGCCTGGGCCGGGTCGATGTTGCGGAATTCACCGGCCAAGCCGTGCCGGGCCAGTTCGGCGATGGCCCCGGCCAGCTCCACGCCGGTGGGACCGCCGCCGACGATCACGAAGGTCAATAGCCGTCGCCGTTCCTCGGGATCAGCGCAGTTCTCGGCCTGCTCGAAGGCCAGCAACAGGCGGCGGCGGATGGCGGTGGCGTCGTCGATGCGCTTCAGGCCCGGCGCGTGAGGCTCCCAGTCGTCGCGGCCGAAGTAGCTGTGGCGTGCGCCGGTCGCCAACACCAGATAGTCGTAACCGATATGGCTGCCGTCGCTCAGAATCACCTGGCGCGCGGCGGTGTCCACGCCCGCCACTTCGCCCAGCAACACCCGCACGTTGTGCTGGTCGCGGAACAGCGCCCGGATCGGGGTAGCGACATCGGCCGGCGACAGGCTGGCGGTCGCCACCTGATACAGCAATGGCTGGAACAGGTGGTAGTTGCGCTTGTCGATGACGGTGACCCGGCAGGCCGCCAGCCGCAGACCGTGCGCCGCCTTCAAGCCACCGAAACCGGCGCCGACCACCACCACATGCGGCACATCCTCTAGCGCCGCGTCGGACCAGCTTTCGAGCGGCGGGAACCAGCGGGCGAGTTGATGTTGCAAGACGGTGTCGGCAGCGATTGGCCCTGGCCCGCGCAGCGCGATCAGGCCGAGCAGGAAAAGCTGATACAGCCGGTCGATGGCCTGGATTTCGTCCACGCCCATGAAGCCGGAGCCGAGCAGCGCCAGCGCCGCACCGATGGCGGCCAACCGAGTCGCCAGCCCCAGCGCCAGCAGAGGGCTCACGAACCCCAGCACCGCTTCCAGGAACGAGCGTCCCACCAGAACGGGCGTGAACCACAAGCTCGCCAGCCAGAGGCGCAGCGCGAGCTGATAGACCGGACCGAGGTAGCGGGTGAGCGCGGCGTACAGCCGGCCCAGCGGCCCAACCAGCGGCAGCGCCGAGGAAGCCAAGCCGGACGCCAACAGCCGATCCAGCGAAATCGGCCCCGCCCCCATGACCATGTACCAGCCGAACAGCGCGGCCCAGTAGAGGTGTTGATCCAGGGCGCGGTATTCGAACTGGATCACCAGCGTCAAGATCAACAGAGGGATCACGGCCAAGCGAGTCGCCAGCCCGAACGCCAGCAGCGTCGAACCCAGCACCTCGGTGACGACGCCCAGCACGGCGGCCGTGAACGGGTCCAGCCAGGACACCGGATATTCGTGGGTGGCGAGCGTCAACGCGGTATCCCAGTTGGCGAGTTTAAGCACGCCGGACACCCAGAACGCTTGTGCTAGCCACAGCCGGATCGCCAGATCCAGGAAGGGATAAAGCGTGACTTCGGCGACCCGCAGCGCTTCGTCCACGCGCTTGAGGAAGGCCGCGATGACGTTGGCCCGGCGATGCCGGACGGCGGCGACGGTTGCGGTCAGCATGACTTAGCCCTCCGCCGCGCTCGTGGCCGGGATCGCGGTAGGGGCGACCGGCCGGTCGCCCCCATGACCGCCATCCGCTGGCTCCAACGGCCGGCCAGCCGCTTCTTCGGCCGCTATCCGCTGGCTCCAATAGGCCGGAATATCCCGCCGATAGCGGCGCATCACCAGATTCGCCAGCAGGCCGGTCCAGCCGGTCTGGTGGGCGGCGCCCAAACCCTGGCCGGTGTCGCCGTGGAAGTACTCGTAAAATTGCAGCAGGTCGCGCCAGTGCGGATCGTGCTGGAACGGGCTATCGGCAGGGAATGCGGGGAGGCGTCCTTCCCCGTCGCGGCGATAAATGCCCACCAATCGCTCGGCGATCAGGGTGGCGATTTCCCGCAGCGTCAGTTCCCGATTTTCCAGACAGGGCACGGCGACGGTAAAGTTGTCGCCGAGGAAGCGGTGAAACTTCTCCAGCGCCTGCACCAGCGTGTAGTTGGTCGGCAGCCAGATCGGGCCGCGCCAGTTGGAGTTGCCGCCGAATAGGCCCGAGTTGGATTCGCCGGGAATGTACTCGATGATCGCCTCGCCGACGCCGGGCAGCGTGCCCAGATGCTTTTGCGTGGCGTGGAGGCGGCTGACGCTGCGGATGCCGTGCGGCGACAGGAACTCGTCCTCCCGCAACAGCCGCTTCAGAATGCGCGGCAGCATCCGGTTGGTGACCAGCGACAGCAGGTGCTCGCCCCGGTCGTTTTCCCAATCCGGACATTGGCAGATCACGCTACCGTCGAACACGCCGTGGCGGTGCCGGCGCAGCAGTTCGCGGAAGCGCGGGACTTTGGCCAGGATGCGCCGATCCACCACCTCGCAGGCGAACAGCGGAATCAGCCCGACCCAGGAATACACGTCGATGCGTTGAGTCTGGCCATCGGGGCAAACCACCAGATCCTTGAAGAAACCGGCTGCCGGGTCCCACAGCGGTACGCTATCGCCGTCGCTGGCGTGGCCGGCGATGGTATTGGCGATGGCGAGAAACTGCTGATAGATCTGGATGGCGATGTCTTCGTAGTCCCGATCCTCGGCCGCCAGCTCCAGCGCCATGACCGTCATGTTCAGGGCGAACATCGCCATCCAGCCGGTGGCGTCGGCCTGCTTGAGCGCGTAGCCGGCCGGCAGGGGGCGGGAGCGGTC
>WBZM01003607.1_pt1 | contig 11942 bp, 8 predicted proteins | sample 5204271 | NCBI WGS metagenome assembly WBZM01 (sample SAMN12344346, study PRJNA552823) | activated sludge metagenome | biome: Activated sludge suspended growth; feature: Nitrification reactor; material: Wastewater; isolation source: activated sludge from nitrification reactor of wastewater treatment...
GGACCCTTGCCCATGTCTTCAGCCCTTGACCTCGTCGCTGCGCAGAAAGTGCCTCGTCTGAGCGCGTCGGATCATGTCGCGCAGACGCTGAAGAAGGCGATCGTCGATGGCCTGCTGCCGGCCGGCGAACTGCTGCGACAGGACGAGATCGCCACCCACTTCCACGTCAGCAAGATTCCCGTTCGCGAGGCGCTGAAACACCTCGAGGCCAAGGGTCTGGTCACCTTCCAGCGCAACCGCGGCGTCGTCGTGGCCTCGCTCTCGGCTGCAGAGATCAGCGAATACATGGAAATCCGTGCGCTGCTCGAAGCCCGCGCGGCACGACTGGCGGCGCCACTGATCAGCGAGCCGACGATCAACGAAGCGCGGCAGCATCTCGACGAATTCTCGCGCACCAACGACAGCCGCCGCTGGGGCGAGCTCAACTGGCTGTTCCACTCGACGCTCTACGCGGCCGCCGCACGCCCGATCCTGCTCGGCGAGATCCGCTCGCTGTACAACCGGGTCGAGCGCTACGTGCGCGCCCTGCTGTCGGTCACCAGCGAAATGCCGAAGGCCGGGCAGGAACACGCCGGGATCCTCGACGCGTTTGTCCGCCGGGACGCCGACGCGGCGGCAGAACTCACTCGGGCACATGTGCTCGATGCGGGTGTTTCACTCGTCACCTATCTCAACGACCACCGCAACCAAGGAGGACACAGATGAAGAAACACATCCTGGCAGCCAGCTTCGGGCTGCTTTCGCTCGCCGCCGGCAGCGTCTACGCCGACATCGTCGTCGCCATCGCCGGCCCGATGACCGGCCAGTACGCATCGGCCGGCGACCAGATCCGCAAGGGTGCGGAAATGGCGATTGCCGACATCAACGCCAAGGGCGGCGTCCTCGGGCAGAAACTGAAACTCGAGGTTGGCGACGATGCCTGCGACCCGAAACAGGCGGTCTCGGTGGCCAACACGATGGTCAACAAGAAGATCAGCTTCATGCATGGCCACTGGTGTTCGAGCTCGACGATCCCCGCTTCCGACGTCTACAACGAGGCGCAGATCCCGATGGCGACCGTATCGACCAATCCGCAGGTGACCGAGCGCGGACTGAAGAACATCTTCCGCATCATGGGCCGCGATGACCAGCAGGGACTGGTGGCCGGCACCTTCCTCGCCGAGAACTTCAAGGGCCAGAAGATCGCCGTCGTCGACGACAAGAGCGCCTACGGCAAGGGCCTCGCCGACGAGATCGCCAAGGCGATGGAAGCCAAGGGCGTCAAGCCGGCATTGCGCGAGTCGATCACCGCCGGCGAGAAGGACTACTCCGGCCTGGTCAGCAAGCTCAAGGCGGCCGGCGTCAGCGTCATGGCATTCGGTGGCTACCACACCGAAGTCGCGCTGATCCTGCGTCAGGCGCAGCAGGCTGGGCTGAAGTTGACGGTCATGGGCGGCGACACGATGACCAACTCGGAACTCGTGACCGCTGCCGGCCCGACCGCGGACAACGTCCTCTTCACCTTCGCGCCCGATCCGCGCAAGAACCCCGCCGCCGCCGGCGTGGTGAAGAAGTTCCGCGACGCCAAGGTCGAACCCGAGGGCTACGTCATGTACGCCTACGCCGCCATGCAGCTGTTCGCCGAAGCGGCCACCAAGGCCAAGAGCACCAAATACGCCGACATGGAGAAGGCGCTGCGTGAAGGCAGTTTCGACACCGTCATCGGCAAACTCAGCTTCGACGGCAAGGGCGACAACAAGCTGCCGGGCTTCATGGTCTACCAGTGGAAGGGTGGCCAGTACGACTACGTCAAGAAGTAAGGCAGTGGACCGCCGCCGTGTGTCGCGCCTGGACGGGCATCGCACGGCGGCGCGCGTATCGCCGCTCGGCTGCGCCAGCCTCGTCGCAGCAAGGCCGGCGGGCACGGGCTGCGGGCGGGCAGGCGACGGCGACCACCGGCAGCCCGCGGCACCATGGCCGATCCCGCGCGACGCCCGCTGGCGTCGGCAACTCGACTGGACAGCAGCATGAGCGAAGCCCACACCCCAGCCCGTACCCAAACCCTGCGCCAACGGCTGCGCGAATACCACCGCCTCGACGAAGCGAAGGTCGTCGATGAACTCGTCGCGCTCGCCCGCTGCAGCGGCTCCGAGCAGCAGGGAATCCACGCGCGGGCGGCACCCTTGGTACAGACGGTGCGCGACAGCCGCCTCAAGACCGGCGGCATCGACGCCTTCCTCGCCACCTACGACCTCTCGTCGCGCGAGGGCGTCGTCCTCATGTGTCTCGCCGAGGCATTGCTGCGCATCCCCGACGCGGCAACCGTCGATCGCCTGATCCGCGACAAGATCGGCAGCACCGAATGGGAGAGACGGCTCGGCGCCTCGCACAGCACCTTCGTCAATGCCGGCACCTGGGCGTTGATGCTCACCGGCCGCATCGTCAATCTCGACAACCAGGACCGCAATCTCGGCGGCACGCTGAAGCGACTGGTCGCGCGCGCCGGCGAACCGGTGATCCGGCAGGCCGTGATCACCGCCATGCGCATCCTTGGCCGCCAGTTCGTCATGGGGCGCAACATCCACGAGGCGATCGAACGAGCGCGCGCCGCCGAGAAGGCCGGCTACCGCCATTCCTACGACATGCTCGGCGAAGCGGCGCGCAGCAGCGCCGATGCGCTGCGCTACTTTGAATCCTACAGCGACGCGATCGCCGCCATCGGCGCCGCCGCCGCCGGCCGGCCGGCCTTCGAGGCGCCGTCGATCTCGATCAAGCTGTCGGCACTGCACCCACGGTACGAGGTCGCCAACGAGCGGCGGGTGCGGCACGAGTTGCTGCCGGCGGTCAAGGAACTCGCCGTGCGCGCCAGGGCGCGCAACATCGGCTTCACGATCGACGCCGAGGAAGCCGATCGACTCGAACTCTCGCTCGACCTCATCGAGGCGCTGGCGCTGGACTCCGAACTCGCCGGCTGGAACGGCCTCGGGCTCGCCGTCCAGGCCTACCAGAAGCGCGCCATGCCCGTGCTCGACTGGCTCGCCGACCTCGCCCACCGCGGCAGCCGGCGGCTGATGGTGCGCCTGTGCAAGGGCGCCTACTGGGACGCCGAGATCAAGCTGGCGCAGGAACGCGGGTTGAGCGACTACCCGGTGTTCACGCGCAAGGTGTCGAGCGACCTCTCCTACCTCGCCTGTGCGCGGCGGCTGTTTGCCGATCCGCAGGCCTTTTACCCGGCGTTCGCGACGCACAACGCGCACACCCTGGCGGCCGTCGCCGAACTGGCGATCAGCGCCGGCGGCAGCGACGAGTGGGAGTACCAGCGCCTGCACGGCATGGGCGAGGAGCTCTACGACCAGATCGTCGGCGACGACAAATGGGGGCGCGCCTGCCGCGTCTACGCGCCGGTCGGCAGTCATGAGGACCTGCTGGCGTACCTCGTTCGCCGCCTGCTCGAGAACGGCGCCAACTCGTCTTTCGTCAATCGCATCGCCGATGCCGATCTGCCGATCGATACGCTGATCGCCGACCCGGTCGACAAGGCCGCCGCCCTGACCGACAAGCGCCAGACACGGATTCCCCTGCCGCGCGACCTCTTCGGTGCCGAGCGCGCCAACAGCGAAGGACTGGACATGAACGACAAACCGACCCTCGAAGACCTGCGGCACGCGATCGAACACAGCACGCGCGTCAGCTATGTGGCGGCGCCGCTGATCGGCGGCCGCGCGCGTGCCGGCACCAGCCGAGCGGTGCGCTCACCCGCCGACCAGCGCGACATCGTCGGCCTGGTGATCGAGGCGAGCGTGGACGACGCCAGCCAGGCGCTGACCACGGCGCAGCAGGCCTTCCCGGCCTGGGAAGCGACGCCGGCCGGCGAACGCGCGGCGGCACTGATGCGCGCCGCCGACCTGATGCAGGGACGCCTGCCCGAACTCGTCGCGCTGCTCGTCCGCGAAGGCGGCCGCACGCAGGCCGACGCCGTCTCCGAGGTGCGCGAGGCGATCGACTTCTGCCGCTATTACGCCGCGCAGGCGAAGGAAAAGTTCTCCGCTCCCATCCTGCTGCCGGGCCCGACCGGTGAACGCAACAGCCTGTCGCTGCACGGCCGCGGCGTCTTCGTCTGCATCAGCCCGTGGAATTTCCCGCTCGCCATCTTCGTCGGCCAGGTCGCGGCAGCGCTCGCCGCCGGCAACTGCGTCGTCGCCAAGCCAGCGGAGCAGACGCCGCTGGTCGCGGCACTGGCGGTCGAACTGCTGCACAGTGCCGGCATCCCGGCGGCGGCGCTCGCTTTCCTGCCCGGTGACGGGCGCATCGGCGCGGCGCTGGTCGGCGGCCGCGAGTGCGCCGGCGTCGCCTTCACCGGATCGACCGAGGTGGCGCGGTTGATCGCCCGCACGCTCGCCGCGAAGGATGGCCCGCTGCTGCCGCTGATCGCCGAGACCGGCGGCCAGAACGCGCTGATCGCCGATTCCTCGGCGCTGCCGGAGCAGGTCGTGCGCGACGTCGTCGCCTCGGCTTTCAACTCGGCCGGCCAGCGCTGCTCGGCGCTGCGCGTGCTGTTCATCCAGGCCGACATCGCCGACCGGGTCTGCGAGTTGCTCGCCGGCGCCATGCAGGAACTGCGCATCGGCAATCCGGCCGCACTCGAAACCGACGTCGGCCCGGTGATCGACGAAGCGGCGCGGCAGGTGCTGCAGGCGCACGCCCGCTGGCTCGACAGTTTCGCGCTGCCGATCCACACCTGCGCCATTGACGAGGAGGCGACGCGGCACGGCAGCTTCTTCGCCCCGCGCGCCTACGAGATCGACAGCCTCGGCCGCCTCGAACGCGAGGTCTTCGGGCCGATCCTGCACGTCATCCGCTGGCGCGCCGACGATCTCGACGCCGTCTGCGCCGCCATCGCCGCCACTGGCTACGGTCTGACGCTGGGCATCCACAGCCGCATCGACGAGACCATCCAGCGCATCACCAGCCGCCTGCACGTCGGCAACACCTACGTCAACCGCAACATCATCGGCGCCGTCGTCGGCGTGCAACCATTCGGCGGTGAGGGCCTTTCGGGGACCGGCCCGAAAGCCGGCGGCCCGCACTACCTCTATCGCTTTGCCTGCGAGCGCACGCTCAGCGTCGATACCACCGCCGCCGGCGGCAACGCCGGGCTGATGGCGCTCGACGAGGAAACATGATCGCCGGCGAAGAAATCCGTGTACTGGCTGTCGCCCACCACAGCCGCCGCCCGGGCTATTGGCGGCAGCGAAAGTCGCCACCAGACCCTTGAAGGGCTGCAATCCCGACTGCGGCTCGCAGGCTCTGCGCCGAATTGCCGATAGCCCAGTGAAGCCGCGTCACCTGCCGTCACGTCGCATGCCACAAGGAGAACGATCATGGCGCTTGCACTCCAACAGCTGATCAACGGCCTCACCCTCGGGGCTGTCTATGGCCTGATCGCCATCGGCTACACGATGGTCTACGGCATCATCGGCATGATCAACTTCGCGCACGGTGACATCTACATGGTCAGCGCCTTCATCGCGGTGACCGTGTTCACGCTGCTCGCCGGCTTCGGCATCAGCTCGATCCCGCTCTCGCTGCTGCTCGTTCTGCTGGTCGCCGTCCTGTTCACCTCGGTCTACGGGTGGACGGTCGAGCGCATCGCCTACCGCCCGCTGCGCGGCTCGACGCGCCTGGCGCCATTGATCTCGGCGATCGGCATGTCGATCTTCCTGCAGAACATGGTGCAACTGACGCAGGGCGCGCGCGTCAAGCCGATCGCGCCGGTCCTCGTCGGCGGCATCGACCTGCTGACCATCGACGGCTTCACCGTCCGCCTCGCCTATTCGCAGATCCTCATCGTCATCGTCACCATCGCGCTGATGGCCGCCTTCACCTGGCTGATCGGCAGCACCTCGTTCGGCCGCCAGCAGCGCTCGTGCGAGCAGGACCGGACGATGACCGCGCTGCTCGGGATCAACGTCGACCGCACGATCTCGCTCACCTTCATGCTCGGCGCGGCGCTGGCCGCCGTCGCCGGCGTCATGGTGACGGTGTATTACGGCGTCGTCGATTTCTTCATCGGCTTCGTCGCCGGAATCAAGGCCTTCACCGCCGCCGTCCTCGGTGGCATCGGCTCGCTGCCCGGCGCGATGCTCGGCGGACTGCTGATCGGCCTCATCGAGGCCTTCTGGGCCGCCTACCTGTCGGCCGAATACAAGGACGTGGCGACCTTCAGCATCCTCATCCTGGTGCTCATGTTCCGCCCCTCCGGCCTGCTCGGCCGGCCCGAAGTGGAGAAGGTCTGATGAACACGCTCGTCATTGCCCGCCAGCCGACTTCGCCGGCCGAACGGCTGCGCGACGCCGCCGCCACCGCCCTCATCGCGCTGCTCCTGGGCATCCCGATGATCGGCCTGACCACTGTCGACCAGGGCGGCGTGCTGCGCGTCGCCACCCGCTGGCCGACGCTGTTCGCCTTCGTCGCCGTCTGTTTTGCCGGCCGCCTGCTGCTCCGCTACGGCCTCGACCTGCTGCGCGCGCGCCGGCTGGCGCGCGACCAGGCCGCAGCGGCGAGCGTCGGCCGCGTGGCAGGCAGCAGCGCAATCCTGACCGGCATCGGCTGGCTGGCGCTTGCGGTCGCGCTGCTGCTGCCGATCGCCTTCGCCGACAACCGCTATGTCGTCGACACGGCGACGACGGTGCTGATCTACGTCATGCTCGGCTGGGGCCTGAACGTCGTCGTCGGTCTCGCCGGCCTGCTCGACCTCGGCTATGTCGCCTTCTACGCGGTCGGCGCCTATACCTACGGTCTGCTGTCGACGCAGCTCGGCTGGGGCTTCTGGCAGTCGCTGCCGGTCGCCGGCGCGATGGCGGCGACCTTCGGCATCCTCCTCGGCTGGCCGACGCTGCGGCTGCGCGGCGATTACCTGGCGATCGTCACCCTCGGCTTCGGCGAGATCATCCGCGTCATCCTGGTCAACTGGACCGAGATGTCCGGCGGCCCGAACGGCATCACCTCGATTCCGCGGCCCTCGTTCTTCGGCCTGCCGTTCAAGCCGCCCGGCGACGCGCCGACCTTCGCCTCGTTCTTCGGCCTCGAGTACTCGCCGAACCAGCGCCTCATCTTCCTCTACTACCTGATCCTCGGTCTCGCGCTGCTCACCAACCTCTTCGTCTCGCGCATGCGCCGACTGCCGGCCGGCCGCGCCTGGGAAGCGATGCGCGAGGACGAGATCGCCTGCAAGGCGATGGGCATCAACGCGCGCAACGTCAAGCTCTCGGCCTTCGCCATCGGCGCCATGCTCGGCGGCTTCGCCGGCGTCTTCTTCGCCGCCCGCCAGGGCTTCATCTCGCCGGAGTCCTTCACCTTCAACGAATCGGCGATCATCCTCGCCATCGTCGTCCTCGGCGGCATGGGCAGCCAGCTCGGCGTCGTCCTCGCCTCGCTGGTGCTGGTGCTGCTGCCCGAACTCGGGCGCGACTTCGCCGAGTACCGCATGCTGCTCTTTGGCGCGGCGATGATCCTGATCATGATCTGGAAACCCGGCGGCATCCTCGCGCACCGCGAACCGACGCTGCGCCATCTCGCGCGAGGAGGCGGGCGATGACGCCGGCGACCACCCCGCTGCTCCGCGTCGACCGGTTGACGATGCGCTTCGGCGGCCTGCTCGCGATCGACGACCTGTCGCTCGATGTCGGCGCGCGCCGGATCACCGGCGTCATCGGCCCCAATGGCGCCGGCAAGACGACCTTCTTCAACTGCCTCACCGGTTTCTACAAGCCGACGACCGGCAGCGTCCGCCTCAACCATCCGCAACGCGGCAGCATGCGCCTCGAGCAACTGGCCAGCCACGAGGTGGCGCGCAAGGCGCAGGTCGTGCGCACCTTCCAGAACATCCGGCTGTTCCCGCAGATGACGGTGCTCGAGAACCTGATCGTCGCCCAGCACAACATGCTGCAGGGAGCCTCGCGCTTCTCGCTCGCCGGCCTCCTCGGCCTGCCCGGCTACCGCCGCGCCGAACGGGCGGCAATCGACAAGGCGGTCGGCTGGCTGACGCGGCTGCAGCTCATCGACAAGGCCGACTCGCCTGCCGGCGCCCTGCCCTACGGCATGCAGCGGCGCATCGAGATCGCCCGCGCGCTCTGCGTCGACCCGCTGCTGCTCTGCCTCGACGAGCCGGCCGCCGGCCTCAATCCGCGCGAGTCGGCGGAACTCAACGTCCTGCTGAAACACCTGGCAACCGACGAAGGCATCGCCATCCTGCTCATCGAGCACGACATGAGTGTCGTCATGAATGTCTCCGACCACATCTGCGTCCTCAACTACGGCCGCAAGATCGCCGAGGGAACGCCGGCGGAAGTGCAGCGCGACCCGAACGTGATCAAGGCCTACCTCGGCGAGGAAGACGCCGACGAGGAACTCGCCGCGGAGGTCCGCCCATGATGCTCGAACTGGCGGGCGTACACGCCCACTATGGCGCCATCCATGCGCTGCACGGGGTCGACCTGTCGGTGCAGGTCGGCGAGGTGGTGACGCTGATCGGCGCCAACGGCGCCGGCAAGTCGACACTGATGATGAGCATCTTCGGCCAGCCGCGCGCCTCCGGCGGGCGCATCGTCTTCGACGGCGAGGACATCACCCGCCTCGCGACGCACGACATCGCCCGCCGCGGCATCGCGCTGGTGCCTGAAGGACGACGCATCTTCCAGCGCATGACGGTGCTCGAGAACCTGCAGATGGGCGCCGTTCTCGGCGAGGAAGCGAACTTCAGCGTCGACCTGAAACGCATGTACGCCCTCTTTCCGATCCTCGAGGAACGCAGCCAGCAGCGCGCCGGCACCCTTTCCGGCGGCGAGCAGCAGATGCTGGCGATCGCCCGCGCACTGATGAGCCGGCCGCAGCTGCTGCTGCTCGACGAGCCCTCGCTCGGCCTGGCGCCGCTGTACATCAAGAAGATTTTCCAGATCGTCCGCGAACTCAATCGCGAGCACGGGATGACGATCCTCCTCGTCGAACAGAACGCCCATCACGCGCTGCGCGTCGCGCACCGCGGCTACGTCCTGCAGCACGGGCAGATCATCCTCACCGGGACGGGTCGCGAACTGCTCGAGAATCCGGAGGTGCATGCCGCCTATCTCGAAGGAGGCCATGCCGCCCGAGCCACCTGAGCAGGCGGGCGCGCCACCACGCTGGCTGCCGTTCCTGGTTCTCGCCGTCGGCCTGCTGGCGATCTCCTTCGGTGCCATCCTGGCGCGCTTCGCGCAGGCCGAGGGGCTGCCGTCGCTGGCCATCGCGACGCTGCGCCTGGGTCTCGCGGCACTCATCATCACGCCGCTCGCGCTCTGGCAGTCGGCCCGCACGCTGCGCACGCTGAGCGCGCGACAGGCCCTGCTCACCGCCGGCGCCGGCTTCTTCCTCGCGCTGCACTTCGCCACCTGGATCAGCTCGCTCGAGTACACCTCGGTGGCGAGCAGCACGGCACTGGTGACGACCAACCTCTTGTGGATCGGCATCGCCTCGTTCCTGCTCTTCGGCGAGCGACCGAGTCGGCTGATGAGCGTCGGCATCGCCATTTCGCTCAGCGGCAGCCTGCTGATCTTCTGGAGCGACAGCCGCCACAGCGCCGCCGGCAGCAACCCGCTGCTCGGCAACTTCCTCGCCGTCGCCGGCAGCTGGTGCTTCTCCGCCTACCTGCTGCTCGGCCGCCGGCTGCGCGCCAGCCTGCCGCTGCCGGCCTACGTCTGGCTCGCCTACGGCAGCGCCGCGTGCTTTCTCGTCGTCGCCTGCCTGGGCAGCGGCACCGCGCTCGCCGGTTACGGTGCGACCGCGTATCTCGTCGCCCTCGGCATGGCGGTCGGCCCGCAGTTGCTCGGCCATACCTCGTACAACTGGTCGCTGAAGCACGTCTCGCCGACCTTCATCGCCGTCGTCACGCTCGGCGAGCCGGTCGGCAGCGCACTCCTCGCCTGGGTGTTCTTCGGTGAAGCGTTCGCCCCGCTGCAGGCGGTCGGCTTCGTCCTCCTGCTCGCCGGCATCTACCTCGCGGCGCGCGGCGAAGGGCACTGAGGGCGGGCTGCTGCCGGTACAACTCTCTCGCGGCAGCGGCTCCAGGCGTGCCACCTCGCCGGCCATTCGCCCGCCTCGACGCCGTTCCGGCCCGATCTGCCGCCGCACCGGCAGCTGCAGACCGGGGCTTCGTCGGCAATGGTGGCCACTCGCCGTTCAACTGGGGAGGAACGGTGCCGCGCCGAGCGCGCGAGCGAGTTCGCCTTCGAGTGTGGCGTCATCCAGGTCATCGTTCCCGATGACGGTCGCGTTCAGGTAGTGGGTCGCCAGCTCGACCAGGCATCCCTCGATGCGCTCGGCACGTTCCGGGTCGGCAAGCATGTAGTGGTCGAAAGGATCGACGGTGCCCGACTGAATCCGGGCGGCAATCCGCCGGCGGCGAGTCTCCGGAGCGACATCGAGCACCACGACCATCGTTCCGGGCGGCGCCACCGCACGCAGGGCCCGTGCCAGCGCCGGGCGACGGCCGAGGGCGATCCACCCGTCCCGTTCCTGGCCCAGAACCAGCGCCAGCAGCCGCAGCGCGGTATGGCTGACGACCAACAGGGGAACCGCCGACGGCCGAAAGCGGCGCCGGTCGCGGGCCAGGAACCAGCCGGCCACTGCGGGCAGTAGCGGGCGCAGCAGCGGGAACAGGCCGAGGAACGCGCGCTCCTGAAACCGACCCCAGCTCCCCTTGCGTTCGCTGCTGGAGCGCGCGTCGGCGGCCGGCGCAACGAATCCGCCGGCGCGCTTCTCGACGCGATGGCCGGCCGCTCGCCAGCGGCGGATCAGGAACTCGGCAACATAATCCTTGCCGGCGGCGTCCGTGCCGAGGATCAGGACGACGGGTGGGGGTGGAGGGAGCATGGAGAACTCGTTGCGGCCGCTACGGCGACGCGCTGGATACACAGTCGCCATCGCCGTCCAGCCGCTTCACGCCGCAGAGGCTCGGGTGGAACGTCACTGGCTCGAAGGATAGGAGATCCCGTGCCACCGCGGCAAGGGGTGCAGCCGGTGGCGCGCCCTGCGGCGCCGCGCAAGCAGTCGTGACTGGGCGAAAACTTGCCCCGTGTTGCAGGTCGACCGTCCCTCAAGGAGGCGGCAAGGGCGGCCACCACCGCACGACAAACCGCAGCGGCTGCGTCGGCGACGCACCGGTGACGGCGTGCGCCTGCTGCCACACGGGCGCGACCTCATCTTCCATCGTGTCGGTGGAGAAGTCGTTCGCATCGCGCGAGTCCGGCACAGCGCCCGTGACATCGGAACAGCCTCTTGACAGTTGACGAAGCGGCCCATCGCCACAAGGACCAGCACGGTCAACCATGATCGAGCGAAGGAAAAAAGCGTTGCCAGCGGGCCGCCGAGTGTCGGTCTTCTTTACAGCCAGGTCCCCGCCAGCGAATCAATTCCATTTATAACAAGGCGCTGCAGTCTTGGCACGAAATCTGCTTTAAGTCCGACATGAGCAGCACGCCTGCAAGACCAAGAGGCAAGCTGCCTGCCGCGTCCGACACCGGTCGGCGCGAGCAGGGTGCCCACCGGGGCTGACTCTCGCATGTCGGACAACCTGATTGGAGAATTAAAATGACCAATAAAATCAATGCTCTTCTCGGCTCGCTGCTGGCGCTGACTTCAGCCGCCGCTTTCGCCGCGCCGGCGTTCTGGACCGACTGGACGGCTGTGACGACGGCTGCGTCGGGCGCAGTCGGCACCCTCAGCGTCGGCGCCAGCACCGTCAATGTCAGCTACAGCGGCGCCTACACCTTCGTTCAGACCTCCGGCGGAACCAACTTCTGGAACCCCGCGGCGCCGTACATTTCGGCCGTGGTGGACAACGCGCCGCCGGCATCCGACATCATCGCCCTGAACGCCGGCGGTACGAAGACCATCAGTTTCTCGCAGGCGGTGCAGGATCATTGTTGCTC
>WBZM01003609.1_pt1 | contig 11938 bp, 12 predicted proteins | sample 5204271 | NCBI WGS metagenome assembly WBZM01 (sample SAMN12344346, study PRJNA552823) | activated sludge metagenome | biome: Activated sludge suspended growth; feature: Nitrification reactor; material: Wastewater; isolation source: activated sludge from nitrification reactor of wastewater...
CATCGTCATGGATATGTCGACTCTGGATCTGTGGATCTCGTTCACGCCCTGGGACGATCTCCTGACGGATCCGGTCTATCGGAAGATCAAGCATCCGCTCCAATAAACTTTGGCGAGGGCAACCATTGTCCTCGCCTTGGGGTTCCTTGGCGTGGCATGGGGACCCTCGGCGGGCCATCGACGTCCTGTCATGAAAAACCTTTTCCATTGCTGGATGACCGCGCTTGAGGCGCGCGCACCCCCATCCAAGCTGTTGAAGGGTTTCTGGCGCTGCTGCCAACAGCGAACCTATCCTGACGGGAGAATCCAATGAACGCACCAGTCTATTCCAAGGAAACGCCTGATCGCGGATGGGGTTTGTTTGCCGCGCGGCGTTTCAACGCGGGTGAAGTCGTCACCCGATTCGACGGGCCGCGCGTCCACATCGAGTCCATGAAGGGTATCCCGTCGGAGGTCTGGGACCATCTGCTCAATGTCGGCCCCGTCGATTATCTCATTCCCCGTGAACCCGAAGCACGGACGAATCATTCCTGCGACCCGAACACCGGCCTGGTCGATGATATCGTGCTCGTGGCCATGCGGGCGATCGAGAAAGACGAGGAGATCACCTTCGATTACTCCACGACGGTCGTTGATGACTGGCACATGGAGTGTCAATGTGGCGCACCTTGCTGTCGCGGCTATATTGGCAAGTACCGCGACCTGCCGGATCGGGTGAAGGCGAAATATGACGGATTCACGCCCGACTGGATCAAGCGCCTCTGATTCTCCGCCGCGCGCGGACCAGCTTGCCCCCTTGCCTACTTGACTCTCATCCCCGGCTCGGCGCCGCTGTCCGGCGTGAGGAGGAAGATGTCCCCGCCACCCGGACCGGCGGCGAGGACCATGCCCTCGGAGACCCCGAAGCGCATCTTGCGCGGCGCCAGGTTGGCGACCATGACCGTCAGGCGGCCCTCCAAGTCCTTGGGGTCATAGGCGGTGCGGATGCCGGCGAAGACCTGACGGGTCTCGCCACCCAAGTCTAGCTGGAGTTTGATCAGCTTGTCGGAGCCCTCCACCGGGCTGGCGGCCTGGATCAGGGCGACGCGCAGGTCGACCTTGGCGAAATCGGCATACTCGATCGGGTCGGCGATGGGGTCCCGCACCAGGTGGCCCTCGCTGCGGGTCTCGTGGGGCTTGGTTTTCTTCACGTCCCGTGCGGCCAGGTCCTCCTTGCTGGCCGCCAGCATGGCCTGGATCTGCTTGGGATCGACCCGGGTCATCAGGGGGGTGAATTCGCCGATGACATGGCCGAGCAGGGGCCGTTCCAGGTCCGCCCAGGTCAGGGCGGGGATGCGCAGGAAGGCCTCGGCGCCCACGGCGGTGCCGGGCAGGACGGGCCGCAGATAGCCGATGAGCAGGCGGAAGAGGTTGAGGCCCTGGGAGCAGATGGCCTGGAGCTCGGCCTCCCGCGCCGGGTCCTTGGCCACCACCCAGGGGGCCCGCTCGTCGATCCATTGGTTGGCGCGGTCGGCCAGGGCCATGATCTCGCGGGTGGCGCGGCTGAACTCGCGGCGCTCGTAGGCCTCGGCGATGCTCGCCCCGGCGGCGACGAAGTCCTCGAACAGGGCCACGTCCATCAGGTCGTCCGCCAGGCGGCCGGCGAAGCGCTTGGTGATGAAGCCGGCGCAGCGGCTGCCGATGTTGACCACCTTGCCCACCAGGTCGCTGTTGACTCGCAGGGTGAAGTCTTCCAGGTTGAGGTCGATGTCTTCCACCGTCGGCCCGAGCTTGGCAGCGAAGTAGTAGCGCAGGTATTCCGGGTTGAGGTGATCCAGGTAGGTGCGGGCGCGGATGAAGGTGCCGCGGGACTTGGACATCTTCTGACCGTCGACGGTGAGGAAACCGTGGGCCAGGACCGCCGTCGGCGGGCGGAAGCCGGCGCCGTGGAGCATGGCGGGCCAGAAGAGGGCGTGGAAGTAGATGATGTCCTTGCCGATGAAGTTGTAGAGCTCGGCGCTGGAGTTGGCCCGCCAGAAGTGGTCGAAGTCCAGCCCCGGGGTGCGGTCGCACAGGTTCTTGAAGCTGGCCATGTAGCCGATGGGGGCGTCGAGCCAGACGTAGAAGAACTTGCCGGGGTGGTCGGGGATCTCGAAGCCGAAGTAGGGGGCGTCGCGGGAGATGTCCCACTCCTGGAGGCCGGCCTCGAACCACTCGTCCAGCTTGTTGGCGATCTCCTTCTGCAGGGCGCCGCCGCGGGTCCAGGCGCGCAGCATGTCTTCGAAGTCGGCCAGCTTGAAGAAGTAGTGATCGGACTCGCGCTGCTCGGGCACGGCGCCGGAGACGGCGGAGCGGGGGTTCTTCAACTCCGCCGGGGAATAGCTGGCGCCACAGGCCTCGCAGTTGTCGCCATACTGGTCCGCCGCGCCGCACTTGGGGCACTCGCCCTTGATGAAGCGATCCGGCAGGAACATCTGTTCCACCGGGTCATAGGCCTGGGTGATGGTGCGCTTGGCGATATGGCCCGCGTCCCGGTTGCGCTCGTAGATGAGGGTGGCGCAATGGTGGTTTTCCGGGGAGTGGGTGGAGTGGTAGTTGTCGAAGCCGATGCGGAAGGCGGCGAAATCGGCCTGGTGCTCCAGTGCGATGCGGGCAATCAGCGCCTCCGGGGTGATGCCCTCCTGACGGGCGCGCAGCATGATGGGGGTACCATGGGCGTCGTCGGCGCAGACGTAGTAGCACTGGTGGCCGCGCATCTTCTGGAACCGCGCCCAGATGTCCGTTTGGATGTATTCCACCAGATGGCCGATGTGGATGGGGCCATTGGCGTAGGGGAGGGCGCTGGTGACCAGGATGTCTCGTTTATCGTTCATGACGCGGATTCTTGCGGTGAGAGGTTTCCTTGGGTGTCCTTGGGGCGCCGGACCGGTTCCGGCGAGATCGACGCCGCGCGGGGGTATGGCCAGATGAGTATCGCATGAGGAGGCGTGACCGGGCCATGTGGCCATCGTCATCCCAGGCTTGAAAAGCGCGGGGCTAAGACCAAACTCGCCCCCATCCTCGGCCCGCCCCGGTGTGGCGGGCTTGAGATTCGCATCCTTCCATCATGCTATTCCTCCCGGAACCGACCCGTCCGACGGGTCCTGCCCCTCAGGGGCGGCGGTAGCGGGACCCACTCAACGGAGAGTTCCATGTCAGACGTCACCAAAGAAGCCATCGAAGCCGCCCTCAAGACCTATGTCGAGCCCAGCCTGGGGCGCGACCTGGTCGGGGCCGCCTGCGTCAAGGGTATCGAGATCGAAGGCGGCCAGGTCAAGGTCAAGGTGGTCCTCGGCTTCCCGGCCAACGGCGTCATCGACATTATCCAGGGCGAGCTCCGGGACAGGATCGCCGCCGTGCCCGGCGTGACCGATGCTCAGGTGGATGTCTCCTGGAAGGTGGTGGCCCACTCGGTGCAGAAATCCCTCAAGCCCATCGACAACGTCAAGAACATCATCGCCGTGGCCTCCGGCAAGGGCGGTGTCGGCAAGTCCACCACCGCCGTCAACCTGGCCCTGGCCCTGTCCGCCGAGGGCGCCCGGGTGGGTATCCTCGATGCCGATATCTACGGTCCCTCCCAGCCGCGCATGCTGGGCATCTCCGGGCGGCCAGAATCCAAGGACGGCAATAGCCTGGAGCCCATGAACTCCTACCACCTCCAGGCCATGTCCATCGGCTTCCTCATCGACGAGGAGACCCCCATGATCTGGCGTGGCCCCATGGTCACCCAGGCCCTGGAACAGCTCCTCAACGACACCAACTGGGCCGATCTGGACTACCTGGTCATCGACCTGCCGCCGGGGACCGGTGACACCCAACTGACCCTGGCGCAGAAGGTGCCCGTCTCCGGCGCCGTCATCGTCACCACCCCCCAGGACATCGCCCTGCTGGATGCGCGCAAGGGCCTGAAGATGTTCCAGAAGGTGGAGGTCCCGGTGCTGGGCATCGTCGAGAACATGAGCATCCACATCTGCTCCAAGTGTGGCCATGAGGAGCACATCTTCGGCTCCGGCGGTGGTCAGTCCATGGCCGAACAATACGGGGTCGACCTCCTGGGCTCCCTGCCCCTGGACATCCACATCCGCGAGGAGACCGACAGCGGCAAGCCCACCGTGGTCGCCCAGCCGGACTCCCGCGTCACCCAGATCTATCGTGAGATTGCCCGCAAGACGGCGGCCAAGCTGTCCCTCCAGGCCAAGGACTACGCCGCCAAGTTCCCGCGCATCGTCATCCAGAACAATTGATGCGCAACCTTGAACGCGCTGCGGCACCCAAGTTGCCGCGGTGTCTGGTGTTGGGAAAGGGTAACTGCGGCGCGTGAGGGGGAATATGGTCACATCCCTGGAACTGGAGGCCTACTGCAACGAACTGCTGTCCACGGCGGCCTTCGACGACTATTGTCCCAACGGGCTCCAGGTCGAGGGTTCCCGCCCCGTGAGGCGCCTGGTCACCGGGGTCACGGCCAGCCTGGCCCTGATCGAGGCGGCCATCGTCGTCGAGGCCGATGCCCTCCTGGTGCATCACGGCTGGTTCTGGAAGGGTGAATCTCCTTGCCTCACCGGCCTCAAGGGCCGGCGGGCCAGGGCCCTGATCACCGCCGGCGCCAGCCTCCTGGCCTATCACCTGCCCCTCGATGCCCACCCGGAACTGGGCAACAACCGCCAGTTGGCCGCGCGACTGGGTATCGAGGCCCCCGAGCCCACCCCCGCCGGCCATGGCCTGGTCTGGCGGGGCCGTCTCCCCGAGCCCCTGGAAGGTGAGGCCTTCGCCGTCCGGGTGGGGGCGGCCCTGGGGCGGGTCCCGCTGCGCATCGCTGGCCGGGGCACCCCCCTGGTGACCATCGCCTGGTGCACGGGCGCCGCCCAGGGCTTCATCGCCGAGGCGGCGACCCTGGGGGTGGATGCCTATCTGAGCGGGGAGATCTCGGAGCAAACCACCCACCTAGCACGGGAACTGGGTCTGGATTATTTCGCCGCCGGCCACCATGCCACCGAACGCCTGGGCATCCAGGCCCTGGGAGAACACCTCGCGGCGCGCTTTCACCTAGAACACCGCTTTTTGGATATCGACAATCCGGCCTGAAGCCTTGCCCGAGGCGGGTCGGTCAACAATCTAGCCCAGCTCGGTGAGGCAGTCCGCGGCTTTGCTCAGGTCCGCAGGCAAACCAAAGCGCCCCGGGCACATTCCCGGCTTTTTAACCCCTGATCTCGGCTATAATCCCGGCCAGCCAAAACTTGGGGCTCCCGCGAGGGCCTGCCTTCGTTGGAGCAAAGGATAAATAGCCGTGGGTACGAATCGACGATCCGTGATGACTCTCTTCTCCGACCCCGCCTGCCCATTTTGCCACCGCGTCCGTATTGTCCTTGCCGAAAAGGGCATCGCGGTGGATATCGTGGATGTCGATGCCCAAAACCTCCCCGAGGAGGTGATGGACTTCAACCCCTATGGCACGGTGCCGACCCTGGTCGATCGTGATCTGCGTCTCTGGGAGTCGCGCATCATCATGGAGTACCTGGATGAGCGCTTCCCCCACCCGCCGCTCATGCCAGTCGATCCCATCGCCCGGGCCACGGCCCGGCTGTTCATGTACCGGGTCGATCAGGACTGGTACCAGCTCATGGGCCGGATAATCAAGGGCAACCGCAACGACGATATCGCCCAGGCCCGCAAGGAACTGCGCGAAAGCCTGATCGTCACCTCGCCAGTATTTGGCGCCAAGCCCTATTTCATGAGCGATGAGTTCTCGCTGGTCGATTGCTGCATTGCCCCCCTCCTGTGGCGGCTGCCGATCCTGGGAGTGGAGATCCCGCCCAATGCCACCGCCATCCACCAGTACATGAAGCGCATCTTCGATCTGCCCTGTTTCCGCCACAGTCTGACGGAGATCGAACGGGAAATGCCGCACGAGACGGCCAGACGTTGACGTTGGGCCTGGCCCCTCGCCCGGGGCCGAGTCTGGGGAAGCCTGACATGACCTCCAATCGCCCTTACCTGATCCGCGCCCTGTACGAGTGGATCCTGGATAACGACATGACCCCCCATCTGCTGGTGGACACCAGCCGTTCTCCGACGGTGGTGCCTACCCAGTTCGTCCAGGATGGCAAGATCGTGCTCAACCTCAGCCCCAGCGCCGTGCGGCAACTCGTCATCGGCAACGACGAGATCGTCTTCAATGCCCGCTTTTCCGGCCGACCCATGGATGTCCTGGTCCCCATCGCCGCCGTGATGGGCATCTATGCCCGTGAAAACGGCCATGGCATGCTCTTTCCGGAGGATGAGGTCGAGGAGGGCGCCTCCCCGGCGACGGAGGACAAGCCGCCGCCGCCCCAACCCAAACGCGGCAAGCCCAATCTACGGGTCGTCAAATAGACCGGCGTTCAGGAATCCCGGACCTGCTCCGGGAGGCGAAAACTCAATTCCTCCAGGTCCAGTCCCACCAGGGTCAGATAGCCACTGTAGCGCTCGGCCCCCGCATCGCTGAACTCGAAGCGGTAGGTGCGGCGTAGGCGAAGGCCCTCGGTGGTCCATCGCAGCCGCAGGCGGCGCAGAGCCACTGTCTGATCGAGGAGTTGCAGCGCCCGTTGCTCGCAGGCTGCCCGACAGATGCCCAAGGCCAACTCGCGAGCCCTGAGGCTGTCCAGCCAGTACCAGCCGATCAGGAGCAGAAGGAAAATGGCCCACAGGCTGTTCATGGTTTCAGTGTGATTCGCGGGTGATGAGGGAACGGCAGGGCGAGCCGATGCAGCTTATTTGGACGCCTTTCTGCCTGATTCGTGCACATTTTCCCGATAGAGTATCAAACCGTGAGGTCTCCTCACCAACGCTTGGCTCCGATAACTATCGACGCGGGAGGCACCATGAACGCTCGAATCGCTTACTCTTCGGCCCTGGCCGTGGCCCTGCTGCTCACCACGTTTTCCGCCGCCGCGGACCCACCCGGGCCACCCAGAGGTCACCGGGGTCACCACCACCATCACCCCCATTCACCCCCGCCGCCCCGGTATCGTTATGACGGTGCCTGGGTGGCGCCGGCCATCATCGGCGGCATCGGCTTGGGGTACCTGCTGAGCCAGCCCGCCCCCCGCACGGTCATTGTCGAGCAGCCCGTCTATCAACCGCGTTGCGATGAAACGACCACCTACGATCGCTATGGCAACCGGACAACCACCCGGACCTGTTACTGAGGGCCCCTGATGCGGGTCACCACGACCGAGCGTTGTCGGGAGACGCCACCGGGTATTACTGATCGCGCCCTTAAGTAGGGCATGACCTGGGCAGCGGGTAAATGACCCTGCGTTCCGTTTTCCAGGACGCAGGGTCAAGGGAGGCATGGTCGCCAGACTGGAGTATTACCTGGCCGACAAGGTCAGGCCTTGGGTGCTTCCTTCTCTTTCTTACCTTTTTTGTCTTTCTTCTCCTTCTTCCCTTTCTCTTTTTGCTTAACGGTCTGGTCACCCTTCACCGGCTGGCTGGAAATGTCCGCCTGCTTGTTTTTATCGCCCTTTTCTTTCTTGACAGCCTTGGCCGTCGTTTCCGGAGGTTCCTGGACGGGCGCGGAGGACCGTGACGGCGACTCCTTCTTGGCGTGCTTGACCTTGGGCTTGGACCGGGCGGGCATCCGCTCCTGAACAGGCGTTGAAGCAGGGGTTGGCGCCGGGGTGTCAGGCGCCGGGGCGAGGTCGGATGTGACCGGAGTCTTTATGACAGGGGGCGCCGGGGCCTTCTTGGGCGCGGTCCGGGCGGCGGGTGTCTGGGGTTGACCTGGCGAGGCGGAGGAGGAGCTCACCGTCGCGGTCTGCCCGCTGGTCCGGGCCGGCCTGGAACGGCTGGCAGGCTTGCTGGCCTGCGGTGAGGCTGGGGCGGCGGAGGCCGTGGTGCCGGTTCTGCGCCGTGACTTTGCCGCCGGCGCGGACGCTTCTTCAGCCAGCAGGGCGCGGGCCGCGGTTATCAGTTGCAGGGCCCGATGGGTGCGGAAACCGGGGACCGCGCACAGGGCTTCCGGCGTGGCGTTGGCAATGTCGGCAAGGGTGCGGAAACCGAGTCGGTGCAGGTCCTGGGCACGCGCGTCGCCGACACCGGGAAGGGCAGTGATGGGTTTAGTCATGGGATCCTCGCTGGGAATAAACTTCGGTAATCTTATTGCAAAATTGCCTTTCTGTCGCAGTGTCACCGGTATTTTTCGGCGCTGATGCCCCGGTTTCCGCGCCGGGCCATGCGGTCGCCAGTTCCATCCTGAGCGCTGGGCGTTTCGCGTCAAAGATGGATTGATTTTTCTCAATCGCGGGCCTTTACTAATCGTACCTCCCTCACTGGCTTGTCACCCGAGCCAACCCCGCTGAGATCCCCATGATGCAGAGCCTCTCCGTCACGCTGATGCTGGCCGGCATCGTCTGGCTGGTGCCTGGTCTGGCCCTGGCCGCCGATGCCGCGGCGCCCCTCGATCTCACTCGTCATTGGGTTGGCTATGTCAGTCTGGCGATTTTCGTCCTGGCCTATGGTCTGGTCATCCTTGAGGAATTCACCCAACTGCGCAAAGCCAAGCCCGTCATGCTCGCCGCCGGGATCATCTGGGGCCTGATCGCCTTCGTCTACCTGCAGCAGGGTGAGGCCGAGGCGACGGCCCAGGCGGTTCGCCATAACCTGCTAGATTTCGCGGAGGTCTTTCTCTTTCTGCTGGTGGCCATGACCTATATCAGCGTCCTCGACGAGCGCAATGTCTTTCAGGCCCTGCGCTCCTGGCTGTTGAGCCGGGGCTTCAGTTACCGCCAGTTGTTCTGGCTGACTGGCCTCCTGGCCTTCGTCATCTCACCCCTGGCGGATAACCTGACCACGGCCCTGTTGCTGGGGGCCATCGTGGTGGCCATTGGGGTGGATAGCCCCCGCTTTTTGGCCATCGCCTGCGTCAATCTGGTGGTCGCCACCAACGCCGGGGGGGTCTTCAGCCCCTTCGGCGATTACACCAGCCTCATGCTCTGGCAAAAAGATCTGGTGGAACTGACGAACTTCCCCCGGCTGTTGCTCCCCGCCCTGGCCAACTTTCTGGTACCAGCCCTGATCATGAGTTTTGCGGTCCCCAGGGATGCCCCCCGGCCCCTGGCCAGCCAGGTCAGCCCGCGCCGCGGGGCCAAGCGCATCCTGCTGCTCTTCGCGCTGACCATGGTCACCGCCGTCGTCTTCGACAATGTCCTCTATCTGCCCGCGGCGGTGGGCATGATGACGGGCCTGGCTTATCTCAAGGTCTTTGCCTATTACCTGAAGCGCACGGGGGAACAGACCCGCTTTCGGGACAGTTCCGCCGAGGACCTGATCCCTTTTGATATCTTCCGCAAGCTGGCCCGCGCCGAGTGGGACACCCTGCTGTTCTTCTACGGGGTCGTGCTCTGTGTCGGTGGCCTGGGCTTCATGGGCTACCTGGCCCTGGTCATGGCGGTCACCCAGGACCTGATGGGACCCACCACGGCCAATATCCTGGTGGGTATCCTCTCCGGTGTCGTCGACAATATCCCGATCATGTTCGCCGTCCTAAACATGATGCCGGAGATGTCCGAGGGCCAATGGCTCCTGGTGACCCTGACCGTGGGCGTGGGGGGCAGCCTCTTGTCCATCGGCTCCGCCGCGGGTGTCTCCCTGATGGGCCAGGCCCGGGGGGTCTACACCTTTTTCAGCCATCTGCGCTGGACCCCGGTCATCGCCCTGGGCTATGCCGCCAGCATTCTCGTCCACCTCTATCTGAACGCCCCGCTGCTCTGAAATACCCCTCGCAGGTCAGTTTTCGGCATCGACGAGGAGGGTCGGGGGGCGTCTGGCGGGGGTGTCAACCGCATGGATGCGGTTGTCAAGCCTACAGGGACGTATTCACGGCGTCCCCCGCCAGACGCCACCCGACCCGGGGTAATGGAAAATTGATGCCGGGTGTCCAAAGGCCGTGTATAGCTACTTGCCAGCGCACTTGCTTGCGCACCTTCCGCAACCCGGACCGCTGGGCTAACATGGGCGGCTTTCCGCCAGCGGAGCCGCACATGCAGGACATCAACCCCATCGTCAATGCCATCAACGACCTCAAGGGCCGCGTAGCGTCCCTTAGGGGGTATCTTTGACTACGAGGATAAACAGGAGCGTCTGACCGAGGTCCGTCTGGAGCTGGAGGACCCCAAGATCTGGAACGATCCCGAGCGTGCCCAGGCCCTGGGCCGGGAGCGGGCGGGCCTGGAGCTGGTGGTGGAGACCATCGATCAGCTGGAGGCCGGGCTGACCGATGCCGCCGACCTGCTTGCCATGGCGGTGGACGAGGACGACGAGGGCACCGTGGACGCCGTGGCCAAGGACCTCGACGACTACGAGGCCCAGGTGGCCAACCTGGAGTTCCGCCGCATGTTCGCCGGCCCCATGGATGCCAACCACGCCTTCCTCGACATTCAGGCCGGCTCGGGGGGTACCGAGGCCCAGGACTGGGCGGAGATGCTGCTGCGCATGTATCTGCGCTGGGGCGAGCGCCGCGCCTTCAAGACCGAGCTCATGGAGGTCTCCCCCGGGGAGGTGGCCGGCATCAAGTCCGCCACCATCCGCTTCGAGGGCGACTACGCCTTCGGCTGGCTGCGCACCGAAACCGGCGTCCATCGTCTGGTGCGCAAGTCACCCTTCGACTCCGGCAACCGCCGCCACACCTCCTTTGCCGCCGTCTTCGTCTCCCCTGAGGTCGACGACTCGGTGGCGATCGAGATCAACCCCGCCGATCTGCGGGTGGACGTCTACCGCGCCAGCGGCGCCGGCGGCCAGCACGTCAACCGCACCGAGTCCGCCGTGCGCCTGACCCACCTGCCCACCGGCATCGTCACCCAGTGCCAGAACGACCGTTCCCAGCACAAGAACAAGGACCAGGCCATGAAACAGCTGAAGGCCAAGCTCTACGAGCTGGAGATGCAGAAGCGCCGGGAGAGTCAGCAGGCGGTGGAGGACAGCAAGTCGGACATCGGCTGGGGCAGTCAGATCCGCTCCTACGTCCTCGATCAGTCCCGGATCAAGGACCTGCGCACCAATCTCGAAATCGCCAACACCCAGTCGGTGCTGGATGGCAATCTGGACCCCTTCATCGAGGCCAGTCTCAAGAGCGGGCTGTGAAGCCCGGCGCCAACGGAGGGGAATGCCCATGAAAACGAAGATCGGGCTGACGCTGGTCGCCCTGGTCCTGCTCGGCCTGCTGGCCGCCTGGCTTCTGGGCGGTGGGGCGGGGCTGGGCTCCGGCGCCGGGCCAGGTCGTGGCCAGGGCGGTGGGCCGAACACGGGACGGGGCCCTGGCCAGGAGGCCGCTCAGGCCCAGGACGCGGGGCAGCTCGCCCGGCGAGGCGGCGCTCCCTCGTCGGGTCCCGGCGGCGCCGGCACCGGCTCCGCCTCTCGCACTGGCTCCAGCACCGGCTCCGGTTCCGGCTCCGCGCCCCGACCGGCCCTGGCCGTCAACCTGGTGGTCCCGGAAGTGGCAGACTGGCCCCTGGAGATCGAGGCTAGCGGCGGCCTTTTCGCCTGGCAGGAAGGGGTGATCGCCGCGCAGACCGGGGGCCTGCAAGTGATCGAGATCCTCGCGGATGTCGGTGACCCGGTCAGCAAGGACCAGGTCCTGGCCCGCCTTGAGGAAGATACGGTCAAGGCCGAGCTGACCCAGCAGGAGGCCAAGGTGGCCCAGGTTCGCGCCGCCCTGGCGGAGGCCCGGGCCAACGGCGATCGCGCCCGCAACGTCAAGAACAAGGGCGCCATGACCGAGCAGCTGATCACCCAGTATCTGCTGGCCGAGGAGGCGGCCAAGGCCAACCTGGCGGCGGCGGAGGCGGCCCTGGAGAAGGAGCGTATCCGTCTCGGCCAGACCCGGGTGCTGGCGGTGGACGATGGCGTCATTGCCGCCCGCGGGGCGACCCTGGGCATGGTCGTC
>WBZM01003610.1_pt1 | contig 11936 bp, 10 predicted proteins | sample 5204271 | NCBI WGS metagenome assembly WBZM01 (sample SAMN12344346, study PRJNA552823) | activated sludge metagenome | biome: Activated sludge suspended growth; feature: Nitrification reactor; material: Wastewater; isolation source: activated sludge from nitrification reactor of wastewater...
TCGGTCGTGCAATTGGACGCCGGCCTGGCCCAATTCGGCGAGGGCGGCCGCGAGCGTGCTCGGCCCGTGCTGCACCGGGACTTCTAGTGAGCGGCCGGAATCATCGACGGTGACCGGTCCGGTGCCATGCCGGGCGAGGATCTCCCGGGCCGCACCAGAGTCGGCGGCGTCGACCAGCGCTAGGGCTATCCGGTGGCCGCCGATCTGGGCCTTGAGCTCGTCAGAGGTGCCCTCGGCAATGACGCGCCCCTGGTCGATGACGTAGATGCTGTCGGCGAGGTGGTCGGCCTCTTCGAGGTATTGCGTCGTGAGCAGCACGGTCGTGCCTCCCGCGACGAGGCTCTTGATGACGCCCCACAGGGCAATCCGGCTGCGGGGGTCCAGGCCCGTCGTCGGCTCGTCCAGGAAGAGCACCTGTGGGTCGATGACGAGGGCCCCGGCCAGGTCGATCCGCCGGCGCATCCCGCCGGAGAAGCCCTTGACCGGGCGATCTCCGGCCTCGGCCAGGTCGAATAACTCGATGAGCTCACGGGCCCGCTCGCGAGCCGCGCGGGTGCCCAGGTGGTAGAGCCGGCCCACCATCTCCAGGTTCTCCAAGCCGGTGAGGTTCTCGTCGACCGCGGCATACTGCCCGCTGGACCCGATGACCCGCTTGACCTCGCGGGCCTGGGTGAGCACGTCGAGCCCGGCCACCCGGGCGGTGCCCGAGTCGGGCCGGATGAGGGTGGTCAGCACCTTGACGGCGGTGGTCTTGCCGGCGCCGTTGGGGCCCAGCAGGCCGATGACACGGCCCTCGGGCACCTGCAGGCTGAGGCCGTCGAGGGCATGGACATCCTCGCCGCTGGCTCGGTAGGTCTTGCGCAGATCATGCGCTTCGATCATTGGCATTAGGCGACCCTAACTTCTCGCACCGACACCCTCACTCGAATTGGCCACTGGACGACGGGTTCACCTGGCGGGTCGGCCGACGGTCTGGCAGCCTCGTCATAACCCAGGACGAGAGGACCCCACCATGCGAATGAGTCGAGCGATCGTCGTCGCCGCGCTCTGCGCGGCGTGGGCAAACATCGTCCTTTCGTGGTCCTGGCCGTCCGCGACTGGTCTGTACTTTGTCGTGCTCACGGCGGGGCTTCTCGTGGAATCCCTTGTCAGCCGCCGCAAGCGGGCCAGCCACTCCGGCGACAGCCGGTCTTGAAGAGGTAACGCCGCGACGGGTGTCAGATGACCGTTGCTGGTGCGTGTCACGTCAAGGCCGCTGTACGAAGGCGTGATTGGACGGCATACCTGTCGTCGGCAGTGGGAGGATCGGGGCGTGCTCGGCGCGCTGCAGGGATTCGTGACGATCTCGGCCGTCGTCGCCGTGGGGTGGCTGCTCGCCGACCGCCGGGTCCTCGACCTGGCCGCCCAGCGCATCCTCGCTGACCTGGCCTTCTTTGTCGCCTCGCCGGCGCTGCTGTTGGTCATCCTCGCCAAGGCGCCGGTGTCGGCCGTGCTGTCGCCGCAGTTGCTCGTCGCACTCGGCAGTGCCCTCACGGTGATGTCCATCGCGTATGCCGTGTCCCGTCGCCGCTGGCGCGCGGGGCTGTCCGAGTCGGTCATGGCAGCCCTCTCGGCCGGCTATGTCAACTCGGCCAACCTCGGCATCCCGATCGCGATCTACGTGCTCGGCGACGCGACCCACTCGGCGCCGCTGCTGCTCGTGCAGCTATTGCTGTTCACCCCGATCAGCATGACGATCCTCGACTCGCAGCTGGACGGCGCCAAGCCCGGCCTGGTGGCCCGACTGACCGGACTGTTCCGCAACCCGATCACCGTCGGCGCGTTGCTCGGCCTGGTCGTCTCGCTCACCGGCTTCCAGATCCCCGAGGTGGCTCTCGCGCCGCTCACCCTGATCGGCAACCTGGCCGTGCCGGGCATGCTCGTGGCCTTTGGCATCTCGCTGCGGCTGGGGCAGCGACCGGGGGAGCAGTTCGGGCGGCTCGGGTTCCTCGCGGCCCTCAAGCTGGTCGTTCAACCAGTTGTCGCCGGGCTGCTCGCGCTGGCGCTTGGCATCCGCGGCCACGGCGTGCTCGTGTCGGTCGTCATGGCCGCGCTGCCCACGGCGCAGAACATCTTCACCTACGCCCTGCGTTACGAGAAGGCCATCTTCCTCACCCGCGATGCCATCTTCGTCACGACCTTCGGCAGCGTGCCGGTCATCCTGCTCGCGGCGGCGCTGCTGCACTGACTGCCGCACGCCTCAGTGGCCCGTGAGCGCGCTCAACAACCGCCCCAGTCGAGCCGGGCGGCCGGTGCGGGACTCTTCGGCGTCGGCCCAATCAGCTAGTCGCAGCCCGGCATTGACGCCCAGCCAGCGCAACGGCTCGGGCTCCCACGACGGCGATCGGTGGCCCACCCAGGGCAAGGTGGTCAGCGGTGAAGCCACCCCGCGGATGAGGTCGGCGAGGGTGCGTCCGGCGAGATTTGTCGCGGCGACCCCGTCGCCGACATAGCCCCCGGCCGAACCCACCCCGCTGACCTGGTCATAGCTCACCTGCGGGTGCCAGTCCCGCGCGATACCGAGCGGTCCGCCCCAGCGGTGAGTCACGGCATACTCGGCTGTCACGGGGAACAACTCGTGCAGCGTTGCCTCGATGTCCGCGAAAACCTTTGGCTCGGAATCAAATTCGGGCCGGATGGCCGACCGCAGGTGGTAGGGAGCGCCGCGTCCGCCGAAGGCGATGCGGTCGTCGGACGTGCGCTGGCCGTAGATGACGACATGCCGATGGTCGGCGAACGTCTCGCGCCCGGCCAACCCGATCACGTCCCACACCGCAGCGGGGAGGGGCTCGGTCGCGATCATCAGCGAGTAGACCGGCGCGATCCGCCGCTTGCGGCCGGGCAACGTCGCGGTCCACGCCTCAGTCGCAAGCACGGTATGCCGTGTGGTCACCACCGCTCCGCCGCTCACGGTCACCCGGTGGTCACCGATGTCGGTGACCCGCGCGCCCTCGACGATCCGCCCGCCGAGCCGACGGACCGCCGCAGCGAGCCCGTCGACCAGCCGACGCGGCTGCACCCGGGCGCAACTGGGGTGGAAGCTCGCTCCGAGCAGGCCCTGCATCCGGACCCGCTCGGCGGCCTCGACGGGGCCTAGCCATTGCACCTGCGGATCCCAGCGTTGCGCATCGGTGACGCCCGCTTGGGCGCGCTGGACCTGGGCCAGGGTGCGCGCTCCGATCACCGTCCCGCCCAGGTGGTAGTCACAGTCGATCCGCTCAGCTGCCGCGACCCGGCCGACCTCGACGACGGTCTCGCGCAGGGCGGATCCCATCGCCACAGCGGCCGCGACCCCATGCGAGGCTGCCAGGGTGTCGAGCGACACCGGGTAGAGCGCGCTCACCCAGCCGCCGTTGCGGCCGCTCGCTCCGAAGCCCACGTGCTCGGCCTCCAGGACAACGACGTCCAGCGACGGGTCGGCGAGCAGCAGGTAGTAGGCCGTCCACAGCCCGGTGAAGCCGCCGCCGACGATGCAGACGTCCACCCGGGGAGGCACGTCGCCACCAGACGAAACGGCATCGAGAGGCGGCCGGACGGCATACCCCAGCGTTGAAGCCGAGACGGACGGTGAGCCCTCCCGCGAACCTTGGTCCCACCAGAGCGGGATCGTCCCCTGGACCTGAGGGCCGCTCACAGGTAGGCGTCGGCGCCCTGCAGGACCGTCCGCAGCGTGGCAGCGATGTCGGCAAACTCCGCGGGGCCGATGGTCAGTGGGGGAGCGAGCTGGATGACGGGGTCGCCGCGGTCGTCGGCGCGGCAGTAGAGCCCGGCGTCGAAGAGCGCCTTGGACAGATAGCCCCGCAGCAAGCGTTCGCACTCGGCGTCGTCGAAGGTCGCGCGAGTGGCTTTGTCCTTGACCAACTCGATGCCGTAGAAGTAGCCCTCCCCGCGGACGTCCCCGACGATCGGCAGGTCGAGCAGGCTCTCCAACGCGGCCCGGAAGGTCGGGGCGTTCTCGCGGACGTGCGCGTTGAGCCCCTCGCGCTCGAAGATGTCGAGGTTGGCCATGGCGACCGCGCATGAGATGGGGTGGCCGCCGAAGGTGTAGCCGTGCGGGAAGTAGGTCGTGTCGCTACGGAACGGCTCGAAGATCCGGTCGCTGACGATCATCGCGCCGAGCGGGGCATAGCCCGAGGTGATGCCCTTGGCTGTCGTGATGATGTCGGGGACATAGCCGAGCTGCTTGCAGGCGAACCAGTCGCCGATTCGGCCGAAGGCGCAGATCGTCTCGTCCGACACGAGCAGCACGTCGTACTCGTCGCAGATCTCGCGGACCCGCTCGAAATAGCCGGGCGGCGGCGGGAAACACCCGCCGGAGTTCTGCACTGGTTCGAGGAAGACCGCGGCGACGCTCTCCGGGCCCTCGAACTCGATCGCCTCGGCGATCCGGTTGGCCGCCCACAGCCCGAAGGCCTTCGGGTCGTCGCGCAGGTGCTCGGGGGCGCGGTAGATGTTGGTGTTGGGCACCTTGTGCCCGCCCGGCACGAGCGGCTCGAACATCGTCTTGGCAGCCGGTATGCCGGTAATGGACAGCGCCCCCTGCGGGGTGCCGTGATAGGCCACCGCGCGGGAGATCACCTTGTGCTTGAGCGGCTTGCCTTTGAGCTTGAAGTAGTGCTTGGCGAGCTTCCAGGCCGACTCAACGGCCTCGCCGCCACCGGTCGTGAAGAAGATCCGGTTGAGGTCGCCGGGGGCGTAGTGGGCGATCCGCTCGGCCAGCTCGATCGCGCGTGGGTGGGCATAGGACCACAGCGGGAAGTAGGCGATGTTGCCGAATTGGGTCATCGCCGCGTCGGCGAGTTCCTGCCGGCCATGGCCGACCTGCACGGTGAACAGCCCGGACAGTCCGTCGAGGTAGCGGTTGCCCCGGTCATCCCAGATGTAGGCGCCCTCGCCCTTGACGATGATCGGCACGTTGTGCCGGCCCTCGTGACCCTCGAAGGTCGAGTGCCGGGTGAAGTGCATCCACAGGTGGTCGCGAGCGGCCTCGGAATAGAGCTTGCCGGTGCCGGTGTGGTAGTCGGAACTCGGTTCCCAGATCTCGTTCGGGTAGATCGTCATCTGGTCCCCCAGTTGTAGTGCTGCTTGTTGAGTTTGAGATAGACGAAGGTCTCGGTGGCCGCGACCCCGGGCAGTGTGCGGATGTCGCGGCTGATCACCTCCAGGAGGTGTTCGTCGTCCTCGCAGACGACTTCGGCGAGGATGTCGAAACTCCCGGCCGTCGTGACGCAGTAGGCGACCTCTTGCAGGTCGCCCAGCCGAGTCGCCACGTCGGTCATGTCGCCGGACACCTTGATGCCGACCATGGCCTGGCGTTGGAAGCCGACGTGCAGCGGGTCGGTGACGGCGACGATCTGCAACACCCCTCCGTCGGTGAGCTTCTGCACCCGGGCGCGCACCGCGGCCTCGGACAGGCCCACGGCGGCGGCGATCGCGGCATACGAGCGTCGCCCGTCCTCCTGCAACTGCTCGATGATCCCCTTGCTGGCGTCATCGAGGGTGGGCGGTCCGGGGCGACGGAGTGCCGGGCGGTCGGAACCGCCGGGAGAGGTCCGGGACGTCATGGACTCCGATGGTGGCCGTCGCGGCAGCCGAAAGCAAGGGTTTCGGGAGGGAGGTATCCGACGGATTCCGCAGTATCTGTCCGAATTGGACGCGAATTCCGTATCCGAGTTAGCACGGCCCTACCGGAATCTGCGGTGAGCCGCTAGATTGCCCCGAACTGCACGTCTGGCCTCCTGCCCTGCATCGGGAGGCGCGACGGGAACGACGTGCACTGAGCTCGCTGAGTTGCACTGAGCTCACTGAGTTCACTGAGATCGGATCCGGAGGGACCATGGCCACCCAGCCCCGCCAGTTGCGCAATCACATCGGTGGCGAGTACGTCGATGCCACGACCGACGCTCGCCTGGACATCGTCAACCCCGCCACCGCGGGCGTCGTCGCGTCCGCACCCGTGTCGGGCCAGGAGGACGTCGACCGCGCGTATGCCGCCGCTGACGCAGCCTTCGCGGAGTGGGGTCGCACGACCCCCCGACAGCGGCAGGAAGCGCTGCTCAAGTTCGCCGACGCGATCGAGGCACGTGCCGACGAGTTCATCACCCTGGAGGGCGAGAACACCGGCAAGCCCAACGCGTTGACCGCCAGCGAAGAGATCCCCCCGATGCTCGACCAGTTGCGCTTCTTCGCCGGCGCCGCTCGGGTCCTGGAGGGACGCTCGGCCGGGGAGTACATGCCGGGCCACACCTCGTGGATCCGCCGCGAGCCGATCGGCGTCATCGGCCAGGTCACCCCCTGGAACTACCCGATGATGATGGCGATGTGGAAGATCGCCCCGGCCCTGGCCGCGGGCAACACGGTCGTCCTCAAGCCCAGCGACACCACCCCCGAGACGACGCTGCTGCTGGCCGAGTGCGCCGCGCCGTTCTTCCCCGCGGGCACCTTCAACGTCGTGACCGGTGACCGTGACACCGGCCGGATGGTGGTCAGCCACCGGCGCCCCGACATGGTCGCCATCACCGGCTCGGTGCGCGCCGGGTCGCAGGTCGCCCAGAGCGCCGCCGAGGGTCTCAAGCGGGTGCACCTCGAACTCGGTGGCAAGGCCCCGGTCATCGTCTTCGACGACGCCGATATCGAAGCCGCCGTCGAGGGCATCGCGATCGCGGGCTACTTCAACGCCGGCCAGGACTGCACCGCAGCCACCCGCGTGCTCGCGGGACCCGGCATCCACGACGACTTCGTCGCGGCACTCGCGGAGTACGCCAAGAACTCCGCCAAGGTCGGTATGCCGGACGACGAGGACGCGCTCTTCGGTCCGGTCAACAACCCTCACCAGCTCGAGCGGGTGCAGGGCTTCATCGAGCGCCTCCCCGGTCACGCCACGGTCTCTGCGGGTGGATCGCGGGTCTCGGCCCTGGGCGACGGCTTCTTCTTGGAGCCCACCGTCCTGTCCGGGCTCCGGCAGGACGACGAGGCGATCCAGAACGAAATCTTCGGCCCGGTCATCACCGTCCAGCGTTTCTCTGACGAAGACGAGGCGCTGCGTTGGGCCAACGGGGTCGACTACGGCTTGGCTTCCAGCGTGTGGACCAAGGACTTTGGCCGGGCCATGCGGATGTCGCGCGCGTTGGACTTCGGGTGCGTGTGGATCAACACCCACATCCCGATCGTCGCCGAGATGCCGCACGGTGGCTACAAGAACAGCGGCTATGGCAAGGACCTGTCGATGTACGGCCTGGAGGACTACACGCGGATCAAGCACGTCATGGCCAACATCGATGCCTGACGTCACGACTGACCTGGAGGGGACGCACGCATGAGGCGAATGAATCAACCGCGAGACCCTGCCGTCGCGCAGCTCGCGTCGATGGCGCGGGCGTCGATCTCCCGGCGTCACCTGCTCGGGGGAGCAGGGGCTGGCCTGGCGGCACTCGGTCTGGCGGCATGTGCACCGCCGGAACCGCCCGCCGGCGGCAAGCCGGAACTCAAGCTGCCCAAGGACCTGAGCGCCACCGAGAAGACGGTCGCATGGGCCAACTGGACGGCATACCTCGATGTCAACGAGGAGACGAACAAGCACGACAGTCTTGAGGCCTTCATCGCGGAGACCGGCATCCTCGCGACCTACTCCGAGGACATTGACGACAACGACTCCTATGTGAGCAAGATCCGGCCGCAGCTGCAGGCCACCCCTCCCCAGGACATCAAGCGCGACATCATCACGCTGACCGACTGGATGGCCAACCGGATGATCCGCGACCAGCTCGTGCAGCCGCTGGAACTCATCCACATCCCCAATGCCGGACGCTTGCTCGAGCCGCTCAAGGACGTGTCCTTCGACCCGGGTCGCCAGTATTCGTTGACCTGGCAGTCCGGCTTCGCGGGCATCGGCTACGACAAGAGCAAGGTCGGTCGAGAGCTCAAGAGCCTCAAGGATCTCTGGGCCGATGACCTCAAGGGCCGGATCACCGTGCTCTCGGAGTTCCGCGACACGGTCGGGCTCATCATGCTCAGCCAGGGCGTCGACATCTCGGGCACGTTCACCAAGGAACAGGTGGCGGCCGGGATGGACGAGGTCACCAAGCGCGTCGCCGACGGCAACATCCGTCGGATCAAGGGCAACGCCTACATGGAGGATCTCAAGTCCGGCAACGCTATTGCCGGCATCGTGTGGAGCGGTGACATCTCGATCCTGCGGGCCGAAACCGAGAACGACAACTGGGAGTTCGTCATCCCAGACTCCGGAGGCACGCTCTGGAGCGACAACATGATGATTCCCATGACCTCGACGCATCGGCGCAATGCCCACAAGCTCATGGACTTCTACTACCGCCCGGACATCGCCGCTCAGGTCGCTGCCTATGTCAACTACATCTGTCCCGTCACTGGTGCGCAGGAAGAGATGAAGAAGATCGACCCCGAGCTGGCCGACAGCCCGCTCATCTTCCCGACCGCGCAGTGGATCGCAGAACACAACGTCAAGGGCTTCCGGGCGTTGGCAGCTGCTGAAGACGAGGAGTACTCCCGGATGTGGGCAAAGGTCGTGGGCAACTAATGGGCATCTTCTCGAAATCTTCCGGCGCCTTCCGCGACGCCAAGGGTGACCTCATCCTCGAGAACGTCACCAAGAGCTTCGCCACCTTCACGGCCGTCGACGACCTGTCGTTGACCGTCCCCCGAGGGTCGTTCTTCGCTTTGCTCGGCCCGTCCGGCTGTGGCAAAACGACGACGCTGCGCATGGTTGCCGGGCTCGAGCAGCCGACCGCGGGCCGGATCAAGATCGGATCCACCGACCTCACCGGGTCGCGCCCCTACGAGCGGCCGGTCAATACGGTCTTCCAGTCCTATGCGCTGTTCCCGCACCTCACGGTGCGTGACAACGTCGCCTTTGGTCCCAAGCGACGCGGCGTGGCCGACGCGGTGGCCGAGGCGAACAAGACGCTCGACTTGGTGCAGCTGTCGCACTTGGCCGACCGCAAGCCGACCCAGTTGTCCGGTGGACAGCAGCAGCGCGTCGCCGTCGCGCGGGCTCTGGTCAACCACCCCGAGGTGCTGTTGCTCGACGAACCGCTCGGGGCGCTGGACCTCAAGCTGCGCCGCGAGATGCAGGTCGAGCTCAAGCGGATCCAGATGGAGGTCGGGCTCACCTTCGTGCACGTCACCCATGACCAGGAGGAGGCCATGACCATGGCCGACACGGTCGCGGTGATGAACCTCGGTCGGATCGAACAGATGGGTGCCCCCGAGGTGCTCTACGACCTGCCGCGGACGAAGTTCGTCGCCAACTTCCTCGGCCAGTCCAACCTGCTGCACGGCAATGTGCACGGGACCGATGGGGAGTTCACCGTCATCGGGGAGGGCGACCACAAGGTCAAGGTCCGCACCAGTCGGATGGCTCCCGGCACGAGCACCAACGCCATCTTCGGCATCCGGCCCGAGAAGACCCGCGTCCACGACAACCCGCCTGGCCCGGAGTTGGCCGGCTCCAGTATCGGGCCCGGCACCTTGCTGGACGTGTCGTTCACTGGCGTCGCCACCCAGTACCTGGTCGATGTGCCGGGCGCTGGACGGTGGGCGGTCTACGAGCAGAACCTCGACCTCGACCGGATCAGCAACAAGCCGGGCGACCAGGTCTGGATCTCCTGGAACCCCGGGCACGCCTTCGGAGTGCGGTCATGACAGCCCTGGCTCACATCGGCTCCACGGGGGGAGGTGCACAGGCTCCCGGCGGACCTGCCCCGGAGCCGACCCGAAAGGGCGGCCTCACGGCATACCTGCTGTTATTGCCGGGCTTGATCTGGCTGCTCGTCTTCTTCGTCGCGCCCATGGTGCAGTTGGCGGCCGTGTCGCTGCAGTCGCAGTTCCCGGGATACCCCGGCTACTACTACCGCGACGTCAACTTCAGCAACTACGTCTCGGCGATCACGGAGTATCTCCCGCAGTTCGGACGGTCGTTGCTGTTCGCCGGAGCCGCCACGCTGCTGGCGTTTGTCCTGGCCTACCCGCTCGCGTATGCGATGGCATTCAAGGCCGGCAAATGGCGTGGGCTGATGATGATCTGCGTCATCGCGCCGTTCTTCACCTCCTTCATCCTGCGCACCATTGCCTGGCGGCAGATCCTCGCCGATGAGGGCCCGATCGTCAGCACGCTGCAGTGGCTGCACCTCATGCCGGACAACGGCCGCATCACCGAGACCGGGTTTGCGGTTGTTGCGGGGTTGACCTACAACTTCCTGCCGTTCATGGTGCTGCCGATCTATGCCTCGCTGGAGCGGGCCGATCCCAAGATCATCGAGGCCGGAGGTGATCTCTATGCCAATGGCTTGACGACCTTCCGGCGGGTGACCTTGCCCATGTCCATGCCTGGTGTGTTGGCGGGGACGCTGCTGACCTTCATTCCCGCCGCGGGTGACTACGTCAACGCCGAGTTGCTCGGGTCTGACTCGACGAAGATGGTCGGCAATGTCATCGAGAGCCAGTTCTTCAAGGTGCTCGGTGGCTTCCCGGTGGCGGCCGCGCTGTCCTTCACCCTGATGGCGGTCATCCTGGCCCTCGTCTTTGTCTACGTCCGCCGCTACGGGACGGAGGAACTCCTGTGACCACCTGGCAGAAGCTCCGGTTCTGGGTCTCCGAGCGCATCGTCATGATCATCGCGATCGCGGTGCTGCTCTACCTCTTCCTCCCGGTCGCCTACACCTTCGCGTTCTCGTTCAACAACTACCGCAAGTCCAACATCGCGTGGAACCCGGAGGGCTCGCCGACGCTCAAGCACTGGCAGGACCCGTGCGGTGTCGAAGGCATTTGTGAGTCCCTCGGCACGTCGATCCGGGTCGGATTCCTCGCCACTCTCGTGGCGACGATCCTCGGCACGATGCTCGCCTTCGCCTTGGTGCGCCACAAGTTCAAGGGACGCGGCGCCGGCAACATGCTGGTCTTCATCCCGATGGCCACGCCGGAAATCGTCCTCGGCGCCTCGCTGCTGACGATCTTCGTGCAGGGCTTCTCGAAGGTCGGGTTGTCGCTGGGCTTCTGGACCATCGTCCTCGCGCACATCATGTTCTGTCTGAGCTTCGTCGTGGTGACGGTCAAGGCCCGCCTGCAGAGCCTCGATCCGCGCCTCGAGGAGGCGGCCGAGGACCTGTATGCCGACCCGCGCAGCACGTTCTGGCGGGTCACCTTCCCGTTGGTGTTGCCCGGCATCGTCTCGGCGGCGCTGCTGTCCTTCTCGTTGTCCTTCGACGACTTCATCATCACCAACTTCATCTCGGGCAACGAGGCGACCTTCCCGAAATTCGTCTATGTCTCCTACCTGCGCGGCATCCCGGCGCAAGCCAACGTCATCGGTTTCTCGATGTTCGTCATCGCCGTGCTCCTGGTCGTGGTCGGTCAGGTCATCGGGTCCAAGCGTCGCTCGCCCGCGTCGTAGCGCTTGGCTCGCACCCTCACCACCTCGGTTTCATCAACAGACAGCAGGATTGATAGCTCGTGCGGATTCTCATGATCGGCGCCGGGGGCGTCGGCGACGCGGCAGCACGGATTGCCGTGGAGCGGGACTTCTTCGAAGCCCTCGTCGTGGCCGACTACGACCTGGCCCGGGCCGAGGCGACCGTCGCTGCCGCTTCGGCCCGCCGACCGGGGGAGTCTCGGTTGGTTGCCGCCCAGGTCGACGCGTCGGATGCCGAGGCGGTGGCGGCGCTGGCTCGGGAGCACGGCGCGACGCACGTCTTCAACGCCGTCGACCCGCGGTTCGTCATGCCGATCTTCACCGGTGCCCGGGCTGCCGGCTGTCACTACCTCGACATGGCCATGTCGTTGTCGCAGCGCCACCCCGAGCGGCCCTACGAGGTGCCCGGCGTGCTGCTGGGCCAGGAGCAGTTCGACCAGGCGACCGAGTGGGC
>WBZM01003611.1_pt1 | contig 11935 bp, 15 predicted proteins | sample 5204271 | NCBI WGS metagenome assembly WBZM01 (sample SAMN12344346, study PRJNA552823) | activated sludge metagenome | biome: Activated sludge suspended growth; feature: Nitrification reactor; material: Wastewater; isolation source: activated sludge from nitrification reactor of wastewater...
ATAAACGCTATTCGTTACCTCTGTATCAAGGGGATAGACATTCTGCCGGGTACCTGCCCGAGGTGCAACCGATTTGCCGGCCGCTGATGCAATTATGTCTATGGCGTGCTAGGTTTAGAGCATTGGAGGGAGCACTCCCACTGATCGACAGCTGGATCGTTCGCCGGCAGTTCCAATTGCTGCTGCAGGAATTTGAGGTGGTCACGCCAGGAATCCTCAAAAGCAACAATTTCGTGCTCTGGGACTCGCCGAAGTCTTCGCGTACGAGCGTCTACGAAGTCGTCCTTCCAGACAAACACGCCAGCCGGCAGAATGCTGATGGACTCTCTGTTGTACCTGTCTTCACCTTCCTCGCACGACAAAAGCTCGGTGCTCTCTTGGCGTTCAAGTGAGGCCTTCAAGGCGCGCAGTCGGCTATCGACTTGCATCCACTGCGTTGGCGGAACCGCCAGCGGGTGCTTTGCCCCCGGCGACCATTGGTAGGCTGTCAGTCCGTGCATCGCGTTAGAGCGGTCGCAGCACATCAATCCTTCCACCAGATACCTGACACCATAAGGGACTGGGGCTACCAGCGGAATCGCCCGAACCGGAATGGCCTCGCGGCCATTGACGAGGACCACGACGTGCATGTTGGCGCTCCTTCTCGCGCTCCTTCAACGGGGTGCCGCGCCAGCCGGGTGAAGGTGCCCGGTGTTCTCCGCCGGTGATCAGCCTCGGGATAGGCGCGGCAAAACTCGATCAGGCGGCGAGTCTTTCCAGCGGCTTGATGTTCGGCCTTGGTAGTTGCTCGGCTTGCCATAGATCCCACTGGCTCTGCATCCCTATCCATAGATCGGCGGAGGTGCCCAGCCAGGCAGACAGACGCAGTGCCATACCCGCGGTGACGCCGGCCTTGCCGTTCAGCACCTTGGACAGCGTCACGCGGGAAACCTGCAACTCTTTCGCCGCTTGCGTCACGGTCATGTCTTCCGGCAGCCATTCCCGCAGCACTTCGCCGGGGTGCGCCGGGTTATGCATCCTGCTCATGCGTTTCTCCTAGTGGTAGTCCTGGTAGTCGACCAAGATCACATCGCCATCATCGAAGGTGAAGGTCAGGCGCCAATTGCCGCTGACCCACACGGACCAATGCCCCACCAGATCATGACTGAGCGGATGCAGCCGCCATCCTGATGCATTCATGTCGTCAGGACTTCGCGCCCAGTCCAGCGTCGTGAGCTGCACACGAAGCTTTCCAGCATGGTGAGGTTGAATGCCCGCCTTGCTGCCTGTGCGAAAGAAGGCTTCCAGCCCCTTGTGGCGAAAGGTCTTGATCACGGCAACATTGTAAGCCGTAACTTAACGGCTAGCAACACGAAGCCACGTCGGTCGATGCCGGCCCGTTCAGCCGGACTTGACCACTCGCAAGGTGCCCGGCTCGTGTTCCGCCTGGTGCGGCACGGCTGCCTGCTCCAGAATCCAGCCTTCGATCTTAGTGTGCCACATGCGCAGCAGATCGAGCGGGCGCACACGGCAGTGCTTCTCCGCGGTCGCACTTGGCTTGTGGCCCATAATCTGCGCGGATACGCCGGCGGGGCACTCTACCCATTCCGCCAGGGTGCCGAACGAGCGGCGCAGGCCGTGGATAGAGAGCGCTGGAAGCCCAGCAGCAGCCAAATGCCTTGTTGTGCATGATGCGCGGCTCCTGAAGGCCTGCCAGATGCCGCGGTAGGGCTGCTGAACACCGATTCATTGCGACGCGGCAGGCCAGCTGTTACGTCCCGCCCTATTGCGGATTCTTCATGCCGCCCTATTCCGGGGTGAGACAAAGGGGAAGTCCCACGCTAGCGCCGGAGGGACTGGCTCCTGCCTGAGGGTGGGACGTTAGGCCTATCGGGATCGGGGATCGCCCGGCGGGAAGCGCCAGAGGTCCTCGGGATCGTAGAGATTCCTTTGGCGGTCGTGCTGTCGGCGCAGTTGCCCGAGATAGCGAGCCTCGCAAGCGGTGGCGAGCTGGAAGAGAAAGTCGCAGAGCGCGGCAGCGGCTTCGTCGGAGAGGCGGCCGGGGAACACGCTGTGACGGCGGCGGCTCATCGGAGTTCCTCGATGGCCAATTGCAGGAGCTCGTCGGGCAGGTGATTGAGCCCACGCGGCACTGCCAGGCGCATGGCGGTACGCAGAATGCGTGCTGCATTGCGGGGCAGCCCCTTGCTCGCCTGACGCAAGATCTCGAGGCCGGAATCGCTGAGCAGGGTAGACGAGTTGCCGGCGCTTTTCAGCGCATGCTCGATCAGTCGCGCGAAGCGCTCGCGCTCGATCACCGGCGTCAAGTGCACGCGGACCTGGATGCGTCCGGCGAGGGCCGCATAGGGGGCTCGTTCCAGCGTCTGCGCCAGCACCGGATGACCGACCAGCCAGACCGTCATCAGGTCGCGCGAATCGAAAGCGAAGTTGAGGAAGGCCGGGAAGTCACGGAAGAAGTCGGGCGGCAGATTCTGTGCCTCATCGAGGATCCACACCGGGAGGAGCTGCTTGGCATCCGCCAGATGATGGATGTGCGCCTTGATCTCTCGCCACAACAGCGCCCGGCGATAACTCGGCACCAGGCCGAGCGACTGCGCCAGGCAACGATACAGATCGAGGCGGCCGAAATCCGTCTCCGCGTGATAGATCACCTGCACGCGATGCGGATTGAGCTTCGCGGCCAAGGCGCGCAGCGCCGCCGTCTTGCCCACCCCCGCCTCACCGGTCAGCAGCCCGACTCCCGGCGCTTGCAGCAACCACTGGAACCGCTCGTGCAAACGCGTCAGCATCCCGTCATCCCACAGCTCGCAGCCCTGCTTGCCGAGCGGCGGATGGCGCAGACCAAAATGTTGCAGTTCCATCGTCAGTCCTCCTGGCGGCCGTAGTATTGCTCATACACCAACTCGACCAGATTCGGTCCGGCGCTCGGGCGGCTGAGCACAACCGGGTCCACTGGAACCGGCTTGCGCCGCCGCCGATCGCGATTGGCCAGCGCATCGAGCGGGGTGGCCTGACCGATCGACTCCCCGGCATCGTTCTCCACCCCGACGACAGTCTCGGCATGCGGATCGACGAGCAGGCGAACGGTCTTGCCGGCGAGCTCGAAAGGCACCTCGAAGCGCCCGCCCTGGTACGACACCGTGCCATCCTTGCGCACCAGACGACGGACGCGGTGCAGGAACAGGGCATCGAGCTTCGCCGCCAGCGGTCCCAGCAAGCGGACCTTCGGCAGGTCCTGCTGATAACGGGCGAGGGGCGTCTGGCCGCCGAGGCCGGCATGCGGGCTGCGGTGATAGACCTGCTCCAGCCAAGCCCACAGGCGCGCGTTGAGATCGTCGAGACTCAGGATATGCCGTTCCTCGACCTCGCTGAGAAACTGATCGCGGCAACTGCGGTGCCAGCGTTCCAACTTCCCCTTGCTTTCCGGTGCGTAGGGCCGGCAATGGACAAGCGCGATGCCCAGCCGCGCACAGATCCCCTGCAGGGTCTGCGCCCCATACGCGGCACCGTTATCGACGACCAGTTTGAGCGGGACGCCCCGTTTGAGCAGCGCCTGCTTGAGGACACCTTCGATGTCCAGCGCCGTCTCGCCGGGGCAGAAAGCACCGTGGGCGACGAGCCGGGACGCGTCGTCGAGCAGCGAAACCAGGTAGCTCTTGGCCAAGCGGCCGCCGATCGGCACGCGTGGGCCGTGCATCACATCGCTGTACCAGATCTCCCCGGCGCAAGCGGCGACGAAACTGCGTTTCTCCTCCGGCAGGCTCGCCGATCCGGCGATGCGCGACAGGTCGTGTTGCTGGAGCAGGCGGTGAATGCTCGAACGCGACAAGGTCCCGCGGGCGACGGTACCGGCGGCCTCGAGCAGGCGCTGGATCTGGCGGATCGAGCGCCGGGGGTTCTCCTGCTTGGCGGCGAGAATCGCCGTCTGCACGGCGGCGGAAAGTTTCGACTGGCCGCGATCGGCCCGCACCTTGGGGATCAGACCGTCGAGGCCGAGAGCGCGGTAGCGGTAATACCACCCCTCGATCGTCTTCTCGCCCAGAGCGCGCCGGTCGGTGCCGGGAATAGCGTACTCGCGTGCCGCCAGTTCGCGGAGAATTCTCTGCAAGTCGCCCCGTTCCAGCCGCTGCCGGCTGATCAGCGGACCCAAGACAGAGAAGCGAAACAGGGCTTGCGGATCGATTTCGTTCATCGAGACTCCTCGGAAAAAAGGGAGTCGCCATCAAAACGCAATCGCCGCCTCAAGGATAGCCGCAAACTGTGTGGGGGCCCCGCCCGGGCGGGGCCCCCACCGTCTGCCGCTGGTCCGGGATCAGCCCATCATGGGACGCTCATCTCCTGGTCCAGCCATGCCATGGCACGCGGCAGGCCAAGCGACATGAACACTTGCCGCCAGAAAGCGCAGAATTCACCGGCCCGACCCAACTCCGGAAAACGCGCCCGCAGATGAAACGCGAGGAGCACTCCGCGCTCCCGCAGCCACCGCCACCAGCGGTCAATACTGCGCACGGCCGGTTGTCCGTCCGCACCGCATCCGGCCGCGACGGCTCCGACTCGCGACGACAGGCAGTGCTGTTGCACCGACCAAGCGTACCAACGCCGCGGGGTAATGCACTCGGGCAGGCGCGAGCAGGTGCGCCGGCAACCGGCGCAGCGGTAACGGCAGATCGGCACCGGGTTGAGTGAAGCCCGCTGCCCACGCCGATCCGCTTTCCGGTAGTAATACCCGTGCTGACACAAAACCTTGATCCCGCAGTGCGGGCACGACGGCGGTCGGTACACCTCCCGTTTCTTCTCGATCGTCTCCAGATGCTCCTCAAGCGTCGTGATGCCCGCTACAATTCGGCGCATGGGCTGGGCTCCTTTCTCTCCGGGTGATCGTCAAACTTCCCACGATAGCAGAGGTTCTCCAGCCCTCCCTAATCCCCAACTGTCCCGCTTGCCTTCAGGCTTCGTTCCTGTATTCGCCCTCGCCGTGAGCGGGACCTATAACCTCCGCAGGCCTTTCACAGCGGCGGACGTAACACCATGCCTGACATTACACCAATCCGCACAAGTCAGCATATGGGCATACCTCTCACCGATCTCTGTGGCAGCCGTTCGCTGGTCGTGCAATAGCGTTATAATGCATTGTTAATACAGGCGCCTAGCTTGACGCCAAAAACATGCCGATATATTTGGCAAACGCGAAAAACACTGACTCGGTCGCCCTGACCGAAGATGCGAATGGTATACTCTGCACGTCACAGCAGAGGGGATTAGCCAACGAGTCAGATCAGCTTTTCGGAAGCCGACTTTGCCGCGAAGCAGCGGGTCACGAAGCGCGGGCGGCCGCCGATCGGGCTGGAGGGCATGCTGCGAGCGTATCTGGTCCAGCAATGGTACGGTCTGTCGGATGCGGGAGTGGAGGATGCGATCACCGACAGCCAGGCGTTGCGAGGATTCGTGCGGATCGATCTGTCGCGAGAGGCGGTACCCGATGCGACAACGCTGCTGCAGTTTCGCCACTTGCTGGAAGAGAAGGATCTGTCGAAGGCCGTCTGCGAGGCGATCAACGGGCAACTGACGAGCCAGGGGCTGATGATGCGCGAGGGCACGATTGCTGACGCGACGATTCTGGCTGCACCGCCGTCGGTGAAGAACCAAGCGAAGGCCCGCGATCCGGAGATGCACCAGACGAAGAAAGGCAAGCAGTAGCACTTTGGCATGAAGGCGCGCATCGGTGTCGATGCCGAAAGCGGGCTGGTGCACACGGTGCTTGGAACGGCGCGACGCTCACCGCACGTACTCGTTTCCCGACTTGCCGCAGCCTCGGCGCGCCTTGACGTCCATTGATCAGCGCTTCCTTGGATGCAACCGCTACGGACGGTTGATAGCCGACCAGCCGACCAGCCGACCACTGCCCGTCACCACTCGATCGAAATCGCGATATCTCGTGGTCAGCTCAGCGGGACTTTTCGCCGAAAAGGCGGAGCCCGGAATCCCGGGCCCGTTTGCCGTCCATCGCAACCGGATCAGCCGGCGACTTTGCCCTTGCCGCGGGCGAGCCGACGGATGACGGCCAACATGCGGTCGATTTCCTCGCAGGTGTTGTAGAACGCCAGCGAGGGACGCACGGTTGCCTGAACGCCGAAGCGGCGCAGGATGGGCTGGGCGCAGTGGTGGCCGGAACGCACCGCGATGCCTTCCTCGTTCAGCGCCCGCCCGACCTCTTCGGTCGAATAGCCGGCCAGCACAAAGGAAGCGACGCTCGCCTTGTCCGCCGCCGTGCCGATCAAGCGAACGCCGGTGATGGAGGATAGTCCGCGCGTCGCATAGGCCAGCAGGTCATGCTCGTAGCGCGCGATGCTTTCCAGACCGATGCGATTGACATAATCGAGTGCGGCACCCAGGCCGATAGCATCAGCGATGTTGCCCGTGCCGGCCTCGAACTTGTTAGGCGGCGGCTGGAAAAGCGTACGCTCGAAGGTGACGTCGGCAATCATGTTGCCGCCGCCCTGCCAGGGTGGCATCTGCTCGAGCAACTCCTTCTTGCCATAGACCACGCCGATCCCGGTCGGGCCGAAAATCTTGTGGCCGGAGAAGGCGAAGAAGTCGGCATCCAGTTCCTGCACATTGACACGAAGATGGGAGACAGACTGCGCCCCGTCGACTAGCACCTTGGCACCAGCCGCATGTGCCATGTCGATCACCTTCTTGATCGGCGTCACGGTTCCCAACGCATTCGAGACCTGCGTAACCGAGACAAGTCTGACCTTCGGAGTCAGCAGCTTTTGGTACTCGTCGAGCAACAGTTGACCGCTATCGTCGACCGGAATCACCTTGATCTTCGCTCCACTCTGCGCGGCGAGTTGCTGCCACGGCACAATGTTGGCGTGGTGTTCCAGCAACGAGACGATGATTTCGTCGCCTTCGCCGATGTTCTGCACACCCCAGGTCTTGGCCACCAGATTGATTGCTTCGGTTGCACCGCGGACGAAGAGGATCTCGTCGGCCGATCCTGCACCCAGGAAGCGCTGTACCTTGTTGCGCGCCGCCTCGTAGGCATCAGTCGCCCGCGCCGCCAGTTCATGCGCCGCACGGTGAATGTTGGAGTTCTCGTGGGCGTAGAAATGGGCGAGACGGTCGATCACGGCCTGCGGCTTCTGCGTCGTCGCGGCGTTGTCGAACCAGACCAGCGGCTTGCCGTTGACCCTTTCGTTGAGGATCGGGAAGTCGCGGCGAATGGCGTTCACGTCGAACGGCGGCCGCGCGCCTGGAGCAAGCTCAGGCAAGCGCGCATCCAGAAAGTAGAAATTCCCAGCCTGTTGCGGTCGACTGGCAAAACTATCCGCCTTTCGATCGTCGCCGAGGCCGGCCAGCAGCGCAAGCAGCTCCTCCTGGCCGGGCAGGTTAAAGCTCTGTGCGACGACACGATTCTCCTGCACCTTGGACGATGGTGCTTGGGTGTATGGACTGGCCTCCCCGAGGAAGTAATACGGTGACGCGGGCACCGACACTGGCGAGTGGTCGGTGAAACCTCCCGGCGGGTGCGGCGGCGCCACTGCCGGCAGGGCTGCTGCGTAGGCTTCCGGCACACCAAGTTCGCTACCCCCGCTGCCGACCGGATTCACCGGATCCGGCGCCACCGGCACCGGCGAGACGCTCGGCCCCAACTGCGCCAGGCTCAACTCGGGCGCGGGCGCAACGCCTGCAGCGAGCGAAGTCGGCAACCCGTCGAACGACGGCAGGGCCGCGCCCGGCAGGGCACGGAAGAGCTCCGAGGCAAGCCGGCCAAGCGTGGCTTCGTCCGGGATGACGCCATTACTTGTAGGTGTCGGGATAGTCATGATACTTGCCGATCTCCACCTCATCGAGGACCGCCAGCGCATCCGGAACCAGGACGGCGAGCGAGCAATACAGCGAAATCAGGTAGGACGCGATGGCGTTGCGGTTGATGCCCATGAAGCGTACCGAGAGGCCCGGCGACTGTTCGCCGGCGAGACCGGGCTGGAACAGACCGACGACACCCTGGCGCTTCTCGCCGACGCGCAGAAGCAGGATCTTGGTCTTGCCGCCGTCGACTGCGATCTTGTCGGACGGGACGAGCGGGATGCCGCGCCAAGTCACGAACTGGGCACCGAACAGTGAGACGGTCGGCGGCGGAACACCGCGGCGGGTGCATTCGCGACCGAAGGCGGCGATGGCCAGGGGGTGGGCAAGGAAGAAGGCAGGCTCCTTCCAGACCTTGGTCAGCAGCTCGTCGAGGTCGTCCGGAGTCGGGGCACCGGTCAGCGTCGAGATCATCTGGTCGTCGTGGACGTTGGCGAGCAAGCCGTAGTCCGGGTTGTTGATCAATTCCGACTCCTGGCGCTCCTTGATCGTCTCGATCGTCAGGCGCAGCTGTTCCTTGATCTGGTCGTGCGGGCTGGAATACAGGTCGGAGACGCGGGTGTGCACATCGAGGACTGTGGTCACCGAGTTGAGGAAGTATTCGCGCGGCGCCTCATCGTAGTCGACGTAGGTCTGCGGCAGCTCGGACTCGTCGCGCTGCGAGCAGGCGACGCGCACGTCGGCCGGGTTTTTCACTTGGTTCAGGCGGTAGATGCCCGCTTCGACCGGCAACCACTGCAGCAGATGCACCAGCCAGCGCGGCGTGATCGTGGACAGTTGGGCAGTGGTCTTGGTCGCATTCGCCAGTTGTCGTGCTGCGACATCGCCGAGAGCGGTCGCTTCGGGGTGCTGTGCCATGAAGTGTTCTCCTTAGAACAAAAACGAAATTGCCTGTAATAGAGCGCGATAGCGATTGTCCTGCGACATGCCGACAAGCTCTACATGCTGGAGCCGCCAACGAAGTCGTTCAGCCACTCCCACCTTCGGCACGCGCCAGCAGTTCCGACAGGCGGAAGCCGAGCGCCGACGAGATCTTCACCGCGGTCGCCAGGGACGGCGACGCCTCGCCGCGCTCGACCTCGCCAAGATAGGAGCGGTTCAGGTCCGCGCGCTCGGCCAGAACCTCCTGGGACCAACCGCGCGTCTCGCGAAGGTGGCGGACTGAAGCGCCGAAGCCACGGATCTCGCCGGTCACTGGCTGACACTCCCGGCGCCGCCCGATTCGTGCTGGAGGCTGGCCTGCGACACGTGGCTGCCCGGTGGCACGCTGCGCGTCAGCCAGACATTGCCACCGATGCTGGAGCCACGGCCGATGGTGACGCGGCCGAGGATGGTCGCGCCGGCGTAAACGATGACCTCGTCCTCCAGGATCGGGTGGCGGGGCACCGCCTTCTCGAGCGCCCCGGTCTCGTCCTGCGCAAAGCGCTTGGCGCCGAGGGTAACCGCCTGATAGAGGCGGACACGCTCGCCGATGATGGTCGTCTCCCCGATGACCACCCCGGTGCCGTGGTCGATGAAGAAACCGGCCCCGATCCTGGCGCCGGGATGGATGTCGATCCCGGTAGCCGACTGCGCGATCTCGGTCAGGATGCGCGCAACCAGCGGGGCGCCCAGAACATGCAGGGCGTGCGCGAGCCGGTAATGGATCACCGCCAGGATGCCGGGGTAGCAAAGCAGCACCTCGTCGACGCTGCGCGCGGCAGGGTCGCCAAGATAGGCCGCCTCGACATCGGAATCGAGGAGCGTCCGGATCGCCGGCAGGCGCTGGGCGAAAGCCCGCACGATTTCTGCGGCGCGGATCTCGACTCCCTCGCGCTCTCTGCATTCCAGGCGCCGGTTGTAGCCAAGCTCGAGTTCGACCTGCTGGAACAGCGCATTGACCGCCGAGTCCAGCGTATGACCGACGTAGTAGTCCTCCCCTTCCTGGTGCAGGTCGGAAGGACCGAGGCGCATCGGGAACAGCACGCCGCAGAGTGCATCGGCTATGTCCTTCAGCGCCTCGCGCGACGGAAACTCCCGCACGGCGAACTCCAGGCTGCGCTGGCGCGCCGCCCGCCAGCGCTCGCGGGCGGCGTGCAACTCGGCGACGATCTCCTTGACGCCCCACCCGCCGACCTGCTCGTAGGCCAGCGACGATTGGGCGAGGCCCTGCCTCATGCCGGCAGCCCGGCTTCGTTGAACAGCCCCTCGAACAGGATCGAACTCAGGTAGCGCTCACCAGAATCAGGAAGGACGACGACGATAGTCTTGGCGGCGTTCTCAGGCTTCTGCGCCAGGCGGACGGCAACGGCAACGGCGGCACCGCTGGAAATCCCGGCGATGATTCCCTCTTCCCTGACGAGGCGGCGGGCGTAGGCGACCGCGTCCTCGTTGCTAACCTGCTCGACGGCATCGACGAGCGACAGGTCGAGCACCTCCGGAACGAAGCCCGCGCCGATCCCCTGGATCTTGTGCGGTCCGGGTTTGCGCGCTTCGCCGGCGCGGGTTTGGCTCAGCACGGGGCTGGCGCTCGGCTCGACGGCAACCGATTGGATCGCCTTGCCCTTGGTCTGCTTGATAAAGCGCGAAACGCCGGTGATCGTGCCGCCGGTCCCGACGCCGGAAACGAGGATGTCGATCTGGCCGTCGGTGTCATCCCAGATTTCCGGGCCGGTGGTCGTCTCGTGGATCGCCGGGTTGGCCGGATTCTTGAACTGCTGCAGCAGCACGTACTTGCCCGGTTCCGAGGCAGCGATCTCCTCGGCCTTGGCGACCGCACCGCTCATGCCTTTGGCGCCTTCGGTCAGGACCAGCTTGGCACCATAGGCCGTGAGCAGTTTGCGCCGCTCGAGGCTCATCGTTTCGGGCATGGTCAGCGTCAGCGGGATTCCCTTTGCGGCCGCGACGAAGGCCAGCGCGATGCCGGTATTGCCAGAGGTCGGCTCGACCAGTTCCTTGCCCGGACCGAGCAGGCCGTTCTTCTCAGCATCCCAGATCAGGGCCGAGCCGATGCGGCACTTGACCGAATAGGCGGGGTTGCGCCCCTCGATCTTCGCCAGCAGCGTGGCGTTCGCACCGTCGCTGATGCGGTTGAGCCTGACGAGGGGTGTGTGGCCGATCGATTCGGCATTGTCCTTGTACCACTTGCTCATGGCTGTTTCTCCTTGCTATCAATCCTGGATCCACGGCAGGCCGGCATGGCGCCAGCCATTGAAGCCGCCGCGGCGTTGCTGCTCGTCGAGATCGCCCTCGAAGCCTTCGAGAACGTTAAAAATGTTCCTGAAACCGGCCTTCGCCGCAACCTCGGCGGCCGCCGCCGAACGCTTGCCGCTGCGACAAAGAAGGAGAATCACGACGTCCTTGCCCACCTTGGCCTCGAGCTCCTTGACGAAGCGCGGATTGCGCACGAGCGAGATGCCGGTCATCCAGGCCACGTGCTTCGTCTCCGGCACCTGCCCAACGAACTTGCGCTCCTCGGCGGTGCGAACATCGACAATCACCGCCTCGCCGGCCTGGAAGAGCGCCCACGCATCATGCGGTGCCACGCTCCCGGCATACGGCAACTGCTCGCTGAGCGCCCGGGCTCGTGCCCGCTCGAGCACTGCCGTTGCCACTGTCCCCAGCCCGTTACCCGGGGGAACATGCGTCCGTACGGGAATATGGACTTCGAGAACGGCAGCATCGGACATGGCGATTCCTTCCTCATTCCTGGTCGAGCGGCTTGGCCCGCATGGTCGGTCGAGAGCCAGCGTGATCGCTGGCGTCTGAAGGCATCAATTTATTCCCCGGCATTCATGCCAAGAACGAATAAGAATTCAGATCGTTATAAGGAATTTCGACATAAAGGGCTGGCGTCAGAATCTCCGCCCGAAGGCGGCGCCGCGGACGTCCTCGAACAAGTGGATATCCGCCTCGCCGGCGCCGAGGTTGGGAGGAATGGAAACCGTCCCGCTAACCGCCTTCCTGAAGGCGTGCGTGTAGGCGAGGCTGAGAGGCTGTGAAAAAATCCCGAGCCTACGCTCCGGCAACGCGGGGCGCAGGGTATAATGACAATGTCAACTTCGGACAGTTTCTGGCGATGACT
>WBZM01002623.1_pt2 | contig 11934 bp, 12 predicted proteins | sample 5204271 | NCBI WGS metagenome assembly WBZM01 (sample SAMN12344346, study PRJNA552823) | activated sludge metagenome | biome: Activated sludge suspended growth; feature: Nitrification reactor; material: Wastewater; isolation source: activated sludge from nitrification reactor of wastewater...
GTCCGGATCGTGGTAGACGCGAACCGGCGTGCCCTCCGGATACGTCGCCAGGAGGCGAAGCCCCGGCTCACTGTCAGCCCTGTCCGGCAGCCTGCCCAGCACGACCACGTCGTTAAAGAATAACTCACCGTTTACCCAATAGCTGTAGGTAATGCGCGGCGAATCGATCAAGGTGATCGCGCGGCCGCGACGTTCCACCTCGACCACCTCCGCGCTCGTCACCGTGCCTTCGACGCTTGGCCAGCCGGCCGTCGTCCGGGAAGCGCGGTAAGTGAACAACCCCGCGACAGCAGCTATAAGACCCACCACGATCAGCAACGCCGCAATTGATTCCAATGTTTGCAGAAAGCGGAAGCGGTTCATGTTCATGGACGAATTATACAATGGCTGGTGATGGCACGGGATTCCAGTTATTGATCACCCACCCATTGACTCTTGCGCCTGCCATTGACATCCGGCATTTTCTTTGCTATGCTTTCATCATGTCATCATATGACCTGATTAATCCCAAGACCATTCGCCGGCGGTATGCCATCGTGACTTTTCTGGTCTGGTTTGCCACCGCACTGCCACTGGCCGTGTCCGTTCTACTGGTGCAGAGCCGCGGGCTGTCGTTGACCAAAATCGGCGTCGTCATGGGGTGCTATTCACTCGTCATCGTCCTCCTCGAGGTGCCGACCGGCGGGCTGGCCGACGCCGCCGGTCGCAAGCGCGTCGCCCTGGTGGCCCACGGGCTGGCGGCCCTCTCCAACCTGGCCCTGCTGTTCGCCTTCTCTCTGGCCGGATTCATGGTGGCAATGGCGCTCTACGGTGTCAGCCGCGCTCTTTCGTCCGGCGCGCTCGACGCCTGGTTCGTCGACGCCTTGCTCGCCGCCGATCCCGATTATGATTTGCAGCCGGCCCTGGCTGAGGTCGAAACGGTTTCGCTGCTGGCTCTGGGCATGGGCACACTGGCGGGCGGGGCGCTGCCGCGCTTGTTCGCCGGTCTCCCGGCCGACGGCACGGCTGTTCTGTCGCCCATGGCTGTGCCGATTGCGGCCGCCTTTGTGGTGCGCTTGCTGCTGCTGCCGGTCATCGCCGGCCTAATCCGCGAGAATCGCCCATCCGGCGTTGGCCCCGACCGGCGCGGGAGCTCCATACGCGCCGTCCCCGCCCTGGTGCGCGATGCCGTCGCCCTCAGCCGGGCCAACGGCCGCCTGGCGCTGCTCATGGCCGCGTCTTTCGTGTCGGGTTTCGCTTTGTTGAGCATCGAGTCGTTCTGGCAGCCGTTCTTCGCCGCACTGCCGGCAGCCGGCGCGACGCCGACAATCTTGCTGGGCTTCATCATGGCCGGCAGCTTTCTGGCCGGAATGGGTGGAAACTTGCTGGCCGGGCCGGTCGGCCGTCGTCTGCGCCCGCAGCATAGCGCCGGCGACGGGCGCGCCTACGCCCTGGTGGCGGGGTTGGCGCGTTTAGCCCAGGGCTTATCGATGCTGTTTCTCTCCGCCACGGCCGCGCTATTTCCGGCGGCCGTTTTCTTCTGGCTGGTCTACCTGACGTCGGGCGTCGGCCTGTCGCCCCATGCCGCGCTTGTCAACGCCGAGATCCCCGCCGAACGCCGATCGACCCTGCTTTCCATCCAGTCGCTGGCCTTCTACGCGGGCAGTTTCGCCGGCGGCGCGGTCCTGGGGCGTGTGGCCGACCAGTGGGGCATCCCCGCCGCCTGGGCCATCGGCGGCGCGCTGCTTCTGGCATCGTCCCTGCCCTATGCCTTGTTGAACCATGACCGCTTCAGGAGTAAGAAAATATCGGCGGCGGATTCAACGGAAATGACGGATTTGTCGATTCGGTCTATATCCAGCGGATCCTAATAAGGCCTTATCCGCCCGCATCCGTGGCCATTCAGCCCACAAGCGCTATACTGGCATCATGTCATCCGATCAATTTCCATCCCATACACCCTTGCCGCGCCGCACCCTTTCCCAGCAGATGGCCGACGAACTGACCGAGGCCATCGTGTCCGGCGAGATGCCGCCTGGTTCGATGCTGCCCATCGAGCCGCTGCTGGCCGCGCGCTTCGGCGTCAGCCGGGCGGTCGTGCGCGACGCCACGCGCATGCTCGCCGCCCGCGGCCTGGTTGACGCCCAGCACGGCCGCGGCGTCTTCGTCACCGAGTCGGGCATGGAACCATTCAGCGAGGCGCTGCTACTGGCTCTGCGCCGCCAGGGCGCGACGGTGTGGGACCTGGAACGGTTTGAGGCGCTGATCTTGCCGGAGGTTCTGGCAGAGGCGGCCCGAATGGCGACCGATGACGAGATCGCCCTCATCCGCCGCCTGGCCGAAAAATACCACGCCATCTTCGCCGAGGTCAGCCGCCGCCATTGGGGAAAGGCCCACCTGCCCGGGTCGGAGCGCGATCAGGTGCTGACCGCCTTCCGCGCCGTCTACCGGGCCATCTTCGCCGCCACCCACAACGCTGTGCTGAAGCTGCTGGCCGAGCCGGTATTGCGGCTGCGTGCCTTGCGGTCCTGGCAAGAAGGCGACCTGAGCGTCGAGGATTTTATCGCTCATGAACGCCAGTTGTTCGACAGGCGCATCGAAACCATCGCCGGCCGCGACCCGGACCGGGCGCGAGCCGTCGCGCGCGAAAGCGCTCAATTGCCGGCGGATGTCGAGGCAGCGCTGCACAAGGCGATGAGCGCCACGCCAATCGGCGAGACCGTGGAAGTGCCGTTGGCGCTGAACGCAGTCACCGGACACGACGCGTGATTAGCCGGGGGCGCCGTTCGCCCGCGGGGACCGGCTCCGAACACGTCACTCGCCGCTATGGACAGGGTGTATTCTGCCGCAACAAATTCATGACGGCCGCGATGCCCTCGGCCCACTGGACGTTGCCAGAGTAGATCGGCTCCATGCCGGCCAGCGTCGGCCGGTTGTAGAAGCGGCCGCCGGGGGTCAAATAGTCGGCCTTCACGATGGCGGGCACGAACTCGATTGACTCTTGCCACGTGGTGAACGGAACCGCGCAATCATAGGGACACGACGGCGTCACGCCGTAGCCGAATAGATTGTTCTTATTCGTCGCTACGGCGTTGGTTCCCCACGTGGAGTCCCAGGCGGCATGGGCGGCGACGTAGTAGGCGTTGAGGTTGTGGATGCGCCCGGCATTAACGAAGGCCGCCCCTTGTCCCACAAGCGGGCTGCCGGGCACGGTCGCGGCGATGGCGGCGTCGAGTTGTTCGCCGCTGATGTCAACAAAGCCGTTCAGATCGGAGTCAATGGTATAGGTGATGTCGGGGCAACGATAGCCCGGATCCTGGGCAGCGCGCGTCCCCAGCGCCGCTATCCCTTCGGCGGCGACCGTCGCGGCCAGCGGCCCGCCGGTCGCCAGCACCTCGGCGCTCAGCGTGCCGGCTACGGGGACCCCCTCGGCCACGAGCGTCCGAGCCAGGGGGCCGCTGGTAGCGGCGGCCACAGCTGCCGCCGTCCGGGCGATGGGCACGTTGGTCTGGGCCGCCTCGACGGCCGCGGTCATGGCGACCTGCGCCCCCTCGACGGCCGCCGGCCCGCCGCTTTCGCGAATCCAGCGGCCGATGGCGGCCCGGGAGCTTTCGGAACACGAAACCAGCAGCAAAACCAACACCACGATCAGAATTAATGGTAATTTTCTCATATCTTGCTCCCGTTTGCTTCGCCATCAAGAGAATTCAGGACAGCGCAACGGCGGCCGGCCAACCTTAACCGCCTTCCAAAACCGCCACAACCGCCCGATCCAGCCCAGGCGGCCAGCGCGTCCCCTGCCGCTTCTCGTCACCCAGATAGACCAGCGTTCGCTTCGGATCGGGTAGGAACGTCTCCTCGAACTTGGCAAACCACTCCGCCAGATGGACGCGCAACTCCATCAGTTGGCCCTCGAGCGCGTCGACAGCCGGCGATGATTCGGGGAACATGGCCCGCACGTCGTGGCTTTCAGCCCAGTCGCGGATGCGGCCGTTGATTCGGTGCGTGCCGACGCGCGTGTTGCCGCGCACGATCTTGAACAGCTCCGCCTCTTCTTCATTCAACCGGTCGTACATCTTGTAGAACAGGTCATCGTAGCCCTTATAAGGGGGCATATCGGTGTGGTTCTGGTGAATCATCCGCCACAGGCGGCCGCGCTGCTCGTTGTGGCGCAGATAGGTCTGTCGCCCTTCGTCGAGCAGAGCCTTGAACCGGCGCAACTCGGCCAGCGCGGCCTCGCGCCGTGGGTCCGCGGTGGGAGCCGGTCCGGCGACCTGCGCGATGAGAACCGAATCCCAATCGGCCGCCCGACGCGCGTTGCGGCACTGCTCCAGCAAACGAAGCAGGTCGCTTTGTCGCTCCCAATAAACCACCAGTTCCTGAGCGCGCTTGCCGATAGTCTCTCCAGCGATATCGTCCTTGCGCATGCCCAACTCAAACATGAGGCTATTCAACTCCTCAATATCAAAATGGGTGACGATCAAGTCGCGAAGCCGGACGGGGTCGATGGTGGTCATGGAACTTCCTGACGAATACCACATTCACAATTAAATCGTATCGATTAAAGTGTAGAGAGGTGCGGATCAGATGTCAATCGGTTTCAACCGGCTCTGCTTTGTGGCGTTATTTCGCCATCATCACTTTATACTACCCCTAAACTGGAATTTCGCCGTCTACCTGGAGATCATTCTCATGACAGTCATTCTTCTATTGCTCGCGTTGTTGGCCGCAGCCGGCAGCGTTATGTTTGTATCAGAGGCGACTTTGGGGGTATGGGTCATGGCCGGGGCCATATTCCTCGTCGCGCTAGCCCGTGTTGCCCAGGCATCGGCCCACCACACCGAAATGCGCGCGCTCATACGCAAGGAGACAGTTCCGGCAATCATTCCGAACTCAGACTCTCTGCCGCAACCATAAATCATTGTGCAGACGCTTTTCACACAGGATGGACTGGCAATCCCCTCACCCTGTTCACGTGCCAAAAGCCCCGTTGATTCGCCCTCGGATGCCTCTAGGCCTGACAGATCAGGCATGATCGAGTCGTCAGATAACAACCCACCGACCTGCCAGGCCTACTTGCCCGCTACGGATTGGAGCGTACTTGCACATGCATGACCCCGGCGACGGGGCGCATGCTTATCACGCGAATCTGGGTATTGGTATGAGGATGCTGGACGCTGCCGAAGCCGGGAAGGTCCGGATCCCAATACTGCTTGTTGTCGTCAAACACAAGAATTGCCCGTCTTGAGGGGTATCGGAAGGCTGTCCCTTCGGAGTATAAAGTTATCGGATCGGTGCGCTGTGTGCCAAATGTTGCGTCATACGACTGCACACCCGCCGACCACAGGCTGTTGGTATCGAACCTCATCATTTTGGGCCGGGCATCGATCGGCAAGATCAACCCGTGACCCTGGTGAAAGCTGACATTATTGTCTGTCTGCGAGCCGTCCCAGTACCAGATGAGCAAGCCGTCCTGATATGGAAACGAATGGACAAGTGTCGGAGTGATATAGGTGTAAGGGCCGGAGCGCAACGCCGCATCGAAGCCGCGATATTGCCGGTACTCAACCAAATAGGCGTTGAAGTAGGTAAATGTTTCCAGACCTTTCACTTTGGTAAATCCGCCGTCTGGATCGAACGTCCAGCCAGCGTCTGTCTCCGCGCCGTCGATGGAATGTCCGCTGACGGCGATGTCGTCAATTTGGAACGGTCCCTGCAGGTCAGGGGTAGTGAAGTTATCCGTCCAATGATGGAACCCAAGCAACGTCGGCCCGGTGAAGGCGGACAAATCGGCCGTCAACTCGACCCATGCGCCGCCGGAGTCACCGTTGATACCATTGCCAAAGTTCTGCCCGTTGGGGTCGTCACTGGTCGATAGATTCGTCGCCACATTCGTCCACGTCGCGCCACCGTCATCAGAGGCGATCAGATAGGCGTAATCCCACTCCGGTTCCAACAGGTAGCGCACCCTGGCCGTCAACGTGGCCCCAGCGGGCAAGTTAAACTCTCGATACATTCGATTATCGACATTGTCCCCGTCGGCACTGGAATAGAAATACTCGCCGGCATACGGCTCGCCGTTGTCAATGGTGATCTCCTTGTCCGGCAGATGGACAAGCAGAGCTTGCGGATAGTTAGTGATGGCGTTGGCTGGTCCCAGCCGATGCGTCGACCGCGTTCCCGCGGGCGCCTCGTCGTAGTCGAGCCAGCCGAGCTGTAGTTTCTCCCACGGTCCCAGTCCGATTGGCATGACGCCCAATCCATTCGACCCGTCGTGGCCCAGGCTGCCAATCCCCATCAGGGTCCAAAAGCCGGTCGAGTTGTCGAGGAATCCGGTGTCGTACAACGGCGGAAGCCCCAGGTCAGCGGCGAACATGAAGGCGATCTGGCCTAATCCGGCGTTCTCGGCCGCCATGACATAGTCGCCAATCCAGTAATTGGAATTGCCGATTCGCGCGCCACCGGCCATATTGAACGACGGACCCGCAGTCGCATCATCATAGAAGGCATACCATCGGTGGCTTGAAATGGCGTCAGTATTGCCGGAATGGTCGCTAACCCCGGCAAACGTGGAGTGGAAGCGATCTATGTAGCCGTCCGGCTCGTCGAAATCGCCGTCGTTATCATAATCATAGCGATCCCAGACGTCGAACTGGCTCAGATACGCGTTAATGGCCGCCGCTGACATACCGCCGGAGCGGCTCTGATCGTACCAGACGTCGACAGAGTGATCGACGAAATCCCAAACGTTGGCGCAAGTGAAACTGCCGCATTGGTTTGTTCCATAGCGCGCTGAATTGAAAGGAACCTTCACCCAGCCGACCACGTCGCCTTCAAGGGCAAACCGGTTAGAGGACTGCTCCAGAAAGTAATTGCGCAATGAAAGCGCACCAGGTGTGTTCGAGAATAACAATGACTTATAGTAAGCCTTGTTGAAATTTGACCGCCACACGGTCACATTATCGAGATGGCGATCGGGTTCGGGAATTTGGTTATGCAGTGGACCAGGGCTGCCGCCCAAATTCGGGTCGATCTGATTCCCGAATTCGCCCGCCACCGACCACACCATCCCCGCCCCATTCACTTCCATTTCGACAAACTGGCCCGGCGCGGTTTGATGAACCCTGCCCTCGACCAAGCCGCGAACCTTTTCTTCAACCGCTTGCCGATGGCGCGCATTGCGCTCCTCGGCCAGGGGATTCGGTAAGTTGTCGATGCCCCCTCTTAAAATAGAAGGCTCTGCGTCTGTCAGTGGGGTATGTGGCCGCCCCAGAGCAACGGCTGAGAAACTCAGCAACAGGAACACGGACAGCAATATCACGAACGGGAATTTGCGTTGCATATTTGACATCTCCGTTGTGGTCCCCCGTATTGCCCATACAGGCGCGGATATGAGAAACCTACTTGGGTTTACGTCAAGCGATAGGCATTCTCCTCCAACAGGCCGGGGCAATGGCAAGCGATCAGTCCCAACAACTGTCCACAAGAAAGGCAGAGTCGAAAGCCTCCGACCTATTGCATTGGCAATGGCTTGTGTGAGCCGTCAATATTCTGCGCGAAGAGCTGATGAAATTGAATGGGCCACTCAGAACTAGGCGAATCTGTAGCACGAGTATCGGGTGGCACTTCCCGTTGAGTAGCTACACTATAAAGGATCGCCGGTCAGAAATCAATCCGCCTGCGGATCGCTATTCCATCTTCTCAGCCTACGCGTTCACGATCTCCCCACCGTTCACATGGATCACCTGCCCGGTGATGTAGGAAGAATCCGCCGCTGAGGCCAGGAACACGAACGCCGGGGCGACTTCCTCCGGCTGGCCGGGGCGGCCCATCGGTGTGTCGCCGCCAAACTGGTCGACCTTACTGGCGTCGAACGTGCTGGGAATGAGCGGCGTCCAGATGGGGCCGGGGGCCACGGCATTGACGCGGATACCCGTCCTGCGCTGCGCCAGCTGGATGGCCAGCGAGCGGGTGAAGGTGACGATAGCCCCCTTGGTAGCGGAGTAATCGACCAGATGCGGGCTGCCGCGGTAGGCGGTGACCGATGTGGTGTTGATGATGGCGTCGCCCTGGCCCATGTGCGGCAGCGCGGCGTGGGTCAGGTAGTAATAGGCGTGAATATTGGTGCGGAACGTCTTCTCCCACTGGACGGCGTCGATATCCTCGAACTTTTTGGCCGGATGCTGCTCGGCGGCGTTGTTGACCAGGATGTTCAGCCCGCCCAGCTCGCTCACTGTCCGGCGCACGGCCGCCCGGCAAAACGACTGGTCGCCGGCGTCACCATCCATCAGGATGCAGCGCCGCCCCTCTTCCTTCACCAGCCGCTGCGTCTCTTTGGCGTCGTCGTGCTCGCTCAGGTAGACGATGGCGATATCCGCGCCTTCGCGGGCGAAGAGTAAGGCCACGGCGCGACCAATGCCGCTGTCGCCGCCGGTGATCAGGGCCACCTGGCCGGCCAGCTTGCCCGCGGGGTGGTATTCGGGAGCCTGAAATTCAGGCCGCGGCGTCATGCGCGTCTCGCGGCCCGGCTGCTTTTTCTGGGTCTGCGGGGGAATGTCCCGGGTGGTGGGTTGTTTCTTGCTCATGGACCTACCGTACCTCACGGGGAGCGCGGTGGGCCAGTATCCAGGATATATTTACTGCGAGACCAGCACGGCGATGATGAGCGCCAGCGCGATCAGCGCCAAAATAATATAGACCGGATTGCTCAACCCGGCGCGGACAACCTCGGCCGACGACACGACCTCTTCCCCGGCCGGAGCCTGCGCCTGCAACGCCTGCCGCAGCTTCAGCGTGCCCGGCTCAACCATGGCCCGGCCGTCGGGCAGCACGACCGTCGGCACGCTCTCGTGACCACCGGTGATGGCCCGCAGCCGCGCAGCCGCATCGGGGTCCTGGCGGATGTCGACGTATTCGTATGGCGCGCCGGCCGCGTCCAGTAGCCGCAAGACCGGCCCCACGCCTGGGCAACCTGGGCGGCCATAGACGGTAATGGCATCAGGCTCTTTTTCGGTAATTTCAGTGGAGTCCAATTTAGTATTTCCTCATCACACTCGCCGCTTTTTGTCGGCAATTCACAAATCCGATCCCTGGAGCTTACCGCCCCAAGTTTGCTCAGACTATATTAGATATTAGATGAAGCTTCCATTCCGATGTTAGCCTAATCTGGCAAGGTTTCAAATGCCCTTATCACCAATCTCCCACTCCTCCACATGCTCTACCGTCTCCCCCGGCGCGAGGCGAACCAACGGCCCCAGCGTCTCCAGCTCGATGTGGCGGTCGCTGGTGTAGACTTCGGCGTTGCAGCCGAAATCCACGTGTGGCCGTTCCGGCTGCGGCGTCCAGCGCTTGGTGAAAGTCAGCCCCTGATACTGATAAGCCATCCACCCGGCGTGATTCATATAACCCAACTTGAAGGGTTGGGAGAGAGGCTGAGTAACGATCTCAATCCCCCCTTCACCCGGCCGAAAGCGCTCGTCGTCCCACCGGCTGTAGGGCCACAGGGCGATTAGGCGGTTGGGCAGCAGCCCCTCGGCGTCGACGGCCCCGCCCGTGGGCAGAACGGCCGTCCCGCCCATCCGCAGCTGAGTGATGGCCCACGGCGCCAGTTCCACCGCCCACAGACCGGTGTTGGTCAACCGATGAGTTAAAGTCAGGCGAGGTTCGCCCTCGGTCAGCGTGATAGTCAGTCCCTTGCGAATGCCGGTGATCGGCTCGTCGCGGGTAAGGGTTACCTGGGTTTTGCTGGTGGCTATACGCAAATCGCCGTCATCTGGCACGTAAGTACGCGCGGCCGTCTCCGGCGCGATCCACAGCCGGTGGCCGCCCCACAGATGGAAACGGCCGTGGGGCGACGCCAGTTTGTAATCGGGTGTCTCAGCCAACAAGTTTTCGCCAAGCGTCGTTGGGATAAGGCGGACGATTCGCGGGCCGCCATCGAGCAGGTAATCGAGAATCAGGTGGTCGTTCTCCAATCTGCCAGTGGGTTGGCCGTAATAATCATTCATTGGGCTGTGGCTCGGGTGATGATGAGAGCAGACGATAAATTCCCCGGCAGTATCCAGCAAATCGCGCCCGCCGGCAAGCCCGTCACCCGCGGGCGCGATCGCCCTCTCTCCTCTCCCTGAAAGCCGTACTTAATTCGATGGAGCCAGGATATTGGCCGTCACTGCGACCACCGCCTCCGGCGTGACCGGATCATTCGAGGCGATCATCACCTCGCGCATGAGCGGCCCGCGCAAATCCGGGCCATGAGCGCCCGAATCGAAAGCGATGCGCAGCGTGCCGCTCTCGCCCGGCGCCAGGGTCATCGGCTCCAACACGGCCGTCGTACAGCCGCACGAGGTCGTTACTGTATCCACTACCAGCGGCGCGTCGCCGTCATTACGCACGACTACCTCGCGCTCGGCGATCTGGCCGTTGGGCATGTCGCCCAGCTCCAGCGCCGTCGTATCCAGAACAATCTCCGGCGCGCCATCGCTCGCCCCGCCGCCGCAAGCCGCCAGCAAGGCCACGACCATCATAAGAAATGCAATCTTCACCAGTTGACTGAATTCCATTTTCATTCCTAATTCGTAATTATTTCCGTCGGCGGCCCGTATTTCGAATAATTCTCGGCCAGGTAGGCCCGAATCGCGTCCGGCGGGTCGCCGTTGTCCATCATGCGCATCTGATCCTGGGTGATATCGACGCAGACGGTGCAATTGACGGCATGCATGTCGTATTCCAATTCACCGTCGGCCTTTGCCCCGGCTACATAGCAATCGTAGCTGGTCTCGTGGCCCAGCCCCACACAGCCGCAGTAGCACGGAACCTCGGCCGCTGCGTCGGGGTTGGCCGTCGCGAAGCGGTAGGCTTCCTGCGTCCGCGCGTCGGCCGCGCGCACCATCTCCGGCATCTCTTCCAGCGGGGCCATCGGGTGGTCATGGCCCGCCATACCGGTTATGGAGTCTGACGTTGCCGCCATGCCCTTGTGCTCATCCGTTTCCGGCTCAATGGCGCAGGCCGAGAGCCCCAGCGTCAACACCAAGACAGCAACCAATAAGATTCGAGCCATATCAAGCCTCAAACACCGTATCACGAATGGTTAATTACGCCTGGCGAATTTTGGAATGACAGTCTCAGGCATCCGAGATCATCCGTCATTCGTCATTCGTCGTTCGTAGCTATTTGCTCCCCACTTCCGCCTGCACCCACAACTCCGTCTGCGGCTGGTCGGGGTCATTGTTCTCCAGAATCACTCCGCGTCGCACCGTCTGACCGGCCGAGTCGTGGAATCCGGCATCGAAGCGAAATTCGACGGTCACCGCCTTGCCCGGCGGGATAACGTCGGCCGACACCTCGGCCGTCGTGCAGCCGCAGGTAGTGTAGGCGCGGCTGATCGTCAGCGGCGCGTCGCCGTCATTGCGCACCACAAACGTGCGCGTGACCACATCCTTGGCCCCGATGCGACCGAAATCGTAGAACGCCTCATCGACCATCACGTTGGGTTGCGGGCCATCCTTCGGCAGGAAGGGGATCGGCGCGCCGCCGCCCATCTCGTGCGTGGCCCGGATCATCGACCCGCGAACGATGTCGCCATCGCTGACCAGTTCCGCCGGCCGATTGGCCAGCAGCGCCCCCGCCACCAGCAACAACACCGCCCCAAGAATAAACACAATCGCAATTTTTAGTTCCGAGCTGCCCGCTCCGGATTGTTTTTTCGCATGTCGCATTTGCGCCATCACATCCTCCACTGTCGTAATTAATTATCCCGTATTTCGGATCTATCTTTGCCCGTCTGCCCACGTGACGAACGGCATATTGACCACGACGCCGGGAATCGCTTCGGTCAGTCGGCCGTCGGATATAGCGGCCTGCACGTCGGCGGCCGATTTCAACTCAACGGCCGCTCCCGGCTCGGTCCAGGTAACCAGGTGAATCCGCCGCAGCGGGCTATATCCCTGTGCGCCCGGC
>WBZM01003031.1_pt2 | contig 11926 bp, 14 predicted proteins | sample 5204271 | NCBI WGS metagenome assembly WBZM01 (sample SAMN12344346, study PRJNA552823) | activated sludge metagenome | biome: Activated sludge suspended growth; feature: Nitrification reactor; material: Wastewater; isolation source: activated sludge from nitrification reactor of wastewater...
CAATCCCGAAGCCGGCTTCTTCGGCGTTGCTCCCGGCACCAACATGAGTTCCAACCCCAACGCCATGTTGACCATACGGAAGCACTGTATCGTCACCAACGCCGCACTGACCGACGACGGTGATGTCTGGTGGGAAGGCATGGACGGCCCGCCGCCGGCGCATGCCATCGACTGGAAGGGCGAGGACTGGACGCCCGACTGCGGCCGCGTAGCGGCGCATCCCAACGCGCGCTTCACGGCGCCGGCCAGCCAGTGTCCGAGTATCGACGCGGATTGGGAGAACCCGGCTGGCGTAGCGATCAGCGCTTTCGTCTTCGGCGGCAGAATGAGCAAGGACATGCCGTTGGTGTTCCAGGCCTTCAACTGGAGTCACGGCGTCTATCTGGCCGCCACCATGGGTTCCGAAGCGACAGCCGCGGCGATCGGCCAGGCGGCGATGCGTCGAGACCCAATGGCGATGCTACCGTTCTGCGGCTACAACATGGCGGACTATTTCAGCCACTGGCTGAACGTCGGTCGCGAGGTGCCCAATCCGCCGCGCATCTTCTGCGTCAACTGGTTCCGCAAGGGCGAAGACGGCAAATTCCTTTGGCCGGGCTTCGGTGAAAACATGCGCGTATTGAAATGGATCGTCGATCGGGTGCACGGCCGTGGCTTCGGCATCGAAAGCCCGATGGGCTGGATGCCGCGCCACGAAGACCTTGAATGGAACGGCCTCGACTATCCGAGCGACACCTTCTATGACCTGATGTCGGTCGGCCGCAAAGCAGGCTCGGCCGAGGCGCATGCGCACGAAGAGCAGTTCGACATGTTCTTTGACCGCCTGCCCAAGGAGTTCATCTTCGAACGCGAATTGCTGCGCTCGCGACTCTGGCGTTCGCCCGAGAAATGGGAACTGGCGCACGAGGCCCATTGAACGCTCGTCGTTGACTCTGCCGGTCGCGCCCCCGGGGAATCTGCTGCCGCGGGCGCTGCCCGGTCGATCAAGTATAAGAAGCGCTTGTTGCCGTGCGCCGCCTGCTTGAGCGGGGAGTACGGCGTCAAGGGCATCTATGTCGGCGTCCCGGTCATCCTGGGAGCGGGCGGCGTCGAGAGGATCGTTGAAATCGAGCTGAATGCCGAGGAGCAGGCGATGTTTGATCACTCGGTCAAGTCGGTCAAGGAACTGGTCGAGATCACCAGGCAGTTCTTGTAGGTACTGTCGCATTGGCTGGGCGCTGGGCTGACCGACTCCGATCGGCTGCCCGGACCAGCGTCCGGCGTTCAGCAGCCGGTCGGATTGCCAACAGGCAGGTGCGCTTATTCTTCGTTCGCCGTATCGTGGCGCGGCGTTCGGTGTCCGGCATGCGTCCACTCATGGAAAGACTCCAGTATGAAATATCTGCCTGAACTGTTTGCCGCCAATACCCGCTGGGCTGAGGACATGCGAGCAGCTGACCCCAATTTCTTTGCCGGTCTGGCCGGCTTGCAGGACCCTGACTACCTGTGGATAGGGTGTTCGGACAGCCGGGTGCCGGCGAATCAGATCACCGGCCTGAAGCCGGGCGAAGTGTTCGTGCATCGAAATATCGCCAACGTCGTTGTGCATACGGACCTCAACTGCCTGTCGGTAATGCAGTACGCCATCGATGTGCTCAAAGTCCGCCACATCATCGTTTGCGGTCACTACGGCTGCGGCGGTGTGCGGGCGGCTCTGGAAGGGCCCTCCCTGGGATTGATCGACAACTGGTTGCGCCACATTCAGGATGTGCGCGATCGGCACAGAGATTTCCTCGCGGCGCTGCCGGACAACACGGCCCGCTGGCGCGCCTTGTGCGAACTGAACGTGATCGATCAGGTGCGCAATGTTGCCCGCACGACGCTGGTCGGCGACGCCTGGAAGCGTCACCAGCCCCTGATGTTGCATGCCTGGATCTATGGCCTGGAAGACGGTCGTCTGCAAGACCTGCAAGCTTCCTTCAACGAGGAAGGCGAAGTTGACTCGGTCATCGCCCAGGCGGTGGCGGCGGCCCATGCGCGTTATACGGTCCGCGCGTAGCGCACTCGGCGGCAAGTGGACGCGGGCTGACGAACACTGGGCAACTTGATGCCGACCCGAATCTATCTGGTGCGCCACGGTGCCACCGACCTCACCGCCGAAGACCGATTCGCCGGTTCTTCTGATGTGCCCCTCTCCGACGAAGGCCGCAGACAGGTGGCATGCTTGGCGGCGCGGCTGCAACGAGAAAAGCTGGACGCCGTCTACGCCAGTCCGTTGGGACGCACCATGGAAACCGCGCGCACCTTGGCGCTTCCCCACGGTCTGGGGCCGATAGCCGAACATGGGCTGCGCGAAATCGATTATGGCCACTGGGAGGGGCTGCGTCGATCGGAGGTCGAGAGCACGTTCCAGGCCGAGTACGCCGTCTGGCAGGAGGATCCATTCGCCGTCGCTCCCTTGGGTGGCGAATCCGGTGTCAATGTGCTCAACCGTGCATTGCCCGCGATGCGCGCGATAGTCGAGCGGCATCGCCACGGCACGGTGCTGGTGGTATCCCACAAGGGAACCAACCGACTGCTGGTCAGTAGCCTCCTGGGCTTTGACATGCGGGGCTATCGCGACCGCCTCGAGCAAAGTCCGGCAGCGCTGAGCGTTCTCGACTTCACGAGCGAGGTTCGCGCCCGCGTGCGCTTGTTCAACGACATCTCGCATTACGAAGACCTATCCGAGCGGCTCCTGACAGAACGCTTGCCGCGCTGGTAAGGCGCTGCGCCATCTGCCCGCAAGAAGGCGATGGGTCGTGCAAGCGAGTGAGGGCAGCTCAGTGCCATGACCGTCGCATCCTGGGTCGTCCTGGCTGGGGTACGCATGAAGATTGCGCTGACATCGAAGGCTCCTGCAGCAGACGCTCGATACGCTGTTCCGGACATTGGGCGAATCGAGCAACAAGGTCGAGGTCACCGCCGCGATCAGCGACGACCAGCGTTCGGTCGCCGCGCGTCTCAACGCCATCATGGCCAGCTTCTCATTTGCCGATAGCTCCGTGATCGACAAGGCGCAGAACGAGCACCGTTGTGCGCCGCGGCTGCAAAGCAAGCGGTGTGTCCCGGGCCAGCTTGCGCTTGGCCGTCGAGGCCGAGAGGCCGATCCGTTGATCAATCCGTTCGCGTGGCACGCGCAGCGCCTCTGCCATGCCGATCAGGTGGCTGGCCGACGCCGCCTTGCGAATCTCGTTGATCTGAGTCTGGGCAGAACTGCTCAGGAACTGCTTGCCATAAAGCACCCATGCACCCGCGGCGCTCTGGGCGACGAGCGAGATCGCCGGACGACCAGCCGAAACGACACATTCTGCCCGCGCCTGCTCGACCCGAGATGCAGGCCTGGCAGGCGATTCGGCCGCTGCCCGGATATCCGGCTTGCCGTCTTGATTGCGCCCAAGCGTTGCCTTGGCCATGACCAAACTCCGTAAAGGCTCGTTTGCGCTTCAACCATAGACCATGTGAACCGATGTCTTATCCGTTCTCCGAACACGCGCTCCGGCAGACTCAGAAACAGGATCTCAGTCGATCGCTCCCACAATCGTCGCCGATGCGCCGTCGTAGCCGCCACCAAGCGCCAGCAGCAGGGCGATGCGGTTGATGTGAAGGAGCGCGCAGTTTTGTCAGATCCCCTTGCGATCGAATCTGGTTCGTCTGCAGGTTCGCGACCCACAAGAGATCCTTGGCGCCAGCCAGGTACTGCTGGGTGGCGATACGCACGGCGCTGGTCCGGTTGATCAACGAGCTTTCATCGAGCACCGCGCGTCTGGCCAGCAGGGGCTCGTTGGCGAGGGCGGTCTCCACCTCGCGGAAATGCCCTCAGCACCACGCTACCATAGCGGGCGACGGCCTGCGCTTGCCGTGCCGTGGCAATCCGGACCTGCGCCTCGAGGGCGCCGCCTTCGTAGATCGGGACGGCCGCGCCGATGGCCGCCGTCGCCAGCCACGGATTCAGGCGCAGCAAAGTCAGCAGGGGGTCGGCCAAGCGTCCGCCCGTGAGCGCGATCGAGAAGTCTGGCAGCAGCGCCAGCCCGGCTGCCTCGGTCTCGCTCTTCACAGCCGGTGAGCCCATTGAAGGCGCAATGCAGCCGGCGCCGCGGTTGGGACGACGTATCACAGGCGTTTGCCGGTCCGCAGTCAAGAAGTGAGCGGCCGTAGCCGTTGGTCAAAAACGAAAGGCCGCTCCACCGCGAGTTGAACTTCGGCAAACCGGGGATGCAAGGGGTTCAGGATCAGGTTGCGCGCCTCCGGCACGATGACCGACGGGACGATCAGCCCGAGCGCCCGCGCTGATCGCAAGAAATCCGTACCGAAATCGACGGACGCTGGACCAGGCGGCGTCGCCTCCCAGCCGGCCAGCGCCTCGATATCGGCCGTTTCATAGAGCGTGGCATCGTCCGGCAACGTCAGTGAGACCAACAACAGATCGACCGGCAGGAAAGTGCCCGTATGAGCGAGTTTTTCCATTGCACAGATTTCGACGCTCACGCCAGCGTAGATCACCGGCGTACCCTGCGCGTGCCAACGTCCGCCATCGACCAGTCCGCCTGCACCGCTACGGTCGAGGGCATGCCTCGCCTTGGCGATGCGCCAGGCGCGCATCAGGCCGCGCCGCCGTAGGCGATGGCATTCAAAATCCGCGACACTTCGCGGCAACCGATTTCGGTATCGAGCAGTGACAGTGGCGCCACATTGCCCAGTCCCAGATTGCTGGTCTGCAACCATGCACTGGCCATGACCGGGTCGCCGAAAGTATCCTCGGCCAGTTTCTCGATGGCGCCAATGCGGTTGAGGCGTTCGGTCATCGGCGGGTCCAGCGTTTCGTTCCGGGCCAGCTTGCGCTTGGCCGTCGAGGCCGAGAGGCCGATCAGTTGATAAATCCGTTCGCGTGGCACGCGCAGCGCCTCTGCCATGCCGATCAGGTTGCTGGCCGACGCCCCCTTGCGAATCTCGCTGATCTGAGTCTGGGCCGAACTGCTCAGGAACTGGTTGCGATAAAGCACCCATGCACCCACGGCGCCCTGGGCGGCGAGCGAGGCCACCGGACGACCCGCCGAAACGACATATTCTGTTCGCACCTGCTCGACCCGAGATGCGGATCTGGCAGGCGATTCGGCCGCCGCCTGGATATCCGGCTTGCCGATTTGACCGCGCCCAAGCGTCGCCTTCGCCATGATCACACTCCTTGAAGGATCATATGAGCTTTGATTATAGACCATATGGACCGACGATCTGTCCGTTCCGCAAACGCGCGCGCCAGACCGACTCGGAATTAGAAAGAGCCCGAGTTCCGCTGAGGCTGCAGTCAGCCAAGCCTCCTGCACAACGCCCTGCAGGGCTGATTTCTTCGCTGATTGAGCGAATGCCTGTTTGGAAAAATACTACTCAAGCTTGGCTTCCTTGGCCGGGCCCGGGGGCAGGCGATGCCAGCACACGGCGAATCGCGGCGAGGATCTCGCTGCCGGCATCCGTCCTGTGAAGATAGCCCGCACACGGGCCGGCCATCGTTTCCGCGCGTACGCTGGGGCCGTCATGGGCGGTGACGAAGAGGACGGGTGTCGCGATGCCATCGGCCGCAAGTTGATTGCGGAGATCGACCCCGGACATCCCCGGTAGCTGAATGTCGACCACGAGGCAAGCAAATCGCGGCCGCTCAATGTCTGCGCAAAACTCTTCGGCGGAGGCATAGGCAACTGCCTGCATCCCCGCCGCGCGCACGAGGCGTGCAAGCGCACGGCGAAGACTCTCATCATCTCTACGACAACTACATACACCTGGTTCAGGCCAGCGGTCAGCATGGTCGTGCAGCGTACCCGGCGCGAGGCGTGTGGGCTACTGCCCTTTAGGGTAGCCATGGGTTTCCGGCTCTTCCTCGGCGTTGCAGGGCCAGCGCTTGCCGAGGAATTCGTTGCAGTCGGACCTGCCGCGCCGTCCCTGGCCCGCCTGTCGATTGGCGAATGGATAGCCTGTGGTGTCGCCGCTGTCCCTCAGTTGAGGTCGGAATCCTTGAAGAATTTCGTCCCCGACACGCTGAGCGTCGCGGAGAGCCCGGTCTCCGTCAGTTGATACAGGTACACGCCCGGGGCCACCGAGGCGGCGCCGGTAAACATGGTGCCCTGACCGCCAGCCATCGCCGAGAGGTTGGCCTGGCCACCGAACTCCCAGCCCTGGTCGATGAAGTTGCGCAAGGCCTGCTCGCTGGCGAAGACGAAGATCAGGCGACTCTTCGCGACGCCGAATCCCAGCCCGCCCTGCACCTGCGCCATCTGCATGAAGGTCTGGCGACCGGTCATCTGATTGACCACCATGCCCTTGCCGGTCGTGCCGCCGGCAAAGAAGAGCTTGATGCCGAAGGTGCTGAACACCGCGTAGCCGGCCGAACGCTCGATCGCAGGCCGCGCACCCGGCGCGATCTCGTACAGGGTGCTCAGTGCGTCCTGTGACATCTCCCGAACCTGATGCCTGGCCTGGATGACCTTGCTTTCATTGGGAACCCCCTGGGGCAGGACGTTCTCGACATCCTTCATCGGGTCCCAGGACCACTGTTGGGCGGCGAGCGGTGGTGCAGCGAGGCAAATGGCTGCAACGAACATTGTCAGGCGTGCTTTCATGTGTTTTCCTCCGGAGAGCACCTTGCTTGGTTGATTGCCACGAGAGAGATACCTCCCGTCTGAATTCGGACTGTCCTGTCGGACGCGTCCTGCAGCGGAGTCTACTACTTGTGCCCGCACGCTGACGCTGTCTCCCCTTCAGGGTAGCCACAGGTTTCCGGCCCTACGTCGGCGTTGAAGTGCCAGCGGTCGTGGAAGAATCCGTTGAAGCCTTGCACGGTCGATAGGTGCGAGCAGCGCATTAGCTGGCAACCCGGGTTACGCCAACGTCCAACTCCACATGCACGCGCCTGCCCAAGGCCGTAGCGATGTCTACCAGGGCATCGAGAGAGAAGCGCGACACACGCCCGCGCAACAGGTCATTGATGCGCGGTTGGCTAACGCCGCAATGGGCGGCACCGTCGGCCTGCTTCCAGTCGCTGTCCTTGATGATGGCCGCGATATCCCTCGTCGGGTCAACCCGTCATCACGGCGTTCCGAGGAACAGGTAGAAATTCGAGTAGCCGCCGGTCGAGCCGGAAGTCGAGTAACCGTAACCCAGGTAGACAGGGCCGAGTGGGGTTTCGCCGCCGAGATAGATGGCGCTGGAGTTGATCCAGCCTTTCAGCTCGGTTTCCGTAAAGGGCCGGCCGACCTTGGCGGCCTCGAGCGCGACACCCAGACGCATGTCACCGCGCAAGCCCAGCGGCAGGCGCCCGATGATCCTCTCGGCGCGTACGCTACCGTAGCTCATGTCGTCGCCCTTCAACTGGCCGACGGCAAAGGCCGTCATGTTGAGCATGCCGCCAAGGTTGCCAAGATCGTAGTAGGGAAGCTTGCCGATCGGCGAACCCTGATAGCTGAGGCGGGTGCCGAAAACCCAGTCGCCGAGGCTGGTGTAGGCTCTCAGATCGGCGTCGAGTTTGCTGTAGTCTTCGGTCTGCGAGTCGAAATATCGCGTGGTGGCTGACCAGCCTGTGGTAGGGAAGTAGAGGCGATCGGTCTGATCCATGGCGAGCGAGGCAAACCAGCCGTTGTAGTCCTTCGACTCCGCCGGAAAGAGCGGCGATCCGGTATCGATTTGAGCCTTGTACCAGGTTTGCTGCCAGCCGGCGTGGATCTGGCCCAGCAGGCCGATGTTGATGCCGCCACTCAGCCGGACGTCGGTCTGCGTGATCCGGTAGTCGGCGAGCTTGTCGTTGTTCTCGTAGATGCCGGTGAAGCGGTTGCCAGCCTTGAAGTCGGCCTCGACGAAGTAGCGCTGACGCTCGTCGAGCGGTTGATAGTAATCGACACCGACGCCTGATCGCGAACCGATCTCTCCGTAGGCAAGGATCTCACCGCCGAGACTGTTGAGCCAGGTCTTGTTGTAGCCGAGGCGCAGCGTATAGGTCGAGTCCACCTTGAAATTCGTGTCGAGGTTGACGCCGTAGCGGAGGTAATCGGGTCCCCAACTCTTTTCCACGGGCGTCACGCGCAGCACATTGCGGCCGCGTAGCGTGTTGTCCAAGGCGTAGTCGATGTTCTCGTAGTAGCCGTCGCCGTAAGCGCGCAGCAGGTCGCTTCTGACCACGTTGGGGTCGATTGCCTCGCCGGGCCGGGTCTCCAGATGGCGCTGGATAACCGCTGGATTGACCCGTTGGAGACCGGCGATCTCGATTTCATCGATCTTTGGCGCGTCGCGCCGGGCGATCTGGATGCTCTCCGACCAGGCAGCATAGGCGGTCTCGCTGACCGCCAGCGGCCGCAGGCGGTCAGCGAGTGCTTCGGCGGCCCTGGCGCCGCGGTCAGCCGTTTCCGCGGTGCGCTTGAAGTCAGCGGCCGTGATTCCTTCGAGATCGGGCTTGATATAGATGTCGGTTGGTTTGAGCGTCGCCAGCGAGCGGCTGACGTTCTGTTCGGTCAGGATGTTCACCATCTGCGCCGACACGCTGAGTAGCGAGCCGATTTCGTCTGCCTTGAGCAGTGGCGAGCCGACATTGACAGCAATGACGATGTCCGCCTGACAGCGTGCCCGCGCTTCGCCGATCGGTACGTTGTCGACCAGGCCGCCATCGACCAACTTCTCGCCGTCGATCTCGACCGGCGACATCAGGCCGGGGACCGACATGCTGGCGCGCATGGCCCTCGACAGGCTGCCCTCACGAAAAACCACACGCTCGCCATTGACGATGTTGGTGGCGACGATCGACAGAGGCAGCGGCAGCGAAGCGATTTCGCGCTCGCCCAGATAGTCATAGACCAACTGATTGAAGAACAGCTTGATCTTTTGCCCGGTGACGATCCCGCTCTGATAGCGCACGCCGTCCGCGCTCACCCCGGTCTCCGACGCCGGCAGGAATTTCCTGTCGCGAGCCTTCTTGCGAAAGCTCTGTTGCGAGAAGGCCGGGTCGTCCTGGAACAGGTCGTCCCAGTCGGCTTTGGCCAGTTCCTCACGCATGATCTCCGGTGTCAGCCCGCCGGCGTAGGCGCCGGCCACCAGACCTCCCATGCTGGTGCCGGCGACACAGTCGACCGGTACGCGCATCTTTTCGAGCACTTCGAGAACGCCGATATGCGCCGCGCCGCGCGCGCCGCCGCCACCGAGGACGAGGCCGACGCGCGGTCGTGGCGTCTCGGCGGCGTTGGCGATGGCGCCGAGGGCGAACAGCACGAGCAGCAGCCAGTGCCGGCAAAGCATGCGTTTCATGATTGGCCCATTCTGGTTCTCGGATCGGAATTCGCCATTCCTCGTCTGGCGCGGGTCGTCCTGATCAGGCGCGGAGGCTAGCCCTTGCTGCTTGCGGGGAGCGAAGTGAGAATCGTCAGCGCGGCTTGCACGTGTTCGGCGGCATCCCGGCCGAGGCTGGTGAGATAGCCGCCATCGACCTGCGTCAACAAGCCCTTGGAGTGCAGTCGCTGTGTTGCGGCGATGATTGCCGGGGCGGCCGTCTTGTGGATCTTGATTCCTTGCTGGGTGCTTGCCAGATCAAAGTGGACCAGGGTGTTCAGTTCATCGACCAGATCGGGCGTGAAAGGCATGGTGATTCCTCGTTCGGCGAAACCGGTGTTTCCGGGGGGCTCCATTCTAGCGCGCGCAGCGGTCAAGAGCCTCAGGAACTGCACGAAAGCATCGAGCAACCGGCCCTGTGCCGGGCCCAATCGGGTCGCTTGGCGCTGAACGCTTCGCGCCCTGCCTGCTCCGCATAGGGGTGGCGCAGCACGTCGAGAAGATCATGGATGCGCTGCGTGTCGCCCTGCTCAGCGCGGTCGATCGCCTGCTGCGCGAGGTAGTTGCGCAGCACGTAGCGCGGGTTGGCGGCGTTCATGCGCGCCGCACGGCGTGCCCCCGGCTGAGCGTCCTGGCGAATACGAGCAGCGTAGCGCATGAGCCAGCGCGAGACAGGCGCGGAGAAGCGCAGGCGCAGGTCATCACGATAGAAGGCACTCTGGACAACATCAATGGCCGGATTGTCGATGTCCAGCGAGGCCAGGCAGCGGAAAAACTCGGTCATGTCGACTTCCGCCTGCCGCATCAGTTCGAAAAGTTCCTCGAGCAGGTCGGCATCGTCATGGTGCCACTCGAGAAGACCGAGCTTGCCGGCAAAGGCCGCGCAGAACTCGCTCGAATAGACCTCGTCGTAGCGTTCGATGCCGGCTGCCAGTTCGGCTGGCCGCGGCGTCAGCATGGCCAGCGCGTCGGCCAGCCGTTCGAGGTTCCAGCGCGCGATCGCCGGCTGCCGGGCAAAGCAGTAGCGCCGGCTCGAGGCGTCGGTGGTGTTCGGCGTCCAGCCCGGATCGAAATTGTCGACCCAGCCGTAAGGCCCGTAGTCGATGGTCAAACCGAGAATCGACATGTTGTCGGTGTTCATCACGCCATGCACGAAGCCGACGCGCATCCAATGCACCATCAGGCGGGCGGTACGTTCGCACACTTCGGTGAACCACGCGGCCAGGCTCGGTTGGGCGTCGGTCACGAGTTCGGGGAAGTCGCGCGCGATCGTGAAATCGACGAGGCGCTGCAGCAACTCGCGCTCGCCGCGTGCGGCGAGCAGCTCGAAATGCCCGAAGCGGGTGAACGAGGGGGCGACCCGGCAGACCACGGCACCGGGTTCGGCGACCGGATGGCCGTCGTAGAACATGTCGCGCACGACCGTTTCACCTGTAGCGACGAGACTCAGGGCGCGGGTGGTCGGCACGCCGAGGTGATGCATCGCTTCGCTGCACAGGAACTCGCGGATCGACGAGCGCAGCACGGCGCGTCCGTCGGCCCGCCGCGAGTACGGCGTCGGGCCGGCGCCCTTGAGCTGCAGTTCGAGACGCTGCCCCTGGCCGTTGACGGCTTCGCCGAGCAGGATCGCCCGGCCGTCGCCCAACTGCCCGGCCCACTGTCCGAACTGATGGCCACCGTAGCAACTGGCGTAGGCGGCCATTCCCGGCAACAAGGCGTTGCCGGCCAGCGCGGCCAGCATTTCCGGTGCAGCCATGGCTTGTTCGTCGAGGCCGAGCGTTTCGGCGACCTCGCGCGAATGCGCGAGCAGGGTCGGTGCGGCGACCGGTGTCGGATCTACCGGCGACCAGCAGGCGCCGAACACCTGCCGTGGTGCGTTGTGTCGATCCGGATCCCCCGGCAGGTCGCGCAGGAAGCGATTGTCGAAATTCAGCATCGGCGCGGGGCATCCAGGCAGCAGGTCAATCGGCAAGGTGTGGCGGTGGACTGATGGCCGCCGCCGCTCGCAACGGGTTCGGAGGACTCACCCCTGCCTGACCATGTCGATGATCTTCGCCGTATCCAGCGATCGTGCCTGTGCCTGCATCTCGGGCAGATAGCGCGCCTGCAGACCCTTGGCTTCGCCGAGCATGCTGTCGAAGCTTTCGCGCAACATCTGCGCCGAGAAGCTGCGGCCACCCGCGTAGTAGCGCCTGGCGACATGGCCGAGTGCATACGTGCTGGCGAAACTCATGCCGGAACTCACCGCCTGCTTGCCGAGGCCACCGAGCATGCCGCCGCCGATCTTGCCGAGCAGGCCGCCGAGCAGCTTGCGGCCGGCCTGTTCGAGATATTGCGAGGTCAGCCCGACACCGAGGGTGGCAAGGAAATCCTTGATATGGCCGCGATCGAGTTCGAAGCCGTAGGACTTGCCGATGCGATAGACCAGCTTCATCTGCAGCGGGATGATCGCCATCGTCGACAGCGATTCGGGCAGCAGTTCGAGCGCGCCGTTGAGAATCGCGGCATTGAGAATGGCCTTCTCCATCTCGGCCTCGCTCATCGTGGACGCGTGTTCAGCGACGGCGGACACCGGCGCGGCCGGTGTCTCGTCAACGGCGCTGTCGGT
>WBZM01003613.1_pt1 | contig 11921 bp, 13 predicted proteins | sample 5204271 | NCBI WGS metagenome assembly WBZM01 (sample SAMN12344346, study PRJNA552823) | activated sludge metagenome | biome: Activated sludge suspended growth; feature: Nitrification reactor; material: Wastewater; isolation source: activated sludge from nitrification reactor of wastewater...
GATGCCGTCGCCCAGGTAACCGACCACGTGGCCGGACTTCTGCAGCGCCAGGATGACCCGCTCCTTCTGGTTCGGATCCACCTCGGCGAACAGCGTGGTGCGGGCGGCGACGTTCCACAGTGCCTCGTCGCGCAACTGGTCCAGTTCACGGCCGGTGAGCGCGCCCTCGATCTTCAGCCCGACCGCCTCGGCGACGTGCAGCGCCACCTGCAGGTTGTCGCCGGTGATCACCTTGATGGCGACGCCGCGTGCCGCCAGGTCGGTAATCACCTGCGCGACCCCGGCCTTCGGCGGATCGAAGAACAACAGGAAGCCCACGAACACCAGCTCCTGCTCGATATCACGCGCATAGCGGTCGGAACCGGCATCGACCGGGCGTTGCGCCACGCCCAGCACCCGGAAGCCCTGCGCACTCCAGGCATCGAACTGCGCGTCGATCCGCGCGCGTGCGGCCGCATCCAGCGGCTCGACGGCGTCGCCACGCCACTGCTGGCTGCACAGGTCCAGCACGTTGCGCAGCGCCCCCTTGGTGATCAGCAGGCGCGCGTCGCCGCCGTCGGTCACCACCACGCTCAGCCGCTTGCGCACGAAATCGTAGGGAATCTCGTCGATCTTCCGCACCGCGCCGCTGTCGATCTTCACGGCATCCGCCGCCGCGCCGATCGCGTCGTCCAGCGGGTTGTTCATCGCCGTCTGCAAGCGGGCGTTGATCGCGGCCAGGCGCAGCACTGCGGCCGATGGCTTGCCGTCGATGTCGAGCGCGCCATCGAGACGCACCACGCCCTCGGTGAGGGTGCCGGTCTTGTCGGTGCACAGCACGTCCATGCCGCCGAAATTCTCGATCGCGTTCAGCCGGCGGACGATCACGCCGCGCTTCGCCATCTGCAGGGCGCCGTGCGCCAGCGTGATGCTGATGATCGCCGGCAGCAATTCCGGTGCGAGCCCCACCGCGAGCGCCAGCGCGAACAGCAGCGAGTCCACCGGCGGCTTGTCGAGCAGGATGTTGGCGGCGAGCACGACCAGCACCATCGCCACCATCACCTGCGTCAGCAGGTAGCCGAAGCGCTGGATCCCGCGCTCGAATTCCGTTTCCGGCGGCCGCAGGCTCAGCCTGTCGGCGACCTGGCCGAACACCGTGCGGCGGCCGGTTTCCACCAGCAGCACCCGCGCCGATCCGCTGCGCACGCTGGTGCCCATGAACACGGTGTTGGTGCGCGCGGCAATCCCGGCATCGGCCGCCACTGGCGCCGGAATTTTTTCCATCGGGAAAGTTTCACCGGTGAGCACCGCCTGGTTGACGAAGAAATCGTCGGCTTCCAGCACCAGGCCGTCGGCCGGCACCAGGCTGCCGGCGGTGAGCAGGACGATATCGCCGGGCACCAGGCTTTCGGCGGGCACCTGTTGTTCAACGCCGTCGCGCAGCACCCGCGCGCGCAGCGTCACGTGTGAGCGCAATTTCGCAATCGCGCTGCTGGCGCGGTATTCCTGCACGAAACCGAGGATGGCGCTGCCGAGCACCACGACGATGATGATCGCCGCGTCAGTCCACTCGCGGACGATCGCCGACACGGAGGCCGCGAACAGCAGGATCAGCACCAGCGGGCTGCGCAACTGGTCCAGGAACAGCCGCAGGGGCGACGCCTGGTCGCGATCCTGCAGGCGGTTGGGGCCGTGGACGGCTTGTCGTTCCGCGACCTCGGCACCGCTCAGCCCGCGCTCGCGCGCCGACAACGCGGCGAGCAACTCAGGTGCGGCGAGGCGCCACCAGTCGACAGGCGTCATGCAGTCGGCCCCGGGATGAATGACGTGGCGGTTGCCGGAGCATAGCGCAACGATTCAGCGGGGCGGGCGTGGCGAGCAAGGGCGAGAGTGTCGCCCCTGAGGGGGCCCCTACGGGGCGAGGGCGGCGCGGTTCTTGAACTCGGCGTGCAGCTAGCCGTCGTCGCCGAACAACTTCTCGCGCCACTCGGCTTCGAGCGCGCGGGTGTTGTGCTTGCCCGGGTGGAAGCCGCGACGGTGGAACAGCGGCATCTTCGGCAGGATCTTCGTCACGAATCCGCCGCGGCGGCCGCCAGCAGGCGCTCGCGCTGCGAGTTGCCGACCCGCTCGTACACGTCCGATGCGTTGCAGGGAGATCCCGTGGAGCCGATACCGTTTCGACTGGTCGCTCGTGACTGGTGCGTGGATTCGAGCCTGCTGCTCGACCGGATGCCGGCGCTCATCGAGTTCGAGTCGGTGTAAGTCAATCAAGTGACGGCGGGTGACCCGTGTGTGCTCTACACGTTACGATGCGCAGTCTATGCGGCGCGGACGGAGAAGCCGAAGGCAGAGTTGCTCAAGTGGTGGAACTGGAAGGTACGCACGCTGGCGCGACCATGAACAAGGACCGTCGTCGGGAAGTGCTCCGGCTCGTTCGTGAGCAGTTCCAACTCGACTGGCAGGGTATTCACGGCGTCCCTCACTGGGCAAGGGTGCGCTGGAACGGCCTCAACATTGCGGCGGTGAACGGCGCCCGTGCCGACATTGTGGAACTCTTTGCGTTCCTGCACGACTGTCAGCGGCATCACGATGGGCGTGATCGCGAGCATGGCATGCGGGCAGCAGACTTCACGATGACCCTGGATCGGCAATTGCTCAGACTAGACCGGTCGGGACTCGAGCTGCTCACGTATGCGGTTCGCTATCACAGCGACGGTCTGACGGAGGCTGACATCACGGTCCAGACGTGTTGGGATGCCGACCGGCTGGATCTGGGGCGGGTGGGTATCACTCCCCGGCCGGATCGACTGTGCACCGAGGAAGCGCGGGATCCGGTGCTGCTCGATCTTGCGTACCGGCGAAGCGTGCGCTGAGCGCGAGGCCGGGAACGCTGGAACCGGAGTTTGTGAGGGACGGCGACGTATCCCGTCGGGTGCGGGTGGCAGGATGCGTGACAGGGAGGTAGTTGACGTGCCAAAGAAGAAGGCGACGCTCTCGAAGAGCCGGTTCAAGCTCGTGGTCGAGTGTCCGACCAAGGTGTACTACAGCCTCGATCGGCGCTACGTGAACACCAAGATCGAGGACGAGTTCCTGCAAGCACTTGCCGATGGCGGGTACCAGGTGGGGGAGCGCATGAACGAGGAATCGACAGAGGCCTGGTGGGATCCGGAGTCGCCCGCTTACGACGCGCGACGGGCCGGGTCCCATCACCAAGTGGCAGAGGCTGCACCAGGCGTTGCTGGTGCAGCAGACGCGTGATCGATGTGCAAACAACGTCGTCGCGTTTATAGCCGACGCAATGGCCCCCGCCAGATATCTGAACAATCGCGAGGTGTTTGAAACGAGGCGTGCCGCGCTGAATGAGGCACTCGCTTTCGTGGGAATTTCCGTGCGTGACGACGGCAACGTCGAACGACGTGACGCCGCTAGGACTCTATCGGAAGCGGAGGGCCGGGCGTCTCTCCTACGTCGCGCGTTGCAGGATCGTAAGGTGCATCCTGAGGTTCTGAAATTCTGCCGGGCTGAGCTGCTCGAGGACAACTACTTCCACGCGGTGCTGGAGGCAACGAAGAGTGTCGCGGACCGGCTGCGCGGGCTGACCGGCCTGACCGAAGATGGCAGTGAGCTTGCTGATAAGGCCCTAATGCTGGGTGCCGCAGGTCATCCTCGGCTCGCGGTAAACGCCTGTAGTGAAGAGTCCGAACGAAGTGAACAGAAGGGTTTCGCCTGGCTTGTAAAGGGGCTGTTCGGCGCGTTTCGAAATCCAGCAGCACATTCCCCACGGATTTCTTGGACGATCAGCGAACAGGACGCCCTGGACATACTTTCGACGATTTCCTACGTGCACCGGCGACTGGACAGTGCGGTGCGGACGCACGTGGTCTGAACCGGCGTCGTAATGACGCCTAGTCGCAACGCGACCCTTGGTCAGTGAGCCTTCTGGCAGGCGTTACCGAAATTGCAGCAGGGGCTTACCGAAAATGCACCTCAGCGACAGTTGTGCCAGATCGCCAAGCGTCGTAGCGGTGAGAAGTAAACATAATATACATTATGCGTACCAGTGACACATACCGAACGGGAAATGGGCAATTGCACCTCCTTTGTTCACACGGTAGCCTGATTCAATATCTATTCAATATCTATTCATCCATCCCATGCTACCCCGGGACCGCGTCCTGCATCTTCTGCTCACTGCTCGTCAAGGACTCAGTGCGCTTGAGATCCGTCGTCGCCTGGGAACGAACATGAGTCAATCCACGCTGTGGCGTGTTCTGGACGGGCTACGCGCTGAAGGCCGGGTTGCGGTTGACGGGCGTGCGCGCGCCACCCGGTACCACGCCGCAGATGGCGTCGACCTGCCGGCATTGCGCAGCCGCCGCCTGCACCAGCACGTGGCACAACGACTGGGCCAGGATCCCGATCTGCGGAATGTGGCGCGGGCTCGGCTCGAACGGCTACGGCAGGTAAACCCACATGGCCGCACATATCACGATCGATGGGCCGCACTGCTGGACGGCCCGTTGCCCTTGCTCCTGCGGGTTCTCACAGAGCCGTCTCAGGCTTCCGACGACCTGCGCAAGGAATCACCCTTTACGGTGCTTGTCGACGCCGTGGAACGCGAGCGCATCTTCCGCGACTTGCGTGTCTCCTGATTCAACATGCAGCGTCAGCAACTACAGCACGTCATCCTGGAAATTGGGGAGCGGTTTGATCTTCGCGATTTTCACATCATTGGTTCCGCTGCCATCCTCGCGGTGATGGCCGAGCCGCCACCCGGAGCCCTGACGGCAACTCGCGATATCGACGTCCTGCCACCGGGCGACGACGACCGGCTGGCGGATCGTATTTCCTTCGTTCTCGGGGAAGCCAGCGACTTCGACCGCGAGCATGGCTACTACGCCGAGGCTGTGAGTCGGCGGACGCCTGCGTTCGCGCCGACCGACTGGGAAACCAGGGCGATTCCGGTCCGCGTGGCTCAATACACGGGCTGGTGCATGGAGCCACACGACCTCGTGCTCAGCAAGCTGGGTGCGGGTCGTGACAAGGACCTCGACTTCGCCCGCGCAGCAGCGGCCCTGGGGCTCGTTTCCCGGGAGGAGCTTCTCACGCGTCTCGAGGCGGTGTCCTGCACGCCGTCGCATCGACGACAGATCGCCGCGCGGGTGGGATCTCTGTACTGACCGTCGCCTGCCGACCTTCGGCTGCACGCTGTCCCCCTGACGGCTATGCTCCCCCTGCCCTGATTCCACGCGGTCGCCGGGCGGCCGCCAACCTCATTCGCCATGTCCTGCACGACGCTCGCGCACGAGTCCGAAATCACGCTCGAACCGGAACGACCGGCGACCGCAACGATGTTGCTGCTGCACGGTCTCGGTGCGGACGGCTGGGGCTTCGTGCCGATCGCGGACGAACTGCGGCTGCCGCAGGCCGTGCGATTCGTCTTTCCGCACGCGCCCGAGCGGCCGGTGACCATCAACGGCGGATACGTGATGCGGGCGTGGTACGACATCCGCTCGCTCACGGCGGAAAGTCGTGCGGACGCGGCCGGTCTCGCGGAGTCGGTTCGACGCGTCAACGACTACCTGGTAGCGGAGATTGCGCGCGGCGTGCCTGCCTCGCGGCTCGTACTCGCCGGCTTTTCGCAGGGCGGCGCAGTGGCGCTCTCGGCGGGGCTGCGGTTCCCGCAGCGGCTGGCAGGTGTCCTGGCGCTGTCCACCTACCTTCCCTTTCCGGCCCGGCTGGCCGCGGAAAAGTCGAGCGCGAACGCGAATGTGCCGATCCTGATGTGTCATGGGCAGCGAGACCCGGTGGTGGACATCGGCATGGGCCGCGAGGCGCGCGCGGTGCTCGAGGCGCAGGGCTACGCGGTCGAGTGGCGCGAGTATCCGATGGAGCACGAGGTCTGTGCGGCGGAACTCGACGACGTCAGGCACTGGTTGTCCGCAAGACTCCTGCCGGAAGCGCCCGCGCAGTGAGCGAAGTTCCGCACGTCTACGTCGATGCGGATGCCTGTCCGGTGAAGGTCGAGGCCGTGAAGGTGGCCGAGCGGCACGGGTTGCCGGTCGTGTTCGTCGCGAATGCCTGGCTCGCGGTGCCGCGCGCGCCGCGCGTGCGTGTGCAGGTCGTGTCGGGCTCGTTCGACGCGGCCGACGACTGGATCGTTGCGCAGGTCATCAAGGATGACGTGGTGATCACCGCGGACATTCCGCTCGCCGCCCGCTGCCTCGGCGTCGGCGCTTGGGTGCTCGGGCCGTCCGGCAAACCGTTCACACCGGACAACATCGGCCACGCGCTGGCCTCGCGCGAACTCGCCTCCGAACTCCGGGCCTACGGTGTCGGGGGCGGTCCGGCCCCGTTCGGGCCGAAGGACCGCTCCCGGTTTCTGGAAGCGCTGGAACTCGTGCTGCGGCGGGCGAAGCAGGCGCGGCAGCAGACCGGCTGAACCATCCCTGACCGCTGTACCATCCATCCCGCCACCGCTCCTAGCCGGGAATCGTCCGTGACACCCTCCCTCCGACCGTTCGCCCTCCTCGCCTGCGCCCTCGCCTGTGCTCTTCCGGCCCGCGCAGCCGACGCGCCCGAACGCATCTATGTCAACGCCGACGTCTGGACCGGCGATACCGCGAAACCGGTCGCGCGGGCCTTCGCGGTCGCCGATGGTCGATTCGCCGCAGTGGGCACCGACGCCGAGGTTCGCAAGCTCGCGGGCCCGGGGACAGAAGCCGTCGACCTGCAGGGCCGGCGCGTCGTGCCGGGCTTCAACGACTCGCACTGGCACCTGCCGTCGCGTCGCAGCGCGAGGCTCGACGCCGCCGGCTCGGTCGAAGTCATCCAGCAACGTCTGCAGGAATACGCGCGCACGCTGCCGGCCACGGGGTGGGTCACCGGTCGTGGCTGGATGCCGACCGACTTCCCCGACCGCACGCCGCACAGGCGCTACCTCGACGCGGTCTTTCCCGACCGGCCCGTCGTCATTCGTGATCGTGACGGACACCAGGCGCTGGCGAATACACGCGCGCTCGAGTTCGCGAAGGTCGACCGCACGACGCCGGATCCGGCCGATGGCCGCATCGCCCGCGATACGAGCGGCGATCCGACGGGGCTGCTGCAGGAAGCGGCCGCCGACCTCGTGACGGGTCTGCTGCCGCGGCTGTCGGCCGAGGACACGTATCAGTTGCTGCTCGGCGAGCTGGCCACCGCGGCATCGCTCGGTCTGACCTCGCTGCAGGATGCAACCGACGTCGGTCTCACCGACGCCGAGCGCGCCGCGCTCGAACGCGCGCAGGCTGAGGGCCGGCTGCTGGTGCATTACCGTGCAGCCGTTCCTCTGGAAAAGGACGCCACGCCCGCGCAGATCGCCGAGTACGCCGCGATGCGCGACCGTACCCGCGGGCAGTTGCTCTACTACGGCTTCGCCAAAGGGATGCTCGACGGCACGGTCGATGCACGCACCGCGTACATGCTGGGGCCCTACGTGGGCGGCGGCACCGGGCTGCCGATGTGGTCGCAGGCCGAACTCGAGCGTGCGGTCGTCGCCTACGACCGAGCCGGCCTGCAGGTCGCCCTGCATGCGATCGGCGACGGCGCCATCCGCATGGCCCTCGATGCCTACGAACACGTGGCCAGGGTCAACGGTCCGCGCGACCGACGCCATCGCGTGGAGCACATCGAGGTGCCGGCGCTCGCCGATATTCCGCGCTTCCGCGCACTCGGCGTCATTGCTGCGACACAGGCAATCTTCGCGACGCCAGACGTCGCGACGCTCGAAAACTACGCACCGCTGATCGGCCCCGAACGCACCTCGCGCGCGCAGCCGTTCCGCCTGTTCGACGACGCCGGCGCCGTGCAGTGCTTCGGCAGCGACTACCCGGTGTATCCGATGAACCCGCTGCTCGGCATCTACACGGCCGTCACGCGGCAGTTGCCCGACGGCACACCGGAGGGCGGCTGGTACCCCGCCAACCGCATCGGCGTCGAGGCGGCTCTGCGCCACTATACGATCGACGCCGCCTATGCGGGCTTCGAAGAACAGCACAAGGGCACGATCAGCGCGGGCAAGTCGGCGGATTTCGTCGTGCTGTCGCGCGACATCCTTGCCGTGCCGCCACATGAACTTCTCGAGACGAAGATATTGCTGACGGTGATGGGCGGGCGCGAAACCTACGCAGGAGGGGACATCCAATGATCACGCTCACGGTCAACGGCAAGCTTGTGCAGTTGTCCGCCGCAGCCGATACGCCGCTGCTCTGGGCGCTGCGCGACGAACTCGGCTACACCGGCACCAAGTTCGGCTGTGGCGTCGCCGTCTGCGGCGCCTGCACCGTGCACGTCGACGGCAAGCCCACCCGGGCGTGCTCGATCACCATCGAAAAGGTCGCGGGCAAACGGATCACGACGATCGAGGCGATGGCGTCGGAGCGCATCGGACAGGCCCTGCAGACGGCCTGGATCCGGCACGACGTGCCGCAGTGTGGCTACTGCCAGAGCGGGCAGATCATGAGCGCGGCAGCCCTGCTCGCGAGCAGACCGCAACCGACCGACGCCGAGATCGACCAGGCCATGCGCCGCAACCTGTGCCGCTGCGGCACCTACAACCAGATCCGCGCAGCGATCAGGGACGCCGCCACGGCGCTCGGCGCCTGACGGACACGGAGGCCGCAGCCATGAGCACGAACGAATTCACTGCCTCGCGACGCGACTTCCTCAGGGGCTCAACCGCCACGGCGGGCGCGCTCGTCATCGGTTTCACGCTCCCGGCCCTCGCGCGTCTCGCCGATGCGGCGGCGGCAACGACGGCCGCACTCGCCCGCCCCTTCGCCCCGAATGCATTCCTCCGCATCGCGGCCAACGGCGAGATCACCATCCTGAGCGGGCTCTCCGAGATGGGCCAGGGCGCGCACACGGGCATCGCCTCGCTCGTCGCCGAGGAGCTCGACGCCGACTGGAGCAGCATCCGCTTCGAACAGGCCCCTGTCGATCCGGCTTACAGCAATCCGGCGCTTGGCATGCAGGCAACCGGCGGGTCGACCTCGATCCGCGGCAACTATCTGCCGATGCGCAAGGCGGGCGCCGCGGCGCGGCAGATGCTGGTGACGGCGGCGGCCGCGCGCTGGGGCGTGGACGCGGCGACGTGCCGCACCGAAGGCGGCCGCGTCCACGGCGCCGATGGCCGCTCGCTGGGGTATGGCGAGCTCGTCGAAGCGGCGGCGCGAGTGCCGGTGCCGCAGGATCCGCCGCTCAAGGACCCGACGGACTTCCGCCTCCTCGGCCAGGTGGCTCCGCGTCTCGACACACCGGCGAAGGTCGACGGCAGCGCGCAGTTCGGCATCGACGTGAAGTTGCCGGGCATGCTCACGGCCGTGATGGCGCATGCGCCCGTGCCGGGCGCCAAAGTGGTGTCCGTCGACGGCACGGCCGCCAAGGCCATCCCGGGCGTGCGCCGGATCGTGCGGATTCCGCAGGGCGTCGCCGTCCTCGCCGACGGCTACTGGCCGGCGCTCAAGGGCCGCGATGCCCTGGTCGTCGAGTGGGACGACGGTCCGCTCGGCGGTCTGTCCTCCGGGTCGATTTCGCGAACCCTGCTCGAGGCGACCACGCAACCGGGCCGGGTCGCCCGCAACGAAGGCGATGTGAATGCGGCGGTAGCGAAATCGGTGGAGGCGGTGTACGAGGCGCCCTATCTCGCCCACGCCTGCATGGAACCCATGAACTGCACGGCGTGGGTGCGCGCCGACGCGGCGGAGATCTGGGCGCCGACGCAGGCACCGGGCCCGAATCAGACCGTCGTCGCGCGACTGACGGGCCTGCCATCGGCCAAGGTGCTGATCCACACGACCTACCTCGGCGGCGGTTTCGGTCGTCGTTTTGCCGACGACTTCATCGTCGCGGCGACGTCGATTGCCAAGGTGGCCGGCGTTCCCGTGAAGCTCGTCTACACACGCGAGGACGATATCCGTGCATGGTTCTATCGTCCCGCATCCGTCACGCGCTTCAGGGCCGGCCTGGACGCGGACGGCAACCCGGTGTCGCTCACCGCGCGAGTCGCCACGCCGGCGCTGATGATCGCCGCGGGGTTCGCGACCGACCTTCCGAACGGCATCGACGATTCCGCGGTGGAAGGCATCGGCGACTGCCCGTACGCCTTTCCGAACCTGCGCGTGGAGTACGCGCGGACGGAGCCCGGCGTGCCGGTGTGGTTCTGGCGCTCGGTCGGGCATTCGCAAAACGCCTATTTCCTCGAGTCGTTCATCGACGAACTGGCTGCCGCCGCAGGCCGGGATCCGGTGGCGTTCCGCCGTTCGCTGCTCGGCAGGCAGCCGCGGCTGCGCGGCGTGCTGGATCTGGTCGCGGAGAAGGCGGGGTGGGGCTCACCGCTGCCCTCGGGCGTGCATCGCGGCGTCGCCGTCGCGAGTTCGTTCGGCAGCTTTGTCGCCGAGGTCGCAGAAGTCTCGGTGGACGCGCAGGGCAAGCCCCGGGTGCATCGCGTCGTCGCGGCCGTGGACTGTGGCGCGACCGTCAATCCGGAGATCATCCGGCGACAGGTCGAGGGCGGAATCGCCTACGGGTTGAGCGCGGCGCTGTTCGGCGCGATCACCTTCACGAACGGCCGCGTGCAGCAGTCCAACTTCGACGACTATCCGATGCTGCGGATTACGGACATGCCGAGGGTCGAGGTGCACATCGTGCCGAGTGCCGAGGCGCCGGGCGGCATCGGCGAACCGGGTCTGCCGCCGGCCGCACCTGCGGTCGTCAATGCGATCTTTGCGGCCACCGGCCAGCGGCTGCGCAAGCTGCCGGTCGTGCCCGGCACGGTGTGAGCGGCGCGACGCATTCGAGCAGGACCGCGCCACGACGCACGGAGCCAGCCGCGGGCGCCCAGGACGTCCACGGCCGGCCCCGCGGGACGGTCAGGTGCTTGCGGCGTCCTTGAGCCTCTTCATCGGGCGCACCTTGACCTTCACGGTCGCCGGCTTCGCCTTGAAGATCGTCTCCTGGCCCGTGAACGGGTTGATGCCCTTGCGGGCCTTCTTGGCCGGCACCGGCACCGCGGTGATCTTCAGGATGCCCGGCAGCACGAACGTGCGCGGACCCTTCTTGCTGATCGAGGCGTGGATCGTGTGCTCCAGCGCGGCGATCACCGCCTTGACGTCCTTCGCCGCAGCGCCCGAGGCGCCGGACAGGTGCTTCACGAGCGCCGACTTGCTGAGGACGCTCTTCACCGCCTTGGGGGCGGCCTTCGCGGCAGCCTTCGGGGCGGGCTTCTTCGGGGACTTTTTGGCCTTGGCCATGACGGAGGATGACCTCATCGTGAGTGCTGCGATCGACGTTGATCGCGCGCGCACGTTAGGCCAATGCGCGACGAATTCCAAGTGAAATCGATGAAAACGCCGCGAATCACGACGCCACGACGTGACTGCCGATCCAGCCGGCGAGTTCCTCTTCGGTCAGGTCGCCAGCGGCGAGTGCGAGGAAAGTCGTCACGCACTCGGCGTCCGACGCAGCGAGTTCGAGCCCATTCAATGCCAGGAACAGTTCCGCAACCACCAGGCTGGTGCGCTTGTTGCCGTCCAGGAACGGATGGTTGCGTGACAGGCCGAACGCGTAGCTGGCCGCGAGCCGGGCGATCGACGTCTCGCCGTAGGCGTACTGGTTCCGTGGTCGTGCCAGCGCCGATTCGAGCAGGCCGAGGTCGCGCACGCCCGACTGGCCGCCGTGCTCGGACAATTGCTCGTCGTGCACCGAAAGCACCACGTCGCGGACGATCCAGACGGGCTCGGCCATGGACGCCGGCCGGCTACTTCGCCAGTTCGCGCAATGCCGACCGGCGCTTCTTCATGATCCTGCGCGCCGCGTCCATCTGGCGTTCGAATGCCGGGTCGTAGGGCGTCAGCCGGTAGCCGTCGCTCGACTCCGTCAGGTACAGCACGTCGCCCTTCTCGACC
>WBZM01003614.1_pt1 | contig 11918 bp, 9 predicted proteins | sample 5204271 | NCBI WGS metagenome assembly WBZM01 (sample SAMN12344346, study PRJNA552823) | activated sludge metagenome | biome: Activated sludge suspended growth; feature: Nitrification reactor; material: Wastewater; isolation source: activated sludge from nitrification reactor of wastewater treatment...
CCGAGCTCGCCGCGCTCCTCGTCCGCAACGCGCTCCCGCCGCCGCGCCCGCCCCCGACGCCCGCGCGCCCGGCCCCGACGCGCGTCGGCGTCCACGCGATCGCCGGCGGCGTCCTCGCCTTCGGGATGCTCGCGCCCGTCTCCCCGGGGCTCACCGTCGGCGCGGGCGTGGTCGTGGGCCCCTGGCGCGCCGAGCTCGCCGTCGCCTGGTACGCGCCCCAGGGGAACGCCGGCTCCCTCGCCGCGCCGCGGGTCGAGGCCGCGCACGGGGCCCTCCGCGGCTGCTACGCCCCCGGCGGCGACCGCCGCGCCGTCCGCCTCGACCTGTGCCTCGCCGGGGAGCTGGGCGCCGTGGGCGACGTGTTCGGCGCGGGCGACCCCTCGCGCCCGATCGCGCCGTGGGCGTGGTGGGTCGCGGCGCAAGCGGGCGCGCGCGTCACCTGGCGGCCGGTGCCCGCGGTGGGGCTCTGGGCCGACGCGGGGCTGCGCGCGATGCTGGTCAACCCGCAACCGGCCCTCCTCACCGACGCGTCGGGCGCAGGTTGCGACGCACACACGTGTCTCGATCCTGTAAGCTCCTGGGTGCAGCCCGTCCTCGCGGCGGGTCTGGAGGTACGGATCCGGTGAAGCTCCCCGGCGCGCTGATGGTGTGTTCGCTCGCGGCCGCGTGCCTCGGCGAACCCTACGCCGTCGGCCGAGCCCCCGCCGACGGCCCACCGCCCGCGCCCGTCGCGCCACCCCCACCGCCCGAGAGCGCCGTCCAGATCGCCGCGCAGGACTACGACACCTGCGTCCGCACCGCCGGCCGCGGGACCTTCTGCGCCGGCCTCTCCGCCGGCGGCGACGGCGCGCTCCGCCGGGCCCCCCTCGGCGGCGCGGCCAACGCCGTCCAGCGCCTCTCCGAGCACAACGGGATCGGCTTCGTCCTCGCCGACGTGCTCGGCGCCGAGCGCCCCGCGATGCTCCGCGCGAGCGAGCCCGTCGAGGAGCTCGGGCGCTTCCTCGCCGCGGAGACCGGGCGCCACCCGGACTTCGGCGGCGTGCAGGGCGTCGCGGGCATCGGCGCCGACGCCTACGCCTGGACGCACGCGGGCGAGCTCTTCTGCGCGGGCGACTGCCGCCTCGTCGGGCCCATGCAGGTCAACGGTCGGGCCGCCCTCGCGGCGCTCCCCGCCATCCGCGAGGTCGCGCTCGGCGCCGAGCACGCCTGCGCGCTCCTCGCGAGCGGGCGCGTCGAGTGCTGGGGCGACAACCGCCACGCCCAATGCGGCACCGCCGACCTCGTGATGGCCCACGCCCGCGCCCCGATCCCCTGGGCCCCGCTCGCCGCGTCCATCGCCGCGGGCTCGGACTTCACCTGCATCGTGAAGCTCGACGGCGACGCCTTCTGCTGGGGCGGCGAAGGGCCCGAGCCGGTGCGCGGCGTGCTGCTCCCCGCCCTGCGCGACGTCCACAACGTCACGCAGCTCACCTTCGGCGCCCTCCACGGCTGCGCCCTCCACGACGACGGCACCGTCGACTGCTGGGGCATGGGCGCGGCCGCCGGATCGTCACGCCCCACCACGACCCTGACGCGCGTCCCCGTCCCCACGGCGCGCCGGCTGGCCTCGGGCCTCACCCACACCTGCGCCGAGACCACCGACGGCGGCGTGTGGTGCTGGGGCGCCAACGCGCACGGCGAGGTCGGCGCGCCCGCCGGCGAGGCCCGCGACGCCGCGCACCCGATCGCGCTCGTCCCCGTCCGTTGGTAGTGAGACGCCCGCTCGCCCTCGCGCTCGGCCTCTCGCTCGCAACGCGGGCCGCGCTCGTCGCCGCGACGCGCGAACCCCCGCGCTGGGACGGGCACTTCTACGCCCGCTACGCCGAGGCCATCGCGCGCGGCCTGGGCTACGCGGAGGTCGCCCCGGGCGCGGCCCCGCGGCCGACGGCGTTCTACCCGGTGGGCTACCCCGCCGCCCTCGCCGCGGCAATGCGCGCGGTCGGCGACGCCACCGTCGCGATGGCGCTCGTCAACCTCGTCGCCGCCCTCACGGCCGCGGCCGCGCTGACGGCGGTCGCAGCGCGCGCGGGCGGGGAGCGGGCGGCGACGCGTGCGGCCGTCCTCTACGCGCTCTACCCGGGCGCGGTCTTGTGGTGCGGCGCGGCGATGACCGAGACGCTCCACGGCGCCCTCCTCGCGCTCGCCCTCGCGGCGACGGCCCTCCCCCGCACCGAACGCTCGCGCGGCGTCGGGGCCTTCGCGGCCGGCGCGGCCCTCGGCGCGGCCACGCTGGTCCGCCCGCAGTCGCTGCTGCTGCTCCCACTCGCGTCGCTCGGCGGACGCTCGCTGCGGAGTCGTGCGCTCGCACTCCTCCTCTCGACCCTCGGCGCGGCGGCGGTGGTGGCCCCGTGGACCGCGCGCAACTGCGCGACGCTCGACGCCTGCGCGCTCGTCAGCACCAACGGCGGAAGCAACCTCCTCATCGGGACCTTCCCCGACGCGCGCGGCGGCTACCGGCGCCCCGCCGCCGCCGACGGGTGCGCCGACGTCCGCGGCGAGGTGCGCCGCGACCGCTGCATGTCGAACCTCGCCCGCGAACGCATCCGCGAGGCCCCCGGGCGCTGGCTCGCGCTCGGCGCGATGAAGCTCTCAGGAACGTTCCTGTGGGAGCACGACCCGGTGAGCTACCTGCGCGGCGAGCGGCGCGAGCGCTTCGGCGACGTCACCTACGACGCCCTCGTCGCGCTCTGCACGGCCGCGTGGTGGGCGCTGCTCGCGGGCGCGTGGAAGGGCCTCGGGCGCGCGCGCGACAACGACGCGGCGGACGTCGCGGCGCGCTTCGCAGTGGGCGCGCTCACGGCGACAGCGTTCACCCACGGCGTCTTCCTCGGGGCCGACCGCTACCACCTCGTCGTGGTGCCGCTCCTCTGCGTGCCCGCCGCGCTCGCCCGGCGAGGCGACGCGCCCGACGCCTGACGTCACGGCCGCGCCCGCGCGCCCCGGGAGAATCTCCTCCGTGGGGAGTTTCACCACAGCCGCGCCGCCTCGATCCCGGTGCGATTGCGCGGCACGCGTCTTGGGAAGGGGTGCTCGCGCCCGCCGTCGCGACGCGCCCCCACCTGATGCAGCGCTTCATCCACCGACCCGTCCTCGCCATCGTCGTCTCCCTCCTCCTCATCTTCCTCGGCGCGCTGGCGATCCGCAGCCGACCCATCTCGCAGTTCCCCGCCATCGCGCCGCCGCTGGTGATGGTGTCGCTGGCCTACCCCGGCGCGAGCGCGTCGGTGCTCGTCGACGCCGCGCTCATCCCGCTCGAGCGCGCGATCAACGGCGTGCAGGGCATGAAGTACATGGTCTCCGACGCCACCAGCGCGGGCGAGGCCACCATCCAGGTCGTCTTCGAGCTCGGCACCGACCCGAACCTCGCCGTGGTCAACGTCAAGACCCGCATCGACCAGGTGATGAACCAGCTCCCCCAGCTCGTTCAGCTCGAGGGCGTGGTCGTCGCGCCCGTGCAGCCGAGCATGCTGATGTACGTCAACCTCTACAGCACCGACCCCGGCGCCAACGAGACCTTCCTCTACAACTACGCCAGCGTGAACCTCATCGCCGAGCTCCAGCGCATCCCGGGCATCGGCCGCGCGAGCATCCTCGGCAACCGGCAGTTCGCGATGCGCGTCTGGCTCAAGCCCGACCGGATGCGCGCCTACAACGTCTCGACCGAGGAGGTGATGCGCGCCATCTCCGAGCAGAGCGTCATCGGGCGGCCCGGCCGCACCGGCGGCGCCACCGGGATGACCTCCCAGTCCGTCGAGTACGTGCTCACCTACCAGGGCCGCTACAACCGCCCCGAGCAGTACGGCGACATCATCGTCCGCGCGACGCCCGAGGGCGAGCTCCTCCGCCTCCGCGACGTCGCCGACGTCGCGCTCGGCAGCGAGTTCTTCGACATCTACTCCAACCTCGACGGGCACCCCTCGGCGGCCATCGTGCTCAAGCAGACGCCCGGCAGCAACGCCAGCCGCGTCATCGAGGACGTGAAGGCGCGCCTCCGCGAGCTCGAGCGGACGCGCTTCCCGCCCAACATGCACTACTCGATCAACTACGACGTCTCGACCTTCCTCGACGCGTCCATCGAGAAGGTGCTCCACACGCTCTTCGAGGCGTTCGTGCTCGTCTCGCTGGTGGTGTTCGTCTTCCTCGGCGACTGGCGCTCCACCCTCATCCCCACGCTCGCGGTGCCCGTGTCGCTCATCGGGTCGTTCGCCTTCATGCAGGCCTTCGACCTCACCATCAACCTCATCACCCTCTTCGCCCTCGTCCTCGCGATCGGCATCGTGGTCGACGACGCCATCGTGGTGGTCGAGGCCGTCCACGCGAAGATGGCGGAGGAGCCCCACCTCACCCCCTACGACGCGGTGAAGAAGGTCATCGGCGAGATCAGCGGCGCCATCGTCGCCATCACGCTCCTCATGGCCGCGGTGTTCGTCCCGGTCGCCTTCATGACCGGCCCCGTGGGCGTGTTCTACCGGCAGTTCGCGATCACGATGGCGTCGTCGATCGTGCTCTCCGGCGTCGTGGCCCTCACGCTCACCCCCGTGCTGTGCGCGATGATCCTCACGAACGAGCACGGCAAGCCGAAGCGCCGCACGCCCGTCCGGGCGCTCCTCGACCTCTTCAACCGCGCCTTCGACCGCGGCACCGAGCGCTACGTGCGCGTCCTCGAAGCGATCGTCTCGCGGCGCGTGGTCACCTTCGGCGCGCTGGCCCTCTTCGCCGCGGGCGCGGTCCAGGTCAACCGCGGGCTCCCGGCGGGCTTCATCCCCAACGAAGACCAGGGGCAGGTCTACGCGATCGTCCAGACGCCCCCCGGCGCCACCCTCGAGCGAACCAACCAGGTCGCGCGCGACCTCCAGCGCGTGGCCCGCACCGTCGACGGCGTCGAGTCGGTGTCGTCGCTCGCCGGCTACGAGATCCTCACCGAAGGCCGCGGCTCCAACGCCGGCACCTGCCTCATCAACCTCAAGCCCTGGTCGCAGCGCCGCCACACCGTCCGCCAGGTGATCGAGGAGCTGGAGGAGCGGGCCCGCGACATCGGCGCGCGGGTGGAGTTCTTCGAGCCGCCGTCGGTGCCCGGCTACGGCGCCGCCGACGGCTTCGCCCTGCGCCTCCTCGACCTCAGCGAGAACGTCGACTACAACGACTTCGAGCGGGTCAACACGCGCTTCATGGAGGCGCTGGGGCGGCGGCCGGAGGTCACGGGGCTCTTCACCTTCTACGCCGCCAACTACCCCCAGTACGAGCTGGTGATCGACAACCAGCTCGCGATGCAGAAGGGCGTGTCGATCCGCACCGCGCTCGACAACCTCGCGATCCTCGTCGGGAGCACCTACGAGCAGGGCTTCATCCGCTTCGGGCGCTTCTACAAGGTGTACGTGCAGGCCCGCCCCGAGGCCCGCCGCCTCCCCGCCGACATCATGAACCTCTTCGTCAAGAACGCCCGCGACGAGATGGTCCCCTACTCGGCCTTCATGACGATGCGCGAGACGCACGGGCCCAACGAGATCACGCGCTACAACCTCTACAACTCGTCCGCCATCCGCGGCGTGGCGGCCCGCGGGTACACCAGCGACGACGCGATCCGCGCGGTGCGCGAGGTGGCGGCCCGCACGCTCCCGCGCGGCTACGACATCGCCTGGGAGGGCCTCTCCTTCGACGAAGCGCGCCGCGGCAACGAGGCCGCCTACATCTTCCTCGTCGTCCTCGCGTTCGTGTACCTGGTGCTCGCCGCCCAGTACGAGAGCTTCCTCCTCCCGCTGGCGGTCATCCTGTCGCTGCCGGTGGGCGTCTTCGGCTCGCTCCTGGTGCTGCGCGCGCTCGGGCTCGCCAACGACATCTACGCCCAGGTCAGCCTCGTCATGCTCGTCGGCCTCCTCGGGAAGAACGCCGTCCTCATCGTCGAGTACGCCGTCCAACGCCACCACAAGGGGCTCCCGATCCGCGAGGCCGCCGTCGAGGCCGCGCGGGCGCGCTTCCGGCCGATCCTCATGACCTCCTTCGCCTTCATCGCGGGCTTGATCCCCCTGGTGCGCGCGACGGGCCCCGGCGCCGTCGGCAACCGCACCATCGGGGCCTCGGCCCTCGGCGGCATGCTCTTCGGCACCGTCTTCGGCGTCGCGCTGATCCCGGGGCTCTACTACGTGTTCGGCAAGCTCGCCGAAGGCCGCTCGCTCATCCAGTTGGAGGAGGAGAACCCCGTCACCGAAGGCGACGAGCACCATGAGTGACCGCGCCTGGAGGCGTCGCGCAGCCGCCTTCGTCGCCTCCCTGGCGCTCGCGGGCTGCGTCCCCACGCTCCCGCAGGGACCCGCCCGCGCGCCCGACACGCGCGTGCCTGCGTCCTTCGGCGGCGCTGCCGACGCCGACAACTCCGCCTCGGCCGACTGGCGGACCTTCTTCGGCGACCCGCACCTCGCCGAGCTCATCGACGTCGCGCTCGCCAACAACCAGGAGCTCAACATCGCCGTGCAGGAGATGCTCGTCGCCAACAACGAGGTGATGGCGCGGCGCGGCGAGTACCTCCCGTCCATGGGCGTCGCGCTCGGCGCCGGCGTCGACCACGTCGGCCGCTTCACCAGCCAGGGCCAGGCCGACGAGGCCACCGGCGTCCCCGCCATCCTCCAGAGCTACTCCCTCGGTGTCTACGCCTCGTGGGAGGTCGACGTCTGGTCGCGCCTCCGCAACGCCACACGCGCCGCGACCTTCCGCTACCTCGCGAGCGGTGAAGGGCGGAGGTTCATGGTGACGCGCCTCGTCGGCGAGATCGCCACCCGCTACTACGAGCTCCGCGCCCTCGACCGCCAGCTCGCGATCGTGCGCGACAACATCCGCCTCCAGCAGGACGCGCTGGAGATGGTGCGCATCCAGCAGCAGGCCGCGCGGGTCACCATGCTCGCGGTGCGGCGCTTCGAGGCGCAGCTCCAGGGCTTCCAGGCCCACCAGTTCGAAATCGCCCAGCGCATCGTCGAGGCCGAGAACGCGCTCCACCTCCTGCTCGGCCGCTTCCCCCGGCCCATCGTGCGGAGCGACGCCGACATCCTCGCCGCCGAACCCGCCGCCGTCCACGCCGGCCTCCCCGCCCAGCTCCTCGAGAACCGCCCCGACATCCGCCGCGCCGAGCTCGAGCTCCGCGCCGCCGCGCTCGACGTCGCCGCCGCGCGCGCGGCCTTCTACCCCGCGCTCCGCCTCGACGGCCGCCTCGGCTACCAGGCCTTCGACGTGAGGCGCCTCTTCGACACGCCCGACTCGATCCTCTTCAACCTCTTCGCGGGCATCACCGCGCCGCTCTTCAACCGCGCCGGGCTCACCGCGGCGTACTTCTCCGCCAACTCGGTGCAGATGCAGGCCGTGCTCCGCTACGAGCGCGCGATCCTCAACGCCTTCCTCGAGGTGAACACCGGCGTCAGCCTGCTCGGCAACCTCGCGCGGATGTACGAGCTCAAATCCCAGCAGGTCGCCCGGCTCCGCGAGTCGGTCGACATCTCGACCCTGCTCTTCAACTCGGCCCGCGCGGACTACCTCGAGGTGCTCACCACCCGCCGCGACTCGCTGGAGGCCCAAATGGAACTCATCGAAATCCGGCAGCGCCAGCTCGCCGCCACCGTCGCCGTCTACCAGAGCCTCGGCGGCGGATGGCGCTCCCCCACCCCGTCCGCCGGAGGCGCCCGATGAACCCGCTCCGCACCTTCGCCCTCGCGGGCCTCCTCACCACCACGTCCCTCGCCACCGCCGGCTGCCACCACGAGCACCACCACGCCCAGGAGCACCCGCGCTTCGAGGTGACCGTGGTGCTGAAGCGTGACACCGAGGTGGTTCGCCCCTACGTCGCCCAGATCCGCGCGCACCAGCACATCGAGGTCCGCGCGCTCGAGCGCGGCTACCTGCGCGACACCTTCGTCGACGAGGGCCAGTCGGTTCACCGCGGTCAGCCCCTGTTCCAGCTCACGCCGATCATCCTCCAGGCCGAGGTCGCGCGCTCGTCGGCCGAGGTGCAGCGGGCGGAGGTGGAGTTCCGCAACACGCGGATGCTCCGCGAGGGCAACGTGGTGTCGCCCAACGAGCTCGCGCTGGCCCAGGCGAGCCTCAGCCGCGCGTCCGCCGAGCGGGCGCTGGCCCAGGCCCACCTGCGCTTCTCGCGCCTCGACGCGCCCTTCGACGGCATCGTGGGCCGGCTGATGGCCCGCCGCGGCAGCCTCGTCGGCGAGGGCGACCTGCTCACCGTGCTCGCCGACAACAGCCGGATGTGGGTCTACTTCAACCTCAGCGAGCGCGAGTACCTCACCTACCGCCGCGCCCACCGCGTCGGCGAGCCCGTCCCCGTGCGGCTCCGCATGGCCAACGACGAGGTCTTCCCCCAGCCCGGCACCATCGAGACCATCGAGGCCGACTTCAACAACGAGACAGGAACCATCGCCTTCCGCGCGGGCTTCCCCAACCCCGACGGCCTGCTCCGCCACGGCGAGACCGGCGAGGTGCTGCTGACCACGGTGCTCCCCGGCGCGCTGCTCATCCCGCAGAAGGCGACCTACACCGTGCTCGACAAGCGCTTCGTGTTCGTCGTCGGCCCCGACGACGTCGTCCGCGCGCGGGAGATCGGCGTCGGCGAGGAGCTGCCGCACCTGTACGTGGTCGAGCGCGGCCTGCGCGAGGGCGAGCGCGTGCTGCTCGACGGCCTGCGGCGCGTGCGCGACGGCGACACGATCGCGCCCAACGTCCGCGACCCGCGCGAGGTGCTCGAAGAGCTCAGGCAGTTGCCCGCGGAGTGAGCGGGGCGCGCGGGGCGCGGGGCGCGTGGAGGCGCCAGGCCCCCCGTTTCAGCGCGCGATCACCGACGTCCGCACCGTCGCCCAGATCACGAGAGAACCTCGTCGATCGTCCTGGCACCCAGGACGTTTTCGCACCAGCGGTCGAGCGTCATCGCATCGTCGCAGGTTGCGATGCGGACGCGATCCTCGTCGGGGAGAGAGAGCCGCGCCCGAGCGAGGAGCCGAAGCAGCGTGTCGCGCTTGCCTTGCACGAGGCCGGACTTGTGTCCCTCGGCGACATTCCACGCCCTCGCGCAGCACGAACCCCAGGTGGTCCTCGCGGCGCTCCGCGTGCTGTGCCCCGAGATCACCGCCCGCGCGACGCCGCTCGCCCGCGACGACCTCGCGCCGACGCGCCTCGACACGCTCGCGCCGCCCGAAGACGCCGACTGGCTGGCGCGTCTGGGCGACGACGAGCTGCTCCACCTGGATTGCCAGGGCTACCGCGACGCGGGCTTCCCCGACCGCCTCTTGCGCTACCACCTCGCCCTCACCCTGCGTGAGCCCTGGCGACGCGTGCGCACGATCGCGCTCTGGCTGACGCGGCCGCCCGACGCGCAGCGCGTGGCGCTCCTGTGGCGCGGCGACGTCTGCGTACGCGTAACCCAGGTGGTGCTCGCCGAGGTGCCCGCGGAAGCGCTGCTCGCGTCGCCCCACACCGCGTGTTTTGCCCCAGGCGCCGACGCCGGCACGATGGACGACATGACCCTCTGCGCGCGCGTCGCCGCCCTCCTTGCCGCGCACGACGCGAGCTGGTATCAACGACACATGGCGGTGGTCACCGCCCTCTCGAAAGGACGCTACGACGTGATGACTCGCGCCATGGAAGCCGCGGGCTTCGAGCCCCTCATCATCGAAGACCTCGTCTACTTCGGCGAGGACCGTGGACTCGCCAAGGGCGAGGCGAAGGGCGAGGTGAAGGGCCTCGCGAAGGCGCTCGTCCAGGTCGCGGCCCTCCGCGGGCTCGCGCTCACCGACGCGCAGCGCGAGCAGGTGGCCGCGTGCACCGACGCCGCCTCCATCGAGCAGTGGCTCGCTCGGGCGGTCACCGCGGCGAACGCCGACGACATCTTCGCGGGAGGGTGAGAGGGGCGGTCAGACGGCGGTGCGCGTCCCGACGGGGACGGTCATGTCCATCTGGAGGTACACGTCGCCGCCGCACACGGCGACGCGGTAGTTGGTGAGCGAGCGCGCGGCGGGGCCGCCGGTCACCGTCCCGTCGTTGTCGTAGCGGGAGCCGTGGCAGGGGCAGGTCGAGCCGCTCCCCGCCGCGGAGGGCGCGGGCACGGTGCACCCGTTGTGCGTGCACACCGACGAGTACGCGAAGAGCCCGCGGGCGTCGCGGCCCACGATGACCCGCGAACCTTTGACGCCGCGCCACGAACCCGCCGGGAAGTCCGTCAGCGCGCCGAGCCGCATCGCGCCCGCGGGCGGGCACGCGGCCATCGCATCCGGTGCAGCATCCGGTGCTGCATCCGGCGCAGCGTCGGGCGCGGCGTCAGGGCCCGCATCAGGCCCTGCATCGGGGCCCGCGTCAGGCGCCGCGTCCACGGGGGCGGCGCGTCGGGGGAAGCATCCGGCGCGGCGTCGGGCGCGGCGTCGGGTGCGGGGGGCTGGTCGTTGCCCGTCACGTCGGCGCCGGGCGCTTCGGGCGCGGCGTCGGTGCCGGGCGTGGGCGCCGGGTCGCTGCTGCACGCGGCGGCGGTGGCAGCGGCCGCCACCAGGAGCGCCTGGCGGCGGGTGAGGCCCTCGAGTTCAGTCACGTCCATTCTACGCTACTCCTTCGGGTTACAGCTCCATCTCGCGGAGGTCGGGGGGGACGCGCAGCGTCGGCTCGGTGCGCTCCTGCACCTCGCGGGCGCTCACGCCCTTCGCCACCTCTCGCAGCACCAGCCCCTCGTTGGTTACGTCGATCACGGCGAGGTCGGTGATGATCCTGTGTACCACACGCCGCCCGGTGAGCGGGAGCGCGCACTCCTTCACGATCTTCGGGGTGTTGTCCTTCGCCGCGTGCTCCATCATCACGATGACGCGGCGGGCGCCGTGCACGAGGTCCATCGCGCCGCCCATCCCCTTCACCATCTTGCCGGGGATCATCCAGTTGGCGAGGTCGCCCTTCTCGCTCACCTGCATCGCGCCGAGGATGGCGAGGTCGATGTGCCCGCCGCGGATCATCGCGAAGCTGTCGGCGCTCGAGAAGAAGCTCGCGCCGGGCATCGTGGTGATGGTCTCCTTGCCGGCGTTGATCAGGTCGGGGTCGACCCTGTCTTCGGTGGGGTAGGGCCCGACGCCGAGCACGCCGTTCTCGCTCTGGAGCACCACCTCGACGCCGGGGGCGACGAAGTTGGGGACGAGCGTGGGCATCCCGATCCCGAGGTTGACGTAGTACCCGTCGCGCAGCTCGCGCGCGACCCGCTTCGCGATCTCGTCTCTCGTCAGCATGGGGTTCCCTCCTCAGCCCTTCTTCACGGTGCGGCGCTCGATGCGCTTCTGGTAGCCCGTCCCCTGGAAGACGCGCTGGACGAAGATCCCGGGCGTGTGAACCTGGTCGGGGTCGAGCGCGCCGGGCTCGACGAGCTCCTCCACCTCGGCGATGGTCACGCGCCCGGCCGACGCGCAGAGCGGGTTGAAGTTGCGCGAGCTCGCGCGGAAGACGAGGTTGCCGTGGCGGTCGCCCTTCCAGGCCTTCACGATCGCGAAGTCGCCGGTGATGCCGCGCTCGAGCACGTACTCGCGCCCGTCGAACTCGCGCGTCTCCTTCTTCTCGCTCGCCTTGAGCACGGCGCCGCCGGGCCCGTAGCGCATCGGGAGCCCGCCGTCGGCCACCTGCGTCCCGACGCCCGCGGGGGTGTAGAAGCCGGGGATGCCCGCGCCGCCCGCGCGGAGGCGCTCGGCGAGGGTGCCCTGGGGGACGAGCTCCACCTCGAGCTCGCCGGTGAGAAACTGCCGCTCGAACTCCTTGTTCTCGCCGACGTAGCTCGACGTCATCTTGCGGAGCTGCTTGTTGCCGAGGAGCACCCCGAGGCCCCAGTCGTCGACGCCGCAGTTGTTGCTCACCACCCAGAGATCGCGCGT
>WBZM01003615.1_pt1 | contig 11917 bp, 12 predicted proteins | sample 5204271 | NCBI WGS metagenome assembly WBZM01 (sample SAMN12344346, study PRJNA552823) | activated sludge metagenome | biome: Activated sludge suspended growth; feature: Nitrification reactor; material: Wastewater; isolation source: activated sludge from nitrification reactor of wastewater...
CCAGTTATTTGTCCAGCCCAGTTTTTTCTTTCCTTCAACCGTCATCAATTCCAGAGCATTCCTCAGCACATTCGGCTTTCCCATCCAACTGCTGCGCGCGGTGCTGGCCGTGTTGATGGCCTACTTCATCATCCGCGCCCTCACCGCCTTTGAGATCGAAAACCAGCGCCGCCTGGCCGACGCCGTGGAGCAGCGCGCCGCCGCCCAACGCGAAGCGCTGCGCGTCCAGCAGCAGGCGCGGGCCGACACCGAGCAGCTTAATTTGCAACTCCGGGAAGCAGTGCAAGACCTGGCCCTGCTCTTCAACATCTCCCGCCAGATGGCCGGCACGCTCGACCGATCGGCCTTGCTGAATGACGCCGTGCCGCGGCTGGTCGCCATGCTGCCCCAGGTGAGCGCGGGCATGCTCGTCTTGCGGCGCGAACCTCGGCAGCCGCTGGAGATCGTGTCCGTCGTCGAATGCAACGATCCGGCCGCCCCGGTGGCCGAGCGCAAGCGACAAGGCCTGGAATTGGCGGAGTACACGGTCGCTACCGGCCGCCCGTCGTGGATGGTGGGCCACGAAGTGGAGCCGCTGGAGGAGTACGCGCTGGCCACCCGGGCGGCGGCGGATCACTCGTCGTCGGACCTGCGCGAGCTGGCGACCACCTCGACGGCCGCCGGCGGTCACACCATGGCCATCCCCCTGACCGCCCGCGGCGCGGTGATCGGCAGCCTGGTCTTTTGCACGCTCTATGACGCCATGCCCTTTTCGCTGCGCGACGTGTCACTGGCACGGGCCATCGCCGACCAGCTAAGCGTGGCCATCGACAATGCCACGCTCTACGATGAAGTGCAGCAAAGCGGCAAGCTGCGCGGCGAACTGCTGCACCGGGTGGTGACGGCCCAGGAGGCCGAGCGCAAGCGTGTCGCCCGCGAGCTTCATGACGGCACCGGCCAGACGTTGACGGCGCTGGGGCTGGGGCTGGCCGCCGCCGCCGACCGCATCGACAGCGATCCGGCGGCCGTGCGCCGCCAGCTGGTGGATATGAAGCAGATGAACGCCCAGGTGCTGCAGGAGGTTCACAATGTCATCGCCGACCTGCGGCCGTCGATCCTCGATAATCTGGGACTTGTCCCGGCGCTGCGCGGGCACATCAGCGCCTTTGAATCGCGCACCGGCATCCAGGCCCAGCTCATCGTGCAGGGCAAAAGTTCCCGGCTCCAATCCGAAGTCGAGACGACCATCTTTCGCATCGTCCAGGAATCGCTGACGAATGTGGTGCGCCATGCCGAGGCCCACAGCGTGCTCGTGCAGGTCGTGTTTGGGGAGGAGGGCATCGAGCTCTCAATCCAGGATGACGGCCGCGGCTTCGACGTGGCGCGCGCCCTGGCCGGGGAAGATGGGCGCGCAGCCTGGGGCTTGCTTGGCATCCATGAGCGTGCTTCCCTGGTGGGCGGCACGGCCGATCTGATCTCCACTCCCGGACAGGGCGCAACCGTACGCGTGTCCATCCCGCGGCCCTTTAAAGAGGTAGAAAATGGCTGATGCAATACGCCTTTTGCTGGCCGACGACCACGCCGTGGTGCGTTCGGGTTTGCGTCTGTTGCTCGAGTCCCAACCGGATATGGTGATCATCGGCGAGGCCGAGAACGGCGAGGAGGCCATCCGCCGCACCAAAGAGCTGGGGCCGGATGTGGTGCTGATGGATATCGAGATGCCGGGCATGAACGGCATCGAGGCGGCGCGGCAGATCAAGGCTCAGTCGCCGCGGACGGCTGTGCTGGCCCTGACCATGTATGAGGACGACCAATACTTCTTCGAGATGCTGCGGGCGGGGGCGTCGGGCTACGTGCCCAAGCGGGCCGCGCCGGACGAATTGGCGTCGGCCATTCGGGCCGTGAGCCGCGGCGAGGTCTTTCTGCATCCCTCGCTGGCCGGGCGGCTGGTGCAGGACTACTTGCTGCGGCGCGACGTGGAATCGCAGGAGCCGCCGGCCGACGAATTGACCCCGCGCGAGCAAGAGGTGCTGACGCTGATCGCCCAGGGCTTGAGCAACACCGAGATCGCCGAGCAACTGGTTATCAGCTCCAAGACCGTGGACCGCCACCGCGAAAATATCATGCGCAAGCTGAATCTCCACAACCGCGTCGACCTGGTCAAATATGCCTTGCGGAAGGGCTTGATCGATTTGGAAGAGTAGGTTCAGTGGTCAGCATGTCGCCGGATCAGAGGACAGCCGTTACCCAGTATCATTCGTAACTCGTAATTCTCTGGGTCGTTTCCCCCATACGCAAAATACGCCGTCCGCCCAATAGACACGCAGGCATGGCGGGCTGTATTCTACAGTCAGGAGTCATGGTAGATTTGGCCGGGCGAGGTTCCGTTGTCCGGCAACAGAGCTGTTCTCCTGAGGTAAGGGTGAGATGAACGAGTTTCAGGCAACGGCCGTAGTTGTGGCGCTCTTCGCGCTGCGGTGCGTGGCGCCGTTTGTGCTGGTGCTGGCGATCGGCTTCGGCATGAAGCGACTGGTGAGGCATTGGGAGAAGGAGGAGGCGGCGCAACAGCCAGCGCGGCCGGCCATTCCCCTGCCGATGGCCGCACGCCCGACTGGCAGACTATCTACGGCTGCTCTCCCTTGCTGGGTACTGAACAATTGCGACGAAAAGACGCGCAACGCCTGCCCGGCCTACGCCAGCCCGTCGCTAGCCTGTTGGGTGGCCCGATTTCGCGCCGACGGCAAAGTGCCGGCGAAATGCGCCGGATGCGAACTGTACGCGGGAGGGCTCGCGCCGGCGGCCGGCGATTGATCGCACGGCAACTCCAAGACCCGCAAATTGACCAGACCTGACAGGTCGGCGACCCGGATATTTGCCCGGCTCACACGCGTATCGCCGACTTGTCAGGTCTTTTTGGTTCGTGACATCCGTCATGCCCGATGCGTGACAATTGGCGCTAGCCGGTTATCGATACTTGTCTATAATAAATAGGACTTCCGGGAATTACGCCGGACGCTGAGTTCGGCGTTTGCTAAGATTACTGCGCAATCGACAAAGGTTGCTGTATAATCTTAAACGACGGGAATTGCAGGCCGATCAAAATTTTATTATGGATACAAACAACGTTCATCCTATCCCCGAAACCGATAGCACTGATAACGCCATGCCGAGCGATACCCAGGAAATCAACTGGGAAATCGTGGCCACGACTCCTGGTATCACCGTAGCCGAGATCATCGCCGGACGCTTGCAGTCCGAAGGGATTCCGGCGCGCGCCTGGCAAGAGGGCGCGGGTGAGGCATTGGGGTTGATCGTCGGTCTGCTCGGAACCGGCCACGTCGTCGTACCGGAAGAATATGCTGAGCGCGCCCGGGCCATCCTGGAGGCCGACGAGGCCGCCATGATGGAAGAAGAAGAGTAGTTATTCACTGAAGGAGCGAAAAGATGGCAGATGTAAGCTGGCAGAACACTGATGCGGCCCTGGCCCTGGAGAAACCTCGCCGGAACCGGTTGATGTTTGTTGTCGGCGGCGTGCTATTGATTAGCGCCGTCGTTTTTCTCGTCATCAACGCCATGAGCGGCAGCACGCAATTATATAAGACAGTCAACGAGTTTTATGCTGAACAGGAGCGCCTGGTTGGCCGCGATTTGCGCGTCTCCGGCTGGGTCATCGGTGATTCGATTCAGTATACCCAGATCGACGCCCATAATTCCCGCCTGGAGTTCGACATCACGGACGATCTGAGCAATCCGGGACAGACGCTGCACGTCGTCGTTCTGAACGAGCCGAAGCCCGACTTGTTGCAGCACGAGGCGCAGGCACTGGTCGAGGGTCATGGCGACGCCAACGGCGTCTTCACGTCGGACCCCGGCGGCCTGATGCTCAAATGCCCGACCCGCTACGAAGAGATGGACCCGGCCCTGCACCCGGATTCGGTCCCCACTACCTAAGTCAATGGTCTTGATGCCGGGCGGCCATGCCGCCCGGCTAGATAGGTGACAGATGACGGGCCGCGAGCGCGAGGGCGTTTTTGGCCCGTTGTTCTATCAGGATGAGTCTACATGATCGCTGATATCGGCTTTCTTACGCTGTTGCTCGCTTTTATTTGTGCCGTCTACGCCGTCGTAGCGGCGATCTACGGCGCGCGCAAGAAGGATGACCGCTGGGTCAAGAGCGCGCGCAACGGTTTGATCGCCACCTTTCCCCTGCTACTGCTGGCTGCCGGTCTGATCATCACCGCGCTGGTGACCGGCGATTTCTCCATCGCCTACGTCTCGCAGGTCAGCAGCCGGGGCATGCCCACCTATCTCAAAGTGACGGCGCTGTGGGGTGGCCAGGCCGGCTCGCTGCTGTTCTGGAATCTGCTGCTGTCGGCCTTTACCGCCGCGGCCATGCTAAGCAAATGGCGCGAGCAGAAAGAACTGATGCCCTACGTCATCATCGTCAGCGGCATGACACAGATCTTCTTTCTGCTCATCTCCACGTTCGTTGAAGATCCATTCACCCGCAACGCGGTCATCCCACCGGACGGCAACGGCCTGAACCCGCTGCTGCGCCATCCGGGCATGATCATTCACCCACCGATGCTGTATCTGGGCTTTGTCGGCTTCACCATCCCCTACGCCTTCGCCATGGCCGCGCTCATGTCCAATCAGCTGAACGATAACTGGATCCATACCACCCGCCGCTGGACGCTGGTGGCGTGGCTTTTCCTGGCCTTGGGGTTGATCCTCGGCGGCCGTTGGGCCTACGACGTATTGGGCTGGGGCGGCTACTGGGGCTGGGACCCGGTGGAAAATGCTTCGCTGATGCCCTGGCTGGCCGGCACGGCCTTCCTGCACTCGGTCATGATCCAGGAAAAGATGCGCATGTTCAAGATGTGGAACATGTTCCTCATCGTGCTGACCTACTGCCTGGTCATCCTGGGCACGTTCATCGTCCGCAGCGGCGTCATCTCGTCCGTCCACTCCTTTGCCCAATCGGCCATCGGCCCCTTCTTCTTCGGCTTCATCGTGATCATGTTCGTCTTCTCGGCCTACTGGATCACGAAGCGGCGCGACAGTCTGCGCTCTGAAAACGCGCTTGTCTCCTATCTGTCGCGAGAAGCGGCCTTCCTGTACAACAATTTCCTGATCCTCGCCATCCTGGCGGTGGTCTTCCTGTTCACCTACTACCCCATCTTCTCCGAACTATTTACCGGGGAGAAGGGGTTTGTCGGGCCGCCCGTCTATGAGCGCGCGCTGGCCCCGCTGTTTGCCGCGCTGGTGCTGCTGATGGGCGTCGCGCCGCTGACGATGTGGTATCGCACCAGTATCCAACGCCTCGGCCGCGCCTCGTTGTGGCCGGCGATCGGCTCGACCGTGTTCATCGTCGTGCTGTTCATCTTCGGCGTTCGCCTGTGGCCGGCGCTGCTCGGCTTCTGGCTCGTCACGTTCTCGGCCGTGCTGACGATCATGGAGTTCGTCAAGGGTACGCGGGCGCGCATGCGCAAGGGCGAGTCGGCCTGGACGGCTTTCTCTACCCTGACGGCGCGCAACCGCCGGCGCTACGGCGGCTACTGGATCCACATGGGCGTGCTCATCATGGCTTTCGGCATCGTCGCCGACGGAATCTACCAGACGGAGACGCAAATCCGGTTGCAGGCCGGCGAGAGCATCACCTTGGGTGATTTTGAGATGACCTTCAATAGCGTCAGCCGCTTCCCGGGGGCCGACGACCTGCTGATCACACAGGCCGACGTGGACCTCTTTAAGAACGGCGAGTTTGTACGCAAGCTTACGCCGGAGATCGAGTTTTACCAGCGCACCGGCCAACCGATGACCATCCCCTCGGCCCGCTCGACCATCACTGAGGATTTCTACGTCATCCTGGTGAACTGGGAGCCGACGACGGCCGACGCGGCCACGTTCCGCATCTTCCTGAACCCGCTCATCAACTGGGTTTGGGCGGGCGGTGTGGTCTTCGTCCTCGGCACGCTCATTGCCGCCTGGCCCGATCGCGAAAAGGCCCCGGCGCGGGCGCGCAAACCGGCCGTGGCCGCGGCGGCGGGAGATTGATTTAACGCAAAGACGCAAAGACGCAAAGAAAATACTCTGCGTCATGGCATCTTTGCGTTTTTCTGAGCTATTATGAAAAACCGCAAGCTGTTTCGCCTGATACTCCTGGCCTTCCTGCTGGCGCTGCTGCCGGTGGCGGTCTATGCCCAGGACGAGCCGATCAGTGATGACGAAGTTAACGCCGTCGCCAAGGACGTCTACTGCCCGGTGTGCGAGAGCACGCCGCTGGATGTATGCCCGACGGCAGCCTGCGCCGACTGGCGCGAACTGATTCGCACCAAGCTGGCCGAGGGGCAGTCGCGGGAAGACATCCTGGACTATTTCGCCCGGCAATATGGCGACGGCGTTCTTTCGAACCCGCCGCGCCGCGGGGCCAGTCTCGTTGTCTTGTGGATTTTGCCGGCGCTCGGCGTGCTGTTGGGCCTGTTACTCTTCAGTTGGTTGCTGCGCGGGATGCGCAAGACCGCGCCGCAAGCGCCCGCCGCGCTGCCCCGACCCAAGTCGTCCACCGGCGACCCCACGCTCGATGACTATATCGCCCGTGTCGAGAAGGAAATCGACGAATAGGGCTGTGATTCCAGGGATATCGCTATGAATGAAACGCTACAAAACAGTAACGTCACCGAAACGAATGCCCCCGCCGAGGCCACACCGCGCCGGCCCTTCCGCTGGTCGATGCTGGCCTTGTGGCTGGCCGTCATTTCCATCCTGGCCGTGCTGGCCTGGGGCCTGCTCAACACCACTGCATCGCGGCCGGAGGTCGGCCAGGTGGCCCCCGACTTCGACGTCGAGTTCTTCGACGGCTACGAATGGGACACGCGCTCCGTCGCCAACCTGTCCGACATGCGCGGCAAGCCCGTGGTGCTCAACTTCTGGGCCTCATGGTGCGTCGAGTGTCGCTACGAAACCGACGTGCTGGAGGAAGCCTGGCTCAAATATCGCGAGGATGGTGTTGTGTTTCTGGGCGTGGCCTATGCCGACGTAGAGCCGAACTCTATTGCCTATATGCAGGAGTTCGGCGTGACGTTTCCCCACGCGCCCGACCTGGGCACCGACATCTCGCAGGACTACGAGATCACCGGCGTGCCGGAGACGTTCTTTATCGACAAGGATGGCGTCATTCGCCACGTACAAATAGGCGCGGTTGACCAACAGATGCTGGATACCCTCATCCCGCAAATGCTGGCGGATTAGCGGGGAGCAGTGCTGTGAGTTCTTTTCTGAGTGGCCTGACTATCGGCTCAATGTTGTTGGGGGGGGCGCTGGTCCTCATCGTCGTCCTCTATTTGGCGCGGCCTTTTGCCATGCCGGAGGACGAAGTGCGGCGCGTCAATCGCGAGACGATCGACGGCTTGCTGTTGCGCAAGGAATCGATCCTGCGCGACATTCGCGAGCTGGATGACGACTACGAAGGGGCCAAGGTGGCGCCGGAGCTGTACATGGCGAGGCGGCCGCAAATGGTGAAGCAAGCGGCCCTGATCATGAAGCAACTCGACGACCACGGCTTTATCGAGGTAGACGATGCTGTGCCGGCGGATGTCGACGCGCAGATCGAGGCCGCCGTCCGCCGCGTGCGCACGCCGCAACAACTCGATGAACAACTGGAAGCGGCCATCCAGCAAGCGCGTCGCAAACCGGCTGCGCCGGCCGCCGCGCCGGTCGTGGCCGCAAACGGCGCGTCCCATTATTGTCCCCAGTGCGGCCGCCGCGTCGAACCCGAAGACCGCTTCTGCCCCAAATGCGGGCAAAATCTTGTTCAGGAATCCAAACCCGCTCGGCCTGCTCGCGCCTGAGCCACACGGCAAGTTTCATCCTATGAATCATTTCTCACCCGTGGCCGCCAAGAGCCGGCCGCTTACGTTTGCCCTCATTACTTTTATCATTGTCCTCGTCCTGTTGCTGCTGCCGCAAGCCGGTGCAGCCCAGGACCCTGTACTGCCCTCGGCCACGCCGGAAGCCTTGCCCGGTTTGGAGCTTTTCGCCGAGCGCTGCGCCAATTGCCACGGCGAGACCGGCCAGGGCGACGGCCCGCTGATCCAGCAGGCCGGCCAACCGGCCCCCATGCCGTTCGACGCCGATTACATCCTTAAGACGATGCCGTCGGTCATGTTCCAGCAGATCACCAACGGCGAGGCGGCCGTGGGCATGCCGCCGTTCGGTCCGGCCAGCAGCAACCCCATCGACGAGGCGGGGCGCTGGAATCTGGTGGCGGCCGTCTATAGTTTGGCGACACCGCCGGAAAACGTGACCGCCGGTCAGACCGTCTACGAAGCGCAGTGCGCCGCCTGCCACGGCGACGCGGGCGCCGGCGACGGCCCTGACGCGGCGACGACCGAGCCACCGGCCTCGGCCCTGAATGATGTCGCCTACTGGTTCAATCGCAGCAACGAGACGGTCTTTGCCGAGCTGGCTCCGGGCGCGGTTCCGGCCCACACCTATGATATTCCCGAGGAAGAGCTGCGGCGCGTGGTCGATTATGCCCGCACCTTCAGTTACAGCTTTGCCGACCTGGCCGCGCTCAACGCGCCGATTCCCGCGGGCATCATCCAGGGCATACTGACCAACGGTACCACCGGCGCGACGCTGGGCGATACTGAGGTGCTGTTGCGCGCCTTCACGCCGGAGTTCGAGGAAACGCTGACGCTGACCACCACCACCGACATCGACGGCAACTTCCGCTTCGACGTCACCGAGGTGCCGCCCAACTGGATCTACATCGCCGGCGCGACGTTCGAGGGACTAAACTTCAGCAGCGGCGCGGACCAACTCGGCCGCGATCCTGCCACGCTCGACTTACCGGTCACCGTCTTCGACAAAACAAGTGATGCGTCGGGCATCAATATCGGCCAGTTGCACATCGTCATGGAATTCGCCGAGGACATGGTGCAGGTTAGCCAGCTCTATATCGTCAACAACGCGCAGGAAGCGGTCTTCGTCGGCGCGACCGGCGATCCGGCGCAGGGCGTCGTCGAGGTGGCCATACCTGAAGGGGCGCAGAACCTGGAATTCCTGCGCTCGTTCGGCACAATGGACTCCTTCCTGCCGGCCAACGACTTCGTGCAGACCGAGCGCGGCTGGGCCGACCCGCTGCCGCTGCGGCCGGGCGACGGCGCGCTGACGATGCTGGTGCGCTATGCCCTGCCTTATACCAGCGGGATGTCTTTTGCCCATCCTATTTTCTATGAAACGGCAACGAGCACCATTATCCTGCCCGATGCCGGTGTAGCGGTGACCAATACGCCGTGGGTGGAGCAAGCGCCGCAGACTTTTGGGCAGAGCGAGACTTTTCTCAACTACGTCGGGCCGGGCGTGCCCGCCGGCGAGACAATCACCATCACCCTGGAAGGGCGGCCGACCATCGTCACCGATACCAGTGGCGCGGCGGTCGCCAACCGCGATCAGACGACGGAATTGCTCATCGGTGGCGGCGCGCTGCTGCTGGCGGCCGTAGGCGGCATCTTCCTGTGGCGGGCCTGGCAAAAGCGGGCGGCGGGCGACGAGGAGGATGAATGGGAAGAAGAAGCGACGGACGATGAAGTATCGACCGACGCCGACGAACTCCTGCGCGCTATTGCCGATCTCGACGACACCTACGAGGCCGGCGGGTTGGAAGAGGCCGATTATCAGGCCCAACGCGCTGAACTGAAGCGTCAACTGGCCGCGACCTGGAACCGGTAGGCTAAACGATATCTGACAGGTGGGCGACGCGCTAATCGCCGGCCACCTGAGCGACCGCACACCTGTCAGGTTCGATAAATCGCCATGTTCAAGTTTGTTGTCCTCTATCGCCGTGTTGATGACGAGGACGCCCTCGAGGCGTTTTTCACTGACACCCACCTGCCGCTCGTTGAGGCCTTGCCCGGCCTGCGCCGGCTGGAGATCAGCCGCATCACCGCGCAACCGCTCGGCCGCTCGCGCTTCTACCTGGAAGTAGAGGCCTACTTCGACAGCGAGGCGGCCATGCTCCAGGGGCTTGTCTCGCAACCGGGCATCGCCATGATGAACGCGCTGCGGCCCTGGGCGGAAGACAGGCTGCTCGCCTGGTTCTACGCCGACTCCTTTGTCGAAGACAAGCATTAGAAATTCTACGTTCAACACCGCTTTGCACCCCCACTAATACGGCCGAAACATTAAAATATTGCGTATTCCCCCACTAATGGGCTTTACAAAGCCCTTGTTTTGTGCATAATACAACACGTCCACGCGACGCAAGGCACATCCCCCCAGGTTAGCGGACAAATTAATATCTCACTCTTCCAAGGAGAAGACTTTCCCATGAAAGACGTGTACGGTCTGCATCTGATGATGCGCGTGTCCAACGTGCGCAACCAAGCCGCGCTGAGCGACGGCGAGAATATTAATCGCTTCCTGGTCGAACTGGTCCACACGCTGGACATGAATGTTCTGGCCGGGCCGATGGTGACTGAAGAGGCGGGCGAGCCGCAAAAGTCGGGCATTTCCGGTGTCATCATCCTCTACGAATCGCATGCCGCGATTCACACCTATAGCAACCTGGGCGAGGCGTTCCTCGACGTCTTTTCCTGCAAGCCCTACGACGTAACGCGCGTCGAAGGCGTGATGAAGCGCTACTTCGGCGAATTCGAGGTCGTGGAACAGACGACGCTCGGCCGCGGTGTCCATTGGGGCACGAACGTTGAGCGCGAGATGGAGAGCTGGCGGGAGCAGCGCCCAACGGCCGGGCAGCCCGTGATGCTCGAGTTCCAGCCGGCCGGCAGCTTTGGTTGAGTGGCGAAAAGAGACTGAAATGATCTACCTCTTTTCTTCATTCACCCCTTGCCTGAACCAACATTAAAGGAATAGCCTTATGGCACACGAACAGAACCCTGCCGGCCGCCGGGTCAATCCCGCGCTGGGCGGTCACCTGCTGGCCTACTCCGGCGTGCCGACCTTCATGCGCCAGACGCCGACGCGCGATCTGGCCGGCGTCGACGTCGCCATCGTCGGCGTCCCCTTTGACAGCGGCGCGACAAGCTTCCGCGGCGGAACGCGTTTCGGCCCGCGCAAGATTCGCGAGGCATCGCTGGCCCTGTGGGGAACCCACCACATTCACGGTGTGGCCCCGACCGAGGCGCTGACCATCGCCGACTACGGCGACGTGGAGATCGAGATGGCCTACATCGAGAAATCGATGGGCTTTATCACCGAAGAGGTCGGCGCGGCGCTGGCCCAGGGGCCGATGGTCGTCGCTCTGGGCGGCGACCACTCGATCAGCTTGCCGCTGCTGCGGGCGCAAGCCGCTACGCATGGACCCTTGGCCGTCGTCCACTTCGACGCCCACACCGACGTGGAGCCGGGTGGTTACGAACACGGCACGGTCTTCCGCCACGCCATCGAGGAAGGCCTCATCGACCCGGCCGCCTATATCCAGGTCGGCATCCGCGGCTCGCTTTACTTCGCCGACGACCTCAACGTCGCTCGGCGGTTGGGCGCGCGGGTGCTGACCATCGACGACTGCTTCGAGATGGGCATCCCGGCGGTCATCGACGCCATCCGCGAGACGGTAGGCGAGCGCAAGACCTACGTCACGCTCGACATCGACGCGGCCGATCCTGCCTTCGCCCCCGGCACGGGCACGCCGGAGCCGGGCGGCTTCAGCAGCTACCAGATGCTCCAGCTCATGCGCGGGCTGAAAGGGCTTAATCTGGTGGGTATGGACCTCGTCGAGGTCAGCCCGCCCTACGACCATGCTGACGTGACGGCTATTCTGGCCGCGAACCTGGTGTTTGAGTTCCTATGCCTGGTGGCGTTGAACAAGAACTAACGCAAGGACGCAAAGACGCAGAAGACGCAAGGAAACAGAAGGAATTATCTCCCCTTGCGCCTTTGCGCCTTTGCGTTAAATTTTTTGGAGCAACTGGAA
>WBZM01001737.1_pt1 | contig 11916 bp, 9 predicted proteins | sample 5204271 | NCBI WGS metagenome assembly WBZM01 (sample SAMN12344346, study PRJNA552823) | activated sludge metagenome | biome: Activated sludge suspended growth; feature: Nitrification reactor; material: Wastewater; isolation source: activated sludge from nitrification reactor of wastewater treatment...
CGAAGGCGGCGAAGCGCAGGGTGACCGGCTGGCCGATGTGCACCTCGTCGATGTGGATGGGCGATATGCGCGCGGCGATGACCAGCGGGCGGTCCTGCGGGATGAGGAACAGCACCGGATCGGCGGGGCGGATGACGGCGCGCGGGGTCGTCACCTGCATGGCAAGCACGATTCCGGCGACCGGCGCGCGGATTTCCAGCCGCGCGATCTGTTCGCTCAGCGCCCGGCGGCGTTCGGCCAGTTCCAGTTCGCGGTAGCCGAGGTCGCGCAACTGGGTGACCGCATCTTCCCGCCGCTGCGAGCCCAGCTTGACGATCTCGATGTCGATCTCGGTCATCCGGCCGGCGGTTTCGGCGCGCGAGGCGTCCAGTTCGCCGGCCTGCCCTTCAAGCCGCGCCTTTTCGCGTTGCAGCGCGAGAACGCGGCTGGCCTGGGCAAGCCCCTTGTCCAGCAGCGACTGCTGGTCGGCCAGTTCGGTGGCGATCAGGTCGATCTGCTGGGAAAGCGCCCTGCGCTGGGCGGCGATGCCCTCGATTTGGTTGCCGATCTGGTCGCGGCGGCGGGCAATCTGGTCCAGTTCGTACGCCAGCGTTTCGGCCCGCGCGGCGAAAAGGCGCTGCTGGCCGTCGACCAGTTCGGCCATGTCGGGGCGGGACACGGCAAGGTCGGTCAGTTCCCTGGGGAAACGGATGGTGTCCTGGTCGTCGCGCTCGGCCTCGAGCCGGCCCCGGCGGGCGAGGATTTCGAAGAACTGCCCCTCGACGATGGTAAGCTCGGACCGAAGAAGGGTGCCGTCCAGCCGCACCAGCGGCGCACCCGCAGCCACCATGTCGCCGTCCTTCACAAGGATTTCGGCCACCACGCCGCCATCCGGATGCTGGACGACCTGGCGGTTGCGGTCGACCTCGACGAGGCCCGAGGCGACGATCGCGCCCGAAATCGGCGTCAGCGCCGACCACAGGCCGAGGCCGCCGAGCAGCAGGACGAGCGCCGCCGCACCAAGCAGGAGCGGGCCGCGCGCGGACAGCGGGGCGGGGTTCGGGCCGGGCGCGGTCATGCGATGCCCCCCTGTCCGGTGCTGCGCACGATGTCGGTGGCATTCTTCACCAGGCTGCGCAGCACCTCGTCGCGCGGGCCGAAGGCGCGGCGCAGGCCGCCGTCAAGCACAAGCAGCACGTCGCATTCCTGGATCGCGGCGGGCCGGTGCGCCATGATGAGGACGCTGCGCCCGTCGGCCTTCATCCGCCGGATCGCGGCATTGAGCGCGAGCGAGCCGTCGTTGTCGAGGTTGGAGTTCGGCTCGTCAAGAACCAGAAGGACCGGATCGTCATAAAGCGCCCGCGCAAGCCCGATGCGCTGGATCTGCCCGCCCGACAGCCGGCCCCCGGCCTGCGTCACCTGCGTGTCATAGCCCTGGGGCAGGGCAAGTATCATCGCATGGGCGTCGGCGGCCTGCGCGGCGGCCACCACCTTCGCGGCGTCGGGTTCGCTGGACAGGCGCGCGATGTTTTCCGCGATGGTGCCGTCGAACAGCGTCACCCGCTGCGGCAGATAGCCGATGTGGCGGCCCAGAACGTCGGGGTCGTACTGGTCGAGTGTCGCCCCGTCGAGCCGGATGGTGCCGCCCGACGGCGGCCAGACGCCGGTCAGCGCACGGGCGAGCGTGGACTTGCCCGCGCCCGAGGGGCCGATCACGCCCAGCGCCTGCCCCGGTTCCAGCCGGAAGCCGATCATGCGCAGGGCGGGCTGGGTCTGTCCGGGGGGAACCACGGTCAGCTGATTGACGTCAAGAAGGGCGCGCGGGCGGGGCAGGGCTGTGCGCGGCGGCGCCGGCGGCTGGACGGACAGCAGGGCCGACAGCCGGCGCCAGCCTTCCTGCCCGCGCTGCACCAGCGCCCAGCCGGCGACGGCCTGTTCGACAGGGGCAAGGGCGCGGCCCATCATGATCGAGGCGGCGACCATCGCGCCCGCCGTCAGTTCGCCCCGCAGCACGAGCCAGGCGCCCATCGCCAGCAGCGCCGATTGCAGGAACTGCCGGAAGGTGCGGCTGAAGATCGAGAAGATGCCTGCGCGGTCACTGGCGGCAAGCGTCTGGGCCATCGCTTCGGTCCGCACGCCGACCCAGCGCAGGAAGCTGCTCTGCCGCAGCCCGAGGCTTTGCACCAGGTCGGCCTCGTCGCGCAGCTGGTCGGCCATGCGGTCGGCGCGGACGGTCGCCGCGCCGGCCGCGAGCACCGCCTGCCGCGTCAGCGTCTGGTTGAGCACGGTCACGGCCACCAGAACCACGCCTCCGGTCAGGGCGGTCGCGCCGAGCCAGGGGTGGAAGACGAAGACCGCCAGAAGGTAGATCGGCGCCCAGGGCATGTCGAACAGCGCCACCAGCACCGGCGCGCCGATCAGTCGCTGCACCGCATCGAGGTCGCGCAGCGCGTTGGCGGCAACCGGGTCGCCGGGCGACAGGCTTGCGCGGGCGAGGCTGGCCGCGAAGATGCGCCGTTCGAGCCGGGCCTGAAACCGCGCCGCCGCCCGCGCCAGAACCCGCCCGCGCGCCAGATCGAGCAGCCCCATGATCGCGAACAGCAGGATGACCAGCACGAACAGCGCGGCAAGGGTTTCTTCCGAGCGGCTTCCCAGAACGCGGTCATAGACCTGAAGCATGAAGATCGGGCCAGTCAGGCCGAGCACATTGACGAAGGCCGAAAAGACGGCGACCGCAAGGTAGAGGCCTTGCGCCTCGGCGCGCACGGCGCGCAGTTCGGCGCTGCCGCGGGCCATGTCGGATGGGGCGGTCTTCAGGAACATGTCGTCTTGTCGCCCTTTCCTGCCGCACAGTGCCTGCGCGCGGCCTGTGCCGCAAAGCGGCAATCCGCGCTTCCATACAAGTCGCCGGCGCCATCCGCCTTGCATCCGGCGTGCCCCGCTTTTAAGCCTGTCGTCGCCGGCCCGGCCGGACAATGGGACAGTGCACCGGATGAAAAAGTCATTATCGAAGCCATTGTCGAATTCGTGGACTGAATACGGCGCTTTCGTGCCCACTGTGCTTATGGGCGCGGTCTTGTCCATCGTTTCCGGCTGTTCGAACCCCGGACCGGGTCAGGAATATTCCGATCCCTACGAGGCGCAGAACCGCAAGGTGCATGCGCTGAACCTTGCGGTCGACAGCGCGATCTTCGGCAAGGGCGAGGTCGACAGCCCGATTCCCGAACCCGTGGCGCGGGCAGCGAACAATTTCACCGACAACCTCGGGATGCCGTCGGCGGTGGTCAACAGCCTGCTGCAGGGCCGCCCCGATCCGGCGATCCGCAATGCGGTGCGGTTCCTGTTCAACACGACCGCCGGCATCGGCGGGCTGTTCGACCCGGCGACGGCGGTCGGCCTGAATGCCGAGGACACCGACTTCGGCGAAACCCTGCACGTCTGGGGCGTCGGCGAGGGCAACTTCCTCATGCTGCCGGTTGTCGGGCCGTCGACCGAACGTGACCTGGCGGGAAAGATCGTCGATGCCGCGCTGAACCCGCTGGGCGGCGTGTTCGACAAGCCCGAAAGCGACTATATCCATGGCGTGAAGGTGTTCAGCAAGGTTGCCGACCGCCTGACCTATTCCGATGCGGTCACGTCGATCCTATATGACAGCGCAGACAGCTATGCCCAGTTGCGCCTGTTCTACCTGCAGAATCGCCGGCATGAACTGGGCGTCGAGGAACAGGTATTCGACCCCTACGAGGATCCCTATGGACAGTAACCTTATCCGTTCCGCTTCGCGCCGCGGCGTGCTGGGGCTGCTTCTGGGCAGCGCGGCCATGGCGGCGATGCCGCGCCCGGCCGCCGCGCTGACCGTCAACGAGGCGCGCGCGCTGATCGACAAGGCGGTGGCTGCCGTCAACGGCGTCATCGCCTCGGGGAAAAGCGAACAGGCGATGTTTGCCGATTTCGAGCAGATCTTCGTCAGGTTCGCCGACGTCCGCTACATCGCGCAAAGCGCGCTGGGGCCTGCGGGCCGCTCGGCGGGCAAGGCCGAGATGGCGGCCTATATCAAGGCATTCCAGGGCTACATCAGCCGCAAGTACGGCCGCCGCTTCCGCGAGTTCATCGGCGGGAAGATCGAGGTGACGGGCGCGCGGCCGCTGAAAAGCTTCTACGAGGTGATGTCGGTCGCCCACCTCAAGGGGCAGTCGCCGTTCGAGGTGCGCTGGCATGTCTTCGACAAGTCGGGCAAGGACCTGTTCTTCAACATCATCATCGAAGGCGTGAACATGCTGGCCGCCGAACGGACCGAGATCGGCGCGATGCTCGATGCCAACAAGGGCGACATCGGCGCGCTGGCCAAGGCGCTTGCGAAGGCGGGCTGAACCGCCTGCGCGTGCCGGACGGAAAGCGCCCGTCCCCCCGGGGGGACGGGCGTTGTCGTATAGGCCACGGGTCTCAGTTCTTCCCGTTCAGGATTTCGCGCAGCAGAAGGTTGATGATCGCCTCTTCCGGCGAGGCCCGGCCCGGTTGCGGCTGCGGTGCGGGCGCTGCCTGTGCGCCGGCGTTCGGGTCGGGATAGGCGTCGTCGGGGAAAGGCTCGCCCTGCTGCGTACCGTCGTCGGGCCAGGGCTGGGCCGCATTCGGGTCGGTGCCGTAGACCTGCCCGGGATAGACGGGCGCCGCAATCTGTTCGGGGCGCACCATCGGCAGCGGCGTGGCCGGCAGGCCATCCTGCACGCGGGTCATGACCTCGTGCCAGATTTCGGCCGGCAACCCGCCGCCGGTCACGCCCGACAGCGGCTGGTTGTCGTCGTAGCCCATCCAGACACCCGCCACATAATCGGCGGTGAAACCGATGAACCATGCGTCGCGCGCGGCCTGCGTCGTGCCGGTCTTGCCCGCCGCCTCATAGCCGTCGAGCTTCGCCCGCCGCCCGGTGCCGGCTTCGATGACCTGGTTCATCATGTAGATAAGCTGGTGTGCCGCATTCTCGGAAATCACCCGTTCGCCGATGCCGCCGTCCTGGCCCATCAGCGGTGCGTCGTCCCCCTGGATCTTCAGTTCGACGATGCCATAGGGCTTGACCGAGCTGCCGCCGTTCAGGATGCCGGCATAGGCCCCGGTCATGTCGATCAGCGTCGATTCCGACACGCCAAGCGCCAGTGCCGGCCCGTCGGCCAGATTCTGCGCAAAGCCGAAATCGGTTGCCACCTTCCTGACCGCGTCGCGGCCCACCGCCTCGGACACGCGGACGGTGGCGGTGTTGATCGAATTGGCCAGCGCCACCGAAAGGGGAATGGGTCCGCGGAAATCCTTGTCATAGTTCTTGGGCGACCACGGCCCCGAACCCGGCACGTTGATCGTCAGCGGCGCATCCTCGACGATCGAGTGCATGGTGTAGCCCATGTCGAGCGCGGCGGCATAGACGAAGGGCTTGAAGGTCGATCCGGTCTGGCGCAGCGCCTGGGTCGCGCGGTTGAATGATCCCGCCGTCTGCTTGTGCCGCCCGCCGACCATCGCGCGCACCGCGCCGTCGGCCGACATGACGATGACGGCGGCCTCGGCCTTGGAACCTTCCTTGACCTTGGTGGCGAACACGTCCGCCAGCGCCGTTTCGGCCGCCTTCTGGATGCGCTGGTCAAGCGTTGTGCGGATGACAACGTCCTCGGTGGTTTCCTTGGTCAGGAAGGCGGGGCCGCTTTCCATGACCCAGTCGGCGAAATAGCCGCCGGCCCGCGCCTCGGCGGCCTCGGACAGTTGTGCGGGCCGGGCCAGCGCCTGCTTGTATTCGGCGTCGTCCAGATAGCCCTGGTCATGCATCAGGCCCAGGATGACCGCGCCGCGGTCCTGCGCGCGCTTGAGGTTCGCGGTCGGCGCATAGCGCGACGGCGCCTTCAGAAGCCCGGCCAGCATCGCGCCCTCGGCGGGGTTCACCTCGTTGGCGGACTTGCCGAAGTAGCGCTGGGCGGCGGCCTCGAACCCGCGCGCGCCCGCGCCCAGGTAGGCGCGGTTGAAATAGATCGTCAGGATGTCATCCTTGCTGTACTTGGCTTCCAGCGCCAGCGCGAAGGGAATCTCCTTGACCTTGCGCCAGACGCCGCCCTGGCGGCAGTCGTCCTCGTAGGCCGATTCCGACTTCCATTGCGCGGGGTCGTAGGGGACGCCAAGGCACAGCAGCTTTGCCACCTGCTGCGTGATCGTGGATCCGCCGTTGCCTTCCAGCGGCCCGCGCCCCTCGGCCAGGTTGATGCGGATGGCGCTGGCGATGCCGCGCGGGCTGACGCCCATGTGGCCGTAGAAGCGCTTGTCCTCGGTCGCCACGACCGCGTTCTTGAGGTAGGGCGACACCGTCTCGGCGGTGATCTGGCCGCCGAAGGTTTCGCCGCGCCAGGCATAGACCTTGCCGTCGCGGTCCAGCAGCGTGACCGATCCGCGGGCGCGGGCGTCGATCAGCGCGTCGAGCGGCGGAAGCTGCGAATAGAAGTACCAGCTGGTCGCCAGCACGGCGAGGCCGACCATCAGGCCCACCCGCCAGCCGATGCCCCAGACGACCCGCCAGATGCCGCCGAACAGGCCGGCGACCAGCCGGACCGGCAGGCTTTGCGCACGGGCGGCCCGGCGCGGGCGCGCGGCCTTCGCTGCCGGTTTGGCGGCGGGCTTGGGCTTCGGCGCGGGCCGTTCGTCACGGTCCGCCGGATAGCGCCTGTCTGCCGTCAGAGGGGGTCGCCTGCCGCCCTTGTCCTTCATGTGTGGTCCGGTCCGCTCGATGGTCGTTTTGCGGCGACCATACAGTCAGTGCGCCCCGATGTGGAGACGCCGGGCCTCACGATTCGGTTTTTTTGACCGCCCGTTTCTTGGGCTGTCAGGGCCGGAACCGCGCAATGGGCGCGCAGTTCGCGGCTGGCTGGGCGGGATTCCGCCCCCAGCCTTGTCATGCCGCGCCGCAGAATGGCTGCCTTGGGGCCAGGGCCGGGTGACGGGCCGGACCAGCGGGAAAGGAGGATGACGTGAAGCTCATCATTGCGGCGATCAAGCCGTTCAAGCTTGACGAAGTGCGCGAGGCGCTGACCGCCATCGGCGTGCGCGGGATGATGGTGACCGAGATCCGGGGGTTCGGCATCCAGTCGGGCCACACCGAGATCTACCGGGGTGCCGAATACGCCGTGAGCTTCGTACCGAAGGTCAGGATCGACGTCTTCGTGTCCGACGCCGTCGCCGATGACGCGGTCGAGGCAATCGCGACCGCCGCGCGCACTGGCAAGATCGGTGACGGCAAGATCTTCGTCCTCGACGTCGAGCAGGTCCACCGGGTGCGCACCGGCGAGACGGGCGAGGACGCGCTTTGAACTGTTGTCGGAAAGGGGCCGCTGACTGCCCCGCCACTCATTCCGGGGGAAGGACCACCATGAACATGACAGGACGAATTGCAGCGATCGCGGCGCTGGCCGCATGGACCGCCCTGCCGGCGCCGGCGCAGGAAGCCGCCGCGCCCCCGACGGTGCCGCCCTTCAGCGTCGACAAGGCCGACACGACCTGGATGATGCTGTCGACGATCCTTGTCTTGCTGATGACGGTGCCGGGGCTGGCGCTGTTCTACGGCGGGCTTGTGCGCAGCAAGAACATGCTTTCCGTGCTGATGCAGGTCTTCACCATCGCCGCGGTGATCATGCTGGTGTGGTTCGCCTACGGCTACAGCCTGGCCTTCACCCCGGGCAATGCCTTCTTCGGCGGCTTCTCGAAGGCCTTCCTCGGCGGCGTCGACGTCACCACCGTGGTCGAGACTTTCTCGAAGGGCGTCGGCATCCCCGAGCTGGTGTTCGTGATGTTCCAGATGACCTTCGCGGCGATCACGCCCGCCCTGATCGTCGGCGCCTTTGCCGAGCGGATGAAGTTCGCGGCCATCATCGTCTTCTCGGTGCTGTGGGTGACCTTCGTCTACCTGCCCGTGGCCCACATGGTCTGGTTCTGGGGCGGGCCGAGCTTTGCGTCGGATCCGACCGGCCTGATCTTCGGCTTCGGTGCGGTCGACTTCGCGGGCGGCACGGTCGTGCATATCAACGCGGGCATCGCCGGGCTGGTCGGTGCGCTGATCATCGGCCCGCGCGTCGGCTACAGGAAGGACATCATGGCCCCGCATTCCATGACGCTGACCATGGTCGGCGCCTCGCTGCTGTGGGTCGGCTGGTTCGGCTTCAACGCCGGCTCGAACCTGGAAGCGAACGCCTATGCGGCGCTGGCGATGATCAACACCTTCGTCGCGACGGCGGCTGCGGCGGCGGCCTGGATCGTGCTGGAAGCCCAGCTGCGCGGCAAGGCGTCGATGCTGGGTGCGGTGTCGGGCGCGGTCGCGGGTCTTGTGGCGGTGACGCCGGCCGCGGGCTTCGCCGGCCCGATGGGGGCTATCGTCCTTGGCGCGCTGGTGTCGGTCGTGTGCTACTTCTTCGTGTCGGTGGTGAAGAACAGGCTCAACTACGACGACAGCCTCGATGTCTTCGGCATCCACTGCGTCGGCGGCATCCTTGGCGCACTGGCGACCGGCATCCTTGTCGACCCGGCGCTGGGCGGGGCGGGGATCGTCAACTACCTCGATCCGAACCTGCCGGCGGTCTACGATGGCACCCTGACGCAGGTGATCCGCCAGGCCAAGGGCGTGCTGGTGACGATCCTGTGGTCGGGCATCGGATCGGCGGTCCTTTACAAGCTTGTCGATCTGGTGATCGGCCTGCGCGTGCCCCACGATGACGAACGTCAGGGCCTGGATCTTACTGCCCACGGCGAAAGCGCCTATCACGCCTAGTGGCGTGACGGTCGGCGGGCGGGCCGCGGCCGGAAGGCTGCGGCCCGTTCTGCTCAGTCGGCGTGAACCGCTGCCGGCGCGGCTGCCGCACCGGGCCGGCGCAGCGCCAGCGCCAGCGGAATTGCGGCCAGCGTGACGAACAGCATGGCGCGGAAGTCGTCGATGTAGGCGATCATCAGCGCCTGAAGGTTGACGAGCCCGTCGATCTGCACAAGCGCCGCCGCATCGGGCACTGACCCGGCCGGCACCAGCGCCGCCGCATTCGGATTGTAGGGCGATACGGCCGCGGCAAGCTCGGCATGGTTGATCTGGACGTTGCGCGTCAGCAGCAGCGTGACGACCGAGATGCCGATGGACGAACCGATGTTGCGCACAAGGCTGAAAAGGCTGGTGGCGTCGGCGCGGAACTGCGGCGCGAGGGTGGCGAAGGCCACGGTCGAAAGCGGCACGAACACCAGCCCCAGCCCCAGCCCCTGCACCACGCCCGACACGACGATCAGCCGGCTGTCCATCTGCGGCGAGAATCCGGTCATGATCCACAAGGACAGCGCGGTCAGCAGAAGGCCCGTCACCACCAGCCTGCGCGGATCGACCATCCGCACGAGCCGCCCCGCCAGCATCATGGTGATCATGGTCCCGACGCCGCGCGGCGCCATCACAAGGCCGATGGTCGTGGCGGGATAGCCGAAGATTGCCGACAGCATCGGCGGCAGAAGCGCCAGGCTCGCCAGCAAGATGATGCCGACGACGAATATGAAGATCAGGCCGGTGGCGAAGTTGCGGTCGGCCAGCATGCGCGGGTCGATGAAGGGGTGCGGGCTGGTGGCGATATGCACGCCGAACACCCAGAAGCCGCACAGCGCCAGCGCCGCCTCGATCCAGATCTCGGCCGCCGAGAACCAGTCCACCTCGGCGCCGCGGTCAAGCATCAACTGCAGCGCGCCGACCCCCAGCGCCAGCATGGCAAAGCCGAACAGGTCGAACCAGCGGTCGCGCCTGGGCATCGCCGGCAGATAGGCGGAACAGCCCAGGAAGGCGATGATGCCGACCGGCAGGTTGATGAAGAACACCCAGCGCCAGTTGAACGATTCCGTCAGCCACCCGCCCAGCGTCGGGCCGATGATCGGGCCGACCATGATGCCGGCGCCCCACATCGCCATGGCGGACCCGTGACGTTCCCTGGGGTTGATGTCCAGAAGGAAGGTCTGCGACAAGGGCACGATCGCCGCACCGAAGACGCCCTGGGCCATGCGGAAGACCACCATCGACGGCAGGCTCCACGCCAGCCCGCAGGCCATCGAGGCGACGACGAACCCGGCGACCGAGACAAGGAACACTTCCTTGCGTCCGAAGCGGTCGGCCAGCCAGCCCGACAGCGGCGTGACGATGGCTGCGGCGACGATGTAGGATGTCAGCACCCAGTTGATCGTGTCCTGCGCCGCACCCAGATCGGCGCGCATCGACGGCAGCGCGACGTTCGCGATGGTGGTGTCGAGCACCTGCATGATCGTCGCCAGCATCAGCGCCAGCGTGATGAGCCCCTTGTGCGGCAACTCGCCTGTGGCCGGGGCGGTTGTGGCGGCGGCGGTCATTCCCCGACCCGCAGGCCCTGCGCATGGGCCACGATCGCGCCCAGTGCGCTGCTGCGGCCGGTATCGACGGTGACGGCGGCCGAGACGCCGGATTGCAGCCCTGCGGCCGCGGCCGGGTCGTCAAGACGGATGCGCACCGGCACGCGCTGCGTCACCTTCACCCAGTTTCCCGTCGCGTTCTGCGCCGGCAGGATCGAGAATTCGGCACCCGTGCCGGCGCCGATCGCTTCGACCTTGCCGTGGAACGTGACGCCGGGGCGGGTGTCGAATTCGATCTCGGCGGACTGGCCCGGGGCAATGCCGCCAAGCTGGGTTTCCTTGAAATTGGCATCGACCCAGACATCGCCGGTCTGCACCAGCGCGAAGACCGGGCTGCCGGCGGCGACGAACTGTCCGGTGCGGAAGGATGCGGCCTGATAGACGACCCCGTCTGCCGGGGCATGCACGGTCGTCAGTTCAAGGTTGTAGGCCGCCTTGTCGCGGGCGGCGAGAGCGGCCAGCACCGCCGGGTGGCTGTCGGTGGCGATGGCGGGATCGCCGCCCAGCGCCGCCAGCGCCGCCTGCACCCCCTGCCGCGCGGTGCTCAGCGCCTCGTCGGCGCGGGCGGCATCGTGGCGCGCCTTGTCGAGCGAGGAATCGCTGGCCACGCCGCGCCCGGTCAGCGACTGCTGCCGCGTCAGTTCCTTCTGCTGATAGGCGGCCTCGTCGGCAGCCAGTTGTTCCTGCCCCAGCGCCACCCCGTAGGCAGCCTTGAGCTGTTCGACCCCCAGCCGCGCCTGCGCCAGCGCCGCTTCGGCCTGCGCCAGCGCAAGCCGGTAGGGCTCGGGGTCGACCTGGAACAGGGGGTCGCCCGCCTTCACGGCGGCGTTGTCGGTGACATGGGTGGCCACGACCCGGCCCGGCAGGTCGGCGGCAATGCCGATGCGTGCCTGATGCAGCGCGGCATTCTCGGTTTCCTCGTAGCGGCCGCCCGACAGCCACATCCATCCGCCGCCAAGCGCGATGGCGACGGGAAGCGACAGCATCAGCGCGCGGCGGTTGCGCAGGACGGAAAGGGAGGGGCGTTTCATGGGCGGGCCTCGGGGGCGGAAGGTTCGGACAGGTTGCGGATGATGTGGGCCAGGGCGCGCAGCAGCGTCGCGCGGTCGGCCTCGGTCAGGCCGGCCAGGGCCAGCCCGAAGACATCGTCGGCCAGAAGGCGCATTTCCTTGCCGGTGGCTTCGGCTTTCGCGGTCGGCACGACGATGCGGATGCGCCGGTCGGCGGGGTCAGGCTCACGCGTGACCCAGCCCTGTTCGGCCATGCGGTCGACCAGGCGCGAGACGCTGATCGGCTCGATCTCCAGCAGTTCCGCCAGCCGCGCCTGGTTGGCGCGCCCGTCGCGCTTGAGCGAGACGCTCCCCTTGGTGGAGAAGACGCCACCGCTGTCGATCAGCGCATCGCGAATCGCCAGCCCCAGCGCCTTGAACGCGGCCTCCACAATGTGGTGCCGGTCGCGCCCGCGGTTCACCGACAGGTGCAACGTGCATCCCGCGTGCTCGGCGAACGAACGCATGAAGT
>WBZM01003617.1_pt1 | contig 11912 bp, 8 predicted proteins | sample 5204271 | NCBI WGS metagenome assembly WBZM01 (sample SAMN12344346, study PRJNA552823) | activated sludge metagenome | biome: Activated sludge suspended growth; feature: Nitrification reactor; material: Wastewater; isolation source: activated sludge from nitrification reactor of wastewater treatment...
ACATCAACCGCATGAATGTCGGCGTGTTCGAAATGGGCTCGACCTTCAAGGCGCTGACCGTGGCGATGGCGCTCGACAACGCCAAGGTCAACCTCAATTCGCAGATCGACGCCCGCAACGCGCTGCGCTACGGGCGCTTCAAGATTCACGATTATCACGCCAAGAACCGCTCGCTCACCGTGCCCGAGGTCTTCACCTATTCTTCCAACATCGGCACGGCGCGCATGGCGCTGATGGTGGGCGTGGAAGGCCACAAGACCTTCCTGCGCAAGATGGGCCAGCTCGACCGGATGCGCACGGAGCTGCCGGAATCGGCCGAGCCGATCGTGCCGAAGAACTGGGGCGAGCTGAACACGATGACCATCGCCTTCGGCCACGGCCTCGCGGTCGCGCCGCTGCAGGCGATGATGGCGGTGGGCGCGCTCGCCAACGGCGGCTATCTCATCAGGCCGACCTTCATCAAGCGCAGCGAGGAAGAGGCGCGGCGCGGCGCGCCGCAGGTGGTGAAGCCCGAGACCAGCGAGGCGCTGCGCTACGTCATGCGCCTCAACGCCGAGGTCGGCAGCGCGCGCAAGGTGGACATTCCCGGCTATTTCGTCGGCGGCAAGACGGGCACGGCGGAGAAGGTCGTCAACGGCCGTTATTCGAAGACCAAGCTGTTCACCACCTTCATGGCGCTGGCCCCGGCCGACAAGCCGCGCTATCTCGTCGCCACCGTGATGGACGAGCCGCAGGCGGCGCCGGAGACGCACGGCTATGCGACGGCGGCCTACAATGCCGGCGTCGTGACCGGACGGATCCTGGAGCGGGCGGGGCCGATTCTCGGCCTCGAGCCGCGCTTCAAGGCGCCTGAGACGCCGTTCCCGCTGCTCGCGCGCATGGGCTACGCCAAGGCGAACATGCCTGCCGCCAAGACCGCGGACAATCATTGATGCGGTTCGACGCGCTCATACCCGAAGCGGCCGAAAGCCGCCATGCGGCGCTGGACATCGCGGGACTCGCAGCCGACAGCCGCAAGGCCGGTCCGCGCAGCCTGTTCTTCGCCGTGCCCGGCACCCAGGCCGACGGCCTCTCCTTCGCGCCCGACGCGATCGCGCGCGGCGCCGTCGCCGTGGTGGCGGCGCGCGCGCCTGACAGGCCGCTGGACGCGCCCGTCGTCGTCGTCGCCGACGTGCGGCTCGCGCTTTCGCGCGCGGCGGCGCGCTTCCATCCCTTGCAACCCGCGACCATCGCCGCGGTGACGGGCACGAGCGGCAAGACCTCGATCGCCGCCTTCCTGCGCCAGATCTGGCTGTTCTGCGGACGGCAGGCGGCGTCCATGGGCACGATTGGCGTCGTCGCGCCGTCCGGCGCCGTCTACGGCTCGCTGACGACGCCGGATTCGATCACGCTGCACGAAACGCTGGAAAAGCTCGCCCAGGACGGCGTGACGCATCTGGCCATGGAAGCCTCCTCGCACGGGCTCGACCAGCGCCGCCTCGACGGCGTGCGGCTCGCGGCCGCCGCCTTCACCAACCTGTCGCGCGACCATCTCGATTATCACGCCACGCTCGACGATTATCTTTCCGCCAAGCTGCGGCTGTTCGAGGCGCTGCTGCAGCCGGGCCAGCCGGCGGTCATCGACGCTGACACAGATGTTGCGCCACGCGTGATCGCGGCTTGTGAAGCACGCGGGCTCGACGTGCGCACGGTGGGTCGCAAGGGCCATGCGGTCCGCCTCATCGAGCGTGCGGCGGAAGGTTTTGCGACGCGCCTGATGCTGGAATGCGAGGGCAAGGCCTATCGCGTCCTGCTGCCGCTTGCCGGCGAATTCCAGACGTCCAACGCGCTCGTCGCCGCCGGGCTCGCCATCGCCTGCGGCGAGACCCCGCGCAATGTTTTTTCCGCGCTCGAGAGACTGGTCGGCGCGCCCGGCCGCATCGAGCGCGTCGGCGAGCGCAACGGCGGTGCGGCCTTCGTCGATTATGCGCACAAGCCCGGCGCGCTGGAGACGGCGATTTCCGCGCTGCGCCCCTTCGCGCAGGGGAAAATGATCGTCGTATTCGGCTGCGGCGGCGACCGCGACCGGGGAAAAAGGCCGATCATGGGCGAGATTTCTGCGCGGCTGGCCGACATCACCATCGTGACCGACGACAATCCGCGCAGCGAGGCGCCCGCGAGCATTCGCGCCGCCATTCTCGAGGGCGCGAAGACGCACATGAACGCCGACGTGCGCGAGATCGGCGACCGGGCGGCCGCGATCGCGGCGGGCGTCAAGCTGCTGGCGCCGGGCGATGTTCTGCTGGTCGCCGGCAAGGGCCATGAAACCGGCCAGATCATAGGGTCGAAGACAATTCCTTTCTCCGATCACGAGGCCGTGCGCGCGGCGCTCGAAGGCGAGGCGCGATGAACGACGAGACGCTCTGGACACCGCTCGCGCTCGTCGCGCCGCTCGGCGCGCGGGTGAGCGGCGCCCTGCCGGCGCGCGGGATAACGGGCGTGTCCATCGACACGCGCACGCTGCAGGACGGCGATCTTTTCGTCGCGCTGAAAGGCGACAATTCCGACGGCCACGATTACGTGCGCAAGGCCTTCGAGGCGGGCGCGGCGGCCGCGGTCGTCGACGAGGCCCATGCCGACGCGCTGACCGGCGCGGGCCCGCTCTATGTAGCCAAAGACACGCTCGTCGCGCTCGAGGGCCTCGGCCGCGCGGCGCGCGCGCGCTCCAAGGCGCGCATCGTCGCGGTGACCGGCTCGGTCGGCAAGACGACGACCAAGGAGTTGCTGCGTTGCGCGCTTGCAAGCGCGGGCGAGACCCATGCGTCGGCGGCCTCCTACAACAACCATTGGGGCGTGCCGCTGACGCTGGCGCGGATGCCGCAATCGGCGCGTTTCGGCGTGTTCGAGATCGGCATGAACCATGCCGGCGAGATCACGCCGCTCGTCGCCATGGCGCGGCCGCATGTCGCGATCATCACGCGCATCGCGCCCGTGCATCTTGCGCATTTTGCCTCTATCGAGGCCATTGCCGACGCCAAGGCCGAGATATTCTCGGGCCTCCAGCGCGGCGGCGTCGCCATTCTCAATCGCGACGACGCGCAATTCGAGCGCCTGCGCGCGGCTGCGCGCGAAGCGGGCGTGCGCTTCACGCTGTCGTTCGGCGAGAGCGAAGAGGCCGATGCGATCCTCCTCGAATGCGAGGTCGACGGCCAGACGACGCGCGTGAAAGCGCGCGCGCTGGGGCAGGACCTTGACTACAGGATCGGCGCGCCGGGCAGGCATATCGCCATGAATTCGCTGGCCGTGCTGCTGGCGGCGCGCGCCGCAGGCCTCGAGCTTGCCGCCGCCGCGCGCGCGCTGGCGCATTTCGAGCCGCCGGCCGGCCGCGGCCAGCGCGAGACGCTCGAGGCGGCCGACGGGCCGTTCACGCTGATCGACGAGAGTTACAACGCCAATCCCGCCTCGATGCGCGCGGCGCTCGATCTGCTCGGCGCGGCGAAAGGCGCGCGGCGAATCGCCGTGCTCGGCGACATGCTGGAGCTTGGCCCCGACGGGCCGGCGCTGCACGCCGCGATCGCTGAGGATATCGAACGAAACCAGGTGGATCTGGTGTTCACGGCCGGACCATTGATGCGCGCGCTGGCGGAGGCTATTCCGGCCGGGCGGCGCGGCGCCCATGCGGCCAATGCCGCCGCGCTCGAACCCATCGTGCTGGACGCGCTCGGCGCCGGCGACGTCGTCATGATCAAGGGCTCCAACGGGAGCCGCATGGGACCGCTCGTGGCGGCGATGCGAAAGGCCTTCGCCTCGCCGCAGGGCGCGACCGCCTGAGGATAAAGCAATGCTGACCTGGCTCGCGGACTTCGCACACGTCTTCGGTCCGCTCAACCTGTTCAAGTACATCACGTTCCGCGCCGGCGGCGCGGCGGCGACGGCGCTGTTCTTCGTCTTCTTCTTCGGGCCCGGCATCATCGCCGCGCTGCGCATCAAGCAGGGCAAGGGCCAGCCGATCCGCGAGGACGGGCCGCAGTCGCACCTTCTGACCAAGAAGGGCACGCCGACCATGGGCGGGCTGATGATCCTGTCCGGGTTGATCTTCGCCACGCTGCTGTGGGCGCGCCTGACCAACCCCTACGTGTGGATCGTGCTGCTGGTGATGACGGGCTTCGGCCTCATCGGCTTCTACGACGATTATCTGAAAGTCACGCGGCAGTCGCATAAGGGCTTCTCGGGCCGGATGCGCCTGTCGTTCGAGGCGCTGATCGCGCTCATCGCCTGCATCGCCATGATGCGCGTCGGCGCGGCCAACGCCACCATGCTGGCGCTGCCGTTCGGCAAGGGTTTCGCCTTCAATCTCGGGCTCGGCTTCCTGCTGTTCGGCCCCTTCGTGATCGTGGCGGCCGGCAATTCGGTGAACATGACCGACGGTCTGGACGGACTGGCGATCGTGCCGGCGATGATTGCGGCCGGCGCTTTCGCGCTCATCGCGTACCTGGCGGGCAATGCGATCTTCTCGAATTATCTCGCCATCAATTTCGTGCCCGGCACCGGCGAACTGACCGTCGTCTGCGGCGCGCTGATCGGCGCGGGGCTCGGCTTCCTGTGGTTCAACGCGCCGCCCGCGCAGATATTCATGGGCGATACCGGCTCGCTCGCGCTCGGCGGGCTCATCGGCACGGTCGCGGTGGCGGTGAAGCACGAGATCGTGCTGATGATCATCGGCGGCCTGTTCGTGCTGGAGACGCTGTCCGTCATCGTGCAGGTCGCGTCCTTCAAGCTGACCGGCAAGCGAGTATTCCGCATGGCGCCGATCCACCATCATTTCGAGCAGCTCGGCTGGTCGGAATCGCAGATCGTCGTGCGCTTCTGGATCGTCGCCTTCGTGCTGGCGCTGATCGGCCTCTCGACCCTGAAGGTGCGCTGAATGATCGCCGCCACAACCTTTGCGACCAGGAAAGTCGCGCTGTTCGGCCTCGGCGGCTCGGGGCTCGCGACCGCTCATGCGTTGAAGGCGGGCGGCGCCGACGTCTCGGTCTGGGACGACAGCGCGGCTTCGCGCGACAAGGCGAAGGCGGAAGGTTTCGCGCCGGTCGACCTGTCGAGCGCGGACTGGTCGCGGTTTTCGTCCTTCATCCTTTCGCCCGGCGTGCCGCTCACCCATCCCGAGCCGCACTGGACGGTGAGAAAAGCGCAGGACGCCGGCGTCGAGATCATCGGCGATATCGAAATCTTCTGCCGCGAACGCCGCAAGCACGCGCCGAACGCGCTATTCGTCGCCATCACCGGCACCAACGGCAAGTCGACGACGACGGCGCTGACCGCGCATCTGTTCAAGTCGTTCGGCAAGGACGCGCAGATGGGCGGCAATATCGGCACGCCCATTCTCGCGCTCGCGCCGCTCGCGGACGAGCGCGTCTACGTGATCGAGCTTTCGACCTTCCAGATCGATCTCACGCCGTCGCTCGACCCGTCCGTCGGCGTGCTGCTCAACCTCACGCCCGACCACATCGACCGTCACGGCACGATGGACAATTACGCCGCCATCAAGGAGCGGCTCGTGGCCGCCGCCGATCGCGCGGTGATTTCGGTCGACGATCATTACGTGCGCGAGATCGCGGAACGGCGCTTTGCGGCGGGGCGCGAGACGATCGCGATATCCGTCGCGCATCCCGGCATGGCGGATGGCCTCGTCGCGCAGGGGACGACGATCGAGCATCGCTCCGCGCGCGTCTCGACGCCGATCGCCGATCTCGCCGGCATCGCCTCCCTGCGCGGCGCGCACAATGCGCAGAACGCGCTCGCCGCCGTCGCCGCGCTCGGCGAGCTGGCGAACGACCATGCGCGCGTGCAGGCGGGCTTGCGCAGCTTTCCCGGGCTTGCGCATCGCATGGAGGGCGTCGGAAAGCTCGGCCGCACGCTCTTCGTCAACGATTCCAAGGCGACGAACGCCGACGCCGCCGAAAAGGCGCTCCGGTCGTTCCGCGACATCTTCTGGATCATCGGCGGCAAGTCGAAGGAAGGCGGCATCGAGCCGCTGCGCCCGCTGTTTTCGCGCGTCGCCAAGGCCTATCTGATCGGCGCGGCGACGGACGATTTTGCGCGCACGCTGGACGGCGCGGTCGCCTATGAAAAATGCGGGACGCTCGACGTCGCCACGCGCGTCGCGGCGCGCGACGCGGCGCTGTCGCAAGCGCAGGAGCCGGTCGTGCTGCTGTCGCCGGCCTGCGCCTCCTACGACCAGTTTCCGAATTTCGAGAAGCGCGGCGACGCCTTTCGCAGCGTCGTCACGGACATCCTCAAGGCTGGGGGCGCATCATGATATCGCGGGCCGATCGTTCTCCCCTTTCCGACTGGCTCTGGACCATCGACCGCTGGCTGCTCGGCGCGCTCGGCCTGCTCATGGTCTGCGGCCTCGTGTTCGGCATGGCCGGTTCGCCGCCGGTCGCCGAGCGCCTGCATCTTCCGACGTTCTACTTCGTCAATCACCAGGCCATGTATCTCGCGCCGGCGGTGGCGGTGATGATCGGCGCCTCGTTCCTCACGCCGCGCCAGGTGCGGCGCACGGCGCTCGTCGTCTTCATCGGCGCCATGGCGCTGGTCTTCGCCGCGCTGCTGTTCGGCGCGGAAGTGAAGGGCGCGCGCCGCTGGATTTTTGGCGTGCAGCCGTCCGAATTCGTCAAGCCGGCTTTCGCCGTGCTCGCAGGATGGGCGTTTTCGGAAGGCGCGCGGCGTCGCGACGTGCCGGCGAACATGCTGGCGATCCTCATCCTGCCCGCGACCGTCGTGCCGCTCATCATGCAGCCCGACTTCGGCCAGACCATGCTTATCTCGCTGGTGTGGGGCGCGCTGTTCTTCATGGCGGGCCTGCACTGGTTCTGGGTCGCCGGCATCGGCGGCGCGGGCGCCTTGTCCGTGGTCGCGGCCTATAAATTCGTGCCGCACGTGCGCGCGAGAATCCTGAAGTTCCTCGAGCCGCAATCGGCTGGCGGCGTCACCGACACGTTCCAGGTGGATACGGCGCGCGACAGCTTCATCGCCGGCGGATGGCTCGGCAAGGGGCCGGGCGAGGGCACGCTGAAGCGCATCCTTCCCGACAGCCACACCGATTTCATCTTCGCCGTCACCGGCGAGGAATTCGGCGTCATCGTCTGCATCCTGCTCGTCACGCTCTTCGCCTTCATCGTCGTGCGCGGACTGACCAGCGCGGCGAAGAACGAGGACCCGTTCTGCCGTTTCGCCGCGGCGGGCCTGACCATGCTGTTCGGCGTCCAGAGCTGCATCAATCTGGCGGTCAATCTTCACCTCATGCCGGCCAAGGGCATGACGCTGCCCTTCGTCAGCTATGGCGGCTCCTCGCTCATCTCGCTGGCGCTCGGCATGGGCTTCCTCATCGCGGTGACGCGCAAGCGGCCGCGCACGGAAGTGTTGATGGACGCGGCTCTCGACCCGGCGCCGCAGCGCGCATGAGCGGCGAGACGATCCTGGTGGCCGCCGGCGGCACGGGCGGCCATCTCTTTCCGGCCGAAGCGCTCGCCCATGCGCTGATCGCACGCGGTTTCGTCGTCGATCTCGCCACCGACACGCGCGCCGAAAAATACGGCCAGGCCTTTCCCGCGCGAAAAATCCACGCCATTCCGGCGGCGACGCCGACGGGCGGAGGAGCGGCCTCCAGGGCGATGGCGATTGCGACGCTCGGGCGCGGCGTGCTTTCCTCCCTGGCGCTGCTGCGGCGGATAAAGCCCGCGGTTGTCGTCGGTTTCGGCGGCTATCCGACCGTGCCGCCGCTCGTCGCCGCGAGCCTGTTGAAAATTCCCGCCGTGCTGCACGAGCAGAATGCGGTGATGGGCCGCGCCAACCGCTTTCTCGCCGGGCGCGTGCAGAAGATCGCCACGGGCTTTCCGCTGGCGCGCGCCGACGCGGCAGTCCTTGCGAAATGCGCGGTGACTGGCAATCCGCTGCGGCCCGCGGTGCTCGAGGCGGCGAAACAGCCTTATCCCTCGTTCGACAAGAGCGCGCTGAACGTGCTCGTCACCGGCGGCTCGCAGGGGGCGAAAGTCTTTTCCGACATCGTGCCGGCGGCGATCGAGGCGCTCTCGCCGGAGGAACGCGCGCGCATAAAACTCGTGCAACAGGCGCGCGGCGAAGACCGGGAGCGCGTGCTGGAAACCTACAGGCGCGTTGGCTTTTCGGCCGATGTCGAGCCCTTCTTCAAGGATTTGCCGGCGCGCATCGGCGCGGCGCATCTGCTGATCGCGCGTTCCGGCGCTTCGACGGTGGCGGAGGTTGCGGGCATCGGCCGGCCGGCCATTCTCGTGCCTTTCCCTTTCGCGCTCGACGCCGACCAGGCGGCCAACGCGGCCGAGCTTGCCCGCACCGGCGCGGTCGACGTGATCGACCAGAAAGTCTTCACCGTCGAGAAACTGACGGAATTGCTGCGCGCCGCGCTCGCCGACCCGCAAGGGTTGACGAAACGGGCGGAAGCCGCCAAGAGCGCTGGCATTCTCGACGCCGCCGAGCGGCTTGCCGACATCGTGGCCGGCCTCGTTCGATCCAAGGGTTGATCTCATGAAATTGCCGCGCGATCTCGGCCCCATTCATTTCGTCGGCATCGGCGGCATCGGCATGTCCGGCATCGCCGAGGTGCTCATCAATCTCGGCTACAAGGTGCAGGGGTCGGACGCGTCCGAAAACGCCAACGTCAAGCGCCTCGCCGACAAGGGCGCGAGAGTCTTCGTCGGCCATAGCGCAAGCAATCTCGGCGACGCGGCGGTGGTGGTGGTCTCCACCGCGATCAAGCGCGACAATCCGGAACTCGCGGCGGCGCGCGAACTGCGCCTGCCGGTCGTGCGCCGCGCCGAAATGCTGGCGGAGCTGATGCGGCTCAAGCAATGCGTGGCGATTGCCGGCACGCACGGCAAGACGACGACGACCTCGATCGTTGCGACGCTGCTTGACGCCGGCGGCCTCGATCCGACGGTCATCAACGGCGGCATCATCAACGCCTATGGCACGAATGCGCGCCTTGGCGCCGGCGACTGGATGGTGGTGGAAGCCGACGAGAGCGACGGTACGTTCCTCAAGCTGCCCGCCGACGTCGCCATCGTGACGAATATCGACCCCGAGCATCTCGATCACTTCAAGACGTTCGACGCGATCAAGGAAGCCTTCCGCCAGTTCATCGAGAACCTGCCGTTCTACGGCTTCGCGGTGATGTGCCTCGACCACCCTGCCGTGCAGGAGCTGGTCGGCAAGATCGAGGACCGGCGCGTCGTCACCTACGGCGAAAACCCGCAGGCCGACGTGCGGCTGCTGGACGTCGATCTCACCGGCGGCGTGTCGCGCTTCAACGTGCTGATGCGCGACCGCAAGAGCGGCGCGGCCACCTATCTCGAAAACCTCGTGATGCCGATGCCCGGCCATCACAATGCGCTGAACGCCGTCGCCGCGATCGCGGTCGCCAGCGAGCTCGGCCTGACGGCCGATCAGATCCGCAAGGCGCTGGCTTCGTTCGGCGGCGTGAAGCGCCGCTTCACCAAGACCGGCGAATGGAACGGCGTGTCGATCTTCGACGATTACGGCCATCACCCGGTCGAGATCGCGGCGGTGCTGCGCGCGGCGCGCGCCTCGACCAAGGGCCAGGTGATCGCGATCGTGCAACCGCACCGCTACACGCGCCTGCAGAGCCTGTTCGACCAGTTCGCCACCTGCTTCAACGACGCCGACACGGTGATCGTCGCCGACGTCTACGCGGCGGGCGAGCAGCCGATCGAGGGCATGGACAAGAACGGGCTCGTGGCCGCGATCACCGCGCACGGCCATCGCCAGGCGCTCGCGCTGCCGGGCCCGGACGCGCTGCCGGCGATGGTGAAGGAGATCGCGCGGCCGGGCGACTATGTCGTCTGCCTCGGCGCGGGCAACATCACGCAATGGGCGTATGCGCTGCCGGCGCAACTGGCGGGATGAGTATGCGCTGCGGCTCGACCCCCTCCCTTGCCCTCCCCCGCTCCGCGGGAGAGGGGACGGCAAGCATTCGTGTTCAACAATGCGCGAACTTCTTGCACGCATCCGCTCCCTCTCCCGCAAAGCGGGGGAGGGTTGGGGAGGGGGCTGAGCGGCAGCGATGACCTTCCCCGACATCACGCCGGACCTGCGCGCGCAAATGCCCGAGCTGCGCGGGCGCCTCACGGCGAACGAGCAACTTGCGCCCTTCACCTGGTTTCGCGTCGGCGGGCCGGCGCAGGCGCTGTTCCAGCCGGCCGACGAGGAAGACCTCTCGTATTTCCTCTCGCGGCTTTCGCCGGAGACGCCCGTCCTCGTCGTCGGCCTCGGCTCCAATCTCATCGTGCGCGACGGCGGCGTGCCGGGCGTCGTCATCCGGCTCGGCGGCAGGGCCTTCGCCGACATCGTCGTTGAGGAGAGCCATCGCCTGCGCGTCGGCGCGGCCGCGCCCGACCGCTTCGTCGCCAAGCGCGCGGCGGAGCTCGGCGTCGCGGGGCTGGAGTTTCTGTCCGGCATTCCAGGCTGCCTCGGCGGCGCCTTGCGCATGAACGCGGGCGCGCACGGCGGCGAGATCAAGGACGTTCTTATCGACGCGCGCGGCGTCGAGCGCAGCGGCGAGTTCATCGAGATCGGCAACGCCGGCATGGGCTTTTCCTACCGCCATTCGAGCGCGCCGCGCGACGTGATCTTCACGCAGGCCGTGTTGCAGGGGAGGGCGGGCGACAGGTTCGCCATTCAGGCCGAGATGGAGCGCATCGCGGAGGCGCGCGAGAAATCGCAGCCGATCCGCGAGAAGACGGGCGGCTCGACCTTCAAGAATCCGCCGGGCGGCAAGGCGTGGCAGGAAGTCGACAAGGCCGGCTGTCGCGGCCTGATCGTCGGCGGCGCGCAGGTCAGCGAGATGCACTGCAATTTTCTCATCAATCGCGGGGACGCCACGGCCGCCGACATCGAGGCGCTCGGCGAGGAGGTTCGTCGTCGCGTGCGCGAGACGAGCGGCGTCGAGCTCGAATGGGAGATCAAGCGCGTGGGCGTGGCGGGCTGATGGACCGCGAGCCTTCAGGCTCGCCGGCAGGCGCCAGCACGCGCGAGCCTGAAGGCGCGCGGTCCGGTATTCCCCGTTTGCTCAGCTCCTGGGCGCTCTCGGCCGTCATCGTCGCGCTCGCCATCGCGCAGCAGGCTTCGGGCCACCTCAACGGCGACGATTCCTGGTTCATCCTGTTCGCCGAACGCGTCGCCAACGGCGCGAAGGCCTATGTCGACATTTCCGATCCCAACCCGCCGGCGGGATTTCTCGTCTACATGCCCGCGGTCTTCATGGCGCGCGCGGCGGGGCTTTCCGCGGAATTCTGGACGGTCGTCGAGACGTTCGCGCTCGCCTTCCTCTCGCTCGCGCTCGGCGCCGCGATTCTTTCGCGCGGCGGATTGCTCGCGCGCGAGGAAGCAGGCGTCGCGCGCAATGCGGGGCTGTGGGTTCTGCTGTTCGCCGTCGGCTTCGCCTTCGCCGAACGCGAGCATTTCGCGCTGATCGCCTTCCTGCCGTTCGCCGCCGCGATGCTCGCACGGGCGGAGCGCGCGAAGGTCGACGCGCTCGCGTTGCAAATCCTCGCCGGCCTCTGCGGCGGCGTCGCGCTCTGCTTCAAGCCCTATTACGCGCTGCCGCTCGGCGCCGTCGTTCTCTTCGCCTGTGCGCGCCGCCGTTCGGTCGCGCCGCTGTTCGCGCCCGAGAATTTCGCGGCCGCCGGCGTCGCCGTCGCCTACGGCCTCCTCGTCTGGCTGCGCTATCCCGACTACGTCTGGAGCGTGGCGACTGTCGCCATGGAGGTCTACGCGCCCGCGCGCTACGGCCTTGGCGACGTCATGGCCTCGACGCCCTTCGTCTTTTCGTCGGCACTGCTGCTGGCGGTCGGCGCAGGCTTCTATTTCCTCGGCTA
>WBZM01003620.1_pt1 | contig 11900 bp, 12 predicted proteins | sample 5204271 | NCBI WGS metagenome assembly WBZM01 (sample SAMN12344346, study PRJNA552823) | activated sludge metagenome | biome: Activated sludge suspended growth; feature: Nitrification reactor; material: Wastewater; isolation source: activated sludge from nitrification reactor of wastewater...
ACGCCCTATGCCTACGCGGCCGCCGGCGCGATGGCGCAGAACGTCTACCTGTACAGCGCCTCGGCGGGCCTGGCCACCGTCATCCGCGCCTGGTTCGACGCATCCGCGCTGACCAAGGCGATGCAGGAGACCATCGCCAAAAAACAGAGTTTGGAAGCGGACATCGAGCTGACGAAGTCGCGCGGGTTCATGACGACGAGCGGGTTCAACACGGTTGCGACGATCGGCGGCATCGAGGTCCGGGAACTCGATCCGTCGAACTCCGGCGGGGTCCCCATGGACCTGTACCACTTCGACACGCCCGACGGCTCGTCGTGGGTCGTGTCGGGCCTGACCTCCGGCGCCGACGGCCTGGCCGAGCTCCGCGCGCTCCTCGAGGCGGCGACGTTCTCGGATGGTGGGATGTCGGTCGCGCCGCCGTTCGAGCAGTTCACCACGCCGTTCAACGCCCCGAAGGCGTGGTCGGTGCAGGACAACTTGGTGGCAGTGATCGGGTTCCACGACTCGACGTCGGACATCGGCGACCTTCCCGGAGCGGCCGTGACCGTTCGGGGTCACGAGGGCCGCGAGCAGGACAACATGCTGACGTGGCGGGAGACACCTGATCTCGTCGTGTCGGTCGTGAGCTCGATGCAGTCGATGACCGCGACGGGTGTCCCCCCGACCCCGCTCGCCGATCGTGTGGCGGCCGCCGAGCGGCTCGTCCCCGGGACCCGGGCGTTGTACGAGGCGCTACCGGTGTGGCGCGGCGCGTCGGACTCGAACGTGGTCGTGCTCCAGGCGCCGGGTCGACAGGTCGGCATGGTCGACTTCTGGGTCGTCGACGCCGACGGCAAGCAGATCAGTAGCGGTGGAGGGTCGCTCGGCGACGCCGGCTCCGCCCTCCCAATGGTCCCGGGTGCGGCGGAGGTGTGGCTCTGGAACGGCGACGATGTCCCCGGAACGTCGGCCGGGAGCGACGCGATCCGCACCGCACCGCCGGCGTGTGCGGTGCATGTCGTCGTTCCTCCCGCCGGGCAGCCGCCCGTCGAGGTCACCATCGATCCCGATTGCACCGGATGACCCGAGTGCGTCAGTCGGCCTCGGAGGGATCCGGCCGCTGTCCGACGAGCACCGCGAACGCCAGTCCGGCGATGGCGCCGAACAGGTGGCCTTCCCACGACACCCCGCTTCGGGGCACGAATCCGAAGATCAGCCCGCCGTAGACGACGACGGCGATGATCGCGGTGACGATCGCCGTGAGGTTGCGGCGGACGAACGCCGATCCGATGAGGTAGCCGAAGTACCCGAACACGAGGCCGCTGGCGCCGATGTGGTTCGCCGTGCGACCGAGCAGCCACGTGAGCGCGCCGCCGACGACGATCACGAAGACGGTCACCTGGATCCAGCGGATCCGGCCGTGGGCGACCACGAGGCCACCCAGCACGAGGAACGGGATGCTGTTGGCGAGGAGGTGAGCGAACCCGCTGTGGAGGAACGGGGACCAGACGATCCCGAGGAGTCCGTCGAGGTGCCGGGGGTGGATGCCGTCGCCTTCGAAGCGGTCGTTCAACGCCACCTCGTCGACGATCTGGACGAGCCACATCAGCGCAAGGGTGCCGACGAGGAGCACCAGGCCCGATCGCCGCCAGTCCGGTCGGAGGGAGGGGCGTTCGACCGTGTTCGTCATCGGGCCCAGCGTCGCACGCGACGCCGGGCCCGTCGATGCACCCAGGGGTGCTGTTCAGCACTCGCCGGTCAGGAGACCGGCGTCGAGCAGGAGATCGTGCCGGAGCGGATGGCGTGGCCGTCGGTGTTGTTGTCGTCGGACCAGAACGCCGGCTTGCGGTCGGCGACGCACTCGGTGGCGGCGGCGATGGCGAAGCCCTCGTTGTTGATGTTCGGCATCGACGACGGGCGGTCGTAGATCGCGCCGGGTACGTACGCCCCGGAGGCGTTGACGCCGAGCACCGTCGAGCGACCCTGGCAGCCGTCATCACACACGGCCCACAGGTTCTCGAGGTCGCGGTCGTACTGCAGGTCCATCACGCCCGTGAATCCGGAGCTGATGGTGGCGACCTTGGTGAAGCCACCGCCGACGAGGTCGAGTGCGTAGGCGTACACCGTGCCGTTGGCCTCGAGTCCGATGAAGAACAGCCCGTCACCGTGGTTGGCGTAGGTGGCGGGGTTGTACGCCGTCCCGGTGACCTGATCGACGAACCCTTCCGAGACGAGCTCGCTGTCGGGCACCCAGGTGATCGCCTCCATGCCGAGGTTGGGGCCGACCACGGGAAGGTCGGCGGTGAGGTTCCACTCATTGGTGGCGGTCAGCGACGTGCCGGCGGTGTTCGGGTCGAAGCGGAGGATGCTGTTGCGGCTCACGCCGTTGGCGTCGTTGTTGCGTTCGGTGGCAACGAAGATGCCGCCGGCCGACCCGGCGCCGGTGAACGTGACGCCCTCGGCGTCGGGGTTGCCGAGGCCGTTGGGGTAGCGGAGGGCCTTGCCGGCGGCCCAGTCACCGGAGTCGGGCGCCCAAGTGGTGCCGTCGGAGATGAGACGGTGGAGCGTGCCGGGTCCGTTCCTCACGGCCCAGAGCGTGCCGGGGGTTGCCGTTCCGGAACCCTCGTAGATCAGGCCGCTCATGTTCGTGCCGAAGGTGTTGGCGACGTCGACGGTCTGGATAACGGAGCCGCCGGGCCACGGGGTCGTGGTGGGTCCGACGACGCAGGCGTTGGCGGCGCCCTTCGTGGAGCTCGTCGCGCCGAACGCTCCGGTTCCGTCGGGGCAGCGGCCCCACGTGAGGGCGGCGTGGGCGGTCCAGCTGTAGCTGTCCACGATGGTGGCGGTGGTGTCGAACACCCGCGCCGAGTCGGCGCTCCCGAGTCCGAAGCCGAGGGCGGATTCCTCGACGATGTAGTAGCCGCCCGCTGCGATGACGGTGCCGGCGGGGATGGTCGACGGGGTGTGGGTGTCGTCGTTGTCGAGCACGGTCCAGCCCGAGATGTCGGCGGCGTTGGCGCCGGTGTTGATCAGCTCGATCCAGTCGCCGGGGGTCCCGCCGCTCGACTCGACCTCGTTGATCTTCACGGTGGTCGCCGCGGTCTGGCAGAGGTTTGCCGAGGCCTTGGTGGACGAGGCGGTCGTGGCGAAGGCGCCCGTGCCGTTGGGGCAACGGCCGTAGGTCGACGACGCGTGGGCCGTCCACGAGTACGAGTCGACGGTGCCACCGCTGTTGGCCAGCGTGGCCGAGTCGGCGCCGCCGAGCCCGAAGCCCAGCAGCGACTCCTCGACGACGTAGTAGCCGCCGGCGGGAATCACGGTCCCGGCGGGGAGGGCCGCAGGGGTGTGGGTGATGTCGTTGTCGACGACGGTCCAGCCCGAGACGTCGGCGGCGTCGGGGCCGAGGTTGATCAGCTCGATCCAGTCGCCGGGCGTGCCGCCGCTGGACTCGACCTCGTTGATCTTCACGGTGAACACCGGGACCGGGGCCGTCGTGGTGGTGGTGGACGTCGTCGTCGTCGAGGTGGTGGTGGACGTCGTCGTGGTGGTCGTCTCGGTCGGTGGCAGGGGCTGGGGGTCGGGGAAACAGCCGGACAGTGCAACCACGGCGGTGAGGGCAACGAGGCCTCCTGCGAGGCTGCGGCGCAGATCGATGGACATTGGGGATCCCTTCAGCTGTCCTGCGGAGAGCAGGGGCGGTGATTGGGGCGAACCTACGGATCGGGGTGGACCGCTCGGCGAACGTCAGGCCAACGGGCGTTGAAGCTTCGGCGAGCGGTCGGTGCGTTCGCGGACGAGACTGGGTCGGTGCCTGCCGCCTTCCAGTCCGATCGGAGCTGGCGATTCGAGGTGTCCCGGAACGACCTGTGGGAACGGATCAGCGCGATCGACGACTATCCGACGTGGTGGCCGTGGCTGCGGTCGTTCGACGCCGGCGACCCCATCGAGGTGGGAGCAACGTGGACGTGCGCGGTCTCACCCCCGCTTCCCTACATGGTCAGGTTCGCGATCCGCTTCGACCGGGTCGAGCCCGGTCGGTTGGTCGACACCACCGTCACCGGCGACGTCGAGGGGACCGCCAGGTTGATCCTGGAGGACCGACCCGAGGGCTCGAGCGCCCGGCTGGTGTCGGCGCTTCGCCCGGCGAATCCGCTGCTGCGTGGGTTCGGCATGGTGGCTCGACCGCTGGTGGAGTACGGGCACGACTGGATCCTGGACGAGGGTCGGAGGCAGTTCGTCGAGCGGGCGTTCCCGTGACGGTGTCGATCGGACCCGCGACCGCGGCCGACCTCCTCGACCTTCGGCGACAGGTGCTCCGTGACGGACGCGACGATCCGCCGAGTTCGCACGTATCGGACGACGCCCCCGACACGGTCCACCTCGCGGCGCGCGACGTATCGGGCCAAGTCGTCGGCTGTGTGTCCCTCGTACGCGATTCTCGGCGGTTCGGCGACGTCGATGTCGACGTCCATCTGGTCCTGATGGCGGTGGCGTTCGAACGGCAGGGCGAGCGCATCGGTGAGCTCCTCATCGGGGCCGCCCAGGCAGTGGTGTCGGGCGACGGCCCGCGCATCTGGGCGGCGGCTCGGAGTACCGCGCTCGGCTTCTACGAGCGGTGTGGCTTCCGGGCGGTCGGTGATGAGTTCGTGGGGGCCATGGACCTCCCGCACCGCCTGGTGGTGTGGCCCTGAGCGTCGAGGTCCTACCCTTCGGCATGGCTGTGATCCGGGACGCGACCGACGCCGACCTGTCGGCGGTCACTGCGTTGAGCAACGCGCTGATCGACACGACGACGACGACGTGGACCGAGCGTCACGAGACGGTCGACGAGCGACGGGCATGGCTCCGAAAGCAAGAGGGTGCCGGCTATCCGCTGCTCGTGGCCGAGGACGAGAAGGGTGACCTGGTCGGATTCGCGACGTTCGGCGACTTCCGCGACATCACCAAGTGGCCTGGATACCGGTTCGTCGTCGAGCACACCGTGCATGTGCGTGGCGATCAGCACGGCACAGGCGTGGGCCGGGCGCTGATGGAGGAGCTGTTCGATCGGGCTCGTCGGCTCGGCAAGACCCAGATGATCGCCGGCATCGACGGGACGAACGAGGGCTCGATCCGGTTCCACGAGCGGCTCGGATTCGTCGAGGTCGCCCGGATGCCGAGCATCGGCTTCAAGCACAACACGTGGCTCGACCTCGTGCTGATGCAGCGGGCGCTCGTCGACTGATGGACGGGACCGTCCCGGCCCGAAATTGCTCGGGATAGCTTCGGGCGATGGGACGTGACGTGGTGACGGGGTACTGCTGGCCGGAGTCGGCCGTGGGCGGTGAGCAGGTGGGGCTCCACATGTCGTCGTCGGGCGGCCGATCGGTCCGGGTCGAGGTGGCACGAATCGGCGCCGACCGCGAGGTCGTGTTCGGTGTCGATGCCGTGGAGACCGGTGAGCACGAGACGCCGAAGGATGCGGCGGCGGCGGGCTGCGGTTGGCCGGTGGCGCTCTCGATCGACGTCGACCCGGCGTGGCGATCGGGCTACTACGAGGTCGTGATGGAGATCGACGTCGGTGACAAGGTGCGCCGCGACCGTGCGTTCTTCGTCGTGCGACCGTCCGCCGACGCGCGCATCGTGTTGGCGCTCGCGACGAACACGTGGCACGCCTACAACGACTTCGGCGGGCCGAACCTGTACACCGGCGGCACCCGGGTCTCGATGCAGCGGCCGATGGCCCCGGGGTACCTCTACAAGCCACCCGGCAAGGGGCGACGTGTCACGGGGACGGGCGCGCCCGATCCGCAGAACGCCGCGCACGTCGGGTACCTGATGCTCAACCATCTCTCGGGCTATGCCGGATCCGCAGGGTGGCCCGACTGGGAGCTGCCGTTCATCGAGTGGGCCGAGCGAGCCGGCTTCGAGATCGCGGTGTGTACCAATGCCGATCTCGAGCACCACCCCGAGGTGCTCGACGGGGCCCGGCTCTACCTGTCGGTCGGACACGACGAATACTGGTCGGCCGGCATGCGCGACACCGTCGAAGCGTTCATCGGTCGCGGCGGCAACGCAGCGTTCTTCTCCGGCAACACGTCGTTGTGGCAGGTGCGCATCGAGGGTGACGACCACGACGTGATGGTGGGCTACAAGGGGTTCTTCAAGGACGACCCGGTGCTGGGCACCGACCGGGAGCCAGAGGTCACGACGTTCTGGTCCGACGTGCTCGTCGGGCGTCCCGAGAACCTGATGACCGGCGTGTCGTTCACCCGTGGTGGGTATCACCGCATCGGACGCAACGTCTCGTCGGGCCTCGGCGGCTACACCGTGCACCGTGCCGACCACTGGATCTTCGAGGGAACCGGTCTCGGCTACGGCGACGTCCTCGGGGTGGACGCCACGGTGGTCGGATACGAATGCGACGGGTGCGTGTTCACGTATCGGGACGGGCTGCCCTACGCCACCGGCGAGGACGGGACGCCGTCGACGTTCGAGATCCTCGGAACGTGTCCGACCCAGCACTTCACGCGTGAGACCGCCCCGCGTCCGCCCAAGCCGGGCGAACCGAGCGAGCTGGAGTACATCGCCTCGCGGGTCTTCGGCACCCGTGAGCCCGAGGCGATGGACCGGATCCGGCACGGCCACGCGGTCTTGGGTGCGTACACGAACGACGCCGGCGCGACGGTGGTGACATCGGGGTCGACCGACTGGGCGCACGGCCTCGCAGCGCGGGACCCACAGATCGAGCAGATCACGCGCAACGTGCTCGGTCGTCTGGGTACCGACGGGAGTGACGGGTGAGCGCGAACTGGCGGCACCCGGGCCGGACCGGGGCGATCATCTATGCGCTGCTCGCGGCGGTGTTCGGCGGGCTCGTCACGGCGACGAGCCGCTTGCAGGTGGAGCGCCAACGCGGCCGCGCCGAGGTCGCTCGTCGCCTTCCCGACGGCGCGGTCATCGTGATCTCCAACCACACGAGCTACGCCGACGGTGTGCTGTTGGTGCTGGCGTGTCGTCGGCAGGGCCGGTCGTTGCGGATGTTGGCGACGGCAGGTGTGTTCAAGGTGCCCGTCGTCGGGTGGCTCGGTCGACGTCTCGGCTTCATCCCGGTGTCGCGCGGCACGAAGGACGCGGCGGGTTCACTCGACGCCGCGGTTGAGGCGTTGTCGCACGGCGAGGCCGTCGGCCTGTACCCCGAGGGTCGGCTCACGCGTGACCCGGCGATGTGGCCGGAGCGGGCGAAGACGGGTGCGGTCCGGTTGGCGTTGCGGAGTGGTGCGCCGATCGTGCCGGTCGCGATGGTCGGCGCGCACGAGGTGGTCGGTCGGCGGCGGATCCTGCTGCGGCTGATGGCGAACGTGCTCCGCCGTCCGCGCGTCGAGGTGCGGATCGGTGCGCCGATCGATGTCCTCGGCCTCGCCGGCGGGGTGACCGACCCGCCGCCGGAGGTGGTCCGCGAGATTGCCGATTCGACGATGGCCGAGCTGATCGAGCTCGTGGCCGAGCTGCGAGGCGAGGAGCCGGAACACCCCACGGGTGTGCCTCGTGGCGAGGATCCGCCGCCCCAGCCCTGAGCAGGGAAACCCGCCCGAATCAGGGCAAATGCCCACGCGAATCACTTGCTGCCGCCACATGGTGCGAGGTACGTTCACGTCATGCGCTGGAGAACGTTCACAACAATTGCCACTGTCCTCAGCGGGTTCGCCGTCACCCTTGCCGGCTGCACCCCAACGAACACGGCCCCGCCGTCGATCACCACGTCCGACGTCTCGGTCGTCGCCACGCCGGCCGCCGACCAATCGGCGCCCTGTCTCGATTCGAAGTCGGCGTTGAACACGTTCGCCAACTCCGACTCCACGTCGTTCGTGGTGACGATCAACGTGATCGCGCCGCTCTGTACGCCCCTCGATGCCAAGGCCGTCATCTACGCCATGCCGAACAATGGTGAGGCATGGCCGCAGGAGCTGTTCAAGGTGGTGCCGTTCACCTTGAGCCAGGCCGGCACGGTCACCGTCACGTTCACAAAGGGCTGCGGTGCGGTGCAGTTCGACGTGCTGACCGGCTCGACGCCGCAGACGATCAACAACCCGCTCCAGCACGGTCAGCTCATCGACCCCGTCGCCGCCCAGCAGTGGTTCGGTGCTCCGTGCCCGACGGGCACCACGACCACGTCGGAGGCGACCACGTCGACGACCTCGTCCACCTCGACGACCACCGAGCCGACGACGACCACGACCTCGACGACGACCACCACCACGGAGCCGCCGACGACGACCACCACGTCCACGACCTCGACGACCTCGACCTCGACGACCACCTCGACCACGGTGCCGCCGACGACGACCACGACGTCCACCACGACGACCACGGCTCCGCCGCTCCTGCCCCTCGTCTACACGGGCGTGGCCGACAAGACCGCCAGCTGCTACTCGGGTGCCGCAGGTGACGACACCTTCCACCAGGTGCTCGGCACGGATGGATACTGGGACTTCTACTTCCAGGGCTGCAGCGGTTTCGCCACCGAAACGATCGCTCTGGACGATCCGCCCGGCGGCCCGTTCGCCAACGCCTACGAGCCGCCGACCGGTTACAAGTGCCGCATGTCGATCGACGGTTCGGCTGACGGCCCGACCCCCTGGTACTCCGGTGCCGACCCACAGGTCGGTTCCGTTGCCGACACGGGTGGCCTGATCTTCTTCCAGTCGTCCTCGTCATGGAGCTCGGACTGGCCGGACCCGACGACCTGGCGGATCACCTGCGATCCGATCTGAGGCCGATGATCTGAGATCCGGTGTCGACGGCGCCCACCGCACGGTGGGCGCCGTTGCGCGTCCGGACGCCCCACCGGGCGTTGGCGAGGGAATCCACCGACGCCGGTCGCTGTTGCATCCGCCGTGACTTCATCAGGATCTGATGTCGAGTTCGGCATCGACACGTTCGGCGGCATTACCAAGGGGGCCGACGGGCGCCCCCTCCACCATGCCGAGGTGGTCCGCAACATCGTCGAGGAAGGCGTGGTGGCCGATGAGGTCGGTCTCGACTTCATCGGCATCGGCGAGCATCACCGACGGGACTTCGCGGTGTCGAGCCCGGAGATGGTGCTTGCGGCGATCGCCGCTCGTACCGAACGTATTCGGCTGGGTTCGGCGGTGACGGTGTTGAGCTCCGATGATCCGGTGCGGGTGTTCGAGCGCTTCTCGACGCTCGATGCGGTGTCGAACGGTCGCGCCGAGATCGTGGTGGGTCGAGGATCCTTCACCGAGTCGTTCCCGCTCTTCGGCCTCGATCTCGCTCGATACGAGGAGTTGTTCGAGGATCGGCTCGGGTTGTTCGCGGAGATCGTCGAGGAGCGCCCGGTGACGTGGTCGGGTACGACCAGGGCGTCGCTGACGTCGACGTCGATCTATCCCCCGACCGAGCGTGGGCTGACGGTGTGGGTCGGTGTCGGCGGCAGCCCTGAGTCGGTGGTCCGGGCCGCCCGCTTCCACTTCGGCCTGTTCCTGGCGATCATCGGCGGTGCGCCCGAGCGGTTCCGCAGTTACGTCGACCTGTTCGAGCGGGCGCAGGACGAGTTCGGGGTCGAGCGTCGCCCGGTCGCCGTGCACTCGCCGGGCTTCGTCGGGGCGACCGATGACGAGGCGTACGAAGCGGTGTTCGACGGCTGGGTCGAGATGCGTACCCGCATTGGTGCCGAGCGCGGCTGGCCGCCGCCGACAAGCGGAGACTTCGAGCGGGAGATCGAACACGGTTCGCTCTACGTCGGCTCTCCGGAAACGGTGGCGCGCAAGGTGGCTCGTACGATCACGGCCCTCGGTGTCGACCGGTTCGACCTGAAGTACGACAGTGGATCGTCGAGCCACGAGGCGATGCTGGGATCGATCGAGCTGTTCGGCCGCAAGGTCGTCCCCATGGTGAAGGACATCCTCTCGAGCTGACGGCCCGGTCGGAGCGGGCGAGAGTTTCTAGTGCAGTCGAAGATGCAATCGCTCGCGTGCTCCGCGGGTGAGGCGCACCATCGAGTGGTTCGCGAGGACGTGGTCCGTGCCGTGTTCGCTCAGCTCGGCCTGCAGGCGATCAGCGACTTGTTCTGCCGTCTCGCGGGTCGCGAACAAGGCCCGCACCCGCCAGGTCCGGCTGCCCACGACGATTGCTACTGCGTATCCGTCATCAGACGTCGGCAATCTTGCGCCGGCCTCGTAGAACGCCCCCGGCAGGTTGTCGCGCGCCCACTCGTGGCAGCGGTCGCGCAGCACTGTGCGTTCGGCGGCGAACCGTTCCGCCCGCTGGTCAGTAGCCCGATCAGTACGTACCCCCGACTGATCGTCTCGACGCGATCTGTGAGGTCGTCGCACACGCGGTCCAAGTCCCTCGCCGAGTCCTCGTCGAGCACGAACTGGACGATCAAGGCAGTCAGGCTCGGCGCAATCGAAGCAGACGACACGGGACCATGGGAGGGCTCCTCGGGCTCGGGGTGCCCTCCCATGGTCATGTTGTGCGCGCCTACGGCTGAACTGGTGATCCGAGTATCGACTCGTTGCCGGACTCGATCGCGGCCTCGATCATCGAATCGCACGACTTGGAGGAGCACCCTGCGACCAGGTCCGAGGTGGCCTTCTTCACCTCGGGAGATGCTGCAGCGTCGGCGGCGGTAGCGAACGTGTCGAGCCCAACTTGTCCGAGGCCTGGAGTGATGAATCCGTCAAGGTTTCCCTTGCCGTCGTAGACGGGCAGGATGGACGCTGGGTACATCGCGGTGAGAACCGCATTGGTGTACCGAACATCGTCCATCGACGTCGCTGATGCTGCGAGTACGAATCGGTTCACGCCGGGATCGACAGCAGTGGCCCCGTCTGGCGGCGCCGGCGGCGCCGAGATCGCTGACAAGATCGCTCCGCAGTAACCCTCTGCGGGGAGCCACTTGGGCTTCACCGGGAGACGGAACGGACCGTCGCTGTCAAACCTCGCGGCGACCTCCGTCCAGTCCACGGGTGTGCCATCGCCCAAGGCATACTCGGAGCCGGAACAGGCCGAAATCGGGTCCGCCGCTCGGGATGACATGTCATTCGCTGCTCCTCCGGCAGCTACGTCGACCCTCGCTTCTGAGCCGCATCCCGTAGTGACGGTTGCCACGCCAATGGCGACGACCGCGGCCAAGCGTCGCCAGTACCTCTGCGTCCTCATGATGCGACCTCCGTAACTGCCTGGTTCGTGAATTGGTTCGTTCCGTTTACTTTGACGACGTGTCCCGCGTTGGTCGCGAACAGGACGCCGGCCTGTGGGTCGCCGGAGAACGGGCCCCCGCCACAGACGCCGCCGTTGAACTGGTCGCCGCCCCACGTCTCGTTGAAGTCGAAAGTGATCGTGCCTGTGTTGTTGGCAACGGTCTTGGTGAGCGTGCAATTCGCCCAGATGCCGGGGTTGGCGATCCAGGCCTGGATCGTGACCGACACCTGAACGAAGGTGGCGAGCTGTAATTGGCTAGCGTAGTTGCAGGTATTCTGTGCCGAGTACCACGATGCCGCGCCCCCATCTAGTTTGGTCGTCCGGGTCTCGAGTGCGACGCCGTAGCACGCTCTCGTGTCGCCGAAAGCAGCGAACCATCCCTGTCGGTTCACACATGAGCTTGTCGCGACGAGGATCGCAGTGATGGCAACTAACGCCGTCAGCCTGCGAACTCCGGTCGTCTTGTTCATAGATGCACCCCTTTCGGTTCGGTCGAAGCTGAAATGCTCCGGTTCCTCAACCGGAGTCCACCGAGGATGCCCAGGTCGATCAATTCGTACTTGCCTCGACGGTGAACGATGTGACAAAGACCAGGAGACGAATCCTCACTCGCGATAGTCAGGACAGCGCAATCCTGAGGCTTGCCAACTTGTCCGACCAGGGTCGTCTTAGCCGTCAGGGACCACCGTTCCGTCGGACTCAGGTACGACGATGAC
>WBZM01003623.1_pt1 | contig 11890 bp, 10 predicted proteins | sample 5204271 | NCBI WGS metagenome assembly WBZM01 (sample SAMN12344346, study PRJNA552823) | activated sludge metagenome | biome: Activated sludge suspended growth; feature: Nitrification reactor; material: Wastewater; isolation source: activated sludge from nitrification reactor of wastewater...
GAGGAGCGCGGCTTCCTGCAGACCCTGGTCTTCCTGCCGGACAACCTGCGCCAGGTGACGCCGGACAACGCCGTCGAGGCTGGCCGCGTCCTGGCCCTGACCACCTGCTCCAACTGCCATTCCCTCAGCCCGACCGGCATGCGGCCGCTGCGGAACTATTTCCCCGCCGCCAGCGACCTGGAGGCCATCGTCGACTACCTGCATGCGGGGTTGGCGTCAGGTAACACCCTCTACATGCCGCAGATCCCCTTTACCGACGACGAGGCCTTCGCCCTGGCCAGCTACCTCGCCACCCTGCAATCGCCATCCGCGGGCGCCGCCAAACCCCAGACGGCGGGTCACGCCGTGACCCCCACCCTGGCCGCCTCCGCCGCGCGGGAGATGAACCCATGACCCCGGAAATCCTCTATGCCCTGCGCGATCCCGCCGGGGTGCCAACCCACCCCTGGCTGTTCCTGATCCTCGGCGCCCTGACCCTGGCCCTGCACATGGCGGCGGTCCAGGTGATGCTGGGGACCGGCCTGCTCACCCTGCGCGGCGCCTACAGCCGCAACCCCTTCTGGCGGCGACTGGCGGCCCACATGCTGATCACCGCCAAGATCGCGGTCTCGGTGGCCATCGTCATCGGCGTGGCGCCCCTGCTCTTCGTCCAGGTGGTGTACGACCCCTTCTGGTACACCTCCAACGTCCTCTCCGCCTGGTGGGTGATCGGCTTTATCTTCATCCTCATCGCCGGGTACATCGCGCTCTATGTCTTCTACTGGAAGAACCACCACCTGGAGACGGAGGGCGGCCGGTCCGGGCACTGGCTGGTGCTGTCCCTGGCCCTGCTGGTTGGGGTGGGCTATATCGTCCATGCCCTGACCAATCAGATGCTCTTCCCCGAGGAGTGGCTGGCCTGGTATGCCCCGGGCGGGACCATCCAGCCGGATGGCCAGCAACTCCACTATGCCTACCCCCTGCGCTTTGGCTTCTTCATCGCCCTGTCCCTGCCGGTGACCGGCGCCTGGCTGCTGGGTTACCGGCGCTTTCAGCAGGGCCGGCCGGATGCCGATGCCCTCTACATCGCCTGGCTCAAGCCCCGGGCCCTGGGCCTGCTGGTGGTGGGTGGTCTCCTGGCCGTGGTCCTCGGCGCCCTCTGGATGCTGACCCTGCCGGAAAAGATGGCCTGGTTCGCCGCCTCGCCCTGGGTCTATGTCGCCCTGGGGGCCCTGCTGCTCACGGTGGCTTTGCCTCTGGCCCTGGGCAAGACCCTGGACAGGGGTTACTGGGGCTACGCCACCTTTGGCCTCGGCGCCGTCGCCCTGATCGTGGTCTGCGCGGTCCGCGAGGTGCTGCGCTATTTCACCCTCTGGGGAAGCCATGGCTATGACGCCCTGGACTATAGCGTGCACATGGACTGGTACAGCCTGATCCTCTTCCTGCTGACCTTCGCCATCCTCGGCGGCGTCACCCTGGGCTACATGCTGACCGTGGCCTGGCAGGCCGGCCAGACGGTTGGCCGCTATAGCCCCAGCCCGGCCATCTCCCGGCTGGGTAGCCTGAGCATCGGCCTGCTGGTGGTCTGGACCCTGGCCTACTTCGGGATCGGCTTTTACGTCTGGGCGAACTGAGCATGACTAAGGAGATGAGCACGATGAGCCCTTCCCTGGCCCTGGTGTTGAGCCTGAGCCTGATCAATCCCCCCCTCGTCACCCTGGCGGCCACGGCGATGCTGGCCCCGGCCGTGGTCGCCGCGGAGCCGGGCTCGAACCCGAGCACGAACCCAAGCCCAAGCCCAAGCCCAAGCCAGAGCTCGACCTCGACACCGACCTCGACCCCGTCCGCGGCATCGTCTAAGGCAGGGCCCGCCAAGCCCGCCGAAGCCGCTGAAGCCGCCGAAGCCGCCGAAGCCGCCGAAATTGCCGAACTTACCAAGCCCGCCGAGCCCACCGAGCCAACCGGGGCGGACATGGCCCATACCTGCGCCGCCTGTCATGGCACCAACGGTATCCTCGGCGACGAGTACTTCATGCCCCTGGCGGGCATGCCGGTGACGCAGTTCGTGACCACCATGCGGGACTTCCGCTCCGGTGAGCGCCTGTCCACCCTCATGGGCCATGTGGCCAGCGGCTTTTCGGAGGGGGAGATCCAGGCGATGGGCGAGTTCTTCGCCGCGGTGCCGCTACCCGCCACGCCGGCCGTAGGAGGGTGGCCCGCGCCTGACAAGACGCCGGCCAGTAGCATGGCGGGACCCCGGACGGCAGCCCTGAAGGTGCCAGGAGCGCGGCCATGAACAAGAAATCAGCCATGACCTTGACCAACCCCGATCGCCGCCGCTTCCTGGCGGCCTCCCTGGGCGCCCTGTCCCTCGCCGCCCTGCCGGCCTGGGCGCGGCCCGCCGGCAGCGGCACCAAGGCCCACATCGTCGTCGCCGGTGGCGGGGTAGGGGGCTGCACGGTGGCCAAATACCTCAAGCTCTTCGATCCGGACCTGCGGGTAACGGTGGTGGAGCGCAATCCGGTCTATCTGCGTCCCTACGGTTCCAGCGAGGTCCTGACCGGCCATGTGGACATGGCCGATCTGCGTGTCAGCTATGACCTCTTGAAGGAACGTTATGGGATCGAGTTCGTCATCGACGCCATCACCGGCTTCGATCCCACCGCCCGCACCCTGGCCACCGCCGGCGGCCAGACCCTCGGCTACGACCGGCTCATCGTCGCCCCGGGCATCCAGTTGCTCTACGACGCCTATGAGGGCCTGAGCGAGGAGATCGCCGAGCAAGCGATTCCGGCGGCCTGGATTCCGGGACCCCAGACGGCCTTGCTGGCAAAACAGCTGCAAGGCATGCGTCAGGGCGGCACCTTCGTCCTGGTGGCGCCACCCAATCCCTATCGCTGCCCACCCGGGCCTTACGAGCGCGCGGCCCTGGCGGTGGAATGGCTGCGACCGCGCAACCCCCGGGCCAAGGTCATCCTGCTCGATCCCAAGGACAGTTTCGTCACCGACGAGACCATGCTCCTGGGCTGGAACCGGCTCTACGACTTCAATATCCCCCCGGACTACCGGGAGCGGATCAGCCCCAAGGTCGAGGTCCATGAGTACGCCACTCCCGGGATGTTGTCCTGGGTGCGGGGCCAGGACGGGGGGCGCCTGATCGCCGTGGATGCCGTCAAGGGTCGGGTCGAGACCGAAACCGACACGATCGCCGCCGACGTCATCAATGTCATCCCGCCCATGCAGGCGGGGAAACTCGCCCACCTCCTGGGGCTGACGGACGGCAGCGGCTGGTGCCCCGTCAATCGCCGGACCTTTGCCTCCAGCCTTCAGCCCCAGGTCCATGTCATCGGCGATGCCTGCATCGCCGACGCCATGCCCAAGTCCGGCTTCTCGGCCAACACCCAGGCCAAGACCGTCGCCCGCGCCATCGTCGAGGAACTGGCCGGCCGTCCCACCCCGGAGCCGGTGTGGGAAAACACCTGCTATGCCCTGGCCGGGAGCGACTATGGCCTGTTCGTCGCGGATGTCTTCCGCCTGGTCGACGGCAAGATCGCCCGGACCAACCCCGGCAGTCGCTACCTGCCCCTGGATGCCTCACCCATGCAGATCAAACTGGCGGCGCGCTATCAGCAAACCTGGCTGCGGACCTTTACCGCCGATTGCTTCGCCTGAGGGAAGACCGAAAGATGCCCCTGTTCGCAAACACCTCCCATCGCCGGCACCCGCAAGTCCTCCGGGGTGGGAGCCGCCGCGCCCGCCGCTTTGCCAGCCTGTTGGCCCTGCCGCTGGCGCTGACCTTGATCCTGGATACGGCCCAGGCCGGCGGTCATGACCCGGCCGCCACCCCGATGCGGAACTGGACCCCGGCCAGCCTGCGCCAGGCCCTGGCCGCGCTGCCCCCCGGCGATGCCGGGCGTGGCCAGGCGCTGAACCGCGACCTCTTCTGTGCCTCCTGCCACGGCAACGAGGGGGTGGCGCCGACCCTCAACTGGCCTCACCTGGCGGGTCAGAAGGTGGCCTACACCGCCAAGATGATGCTCGACTATCAGAGTGGCCTGCGCCAGGAAGGCGAGCGGGGTCGCCTGATGCACGATGTGGGCGTCGTGCTCTCCCCCCAGGAGATCGCCGACCTGGCGGCCTACTACGCCAGCCTGCCGGCACCCCGGGAGTCGACGACGCCCCGACCCGTTCTCCAGCCGTCCGCCACCGACCTTCCCGCCGCGGTGCTGGTGCGCAAGGGTGATCCCTCCCGTCTGATCACACCCTGCGCCAGTTGTCATGGCGCGGCGGGGGAGGGCGGGCGGCTGGAGGCCCCAGTGTTGGCGGGCCAGAATCCCCGCTACTTCACCCGCACCCTGCTGGACTATCAGCACGGGATCCGCGCCAATGATGGCAAAAAGACCATGCGTGCCTTCACCCGCGGTTTGACCCCGGCGGAGATCGCGGCCCTGGCGGTGTATTACGCCGACCTGCCGCTCAAATAACGTCATCGCGCCCCAATTTAGGGGTTTCTCGGGTCGAGGCCGAAAACTGAAACGCGATCGGTATTAATCGGCACATCGGCCAGGCAGGCTCGTTCTCTCCATAGCTTTTTGCAGGACTCCCTCCATGCGCATCGCGGTTACCAGCCAAAACTACAGAACCATCACCGGCCATGCGGGCAAGACCCGTCGATTCCTCATCTACGAGGTCCAGGGACAGGGGTCCCCGGTGGAGGTCGAGCGCCTCGACCTGCCCACGGACCTGTCGCTTCACGAGTACCACGGCGAGGATCACCCCCTCTTCCAGCAGGGGCTGGATGTCCTGATCACCCAGGGCGCGGGTCAGGGCTTCGTCCAACGACTGGGCCGCCAGGGGATCACGGTGCTCGTCACCAGCGAATCCGATCCCCTGGCTGCAGCCGCCAAGGTGGGGGCCGGACTACCCCTCGCCCCCGGTCTGCCCCATGACCATGGCCATGACCACCATCAGGGCCAGGGTTCAGTCCGCCTCAGCCTCGATCAGCCTTAGGCTGTAGGCGCCATCCGCCCGATCTTCCGCGCCCTCGAAACGGGGTTGGGCGGCGAGGGTGCTGAATTTTCAACCACCGCAGTAAATCGGTTGGTGTTTTTTATCTGATCGCGTCGGTTCTCGCGCACTCGTGCGGATTCCCGCGAACAACTCCATATCGGTTCGCGACCCGTAATTGGGTGTAAATGGGTGTAGAATTGGGTCATGTTTAGAACAGACACCATTCAGATCACCCCGGAAATTCTGAACCTCATCGCCAGGATCGACGAGTTCAAGGGGGCCTGGCGCGCCTTGGGCACACTCGCGCCCGATCGCCTGTCAGCCCTGCGTCGCGTGGCCACCATCGAGAGCATCGGCTCCTCGACTCGCATCGAAGGCAGCAAGCTGTCCGACCGGGAGGTTGAGCGACTGCTGTCGAACCTGGAGATCAAGTCCTTCGCTACCCGCGACGAGCAGGAGGTGGCCGGCTACGCCGAACTGATGGAACTGGTGTTCGCGTCCTGGCGGGACATCCCGTTCACCGAGAACCACATAAAGCAGTTGCACCAGATCCTGTTGCGCTACAGCGAAAAGGACACCTGGCATCGGGGTAACTACAAGACCCACTCGAACAGCGTCGCCGCCTTCGACGAAATCGGTGCGCAGATCGGTATCGTATTCCAGACAGCGTCACCCTTCGATACGCCCCGCCTGATGCGCGAACTGATCCCCTGGGTGAACCAGGAGCAAGAGACGGCACGCCTGCACCCGCTGCTGATCATCGCCCTCTGCGTTGTCGTATTCCTGGCGATCCATCCCTTTCAGGACGGCAACGGCCGGCTCTCCCGGGTGTTGACTACGCTCCTTCTCCTGCATGCTGGTTACGTTTACGTGCCTTTCAGCTCGCTGGAGAGCGTGATCGAACAGAGCAAGGAAGCTTATTACCTCGCGCTTCGCCAAACCCAAGGCACGATCCGCACGGAAGCGCCGAACTGGCAGCCATGGCTGGTGTTCTTTCTCCGCTCCCTGGCCGAGCAAGTACGGCGTCTGGAGAAGAAGGTGGAACGTGAGAAGCTCGTGCTGACCGCCATGCCGGAACTTCAGCTACAGATCGTGGAGTTCGCCCGCGAGCATGGCCGGGTCACCATCGGCGAGGCCATCAAACTGACCGGTGCCAGTCGGAACACCCTAAAGCTCCACTTCCGTGCGCTGGCCGAGCGCGGCGTGTTGAACCAGCGCGGCAGTGGTCGTGGGGTCTGGTACGACCTGCGCTGATAACGACGGACACGGCTGGACTGGCAGGGGGTACGCCTGGGCGTTCCCGCCCTGGAACATCGCCTACGACCTAAGCCGAACGAGATTCATCATGACTGAGGTGTCCAGCGCCGGTGACCCCGGCAAGACCGCCGTGCCTGCTGAGGAACAGGCGGTTTCGAGCAAGGCGTGGGCGATTCTGTGGGCGATGGGCTTCGGTGCCCTGATCGCGCAGATGTTCAGCACGGTCATTGGTCCCGCCCTGCCCACGAACAAGGAAGACCTGGGGCTGTCGCTGTCCACTCAGACGTGGACCATCACCTCGTACTCGCTCGCCTTCGGCACCGCACTGGTGGCCGGTGGCCGACTCGGTGACCTCATCGGCGAAGTGAAGATGATCGTCATCGGGTACGCGATCTTCCTCGGCGGTTTGGTGGTGGCCGCCATGGCGGCCAGCGGCGGAATGCTCGTCGCCGGGCGCACCATCCAAGGCATCGGCATCGGTATCTCCGCCCCAGCAACACTGTCGATCGTCGTCAACTCCTTCCCGTTGTTCAAACGTGGTTTCGCCGTGGGCATCTGGGGGGTCGCGCACGGATTCGGTCTGCTGATCGGGCCGATCTTCGCCGGCTACATGCTCGAGTTGCTCAACTGGCGGTGGATCTTCTGGCTGGCCGTGCCGCTGACTGTGGCGGTGATCATCGTGACCCTGGCGGCCACACGCGGCTATAAGAGCGTGCTGGCCAGCGGTAACTACGACATACCCGGGTTGATCATCGGTGGTCTCGGTATCACGCTGGTCACCTACGGCCTGCAGAACTCCTCCCAGGGCTGGGATCTACCGGGCACCTGGGCCACTCTGATCGTCGGCGTGCTGCTGTTGGCGCTGTTCGCCGCGGTGGAGATGCGCGTGGCCTCGCCGCTGGTGGACTTCTCGTTGTGGCGCGAGCGGCTGTTCTCCGGTGGTTTCTTCGCCGAGAGCGCGGTGGGTTTCGTCTACATCCCAATGCTGACGTTCGTGGGTTCGCTCTACTTCATTGAGGTACTTCGCTTGTCGCCGGTGAAGGCCAGTTGGGTGATCGTGATCACGACTGCCACCTGCATGGTTCTCGAACCGCTAGCCGGTCGATGGGTCGACAGGATCGGCCCCGGCATACCCATCACCGTCTCGCTGATCATGCAGGCCGTCGCGCTGTTCTGGATCGGTTTCACCTTCACGGAGAACACCACGCTGGCGCAGATGATCATTCCGCTGGCGCTCATGGGTGCCGGCGTTGGCATGTCGCTTCCGGCGTGCAACACCGCTGGCATGTCCGCCGTGGACGCCGAACGGGCCGGCATGGGCTCGGGGTTGATGCAGATGACCTTCAACATCCCCGCGGCCCTCGGTGTCGCGGTCGTCACTTCGATCATCGGCACCCTTGCGGCAAGTCGGGTGCGCGGTGTCGTGGAGGACCAGTTCGAACAGCAGGCCGTGGACTATGTCGCCGCCGTCCAGGCCGGGGATAAGACAACCGCCGACCAGATCGTGGCGAGTCTGCCCCCGGAGGCGGCACAGGTACTTCAGGACGCGGCCGTCGCGGCCACGGCCGCGGGTATCGACACCGGCATGATCGTGCTCGGTTTCGTTGCCTTTGCCGGTGGCATCATGGCCTGGTTCGTGATCGGCCGTCGCCGGACGCCCGACCACATCGAAGTCACACAGGCCGCAGCCCTGTAGGCCGCTTCCCTCTAGGCCCAGCACCGACGAACACCGACGCCGAGAACCCACCACCATGGCACCGACCGGGGTTCCCGACACAGCCGCGGCGATCGTCAGCCACACCAGGTTGCGGGAGGGAAGCGAGCAGGAGTACGCATCCTGGCGGGGCAGGGTGATCGCGGCACTGGCGGGGCAGCCCGGCCAGCTCACCCCGGCTCCCAAGATGCCCTAGACTCACACAAAACTCCCCAAGGGGAGGTGACATCTATCCTGACACAGGGGGCCAGCGCCTGGCGAAAAGTTGGAAGCTTGACGTGGAGCCAGTGGGTAGCCGCGGTTGAGGGCGTGGTTATTAACCGGTTCCTGCTGTATGGATTTACCGATTTGCATCATTATCGTGGCGACACTGCTCCTCCTGTTACTTCGCAGTGAGGCTTTTTGAAATCGCCATCGGAATAGGGTGTCCTTGCCCCTGGTCTGTCCCCTGACCATGCCCATGACCACCATCAAGGCCAGGGTTCAGTCCGCCTGAGCCTCGATCAGCCTTAGGCTGTAGGCGCCATCCGCCCGATCTTCCGCGCCCTCGAAACGGGGTTGCGCGGCGAGGGTGCTGAAATCCCCGTGCAGGCTCCGGGCCAGGGCGTTGTCACGATTGGCGAGTTCCTGGAAGCGGCGCCCGGCGTAGCCAAGGCCACGGTACAGGGGGCCGGCGGGGACATACTCCCGCAACCGGTAACCCAGATCGACCACGGCGGCCTTGATGGGGTCACCCATGCCATAGAGCATCTGAAACTCCACCTGGTCCCGGTCGAGTCCCCGCGCGTCGGCGAGGGCCATGATGTGGGCCTGGGTTCTCAGGTTGTGGGTGGCGAACGCCGGCTCGAAGGCATCGCCGTTGTCCAGCAGGTACTGGGCCAGGGCCTCATAGTTGGCGTCCGTGGAGGCCTTATGGTTCCAAATCGGGCTCGGGCGCCCCTCGGTGCGGGCCAGGCGTTTCTCGAAGGGTTCATAGGCCCCCTTTACCAGCCGCACCGGCACCCGCAGTCCCCGGGTCCGCGCCCATCCCGCCAGAGCAACCAGATCCCGCGCCGTATCCCGGAGGTAGGCTTGGGAAACGAGGCCGAGGCGCAGGCGACCCTGGGGATCGCGGACCAGGGTGGGTTCCATCTCGACCAAACGCCGGAAGAGGTCGAGGGTCAGATCCTTGTAGGCGTACTCCTCCATGTCGATCCGGATGAAAAATCCCCCGGTGGCCTGCTCATGACCTGCCGCTAACAGGGCCTGTAACGCGGCGAGTATCTCCTGTCGTTTGGCCTCGCCCTCCGCCTCCGCTCCTAGGGCGGCGGGCAGGTCAGCTACCAGTGCGGACAGTTTCAGGGACAAATGCAAGGGCTCCGCTGGTCCCTGATGGCCGTAAGTGCTCAGAAGTTCGAGATAAAAATCTCGATAGGCCTGGGCCTCGGCCTCGGTGTGGGAGGCATCGCCCACGTTATCGATGGTGATCGCCAGGCCCTGGCGCGCACGCTCAGCGATCAGGGTCAGCAGCCGCTGACCTTGCTGCTCCACGGTGAGCCCCGGCGTGTCCAGGGGAAAGAGGAAGGGTTGGCTCATCCAAGCAACCAGGGGCATGCCAAAGGACAAGGTCTGGCGCAGGGCGGGCTGATCCCCGAAGGCCACGAGGACCCTTTGACTGAGCTCGGCGAAGGGTCCCCACATGCTGAGCCCAATGGCCGCGGTCCGGAGGTCCTCGGCCAGGCGGCCCTGTTGGGTGCGGGCCAATGCCTGCTGAGCCATGACCGCCATTTCCAGACGCCGCAAATGGCGCTGGGTGCTGGCTTCCAAGGGGGGCAGATCCAAGTCCGCCGCCGCTGGTGGGGTGGTGGCCGGGACCTGTGCCCCAAGACCGGGCCAAAAGAGGACCAGCGCGCCACCCAGTGCCGCCATCACGAACAATCCCAAGACTAGGAGGGATTTCAGGGTGTTGCGGAAAAATCTGGACATGGTAAAGGCAGATTAGGGATTGGCAACGACTGCATTACTTGATGAGTCTGTCGATTTCCATTGAACCGTGGAAAATTCCGAGGATTTCGATAGAATCTTTCCTGATGAAATAGGCGATCCTGTAATGACCATAAAGTAGAATCCGGACTTGCCCATCTGGCTCATCGCGATATTTATAACCGATTTCTGGGAATAGTTCCAAGATTTGGATTCTCTCGTAAATCTCATCCACTACTTTCTGCGCGGCGATTGGATTATCTTCTGCTATATATTCGTTGATGTTCAGAAGCCATTTTAACGTTTCCTCTATCCACCTTATTTCCGCCATGAGCTAATCCTGCGCTTCATTTCCTCATTTGAAATTGTCTTGCCCTCCCTTGAGTCTTTTAACCCCGACGATACCATTTTGTCAAAAGCGAGTTCTCTCAGGATTTCTTCATACGTCGCATCTTCCGGCTGATTGTGGATCACATCAGCCATTCTTTCTTTTACAGCAGACATGCTTCATTCACCTCTATGTGTTTCTGGCATAACGTTTGAGCTGAGCCGAGAGCGCTGGGGTGGCCTGTTGCAGTACATTTGTGGTGTGGAGCAAGCTAGCGCCCGCACCATTGCTGCTCGCACGGTACACCATCGTTGTTACCATCCATCTTGACGCCTGGGCAATTCTGCAGAAAGTACGTCGCCTCTGTGCATGATGTCATTTGTGAACAGTGCGTCCGACCGTCGCACTTGAACGAAGTGTTGGCTTTGGCTATGCCAGCCTGCGGCGACATTGGCATTGAAGGCAGCAGAGCATCAACATCGGCAGCAATGTTTGCCCCTGGAGCTTCACGATTGTGTTGAAACCGGTCGAATCCTTGCCAAGCGACCAAGCCTCGGACGATGAACAGTATGAGGCGCTTCATTTCCATATCCAAGGTTGAAACCACCGGCTTTCAGCCGGTTAGCTTTCAGCTATGATCCTCTGGGCGGTTCTTGTTGAAGCCGCAAATCAGTTTGTGAAAAAGGCTAAAGCCTCTCAGGTAACTCATCTTTTAGCGCCGGGCGCAATCCGGGTGGACTTTCAGTCCTCTGCGCCCGGCGCAAACCCACCAGCTTTCGCTGGTGGTCGTTTAGTTATTGATTTGGCACTCCAGGGTTATGCTCAGTAAATAAAGAATGTGCGATTTTCTATAACTTTAAAATTTAGCGAAATGGGCTGTTCAGCGACTTCCCTTCATCTGATTGAGTGCTATTAAGTCAGTCACAACAAGTCGTCATCACTGAATCTCTCTAACTATCTGGATATTATGGGCTGGCTAGTGCCAAGAATTTGATGTGGGTGACTTAATGCAGACCATAATCGCCAATTAAAATTATGGAAACGAGTCGTAATAAAGCAAGTAAAATGCTTGCTGCTTGATTTGTCACCACAACCTATCAAATGGCAGAAATCCCGTCAATGGCTGAATACAATAACTGCTCCTTCCGGGAATGCTACATGAAAATACACGTTGAATCATGAGGTTGGACCTCAATTCCTGACAAGCATTCCCGTAGCCATACTGCGCAACATCAACGGCAGCGGTCACATCAGTCGCGAAGACCCCCTAGGTCGGCGCCGTACTGTTTTTTTCATCGAAGGGCCCTGGAACCGACACTTAGGCTGCTAGTGGTCTTCACCTAGCCCCCGCTGCCTGGGTTCAGACGCTGGCGGAAGCCATGAAAAAAACCCGCGCCAAGGCGCGGGTTGAGGGCGGTCCGGCACTCGGAGACCGGACCAAAACGTGGCTCATGACGGTGAGAAACCCTCAAGTCATCGAGCGGATCCCTGCAAGACGACCTTCATCGGTCCTCAACCGTCCCGCGCTCACTTAAAGGGATCGGGCCGGGGAGTCTTGTCGGCAGACGGCGGCAGGATCGGCAACTGGAAGCTGGGCTGATCGCCGGTGAGGGTCTTGAGGAAGGCGACGATCTGCGCGT
>WBZM01000595.1_pt1 | contig 11889 bp, 13 predicted proteins | sample 5204271 | NCBI WGS metagenome assembly WBZM01 (sample SAMN12344346, study PRJNA552823) | activated sludge metagenome | biome: Activated sludge suspended growth; feature: Nitrification reactor; material: Wastewater; isolation source: activated sludge from nitrification reactor of wastewater...
GATTAAGGCCAAGCGCACTTGCCATTTCGGTCGTCAAAGATTGACCGTCCACGCCGAGCCAACCGATCTTGGGGTAGCCATATTGACGTATCAGATCCACAAGCGATTTGACGACTGCCGATGGGATGGCAAATCCCAAGCCGATTGATCCACTTTTCTCCATCAGCCCGCGGTAGTAAGCGGTGTTGACCCCAACTACTTCGCCATTGCCGCTGACAAGCGGTCCACCAGAATTACCGCGATTTATGGCCGCGTCGGTCTGAATGTAAGAATCGAACATGGATCGATTTAGGTCGCGATTGACCGCGCTGATGATCCCTCGCGTGACCGTCGTTCCTATCCCATACGGATTGCCGATCGCAAAAACCTCGTCCCCAATTCTGGCCTCGTTGCTGTCGCCGAAGGCAAGGGGTTGCAGCTCTTGGGCGGCTTCGATCTTCAGAACGGCCAGGTCGACGTCGCGGCCGGTTCCGATCAGCTTGGCATGATGGATCGTACCGTCGTTGAGAGTAACAACGATCTCGTATGCTCCGTCCACGACGTGCTGGTTCGTGACGACGTAGCCAGTCCGGTCAATGATGAAACCGGAACCGAAGCTCGCGGCGTCTGCCCTTTCCGCACCGCTTTCCAGCTTGTGCACCGTTATGCGAACCACGCCGGGGAGCAGCCTTTCTATCATCCCGGCCGGACTCGCGGCGACCACGCAAGTTGGATCGGCAAGGAATACAAGAAAAGCGACAACCGATAGCAGCGCGTCAAAGGCGTTCCTCCACGTTAGTCCGGACTGATAGCCGTGCCGTCGGTGGAGCTTCTTGCCGATCGTGGATTCGAAACGCGACATTGTTCGTCGAGCTCAATGAGGAGGACGCGAAAACGGAATCAGGCCGTACGGGGCGACACGATATCGGCCCCAAACGAGGGATAGCTCCACGTCGCCCGGCAATCCGTCTGGAAAATTCACAATTTGCGCCGCCAACCTGAAACCTTGCGGCTTCAACTCCTCACGCCAGCGCAAAAAGACCTTCGCCGCTTTGCCGCGAAGCGTATTGGGCCATTCGGGGTCTGGAAGATTCACAGCTCGACCGCGGTCGGAGCAAAGCAAGGCGGGAAATCGAAATATGACGCACTGCGTCTCTCCTCGTGCCGCCAATTGGCGTGCTCCATCCAGAATTGACGACCATTCCTCGTCACTCAGCGGCGCTTGCAGCAATGCTCCAATCTCGTCCAACCGTCGCTGCGTCGCGTCAGCTATCTGCTTTCTACGCAACGTCCGCTCTTCTTCCTCGTGAGCGGCAACCAAGCCTCGGAACTCGCTCGCCGAGAAGCTCGCAGGAGAAAAAGATCCTGGAGATCTGCTCTCAGCCGCCTTTGGGACATCTTGATCTGCAGCGACCTGAACATCCAACGTTCGTCGCGACCGTGGACCGAGATTGCTTAGATCAGACATTTGTCCGCTCGCGTTTTGTTTGACCGGGCACTCGTCCATGTCCCTGCCTCGGCTCCTGAGTTCAGACCCGCGCGTATCCCGCCAAAGGCGACTTCCCACGATGCGAGCCCGGTGATCGGCTGCAATCAACGTGTCGATACAGCCGATGGGACAAAGCACACTGGTCTCCCGCATAAATTTCCCGAACTCGTTCAGCATCGCTCTCAATTTCCGCCAGTCTGCTTCCAACCCGTCACGACGCGACGCAACGTGCCAGGACGCACCTACATCGACAGTTGTGCCGCCGACCCCAGGGACGCCAGCTGCCTGGCTGTTGTCTCGCCTGCCAACCGCATCGAATTTCGCAACCCGTATCAAACGCTGCCGGACTTGACGGAGACCAAGCGTTCCAGGTGGCATATTGTTTCGAAAGAGCATTCCGTTAGTGCCGCATCCGAAGGTCGATCACGGTTACAAGGCCATTGAGTTTGTCGATTTGAATCTCGACGCGATCACCGATGCGTAACATCGGCAGGTGCACGCCATCCGTCACAGCAAACGTCATGATCATGCGAGGCATCTCTGTTTCGGGCGTTGGAAGGTGTTCGATCGCGATGTGACGCGTGCGCACATCGATTTCCTTGATCGTTCCGGGAATCCACGCACGCTCGTGTGGCGTCCGCGATCCCTCCTGTATTCTTCGCGTGTATTCATAGAAATCGAAGATACTAGGTTTCGCGATACCGCTGGCGCTGGTCGCCATTGCGGCGCCGAGCGAAAACAGGAAGGATCGTTTTGCAATACGCATCGTCAGTTCCCCTGTGTCGTGTGCGAGGTTGCGTCGCCGCGATCTATTTGCAGGCAGCGGCCGAACTTCTTGACGCCTCCACAGGTCAGAACGCCTCGATAAATGGGACAACCAGTTCGTCAGCCGTATGCTTCTGAGTCTCATTCAGAGCCGAGTACAGTTGAACAAATGCGACGCGAGCTGACCGAAGAGCGTCAAGGCGTTCGCTGAGATGGCGTTCATATCGCTCAAGCCGGTCCGCCCCGCCGCCGTCCGACCCCTTCAGATGAACCCTGGCTTGGAGAAGATGTGAGCGACTTGAGCGCAGCGCGTCTGCGAATTTGTTCCATGGGGGCGTCTGGACTTCACTTATCTGGAGTTCGGCCTTGAGAAAGGCGATCCGCCCCTCGATCCGGTTCATCAGGTCGAGACGAGACGAACCGGACGCCATCCCCGGCATTCCCGTGGGCCCTGCTTGATCTTGCCCCATCGCGCTCGCACCCATGCCACTCATGGCGCGCATGTGTTCACGCATCATGTCTTTCATCTTGTCGTCCATCATGCCGCCGGCGCGCGGCGCGTTTTGGCCCATGGATCCTTGAGAGGGTGAGCCACGCATCTTGTCGTCCGTCATGCCGTCCATTGTCATTCCGCCAGATTGCGTTGGTGTGTTCGTTGCCGGCGGGGTCGACGGCATCATGTTGTCCATCGCGAACCTCTGCCGCTCGTTCGAGGCGGAGGCGGATAAAATGAACGTGCCAGTTGCGGCAATCGCTGCCAGAATTGCCGCGAACCATGCGCGATGTTGTTTGCGGTGCTTCAGCATGAAAGAACTCCTCTTCAGTGTTTCGTGTGGTCGAGATTGAGACGTGTGATTTGCTTTGTGGCGTTCAGTCGAGCTCGGAATTGCTCGGCTGTGAGCGGTCATGACTGCCAATGTCATTTATCTTCTGCATGCTGCCGCCAGGATCCATCATGTGGCCGGGCACACCGGAATTGGGCGACGGATTCCGCAGCCTCGGTCGAACAGATAGGCCGTTGCCGTTCGTCCGAGGCGCGTCATCGACTGCCAATGGAAACTTTGGGGCCGCAGCAGCAGTCTTAAGACGAACGGTGGTGTACCGAATGCATCTGAAGCGTTGCGAGACAAGGCGTGCCGCTGCGGCCTGGGCGCGCACTTGCTTGATACAGATGAGATGGTCGACATCGTTCGTACCCCAGCCTGTGTCGGCGAGACTGCCGCCAACAGGAGATCTCTTTCGGGGTAAAGGAGGCCGGATCATATGGCTTCTGCGCCACGATAACGCCCGTAGGTCGTCGTTCCGTTGGAACTGAATAACATGATGTCGAACGTCTCGTTCGCACCACTGTTCTCCATGCCTGGAGATCCAACGGGCATTCCGGGCGCAGCAAGGCCGATCGCATCTGGCCTCTCGTGAATGAGGCGTAGGACCGCTTTTGCCGGAACATGCCCTTCTACGACATAGCCGTCGATCTCGGCCGTGTGGCACGACATGAGTGCATCGGGCACACGCAAGCGCGTCTTGATCGCATTCATGTTCGCCTCGTTGACGACCGTCGTGTTGATTCCAGCTGAACGAAGATGAGCGACCCAGGCTTCACAGCAACTGCAATTTGCGTCGCGATGAACAAGCATGGCGGGCTCGGCTTTTGCGGGGAAACAAAACAACGGGAGGGCCGCGGCGGTCATGGCGCTCACGAAGCTGCGGCGGTTCAGGGGAGTCTGCATGACAATGTCCTTTCTCGGATTCGACAGCGCATCTCTGATCTCTATGGCAAGGGTCCTGCCTCTAACGCCTTGAGCCATTCGCCGATGGCCGGCCAGGTCTCGGTCAGGGTCCGCGTCCCCATAAACAGACCGATGTGGCCCCCAGGCGCGGTCTTCTTTTCGATCGACGTACCAGGCGTCGCAACGAGATTTGCCGCGGCAAACACCTGCTCGGGTGTCGTGATGTCGTCGTCCTCTCCGGCAAGCAGATAGAGGGGGCAAGCGACGTCCTGGAGTGTGACGCGTCGACCCAGTGCGACGAATACGCCACGCGCGAACTCGTTGTCGCGAAACAGGCGCTTTACGGCTTCGAGATAGTAGCGCCCCGGAAGATCGATGGCGTTCTCGTACCAGCGTTCGAACGTTTCGGTTTTCTTGATGTGCGCCTCGTCGCCGAGATTGGCGTAGAGGTCGAGATACTTGCCGAAAAACTGCTCGGCGGGGTGCATATTCTTCCAGCCGGCCAGCATCGTCTGGCCGCGCATCAGGCCGCCGCCGACGCTAACAAGGTTTTCGTAGAAGGACGCAGGCAGTGTCTCTACCATGCGTTTCAACGGCCCGTCGCCCGCATGCGTATCGATCGGCGAGCCCGCGAGAACCAGAGCGCGCACCTTGGTCGGAAACCGCGCCGCATAGATCGATGACATCCAACCGCCCTGGCATAGACCAACCATCGCGACCCGACCGCCGAGATCGTCGACCGCCGCGTTGATCTCGGCCAGATATTTGTCGATATCGAAGTCCTTCATGTCCGTCGTGGCTGCCTTCCAGTCGGCGACGAGCACGCGTTTCAGTCCGCTATCCATCAATGTTTCGACGAGGCTCTGGCCCTTGTCGTAGTCGGCGATCGTCGAGGAGTGACCGGCATATGGCGCGTCAATCAAGATCGGAAGATCGTCGCTCACCCCCACGGAAAAGTCGCGCAAACGCATCGTATCCATGTCGAGCAGAACCCGGTTTGCCGTTGCCCATTCAGGTTGCGGCGGGGCAGCAATCTTCCGCGCCTCGGACAGGAAGCCGAGATTTCGCTCAAACAGCCTCATGCCCTGTTCGCCGAGTTCGATTGCCGCGGCGAGCGGCCAGAGGAAGGGAACGCTGTGTTCGCACCGCGGATTGTGACAACGAGCGCCGTGCCCCGATGCGCATTCGACCTTCGGCGCGGCATTGCCTTGTTCTGAAGCAGACGGGCTCAAAGGACAGTTCTCCTCAGCCGCGCCGCGTTGGCAATGACGCTCACGGACGACAAGGCCATGGCCGCCGCCGCGATGACGGGAGACAGCAGGATACCGAACAAGGGGTAGAGCGCTCCTGCGGCAACTGGCAGGCCGAGCACATTGTAGATGAAGGCAAAGAACAGGTTCTGACGGATATTGCCCATCGTCGCCTGCGACAGCTTTCGCGCGCGCACGATGCCCATCAGGTCGCCCTTCAGCAACGTCACGCCGGCGCTCTCGATCGCGACATCGGCGCCGGTGCCCATGGCGACTCCGACGTCCGCTGCGGCGAGGGCGGGCGCATCATTGACGCCGTCGCCTGCCATGGCGACAACGCGTCCGGCCGCCCGATAGCGCTGGACTACCGCGCCTTTCTGGTCCGGGAGCACCTCGGCCTCGACATCCTCGATCCCGAGTTTGCGCGCCACTGCCTTCGCGGTCGTCCAGTTGTCGCCGGTCAACATGACCACACGGACCCCGGCCGCGCGAAGAGCGGATAGCGCCTTGGGCGTTGATGCTTTGACTGGATCTGCGATTGCCAGCACGCCCGCGACGCGCCCGTCCACGCCGACGAAAATAGCTGTCCCGCCGTCTTGGCGTAGCCGTTCAGCATCGGCTGCGAGAGTGTCGGGCGCAACGCCCTCGTCTTGAAGAAAGTGCGCATTGCCGAGCACAATGCGCCGGCCGTCGACCGTGCCCAGCGCGCCGCGGCCGGTCGGCGAATCGAAAGAATCCACCGTCGCCAGCGAGATATTCCGATTCTCGGCTGCAGCCACGATCGCATGAGCGATCGGATGCTCACTCGCCCGCTCGACGCTGGCCGCCAGACGAAGCACGTCGGCTTCGCTGAACCCTTCAGCCGCGATGATCGCCGTGACGGCCGGCTTGCCCTCGGTCAGCGTACCGGTCTTGTCGATCACCAGAGTGTCGACCTTCTCCATCCGTTCCAACGCCTCGGCGTTCTTGATGAGCACGCCTGCCTGCGCGCCGCGGCCGACGCCGACCATGATCGACATGGGAGTGGCGAGCCCGAGCGCGCAGGGGCAGGCGATGATCAAGACCGCGACTGAGGCAATAAGCCCGTAGGTGAAGCGCGGCGCTGGGCCGAAGAGCGACCAGACGATGAAAGCGATCAGCGCGATCCCTATCACCGCAGGCACAAACCAGGCCGACACATCGTCGGCGAGCCGCTGGATCGGCGCGCGGCTGCGCTGCGCGTCGGCAACGAGCTGCACGATCTGCGACAGCATCGTATCGCGTCCGACCCTTTCGGCCACGATGATGAGGCCACCGCTCTGGTTGATTGTTCCGCCGATGACTTTTGCGCCGACCTCCTTGGTGACGGGCATGGACTCGCCGGTCACCATGGACTCGTCGATCGCGCTACGGCCTTCCGCTACGATCCCGTCTACTGGAACCTTTTCGCCAGGACGCACACGAAGCCTGTCTCCGACGACGACGGCCTCGAGCGCGATCTCCGCTTCGCTGCCATCGGCCCCGATCCGGCGCGCTGTCTTGGGGGCGAGATCCAGCAGGGCCCGGATCGCGCCGCTCGTCGTCTCGCGTGCGCGCAGTTCGAGGACCTGTCCAAGCAGGACAAGCACGGTGATGACCGCCGCAGCTTCAAAGTAGATCGCCACGGCGCCATCATGGCTGCGGAACGCCACCGGAAAGACCTGCGGCGCGATCGTTCCAACGACGCTGTAGACCCATGCGATCCCCGTGCCCATCGCAATCAGCGTGAACATGTTCAGGCTTCGATTGACAACCGATGCCCATGCGCGCGCGAAGAATGGCCAACCGGCCCAGAGCACAACCGGGGTTGCTAGCGCGCCCTGAATCCAGTTCGACGTCTGTTGCGGCAACGAATGCCAGTCAAACAGATGCGCGCCCATTTCCAGAACGAGTACTGGCGCTGAAAGAACAAGGCCGATCCAGAACCGCCGAGTCATGTCGGCAAGCTCCGAACTCGGCCCCGCCTCGAGAGTTGGCTCGAGCGGCTCGAGCGCCATGCCACAGATCGGACAATTGCCCGGTCCGACTTGCCGGATCTGCGGATGCATCGGGCAGGTGTAGATCGTCCCAGGCGGAAGCGCCGTCAGCGGCTTCGCCTCAAGCGCGACCGCTTCGGCGTAGCGCTTCGGGTCCGCGACGAATTTGCCGTGACAGTTCGTCGAGCAGAAGAAATACGACCGACCGTCGTAGGTCGCGCGGTGCGCCGTCGTCGCCGGATCGACGATCATGCCGCATACCGGGTCCTTGACGCCATCGGTCGGCGCGCTCGCGCGGCTTCCACGATGATGCTCGTGCCCGTGATGGACATGCGCGGGGAGAGGATCGGTCATCGGATCTGTCCTTTGGAAAACACGGTCATTGATGGGATTGCCCCGATCGGATTTGTGTCGAACGACGACACTTCCTCACTTTGCTGATTGATGTGGGCGGCGATCCGAACCGTGGGCGATCAATTAGCGCCGTTGGCGGAGACCGATGATCCAGACCCGATCGCTGTGGTTGTCGATTTGAACGTCGACCAAATCGCCAACACGAAAATCGCCAAGATGCACGCTCGGGGCAGTATCGAGCGTCATGGTCATCGTCGGCATCCCCGCCGATGTGGTCGGTGCATGAACAAAGGTGAGCCGTCTCTTTGACACGCTGATGTTCTTGATCGTGGCGGCGAGCCAGGGATGCAAGTGGGGCGTCGGCGATGCTTCTCGCAGCTTCCGTTCGTATTCCATGAAATCGAATACGGTGGGTCTTCCCGCCAGAGCGGGCGCGGTGGCGGCCAATGCCAGCGCAAGCACGATTGCCGAGCGCAACTTCAGTGTCGACATCAGAACCTCCCATATTGTCCGAACAAGTCTCGATCGCGTGCGGCGATCGCGCGCGAAACTTGGGTTGCACACAGGTCGCGTGGCCTGTAGGGCTGCGATGAAGCGGAGCAAATTCAAAATCGGGTATCCGTTTTGGCGGCCAACACATTCTGTCACCCATTGTCGGCGCTCCCGGATTGCGTCGGTCGGAAGACATCGCCGAACCGAGGAATGAATGCGGGCGTTCGCTCCATGTACTTTCGGTACTCTTCCGGAAAAACTGCGAGGGTCTCCCTCTCCTCAGCTCGCGCGAGCTTGACGTACATGGAGACCAGTACCGGGAACATGACGAGAGTGAGGATCGTCGGCCATTGGATGAGAAAGCCGAGCATGACGAGAATGAACCCGTCGTATTGCGGATGCCGCACACGGGCGTAAGGGCCGGTCCTCGCGAGAAGACCGCTCTGCTGAGCCTCGTAGAGAACGCGCCAGCCTGCCGCAATGAGCATGAAGCCGCCGCCGATCAGAACAAAGCTCAGGATATGAAAAGGACCGGCGTGCGGATTTGTCTTCCAGCCGAACATCATTTCGAGCAGATGCCCAGCGTCATGGGAGAACCAGTCCACGTCCGGGTAGTGCGTCTGGAGCCAGCCCGACAACAGGTAGATTGTTAGCGGGAAGCCGTACATCTCCGTGAACAACGCGACCAAAAAAGCGCTGAACGCGCCGAAAGAACGCCAGTCGCGCGCCGTGTGCGGTTTGAAAAAACTGTAGCCGAACATGATGAAGACGGCCGAGTTGACGATGACTAGGCTCCATAAGCCGTAGGAGGAGAAGTCATTTGTCATGGCTCACTCCTTCCCGGCTTGATTGTCTTCGTCGCGATGCCTGCCATGCCCATGGTGGCCGCCGTGACCGCCATGCATGAATAAATGCATGAGTGGGCACAGCAGTAGCGGCAGGTAGATCAACGCGCCGAGAACGTGGGCGCGGTGCTCGGTGAACAGAAGTGCGCCGGCGATTGCGAGGAACCCGATCAGCACAAGTCCCATGCGAAACATCCGCGATCTGCCGCGTGGCTGTTCTCCGCGGCCTGGATGGTCGGAGAAGCTCATGACAGCCTCTTCACCGACCCATGACGGGCATCGGGCGCGCTGGCGGCGAGCTTCAAATCGTCTCTTGTTCCGCGGCCTTCGCTGATCATGTTCGTCATCGGCATGCCGAGCATGCCGGTAGCGCCAATCCGCGTTGCGCGCGGCGCGCCCGGGGCCGACGATGCGTTATTCCGCTGGGGATGTTGCTCGTCGTGCTGGCTGGCCGTTTGCACCAGAACGGGCGCGATGATCTGCACAGAGGTCAAAAATGCGGCCGAGAAAGATTTCGCTTTCATTTCGTTGTTCCTGATCGTGCGAGATCGCTTGTTGAGCGCGCCCCGTCAGCAGGCGGGACGCGCTCGTTCGATCAGCGCTTGGCGCTCATGACGTGGACGATCTTGATGGCGCCGCCTTCCTCGCCGACCTGGACGCTCACCCGGTCACCGACCTTGTGCGCGGTCAGGTCCGCGACGTCGCGCACCGGGAAGGTCATCGTCATGGCAGGCATCTTGGCGTGCGGGATCGCGGCGTGTGCGATCGTTATTTCGCCAGACGGCGCCTGGATCGCTTTGATAGTCGCGACGACCCAAGGGTGATCGGCCCCCTTCTTCCGCATCGACTCGATGCGGATATACCAGTCCTGGGTCGACATGCCGGCGAGCTTCTGCTGGGCGGCGGCCGGTGCCATTGCCACGGGCGCGAGCGCCGCCGAGAGGGCGAACGCAAGGGCGATGGTCTTGAGAGTCGTTTTCATTATCATTCTCCTGTTCATCGGCGATGCGGCGCGTTTGCGCGCGCAAGCGCGTCAGGTCGGTTCTTGGACGAACAGGACGAATCGACAGCCGCGATCGCCGGAGCGATCCGCGATGACAAGATGAGCGACGACAGGACAGTCAGCGCGTCTGCGCAGGGATATGCCGTGTCATGGCCGATCTCCAGCCGAATCGTCCACATCCGCATGGCATGAGCACAGCGGATGACTGCTGGCGCGTGCGGCTATAGCTCGCACTTCGGGCAGCAGGTCAGGAGATCAGGCGCGCGGAGGTCGGAACGGCGGCGCGACGGCGGAAGAAGTCAGTACCTGATCACGCGTCGAGCAGACTGTGATCACAGAACCCGACAGCAGCAGGCTCGTTGGTTGAAAGATGGACAATACCCCGACGCAGTGCCCGACACAGCAGGCGGACGACGAACAAGGGGCTCGCTTGGAGCCGTGCTGCGGGCAGCAATCGCCACAATCCATCGAAATGCTATCATCAATGGAGGTTACGACAGCGTCGACATGATTTTCGACGACCACCGCATTTTCGACCGCCACCGCCACCGCACCCGGCGACCGGCTTTCGTGAGCGAACGATACCGACGGCAACAAGATCGCCGCCCATAACAGGAAAGAGCCCAATATGGTCTTGCCGAAACGCATTTGCCGGCGATTTCCTAAGTCGTACGCAGCCTTGATGCGAGCTGCTTCCGAGCACACGCACTTTAGATAAGTTCGCACAATAAAAATGCCAAGCCTTGATTTGAGTCAATAGCGGGCACGCCGGACGACCGAATTGGGCCGGTCCGACGTTCGACGTCTTCCCTGGCGACCATTGGAGCAAATTGCAGCGGGAGCGCGATCAAACACCAGAGGTGTGAACATTCGTCATCTGCCCGTTCAGACTGAAACCAGGGTCTTTGAAGGGGGCGCGCACGGGCCATAGAAGTCCGTTCACCAGATCAGTAAGAAGCGACTGGTCAAATCCGACCTAGATTGTTATACACTGTCACTTCGCTCCAGCTCCGCTCGCAGCGGCTTTTCGAGTCGTCAGGTCGGATTGATAGAAAGGGCGAACCGAGTTCCGTGACCATGATTCGCTGGATCAGAGTCGTATTGACAGTCTTGGCAGTCGCCGGCGTTTTGGCGGCGCGCCCGGGTATGGCTGCGCCCGCGACCGACACTCACCAGCATCAACACTGCATGGGCGTGGCCGACGAGCCAAATTGCCCGAGTCATGACCACGGCGCAGTACCGACTTGCTGCGTCGCTGCCGTCTGCGCCATGGTGCAGCCGGTCTTTCCCGAACAGCATTCGGTAGTAATCCCGCTCGGATTTACACATGTCGCGCTGCCGATGCCGGACGACGCTTGGCGATCCGGCGTTCGTCCGCCTCTCGTTCTTCGACCTCCCATCGCCTGACAGCGTGATCGTATTTCGTCGCTCGACTGAAGCGGGCTGACGGAACGATATCACTCGTCTCGACGCGCATGCGCCGGCTTGCCGGCAGGAGATCGATTCTATGGTCAGATGTTATCGCCGAGTCGGCGAGCTGTTGCTCGCCGCCGGCCTTGTCGTCGTCGCGACCGCGGCGACGCCAGCTGAAACTCTTCCGTCAGGTCTATTGCTCGGCGGCCACGCGCATGCGGCGGCCGGGCTTGACGACCCGATTGTCTTCTATCGCGACCCAATGGGCGAGGCCCTGTTCGCGCGGGAGCCGAAGAAGGATTCGATGGGCATGGATTACCTGCCTGTCACCCGGTCGCAGGTGACGCCGTTTCTCGCGAAATTGCCCGCGACCGGTTCGCCGAAAAACTCCGCGACCGACGAGATTCTCTTCTGGCGCGCCCCGATGGGTGGAGCCGAGATTTCGATGGCGCCGAAGAAGGACGGCATGGGCATGGATTTCCTGCCCGTGCGATCGGCCGACGCGATCAAGCTGTTGACCCTGCTGGACGCGGGACAAGCGTCGCAGGTCGCAAAGGCTGCCACGCAGGAAAAAG
>WBZM01003624.1_pt1 | contig 11889 bp, 11 predicted proteins | sample 5204271 | NCBI WGS metagenome assembly WBZM01 (sample SAMN12344346, study PRJNA552823) | activated sludge metagenome | biome: Activated sludge suspended growth; feature: Nitrification reactor; material: Wastewater; isolation source: activated sludge from nitrification reactor of wastewater...
GTGTGGTGCCTGCGCGGTCAGGAAAACGAGGCGTCCGGGTCGGACGTCCAGCTCATGACCCAGCTGTTGTGCAAAGCAGCATTATGACATCTGTTTGCACCTCGATTGATTCACAGGGCGTCGCCAATGGCCCCGATGACATAATCCCGCGCGTCTTTCCGGGCCTCGCCCCCCCGAGGCACCCTGCCCTTGGCTTCCGACAAAGAACTCGCCGACTTCCTCAAGAGCGCAGACCGGCGCGCCTTCAAGCGCGTGGCGTACGCCGTGCGGGACGAGGATGCGGCCCTGGACATCGTCCAGGATTCGATGATCCGGCTGGCCGAGAAGTACGCCGACCGGCCGGCGGCCGAACTGCCGCTGCTGTTCCAGCGCATCGTCTCGAATGCGACGATGGACTGGTTCCGCCGCCAGAAGGTGCGCAACGCGCATGTGCGGAACTTCTCGGATTTCGAGACCACGGACGAGGACGGAGACTTCAACATCCTCGAGGCGCTCGAGGCACTGGACGGATCGTCCGGCACCGAGAGCGCCGCCGACTCGGTGTCGCGGGCTCAGATCCTGCTTCTGATCGAGGAAGAGATCCAGCAGTTGCCGGGGCGTCAACGGGAAGCCTTCCTGCTGCGTTACTGGGAGGATCTCGATGTCGCCGAAACCGCCCAGGTGATGGGCTGTTCGGAGGGTTCGGTCAAGACACACTGCTCCAGGGCAGTGCATGCACTGGCCAAGGCTCTTCAGGCGAGGGGAATCGCACCGTGAAGAACTCGAACTCATCTGTCACTGCCGCTGCGCTGGACGCGCTGGAGTCGCGCATTGCCTACCGCATTGCCGCCCGGCTGAGCCAGCGCGCCGATTCGCTCGATGCCGATGTGGCCGAGCGGTTGCGCTTCGCCCGCGAGCAGGCGCTCGAACGCGCCAAGGCGGCGCGTCCGATGGAAAGTCAGCCGGTCGTGGCCGTCGGCCGAGGCGGCGCCGCGGTGCTCGGCATCGGCGGCTGGTGGGTGAAGCTCGGCTCGGCCCTGCCCATCCTGGCGCTGGCGGTGGGTCTGTTCCTGATCCAGCACCTGCACACGCAGGCGCAGATCGAGGCCGCCGCTCAGATCGACGTCGAACTGCTGTCCGACGACCTGCCGCCAGAGGCCTACAACGACGCCGGGTTCGTCGAGTTCCTCAAGACACCCAACGATTGAGGGCGCGAATGAGCCCTCGTCGCCAGCCCACTTGCCTGACGCTCCGGGCCGCCCTCGTGGCGGCCGCGGTCGTTCTGCCGTGCCTCGTTCAGCCCGTCCTGGCCCAGGGCGGCGGCGGTGCCCGCCCCGTTCCGAGCGCAGAGTCCGGCCCTCGCTGGCAGGAACTGACGCCGTCGCAGCGATCGGCCCTCAAGCCGCTGGAGCGCGACTGGTCCGGCATCGACGCCTCGCGCAAACAGAAGTGGCTGGAGGTGGCCAACCTCTACCCTGGCATGCCGCAGGCCGAGCAAGAGCGGATCTCCGCACGCATGGCGGAGTGGGTGAGGTTGTCGCCCACCGAGCGGGGCCAGGCGCGCCTGAACTTCCAGAACTCCCGCCAGATCACGCCCGAAGAGCGGCAGGCTCGCTGGCAGGCCTATCAGTCGCTCAGCCCCGAAGAGCGCAGCAAACTCGCCGAGCGCGCGGCGCCCGCGAGTTCGCCGGTTCGCCGCAACGGCGCGGCACCGCGGGACGGGATCCAGAACAAGTCAAACCTCGTGCCTAACCCGACGCTGACCGCATCGCGCAAGCCAGTGGCGCCTTCCGTGGTGCAGGCGGCGCCCGGCGCCACGACGACGCTGATCTCCAAGCGCCCGACCCCGCCGACGCACCAGCAGCCTGGCCTGCCGAAGATCGCGGCCACGCCGAACTTCGTCGACAAGCAGACCCTGCTGCCCCAGCGCGGCGCACAGGGGGCGGCCGTGGTGCCGCCCGCGCCAACGCATTCCCAGTGAACTCCCCGGTCGTAGCCGAGGGCATGGCTGCCGATGCCGTGCGGCCGCCGGACGCCTGGCGCCGTCTGGCCTGCTTTCTCTACGAAGGCGTGCTGCTGTTCGGGGTGGTCTGGGGCGCAGGCCTCGTCTATTCGCTCGCCACGGGCCAGCGCAACGCGATGCAGGGACAGACCGGCCTGCAGGCGGTGCTGTTCGTCGTGATCGGGCTCTACTTCGTTGGCTTCTGGTCAGTGCGCGGCCAGACGCTGCCGATGCAGACCTGGAACATCCGCCTCGTGACGCTCGAGGGTGGCGCGGTGTCGCCGCTGCGAGCGGCCTGCCGCTACCTGCTGGCCTGGCTCTGGTTCCTGCCCGGGCTGGCCGGCGCACACTTGGCCGACATCCACGATGCCAAGGCCGTCAGCGCAATCGTGCTGGCCGGCATGGTCACGTATGCCGTGATTGGCCTGCTGCACCCGCGCCGGCTGTTCCTGCACGACCTGCTCTGCGGCACGCAGCTGATCCACTGGAAGACCGCGCGACGCCGCTGAGCGGCTCGCCCGCGCGGGCAGAATGCGGGCCCATGACCAATCCGCACAAAGGCCGCACCGGTCTCGACCGCATCGTGCGCGCCACGGGCTACTCCGTCGAAGGGCTCGTCTCGGCCTATCGCGGCGAGAGCGCCTTCCGCCAGGAGTTCTGGCTCTCCGTGATCATGCTGCCCAGCGCGCTCTGGCTCGGGCGCAGCTGGGTCGAAGTCGCGCTGCTGGCGGGCTCGGTGATGCTGGTGCTGATCGTCGAGCTGCTGAACTCCGGCATCGAGGCCGCCATCGACCGCGTTTCCTTCGAGATGCACGACCTCTCCAAGCGCGCCAAGGATCTCGCCAGCGCCGCGGTGCTGCTCTCGCTGCTGCTTTGCGGTGGCATATGGATCTCGGCGCTGTGGCAGCGCTTCGGGGTGGCGGCATGAGCACGGCACTCTCGGTGTGCGTGTACTGCGGTTCGCGCGATGGCGCCGACCCGGCCTTCGCCGCCGCGGCCACGGCCATCGGCCGCGGCATCGCACAGCGCGGCTGGCAGCTGGTGTACGGCGGCGGCCGCGCCGGTCTGATGGGCCGGGTCGCGGATGCCGCACTCGCCGCCGGCGGCCGCGTCGTCGGCGTGATCCCGCGTTCGCTGATGGAGCGTGAAGTCGGCCACGTCGGCCTGTCGGAACTGCACGTCGTGGAGACCATGCACCAGCGCAAGCGCCTGATGGCCGAACGCAGCGATGCCTTCATCGCGCTGCCGGGCGGCATCGGCACGTTCGAGGAGCTGTTCGAGGTCTGGACCTGGCGGCAGCTCGGCTACCACGACAAGCCCGTCGGGCTGCTGAACGCCAGCGGCTATTACGACGCCTTGCTCGGCTTCCTCGGCCAGACGGTGTCGCAGGGCTTCGTGTCGGGGCCGCAGCACGGGCTGCTGCAGGTGGACACCAATCCGGACGCACTGCTGAACGCTGTCGGCGGCGCAGCGCCGCGCGCCACCGCACCCGACGACTACGGCCGCATCTGACGAGCGGCCGCGGCGCGGCTCAGACAGCGTCTTCGTTGGTCTCGCCGGTGCGGATGCGCACCACCTGCTCGACCGGCGTCACGAAGATCTTGCCGTCGCCGATCTTGCCGGTCTTGGCCGCCTTGACGATGGCCTCGATGCAGCGCTCCACGTCGGCGTCCTTCACGACCACCTCGACCTTCACCTTGGGCAGGAAGTCGACCACGTACTCCGCGCCGCGGTACAGCTCGGTGTGGCCCTTCTGGCGGCCGAAACCCTTCACCTCGGTGACGGTCAGGCCGGTCACACCGACTTCGGCCAGGCCCTCGCGCACTTCCTCGAGCTTGAAGGGTTTGACGATGGCGGTGATCTGCTTCATGGCCTGCTCCGGAAGAGGTGTGGGATTGATCCTAGTTTAATCAGGCGCGGAACTTCGAGGTGATGGGATAGCGCCAATCGCGGCCGAAGGCGCGGTGCGTGATGCGGATGCCCACCGGCGCCTGCCGGCGCTTGTACTCGTTCACCTTGATGAGGCGCGTGACACGCTCCACGTCGGTGCGTTCGAAGCCGGCCGCCACGATCTCCTCGATGGACTGGTCGTCTTCCATGTAGCGCTCGAGGATGGCATCGAGCACCTCGTAGGGCGGCAGGCTGTCCTGGTCGACCTGGTCGGGGCGCAGTTCGGCCGAGGGCGGCCGCGTGATGATGCGCTGGGGAATGACCTCTCGGCCCTGAGCGTTCTTCCAGTTGGCCAGACGGTAGACCAGCGTCTTCGCGACGTCCTTGATGACCGCGAAACCGCCGGCCATGTCGCCGTAGAGCGTGCAATAGCCGGTGGCCATCTCGCTCTTGTTGCCGGTGGTCAGCACGATGCTGCCGAACTTGTTGGAGAGCGCCATCAGCAGCGTGCCGCGGATGCGCGCCTGGATGTTCTCCTCGGTCGCGTCCTCCGGCCGGCCGGCAAACTCCTGCGCCAGGCTGGTGCGGAACGCGTCGAACATCGGCACGATCGAGATCTCGTCGTAGCGCACGCCGAGGCGCTGGGCCATGTCGCGCGCGTCGATCCAGGAGATGTCGGCCGTGTAGGGCGAAGGCATCATCACCGCACGCACCTTGTCGGGGCCGAGCGCGTCCACGGCCACCGCGAGCACGAGCGCCGAATCCACACCGCCCGACAGACCGATGATCGCGCCTGGGAAGCCGTTCTTGCCGAGGTAGTCGCGCACGCCGGTCACGAGCGCCTGCCAGGCCTGGGCTTCGGTCGACGGCACGTCGGCGATCGGGCCCTGCACGTGGCTGCCGTCGATCACCACCGCCGTCAGCGCCTCCTCGAACATCGGCGCGCGTGCCGCGACCCGGCCGTGTGCATCGACGGCGAACGATGCACCGTCGAAGACGATCTCGTCCTGGCCGCCGGTGAGGTGCGAATACAGCAGCGGCAGGCCCGTGCTGCGCGCGCGCGCGGCCATGCGCTCCTCGCGCTCGGCGCACTTGCCCAGGTGGAACGGCGAGGCATTGAGCACGCACAGCACCTCGGCGCCGGCAGCCTTCGCGGCCGCGGCCGGCTCGTCGAACCAGGCGTCCTCGCAGATCAGCAGCGCGAAGCGCGTACCTCCCACCTCGAAGACCACCGGCGACTGGCCGGCGTCGCGCCCGGACAGGAAGTAGCGCCGCTCGTCGAACACCTGGTAGTTGGGCAGCTCGCGCTTGCAGTACGTGGCCACGATCCGACCGCCGGCCAGCACCGACGCGGCATTGAAGCGCTGCTGCACGGCCAGCGACTTGGACCTAACATCGCCGCGCTCACCGAACTGATGCGGATGACCGACCACCACGTGCAAGCCTTCGAGATCGGCCAGCGCCTTCGCGACGCCCGTCAGCGCATCGGCGCAGGCGCGCATGAAGGCCGGGCGCAGCAGCAGATCCTCGGGCGGATAGCCGCACAGGCTCAGTTCGGGGAACAGCACCAGCCGCGCGCCCTCGGCGTGCGCGCGCCGCGCGAACGAGACGATGCGTTGCGCATTCCCCTCGATGTCGCCCACCGTCACGTTGATCTGCGCGAGGGCGACGGTGACGGACGGACGAACTGACATGGCGCGGGGCGGGAAGCTGGGGGAGCCCGGCGCTGCAGAAGCCTCGGCGGGTCCGGACGATTATGTCATCGGGGTCCACGACGACCCGGCGCAGATCGATGCCGCGGCATGGAATGCACTGCTCGATGCCGACCCCGCCGCCACACCCTTCATGCGCCACGAATACCTCGCCGCGCTGCACGCCTCCGGCAGCGCCACAGCGGCGACGGGGTGGCAGCCCTGCTTCGTCACGCTGCACCGTGGCGGAGAACTCGCCGCGGCCGCGCCGCTGTACCTGAAAGCGCACTCGTACGGCGAGTACGTGTTCGACTGGGCCTGGGCCGACGCCTACGAGCGCCACGGCCTGGCCTACTACCCGAAGCTGCTCGGCGCCGTACCCTTCACACCGGTGCCGGGCGCGCGCCTGCTGGCGCGCGACGAAGCCGATCGCCGCGTGCTGCTGCGCGCCGTGCGCGAGATCGCGAAGCGGCAGGGCCTGTCGTCGGCGCACCTGCTGTTCATGAGCGAGGCCGACCGTTCGGCGGCTGCCGCCGAAGGCTGGATGCTGCGCTCGAACGTGCAGTTCCACTGGCAGAACCCGGCCGAGGCCCCCTACCCCGACTTCGCGACCTTCCTCGCGAGCCTGCAGCGCGAGAAGCGCAAGAAGATCCAGCAGGAGCGCCGTCGCGTCGCCGAGGCGGGCGTCGAGTTCGAGCTTCTGCAAGGCGCGGCCATCGACACCGAGGCCTGGGACTTCTTCCACCGCTGCTACACGCTGACCTACCGCGCGCACCACTCGACGCCCTACCTCACGCGAGACTTCTTCGCGCGCATGGCCGGCACGATGGCCGAGCACTGGCTGCTCGTCGTGGCCCGGCGTGGCGGCGATCGCATCGCCTGCTCGCTGATCGGGCTCGACCCCGCGCGGCGCGTGGCCTACGGGCGCTACTGGGGCGCCGTCGAATCCGTGCCCTGCCTGCACTTCGAGGCCTGCTACTACCAGCCGCTGCAGTGGTGCATCGCGCAGGGCTACCGGCGCTTCGAAGGCGGCGCGCAGGGCGAGCACAAGATGGCCCGCGGCCTGCTGCCGGTCGCCACCCACTCGGCACACTGGCTCGCGCACCCACAGTTCGCGCGCGCCGTGGCCGACTTCCTCGAGCGCGAGGGCGACGGCGTCGAGCGCTACCTCGACGAGCTCAACGAGCGTAGCCCCTTCAAGGCTGCTTGAAGTCGCCGGCCAGCACGATCGTCAGCGCGTCGGGCTGGAGATACTTGCGCAGCGCGGCGTTCACCTGCGCCAGCGTGAGCTTGGCAATCGCCTCGTCGACCTTCTGCGAGTAGGCGTAGCTGCGCTCCAGGTCCAAGTTGTTGGCCAGCGTGGCGGCGATGCCGGCATCCTGGGCGCGCGACAGGCGCCTGAAGTTGAGCAGGCCGCGCTGCCCTTCCGAGAGCTCCTGCGCCGTGAAGCCGTCCTTCAGCGCGCGCGCGAGTTCCTCGCGGAACGCCTTCTCGACCTTGGCGCCGTTCTGCGGCGCGAAGATGGCGCTGGCCGTCCAGATCGAATTCTGCTCGCGCGAGTTCCAGCTGACCACGCTGCGCACGTCGTACGAAAGGCCTTCGGTCTCGCGGATACGCTTCCACAGCCGCGAACTGCCGCCCAGCCCGAAGAGGTAGTTCGCCATGCTCAGGGCCGGGTAGTCGGCATCCGCCTCCGACAGCGGCAGCGGCAGGCGCGCCAGCAACGTGGCGTTCTGCTTGTCCGGCGTGACGATCACCTGGCGCTGCGGCACTGGAGCGACGAACGGGTGTGCTACGCGCACGTACGACGCGCCCGCGTTCCAGTCGCCGAAGCCTTCCTGCAATGCCGCGCGCACCGCCGCGAGGTCGAGGTCGCCGGCCGCCGCGAACTCGCCGCGCGCCGCGCCGTAGAAGCGCTGGTGGAAGTCGCGGATCTTCTCCAGGCTCACCGCGTTCACGTCCTGCACCATTTCGTCGAAGGTGCGCACGTAACGCACGTCGCCTCGCGGGTACGGGTTGCCGATGCGGCCGAGCATGTTCTCGGCCAGCGCCTCGGGCTCCTTGCGCTGCGACTCGATCGCCGTCAGCGCCTGCCGGCGCACCTCGTCGAGCGCATCGGCCGGGAACGCCGGGCGACGCAGCAGGTCCGCCGCAAGGCGGATCGCATCGGCCAGGTGCTCGCGGCGCGACGTGATCGCCACGTCGACCCGGCCCGGCGAGGCATGGAAACCCATTTCCGTCTTCAGCTGGTCGAGGCGATCCTGCACCTGCTCGCGCGAGAGGCTGGCGCTGCCCTTGTCGAGCAGCGCGGCCGTGAAGTCGGCCACTTCGCCGAGCCCGGCGAGCGTCTTCTCGTCGCCGAAGCGCAGCGTGAGCGTCGCATGGACGGCCTGGCCGCGGGTGGCCTTGGGCAGCACGGCCGCCTTCAGGCCACCGACGGCAAAACGCTGGGTGCGCGCATCGATGTTGGCCGGCGTCGCGACGAAGGCCTCGGCGCGCGCGGCCGCGGCGGCCGGCCTGAACGCCTGCATCGCCTGAGCGAGATCGACGCGCTGCGGCGCCGGTGCCCGCTGCGGTTTCTCGGTCGGCACGTAGGTCGCGAGCGTGCGGTTGTCGGCGATCAGGCGCTGCGTGGCCACGCGCTGCACGTCCTCGAGCTTCGCGTCGCGAACGCGGTCGCGCGCGAGGAAGAACAGGCGCCAGTCGCCCTGCGCCACCGATTCGGACAGCACCAGCCCGACCGCTTCCGGGTTGTTGAAGGTCTGCTCCCAGTTCTTCAGCCACTTGCTGCGCGCACGCTGAAGTTCGGCCTCGGTGACCGGCTCGCGGGCGAAGGACTCGATCGTCTCGACCATCGCCGCGCGGACGGGCTGCGGGTCGGCGCCCGGCGGCAGCTGCGCGCCCAGCAGCAGCACGGACGGCTCGGCCAGCCCCATCGACTCGCCGAAGGTGGCAGAGGCGAGCTGCTTCTCGGTCAGGCGCTTGTGCAGGCGGCCCGAGGGGCTGTCGCCGAGGATCAGCGCGAGCAGGTCGGACGCCGCCGAGTCGGGATCGCCGGCGGCCGGTACGTGGTAGCCCGCGAACAGCAGCGGCGCGCCGCCGACGCGCCGCAGCGTGATGCTGCGCTCGCCGTCCTGCGCCGGGTCGAGGGTGTACTGCGCTGGCAGCGTGCGGCGCGGCTTCGGGATGGTGCCGAAGGTGGCGGCCACGTGGCGCAGCACGCGCGCCGGCTCGAAGCTGCCCGAGACGATCAGCGTGGCGTTGTCCGGCTGGTAGTAGCGCCGGTAGAAGGCCTGCAGGCGGCCGATGTCGACGTTCTCGACGTCGCTGCGCGCGCCGATCACGTCCTTGCCGTAGTTGTGCCAGTCGTACATCAGCGCCAGCGTGCGCTGGTAGAGGATGCGCTGCGGGCTGTTCTCGCCCATCTCCATCTCGTTGCGCACCACCGTCATCTCGGTGTCGAGGTCGCGCTTGGCGATGAAGCTGTGCACCATCGAGTCGGCCAGCCAGCCGACGTACCAGTCGAGGTTCTCGGGGTTGGCGGAGAAGCTCGCGGTGTAGTTGGTGCGGTCGAAGCTGGTGGTGCCGTTGGCACTCAGGCCGCGCTTCTCGAACTCGGCCCACACCTTGGGATGCTTGGGCGTGCCCTTGAAGATCAGGTGTTCGAGCAGGTGCGCCATGCCCGTCTCGCCGTAGTTCTCGTGGCGCGAGCCGACGTGGTAGGTCAGGTTGACCGTGGTGGTCGGCTTGGAGTCGTCCGGTACCAGCAGCAGTTGCAGACCATTGGCCAGCCGGTACTCGTCGATGCCTTCGACGGAAGTGACGGCGCGGACGCCGTTCGGCAGGGGCTGGGCCCCGGCAGCGCCGAACGACAGCGCGAAGAGGAAGAAGAGGAGACCGCGGAGGAATCGGTGCATGGCGGGCCGGGCGTCTTTTCGGTGGTGGCAGTGTAGGAGCACACCGCCGCCGAAAAGATCCGCAGCCGCCGACGCCACGGTCAGGGACTGCGCCGCGTCAGGCGGACTTCTTGGACTTCGCGTAGGCGGCGATGCCGCTGGTCACCTCGGCGCGCGCCGACTCCGGGCCTTCCCAGCCCTTGACCTTGACCCACTTGCCGGGCTCGAGATCCTTGTAGTGCTCGAAGAAGTGCTGGATGGCCTTCAGGCGCATCTGGTTGATGTCTTCGGGCTTCTGCCAGTGGCTGTAGATCGGGCAGACCTTGGTGATCGGCACGGCCAGCAGCTTGGCGTCGCCGCCGGCCTCGTCGTCCATCTTCAGCACGCCCAGCGGACGGCAGGTCACGACCACGCCGGGGCTCAGCGCATACGGCGTGATCACCAGCACGTCGACCGGATCGCCGTCATCGGCCAGCGTCATCGGGATGTAGCCGTAGTTGCACGGGTAGTGCATCGCCGTCGTCATGAAGCGGTCGACGAACATGGCACCCGTCTCCTTGTCGACCTCGTACTTGATCGGGTCGGCGTTCATCGGGATCTCGATGATCACGTTGAACTCGTCGGGGGCCTTCGGACCGGGCGTGACGTTGTGCAGGCTCATGGACTTCTCGCGGGCATACGGAAAAACCCGCATTCTACGCAGAGCACTGTCGGCGACCTGACACATTGATCGGGCACACGGAACGATGGAAAACACCGGGCACGCCACGTTGCCTGCCCTGCGCGCATCCCGTAGCATGCCGCGGGCTCGGGGTGAGGCCGCGGTGGATTCGTGCGCGCATCAGCCCTGCTGAAGTCGATCCAATCCAACGAGAGCCAACAAAGAGGAAGGAGATTCCCTGATGTCCACCACCATGGCGCTGTACGTGGCGCTCGCGTGCGGTCTCGCCGCCGTGATCTACGGCTTCGTGCAGCGAGGCTGGATCCTGAGCCAGGATGCCGGCAATGCACGCATGCAGGAGATCGCGGGCGCGATCCAGCAGGGCGCGGCGGCCTACCTGGCCCGGCAGTACAAGACCATCGCCATCGTCGGCGTGGTGCTGGCCGTACTGATCGCGGTATTCCTCGGCGGCAAGACGGCCGTCGGTTTCGTGCTCGGCGCGGTGCTTTCGGGCGCCTGCGGCTTCATCGGCATGAACGTCTCGGTGCGCGCCAACGTGCGCACCACGCAGGCGGCCACCAAGGGCATCGGCCCGGCGCTGGACGTGGCGTTCAAGGGCGGCGCCATCACCGGCATGTTGGTGGTGGGCCTGGGCCTGCTCGGCGTGGGCCTGTTCTTCTGGTACCTGACCGCGGGCGGCACGGCCGATTCGGCCACACTCAAGCCGCTGCTGGGCTTCGCCTTCGGCTCCTCGCTGATCTCGATCTTCGCGCGCCTGGGCGGCGGCATCTTCACCAAGGGCGCCGACGTCGGTGCCGACCTGGTGGGCAAGGTGGAAGCCGGCATCCCCGAAGACGATCCGCGCAACCCGGCAGTGATCGCCGACAACGTGGGCGACAACGTCGGCGACTGCGCCGGCATGGCTGCCGACCTGTTCGAGACCTACGCGGTGACGCTGATCGCCACGATGGCGCTCGGCGCGCTGATGGTCACGGCCGCAGGCGCGGTGGCGGCGGCGGTCTATCCGCTGCTGCTGGGCGGCGTGTCGATCATCGCGTCGATCATCGGCTGCAGCTTCGTCAAGGCCAGCCCCGGCATGAAGAACGTGATGCCGGCGCTCTACAAGGGCCTGATCATCGCCGGCGTGATCTCGCTGGTGGCGTTCTACGGCGTCACGGTCACGATGTTCCCGGGCGGCCTCGAGCTGGCCGCCGGCGGCAAGGTGTCGTCGATGGCGCTGTTCGGCACCTGCGCGATCGGCCTGCTGCTGACCGCGGGCCTGGTGTGGATCACCGAGTACTACACCGGCACGCAGTACGCCCCGGTGAAGCACGTTGCGCAGGCCTCCACCACCGGCCACGGCACCAACGTCATCGCCGGCCTCGGCGTGAGCATGAAGTCGACCGCCTGGCCGGTGATCATGGTGTGCATCGCCATCGTCGCAGCCTACGCGCTCGCCGGCCTGTACGGCATCGCGATCGGCGCCACCGCCATGCTGAGCATGGCCGGCATCGTGGTCGCACTGGACGCCTACGGCCCCATCACCGACAACGGCGGCGGCATCGCCGAGATGGCCGAACTGCCCGACAGCGTGCGCGACGTCACCGACCCGCTCGACGCGGTGGGCAATACCACCAAGGCCGTGACCAAGGGCTATGCGATCGGCTCAGCCGGCCTGGCCGCGCTGGTGCTGTTCGCCGACTACACGCACGCGCTCGAAGCGCGCGGCATGCACGTCACGTTCGACCTGTCGAACCACATGGTGATCGT
>WBZM01003625.1_pt1 | contig 11889 bp, 9 predicted proteins | sample 5204271 | NCBI WGS metagenome assembly WBZM01 (sample SAMN12344346, study PRJNA552823) | activated sludge metagenome | biome: Activated sludge suspended growth; feature: Nitrification reactor; material: Wastewater; isolation source: activated sludge from nitrification reactor of wastewater treatment...
GCACGCGGACCTCGCCCGCATGCTGGCGATCGTGACGCGGGCGCGGCCGGCCGCCGTGGTCGTGGACATCGACCTCGCCTACGGGGCGGACGCGCTCGGCGACCGGCTGGGCCAGTTCCTGCAGGCCTACGACGGCGAGGCGCCCATCATCTTCCCCCGGCGCATCGAGCCCGGCCCGCGCAACGAGCGTCGGCTCGCGGCCACGCCGTTCGACGCGCTGTTCACCGGCAACCCGCGGCTGCACTGGGCGCACGCGGGGTTCGCCGGCGCGCAGGGCGTGGTGCGCGAGTGGGATCCCTGGCTGGTGGTCTGCGGGCCGCACGGTCCCCAGCCGATGCCTGCCGTGGCGACCCAGGTCGCGCTGGTGCTGCCCGCCGGCTGGCACGGCCTGCCGCTCACCGCGGCGCCGAACGCGCGCGGCGAGTGCGACGACGAGCCGGCCGGGTCCGAGTCGCTGCTGATCGGGCCGCGCCTGACCGGACCCGCGCACCCGCCGCTGATGGAGGAGGCGAAGCTGGTGTCCGCGCTCGCACTGCTCGACCCGGCGCTCGAGCGCGACGACGCGGGGCTGTTCGCCGGCCGCATCGTGTTCGTCGGCGCGACCCATTCGGGCACGGGCGACACGTGGGTGACGCCCGTCGGCGTGCTGCCGGGCGTCGAACTGCTGGCCAACACCGTGCGCTTCCTGCCGCTGCAGAGCACGTCGGGCGGGCGCGCGGAGCTCGCGTACCGCGCGACGACCGTGCTGTCCTTCCTGCTCATCGGCCTGCTGTTCTGGCTGTTCCGCCCGTCCGTGGCGCTGCTCGCGCTGGTGCCGGCGCTGCTGCTGGTGGTGGCCTGCGCCGTGGGAATCTGGGACTACTTCCGCGTGTTCGACGCCTTCACCGCGGCGCTGCTGCTGCTGGTGCAGGTCAAGGCGCTGGAGACGGCCCTGACGCTGGTCGCGGACTGGCGTCGATACGGCTGGCGACGCACCATATTGGCGAAGCACTTTCGCGGCGGGGGCGGGGACGATGACTGACCGGGAATGGACTCCATCGTACGGCGTCCGCGCGTGGAGCGCGGCGGCAGCCGTCCTCGTCGCGCTGCTGGCGCCGGTGGCCGCGGCCCGGGCGCCGGCGCCGGAGCCGATCGGCGTCGTGTCCGAGTACCGGCCGTCGTTCGCCCGCTACTCGCTGCAGCGCGGCCGGGACCAGGCCGCCGTGCCGGCCCGCATCGGCACGGTGGTGATGGCCGGTGACACGGTCACGCTGCCGAAGGACGGCGTGCTGGTCGTGCAGCTCGCGGACCAGTCGTCGCGCCGCTACTCGGGGCCCGGCACCTACACGCTGCCCGCGGTGGAGACGAGCCACCCGCTGCTCGCGGTGCTCGAGTCCATCCCGGCGCTGTTCGAGGACCAGCAGCGCCGCTACGGCAATGCCGCGTCGCGCGGCAGCGCCCAGTGCGGCGCGGCGGACGCCGAGCCCGAACCGATCTTCGTGCCCATCGTCGGCGAGGGTGCGCGCGTGGGCGCGGGCCGGCGCGACCTGCAGCTCGCGTGGCGGGGCGGCTGCAAGCCGTTTGCCGTGCGGATCGTCGCGGAGGGCGGCGGCGCGGTGCTCGAGCGCACCGGCCTCGCCGACCGCCGGCTGCGCCTCGGCGGCGTCGAACTGCCCGTCGGGCGCTACGTCCTCACGGTGAGCGACGAGGGCGGCCGTCGCTACGAGGCCCCGCTCGAGGCGGTCGCGGCCCCGCCGGCCCCGCCCGTGGAGGTCGCGAGCGCGACCGGCGCCGTGGGCGACGTGGCGCGCGGCGCGTGGCTGCTCTCGCAGACGGATGCGAACTGGCGACTGGCGGCCTACGAGGCGCTGCGTCCGTCGATCGACGCAGGGGACGGCCTCGCCGTCGCGCTGGGCGACAGCCTCCTCACCGGGCGCAGGCCGCCCTGAGGCTCAGAACCAGCCGGAGAAGAACAGCCGGTAGACGTCCGCGTCGAAGCTGTACAGCGGCTCGGTGCCCGGCGCGCCGCCCTCGAGCAGGTTGCGGAAGTCGTCGTAGGCGTAGTGGATGCGGTCGTAGTAGAAATTGACCGTCGTCTTCTCGAGGTACTTCCAGCCGAGCGGCGGCAGCTCGTAGGTCACGCCGAGCGTGAACATCTGGCTGCTGAAGCTGCTCAGTTCCTTGTCGCGCGCGAGGAAGTTCTGCGCGTTGCGGAAGGGATACAGGTCGGCGTAGAAGTCCGCGGCCGACTGGTCGTACCAGCGGAAGCCCGCCTCGAAGATCCACTGCTTCCACGGGTGCGTGTAGCCGACCTCGATCGAGTTCGCGTCGATGCCCCAGTCGTCCGTGTAGTAGCGATACTGGCCGTGCACGGCCGCGCGGTACGGCAGGTAGTAGCGCGCGTCGAGCGAGACCGAATTGCTGGTGTGCGTGCGCGGATAGCGCTCGGGCTCGTACGCGTAGCCGACCGGGCTCGTCGGGTCGAGGTAGCGCACCGAGCGGTAGGGGTTGTTGAGGAAGCCCTCGTCGGTGATCAGCTCGTAGTTGAGGCCCATCATCAGGGAGGGCGTCAGGATCTGGGTCACGCCGAAGCGGTAGTTGCGGCGGTCGATGTCTTCCTTGAACGCGGTGTCGCCGCGCCGCCGGACCTCGTCCCAGCCCTGGCTGTAGCCGAAGGAGACCGTGGTCAGGTCGCCGAAGAGGTCCTGGCTCAGGTCGAACGTCGCCGTGTTGGCGGTGTAGTCGTTCTCCTCGCTGCGGGTGTAGCCGAGGCTGTACTGGGTCTTGCCGTTCAGCATGTCGAAGCCGAAGCTGCCCTGGTGCCGCTCTTCCTTGTACGGGCTCGCGGTCGTCATCACGTCGATCGACGCGCTCGACACCATGTCGACGTAGGCGCTGCCCGAGAACGCGTACTTCTCGTCGAACTTGGTGCGTACCAGCAGGGCCGGCCCGTCGATCGTGACGCCGCCGCCTTCGTAGCGGTGGTACATGATGTCCGCCCGGTCCTCCGGCAGCACGGCCGCGCCTGCCGGCAGCGCCGCCACCGCCAGTACCGTGCCCAAACCCGCCCAGGTGGCCTGCCGTCGCATCCTGTCCGCCCTCAGTTGCATCCGCAGCCACCGCCGTGGCTGCCGTCCGCGCCGCGCGCGCCCTCGCGCGCTTCCTTCACGTGGTTCATGTACGACGACTGGATGGGATTGCGGTCGTTCGACATGACGATGTCCGCGAAATGCTGCCGCTCGTAGGGCTTCACCCAGGGCTCGATGTTCGAGCAGCCCGCGAGGGTCGCGAGCAGCACGGCGAAGGCGGCGATGCGGGCGGCGCGCATGGTCACTCCCTGGCGAGGCTGCGGATCATGTCCGCGTACTTGGACTCGTCGCCCGGCGCGTAGCCGCGGTGCACGTAGCGCACGTTGCCGTTGCGGTCGACGAACACCGAACTCGGCATGCCCTCGACGCCGAAGCTCTGCGCGACCGCGTTCTTGCGGTCGAAGAGGATCGGGAAATCGACCGGCACGCCCTTCAGCCAGGCCACGGCGGCGGCGCTGTCGGGCTCGACGTTGACGCCGAGCACGGTGAAGCCGAGCGGCTCGTACTTGGACTGCAACTGGGCCAGCAGGGGCATCTCCTGCCGGCACGGGCCGCACCAGGTGGCCCAGAAGTTCACCATCACGACCTGCCCCTTGAGTTCGCTCAGCCTGACGGTCGAGCCGTCGCGGGCGGGCAGGGAGAAATCGGGGGCTGCGCTGCCGGCCGCCCGGGCGCCCGCGCCGAAGCCGGCGGCGAGCACCCCGGCGACGAGCACGCTGGCGATCCGCAGGGTCGGGCGCATGCGTGTGTCTCCGGTCAGAAGAACGAGGTCGCGCCCAGCGTGAACTGCAGGTTCTGCGTCAGCTTGTCCTTGCCGAGCAGGTCGCTGCGGAACATGTGGTCGCGAGCGTCGACGTGCAGCGCGAGCCACTTGTTGACGACCAGCCGCAGGCCGGCGCCGATGGCGACGGTGAAGTGGTCGTCGGACGCGAACCGCGTGCTGCCGACGCCCGCGGAAACATACACGGATGCCGGCATCGCGCGGTCGCGACCGAGGAAAACCTCGCCGGGGAGCACATTCCAGCCGGCGGAGATGTCGTAATAGGTAAAGTCGCGCTCGCTGTCGGTGAGCAGCTGCGCGGAGCCGCTCAGGTCCTCGTAGCTGGTCTTGCCGGCCTTCGAGCGCCCGATGGTGGCCTCGGCGAAGAGGTCCTCGGTGAAGTGGTAGGCGATGCGCCCGCCGTAGACGAGGCTCGAGCCGAAGTCCTCGATGCCGATCGTGCCGACGTACACGCCGACCTCGAAGTTCTCGGTGGGGACCTTGACCGGCTCGACGGTGCGGCGCTCGACCTGGGGTTCGACGACCTGCGGCGACTGCGAGGAGCCGCCGACGGCCTCGGCCTGCGCCTGGGCCTGCGCCGCGCCGCTGCACCAGCCGCAGCCGGCCAGCGCGCTCAGAAGAAGTACGTGAACCCTACGAGCCATTCGTCGTTCTCCTCGTTGTCGTCGCGATCCGTGAACACGACGAAGCCGCGGTACTCCGCCTGCAGCAGGAATCGGTTCGTCAGGTAGCCGCGGAAGCCGGCCGCGCCATAGGCCGCGGTGTCGGTGCGGTCCTGGGTGTCGATCAGCGTGGTCTTGGGCGTGGTGCGGATCACGCCGACGCCGAGGCCGATGAACGGCGACACGCGCCACTCGGGCTTGATGAGGTGGGCGAGCCCCGCGCTCACCATCCACGAGTTGGACGAGTTGCCCATGATCTGCGAGGCGTCGGCCCGCAGCATCAGGCTGTCGCTCATCAGCCAGGCGCCGTTGACCATCACCACGCTGGCGCCGGACATCTCGCCGGAGGCCACGCCGACCTCCCAGTCGTGCGCCGTGCGGGCGTCGGGCCCGGGACCCGCGATCTTCACGTCCGCGCCGCCGGTGGTGAGCGTGCCCGCGAGCTGCGAGCGATGCACCCAGCCGCTCTGGCCGCGTTCGGTGCGCACCTCGACCCAGTCGGTGCGCTGGCGCACGAGCGTGACGGTGACGCCGCGCTCGAGCGAGACGGTGATGGGAAAGCCCCGGCCCGGCCCGGTGTGCAGGTCGATGTAGGGGTCCTGGACGACGACTTCGATCGGCTCGGAAGCTGCGCCCGCCGGCGTACCGGCCAGCGCGGCCAGCAGCAGGCACAGGGCGAGCAGCCTTCCTAGCATGTGCTCAATCGAGAGGGGCCGCGAACGGATCGTTGAAGTATTGTGCACCAGAATCGACCCACTCCGAGATCAGCTTCAACTCCGCGGGCGTCAACCGCCCGGCGTGGCTCCCACCGGGAGCGAACAGTGCGAAGAATGCCACGGACTCGCCCGCATTGCCTGCCCTCAGTGAGGGGGGGACCGGGATCCCGACGAACTGGGGCTCCCCGGTGACCGGGTCCACGCCCACCTGTATCAGCTTGTCCTGCAGGACGCCGCCGACCAGTTCCTGCTCGTTGTCGGTCGCCAGCAGTTCCCGGTAGGCCCGGAAATGGTCGGGCTCGTCGTCCGACGGGCCGTCCGTCAGCTCCAGCTGTCCGGCCGGCAGCTGGACGGCCCCGGCCGCGCTGCGATTGTTGTGGCAGACGGTGCACGTGTCGTCCTGCAGCACCGAGCCGTCCGACCCCAGGGTCTGCCGCGGCTTGGCCCACAGCGGGTGGATGTGCCGCTCGTAGTGGATCGTCACCCGGCAGCCCGACCGCCAGCCGACCACGCAGTCGCTGCTGGTCGGGGCGGGCGTCGCGAGGTCGGCGTAGTTGTAGTCGAACGGGGCGTCGGCGGGCCGGCCGGCCGCGACCGGGTCCGTCCAGACGTCCTCGAACACGAGGTTGTTGTCCGGACGGAGGTACGCGCAGTCCGTCTGGCAGCTGATCCGCGCCCGCACCTGGGCCATGGTCTCGCCGGCATCGGCGAAGAGCGCCGGACTGGTGCCGGGGAAGGGCAGGCCCGTGACCGGGGCCCCGGCCCAGGCCGACTTGAACAGGTCCGGGCGGCCGTGCGAGAGCCCGCTCTCCGGGTCGTGGCAGCCGTTGCACTCGAGGACCTGGCCGGGCCGTACTTGCAACCAATTCTCATGTCGGGGACCGATGCGACGGCCGTTCGCATCCACCACGGTGATCGCGAACGGCACGTTCGCCGGCACCTTGACCTTGACCGAGCCGTCCGGCTCGACCGGCGCGTAGCCCAGGATCTCGCGCATGCCGAACTGCCGCGTCACGCCGAAGGCGCTGCCGCTGAAGTCGAGCGTGTCGCGGTCCGGCAGGCTGACCGGCTTCTCGATGCGCAGGAAGCGGGCGGGGCGCTGGTCGGCCGTCGTGAGCGCCGGGTTGGCGACCGTGGCGATGCCGCCCGGCGCCGTGTCGGTGCCGTCCATGTCGTACACGCTGCGGATGTCGATCACGCCGACACCCTCGGTCTGGTACTCGGGGTCGTAGTCGACGCCCGCGACGCGATCGAGCAGCACCGGCGGCAGCCGCCGCGGCTGCATCGCGACGATGTCGGTGTAGATGATCCCTTCCTGCGGGCTCGCGATCGGCTGCTGGGTCCGGTTGACCGGGTCGTAGACCCACAGGCCGTACAGCGGCGGGGCCTCGACGGGGTCGGCGGCCGCCAGCGCCTTGTCGGTGCAGGGCTTGATGCGCTGCTTCTCCATCACGCGGCAGGGCGTCCAGCTCACGAGGATGCGGCCGGTGTTGTCGTCGAGCGGGTAGGCCGAGCTGAAGCGGCCGCCGGGGGACGGTCCCTCGACCGTGCGCACCTCGTTGACGGTGGCCGGCTTCTGCGCCGGGCCGCCGAGCGTGCCGGTGTTGGCGAGGTTGGGCTGGGTGTTCTCGACGTAGTCGCGCACGTTGACGAGCAGCAGGTTGCCGCCGTCGTAGGGCGCGTCGAACGGCTGCGCGCGCACCAGCAGCTCGCCGTTCGCCATCGCGCGCGGGTCGAGGAACTGGATCGTCGAGTCCTCGGTGCCGGTCTCGTGGCTGTGCACGCCGTACAGCAGCTGCAGGTCGGTGCCGTCCGGGCGCATCGCGTAGAGGTTGAACTCGTCGTGCCCCGGGGCGTTGTCCCAGCGGGTGAACACCACCCGGCCGTCGAGCAGCACGGCGGGGTCGAGGTCGTGGCTCTGGTTGAACGACACCTGGTGGATGTCGCTGCCGTCGGCGTTCATCACGTGCAGCACGAAGGCGGGCTCGTCGCGGTCCTCGTCCTGGGCCGCGTACTGCGGCTTGCCCTCGTCGAGCAGGATCGCGCGCGACTGGCGCTGGCGCGTCGAGCTGAACACGATGCGGCCGTCGGGCAGGTAGTGCGGCGCGACGTCGTGGCCCTCCTCGGCGATCAGGTCGGAGGGAATGACGCGGCGCAGGCTGGCGGTCGTGCGGTCGTACTCCCAGATGTTCCAGGTCGGCTGGTCCTCGGGTTCCGCGTCCTCGATCAGCGGCAGGCGCAGCGCGAAGATCAGCTTGTTGCCGTCCCAGGACGACTCGACATCGCGCACGTCGCCCTTGCCGCCGGTGACCTGCACGGTGACGTTGCGCTCGACCGCGGACGGAGCGGCCTTCTCGCGCAGGTACAGGTCCGCGCCGACGCGCACGTCGAGCAGGTGGCGCGCGTCGACCGCCTCCTCGCCGGCGGGCGGCACGGGCCGCTTCACGTAGGCGACCGGGAAGTCGATCACGACGGGGTCGGGACCCTGGCTGTCGTCGGCGCCCGCGCTGCCGTCGCTGCTCAGGCAGCCCGACAGCGGCAGCGCAAGGGCGACGACCGCGAGCAGGGCGACGCGGCGCGTTCGCCACGCGCGATGAGCGGACCTCGTGCGCATGCCACGATCCTCTGTGCAAGAAATTCCGCGGCGCAGGCTGCCGCGGCCGCACTATTCCTCACAACCCGGCCCTCGCACCACGCACGCGCGCCAGTTGTGTGATTCGACTCTCACAACCCGGCGCGGCGTGACTACGCTCACATTCGCCGGCGTTGTGTGATTCGAATCGCACATCGCGCCGATCGGCTTGGCTCGCGGTTCACGACACCGCACATTCCACGGGCACGCCGGTAGCGACCGGCCCGGGGAGAGTCAGGATGCGCCTCATTTCGCTCGCAAGGGACGGGCTCGCGAAGCTGCGACCGCAGTGGTTCGTCGCGTGCGCGGCCGCGCTGCTGCTGCCGGCGCTCGCGCATGCCGACGCGCGCTCGCAGGCCAAGCGCATGCACGACCGCCTCGCCGGCGTGCCGCCGAGCGAGTCGGTGCTGAGCGCGATGGCGGCGGACATCGCCGCCGGCCGCCCGACCGACGCCGCGATGACGGCGATGGACAACCGCGCGTTCTACGACGTCACGCTCAAGAACTTCGCGATGCCGTGGACCAACCGCGACCAGACGGTGTTCGCCCCCCTCAACGACTACGTGGCCACCGTGATCGGCATGGTGCGCGACGACGTGGCCTTCGACCGGGTCCTCTACGACGACATCCTGTACGTCGGTCGCAGCGGCGGCGGCATTCCCGCCTACTCGCCGGCCAGCAACGATCACTACGCCGCGCTCGAGTCGCAGGGCGCCAACCTCAAGGAAGACCTGGTGCAGACCTCGCAGTCGTCCGCGAGCGGCATCGCGGCCGACGCGACCGCCGGCGTGCTCACCACCCGCGCCGCGGCCGAGGCCTTCCTCAAGGCCGGCACCAACCGCGCGATGTTCCGCTACACGATGCTGAACCACCTGTGCAGCGACCTCGAGCAGGTGATGGACACGACCCGGCCGCCCGACCGCGTGCGCCAGGACGTGAGCCGCAGTCCCGGCGGCGACAGCCGCATCTTCCTCAACAACTGCGTGGGCTGCCACAGCGGCATGGACCCGCTGATCCAGGCGTTCGCCTACTACGACTACGACGAGACCGCGGGCCGGATGCTCTACACGCCGGGCGTGGTGCGGCCGAAGTACTTCCACAACAAGGACACCTTCCCGCCGGGCTACTCGACGCCGGACGACCACTGGGACAACTACTGGCGCAAGGGCCGCAACTCGCTGCTCGGCTGGGACCCGTCGCTGCCCGGCAAGGGGCAGGGCGCCAAGTCGCTCGGCCGCGAGCTCGCGCGCACCGACGCCTTCGCGAGCTGCCAGGTGCAGAAGGTGTTCAAGACCGTCTGCCTGCGCGCGCCCAGCGACGCCGAGGACCGCGCCCGCGTCCAGGCGATGGTGGGCAGCTTCAAGTCGGGCGGTTACCAGCTGAAGCGCGTGTTCGCGGACGCTGCCGCCTATTGCATGGGTGACTGAGGGAGCCGCCATGGACGTCGCCACTTTCGCCGCCCGACTGCGCGCCTGGGTCGCCCGCATCGCCGCGCTCGGCGCGGTCACGCTGCTCGTCGCCGGCTGCGGCGGCGGCGCCGACACCGTCGCGAACCCCGACGTCTCCGGCGGGACGCCGCCCGCCTACAGCGGGCCGCCGCCGGCCACGGCCGACGTGCAGGCGTTCAAGATCAACCTGTGGGACAACGTCAAGGCCTCGAACCGCTGCGGCGGCTGCCACGTGGCCGGCAAGCAGTCCCCGCTGTTCGCGCGCGCCGACGACATCAACCTCGCCTACTCGGCGGCCAACGGCATCGTCGACCTCGGCTCGCCGCGCGACTCGCGCATCGTGCAGAAGGTGGCCGGCGGCCACAACTGCTGGCTGGCGAGCGCCGACGCCTGCGCCGACATCCTCACCACCTGGATCACCAACTGGGCCGGCGCGACCGCCAACGGCGGCACGCAGGGCGTCGTGCTGCAGGCCCCGGCGATCAAGGACGCCGGCGGCAGCAAGAGCTTCCCCGCCTCGGCGTCGCTGTTCCAGTCGACCGTCTACCCGCTGCTGACGCAGTACTGCTCGCGCTGCCACACCTCCTCGTCGGCCTCCGCGCAGTCGCCGTTCTTCGCCTCGGGCGACGTCAACGAGGCGTACGCCGCGGCGATGGTCAAGATCAACCTCGACCAGCCGGCGCTGTCGCGCCTGGTGGTCCGCCTGCGCAACGAGTTCCACAACTGCTGGAGCGACTGCACGGCGAACGCGAACACCATGCAGTCCGCCGTCGAGGCCTTCGCCAACCAGGTGCCGGTCACGCAGATCGACGCGTCGCTGGTGCTGTCGAAGGCGATGACCCTGTACGACGGCATCGTCTCGAGCGGCGGCAACCGCTACACGGCGAACCTGATCGGCCTGTGGGAGTTCAAGACGGGCCGCGGCTCGGTCGCGTACGACACGAGCGGCGTCGAGCCGGCGCTCAACCTGAACCTCTCCGGCGACATCGCCTGGATGGGCGGCTGGGGCATCAACGTCCGCTCCGGCAAGGCGCAGGGCTCGACCACGGCCAGCAAGAAGCTCGCCGACATGATCCGTTCGACCGGCGAATACAGCATCGAGGCCTGGGTCGCGCCGGCCAACGTCGCGCAGGAGGATGCCCGCATCGTCGCCTACTCGGGCGGCACCTCGGTGCGCAACTTCACGCTCGCGCAGACGCTGTACAGCTACGACTTCTACAACCGCTCCTCGCGCACCGGCGTCAACGGCGATCCGAAGCTGATGACCAGCGCGGACGACGAGGACCTGCAGGCGACCCTGCAGCACGTCGTGGTGACCTTCGACCCGGTCAACGGCCGGCGGATCTACGTCAACGGCGTGTTCACCGGCGACGTCGACCCGACGCCGGGCGGCACGCTGGCGGACTGGGACGACACCTTCGCGTTCGTCCTCGGCAACGAGGTGTCGGGCGACCGGCAGTTCCAGGGCGTGCTGCGCCTGGTGGCCGTGTACAACCGCGCGCTGTCGGCGCAGCAGGTGCAGACCAACTTCAACGCCGGCGTGGGCGAGAAGTACTACGTGCTGTTCTCGATCAGCCACCTGGTCGACATGCCGCAGGCCTACATCCTGTTCACGGTCAGCCAGTACGACAGCTACAGCTACCTGTTCGACAAGCCCACGTTCGTGAGCCTCGACTCGTCGGCCAAGCCGGGCAACATCCCGCTCGCGGGCCTGCGCATCGGCGTGAACGGCAACGAGCCGGAGGTCGGCCAGGCCTACCGGACGCTCGACACCGCGGTCACCGACTCGCAGTACGGGCCGTTCGGCCAGCCGCTGTCGGTGATCGGCACGGTGGTCGGGCTCGAGAAGGGCCCGCAGACCGACGAGTTCTTCCTGACCTTCGACCGGCTCGGCACGCACACCAACGTGCGCACCGACCCGGTGCCGCTCGCGCCGGCGCCGCCGCCGGACGTGCCGCGCCCGGCCGACGTCGGCATGCGCACGTTCGACGAGATCAACGCGACCATGAGCGTGCTGACGGGCGTGAGCCCGCAGGTGCCGGGCGTGAAGAACACGTACGAGAGCATCAAGCAGTCGCTGCCGACGATCGAGAACATCGACACCTTCGTGTCGGCGCACCCGGTCGCCATCGCCCAGCTCTCGATCCAGTACTGCGACGCGCTGGTCGAGGACACGGGCGCCCGCTCGAGCTACTTCCCGGGCTTCGACTTCAACGCGGCGCCGAACGTGGCGCTGGGCGCGGCCGGTCGCACCGTCGTGCTCGACGCGCTCGTCGGCCGCATGCTGCGCACCGGCGTGGCGACGGAGCCCGCGGCCGCCGGGGTCCGCAGCGACCTCGACGGCCTGATGACCCAGCTCGCCGCCTGCGGCGGCTCGTGCCCCGCGGGCCGCACCGAGATCGTCGTGAAGGCGACCTGCGCGGCCATGCTCGGCAGCGCCGCGACCCTGATCCAGTGATGCGCCGGCCAGACCCGAGGAAGGAACCATGATCATCCGCCGCGCCCCGCCCCGCACCCTCCGGCCGGACCAGCCGATCCTGCACGAGGCGGCGCACAAGCGTCCGCGCACGCGCCGCGACTTC
>WBZM01003626.1_pt1 | contig 11888 bp, 17 predicted proteins | sample 5204271 | NCBI WGS metagenome assembly WBZM01 (sample SAMN12344346, study PRJNA552823) | activated sludge metagenome | biome: Activated sludge suspended growth; feature: Nitrification reactor; material: Wastewater; isolation source: activated sludge from nitrification reactor of wastewater...
GGGACGCTACGACGCGACGGTCACATGGTCTTGCGAGCCCGAACCTCCGGCTCGTGCTTGTCGAGAAAATCGCGCAGCGCCGCCTCGAACACGGCGGTCATGGTCGGCCGCACGTGATGGGCGGCCACGAAAGCGTCGAGCCGAGCCTTCAGCGCATTGTCGATGCGGAAGGCGGTGTTCTGCTTCTGGTGACGCTTGGCGTTGGGGTCTTTGGCTCTCGGCATAAGTCTCCAGCCTCGCCGCGAATCGGACATGCACGAGCACGCCTAACACGATTCGTGAATTGCGGGGATAACCTGTGCATCATCGGTGGAGGCAGTCTGTGGCGGAGCACAAAAAGACCGCCGATCCTTGCTCGAGGATCGGCGGGGCTCACGCCTTCGGGAGAAGGCCTGCGACGGCCGTGTCGATGTCTTCGCGTCGGCTGACGCGAGCGATCTCATCGCCGTCGAGATAGACGATCCAGTCGGTCGGATGGGGAAGGCCATCGCCGGGCTTCAGGTCGCCGCGCCACTGAGGTGCGGGCGGCAGCACGTTGACCCGGTAGACCTCGCCATCGTCGTCGATGAGCGTGCCGTAGATGTAGCCGAGGCCATCGGGCTCCGGCTTCAAGGTCAGGCGGTGACTCATGGGTTGGATGTCCTCCAGCCGCGACCCGAACAAGCTCGGGCAGCGGTGGGAAGTCGAGGTCAGACTACCATGCGCAATCGACGCGCGCAAAAACGCCAGCATCGGAAAAAACGGCTCAACAGAGAGGCGGGAAGAACGTCGCACAATATAGGATTTGCGACCTGTCAAGTTCCGTGGCGTGGCAGACTAGGCGGCGATGCTTCCTCTGCGACGCGGTCGGTTGCCAGCGACCGGTATTTTCGACGAGTTGAAGGCAACGAGAGCGTTCCAATCGATCATGCCGTCGCGGCAGAAGCGGCTGGCGAACTCGGCGGTGAAGCGATTGACCACCTGCGCATGTGCGAGCAGGAAAGCATCGTTGCGTTCACGAGCCTTGTGGCCGAGTGGCTCGAGGATGGCGGTATAGAGATTAGGATCGCCTGAGACGAACTCCCAAAAGGCCTGGCCGCACAGCTTGCGGTAGCCTTGCGGCTTATCGGGCTGTGCATCGCGGCCATAACAGCAGCCGTTCACCGGGACGACGTGGGTGGCGGTGTTGGTGTTGAGCACACGGCTCGCGCGGCGGAAGTTGTCGAGCATGCGCGCGATCTGACTGCTGTTGCCCCAGTTGGGGCCTGACTTGATGGCGACGATATAGACGATGTTGTCGCGAGTGAACTCGAGGTCGATGCCTTCACTCGATGACTTGCGGCCCCCATGGGTCTGCGCGTTGACGAAGATGGCGAGCTTCTCAAGCACGGTGCCGAACAGTGTTTCCTCTTGTGATGAGATGTGAGCGTCGAGGATCGAGCGCACGAGCTGCTCGGCGGTGAGAAGGTTCTTCGCGCGATAAAGATATGGATTCTTGCGAGCTAGGATGGTTGCGAGTTCTACCTTCTGTAGGCTGGCGGCGCGGGCAGCGTGAAAGGCCTCGATGTGCTCGGCAAGAAACGGGGCGAGCGAGCTATAGTCGAGCGGCTTCATGGCGTGTGGTGCGTGTCCGCGTTGCCTTGCGGCACGGATGGGGAGTTTGATTCAGGCGCTCACTGGCGAGCTTGACGTATTCGGGGAGTATCTCAATGCCGATCCCGTTGCGATCGAGCTTTCGAGCGGCGACGAGTGTGGTGCCTGAGCCGAGAAATGGATCGAGAACGGTGTCACCGGGCCCGGTGAACAGCTTGATGAACCACTCGGGCAGAGCCTCGGGAAAAACGGCGCTGTGCTGCTTGTTTCCGCACTCGGTGGCGAGATGCAGGACGTTGTTCGGGTAGACCATCGTTCGGTCGACCCAGTTGGAGACATTCTTGCCAAAGCCACTGCCGACGCTGCTCTCGTCGCGTTCGCGGTCGGTGTCGCTGAGATGGCGGAGGCGTGACGACGCCCACTCCCCTACCGGCACCATGACGGCATCCTGGTACATGGCGAAGTCGCGTGACTTGTTGAACTGGATGAGGCGCTCCCAGCTATCGCGGAATCGGTTTGGCCACTTGCCCGGGAACGAGTTTTTCTTGTGCCAGATGTATTCTTCCGTCCACAGCCATCCGTCATTGCGAAGCGCCTTGATGAGGTCGATGACATAGGTGTGGCGCTCGCCATCGACGACCCTCTCCTTGATGTTGAGGACGAACGTGCCGGACGGTTTGAGGACGCGGTGCAGCTCTTGCGCAATCGGGCGGAACCACTCGACGTAGGCGTCGGGGTCGATGCCGCCATAGGTGTTGCGCCGGCTATCGGCGTAGGGCGGTGATGTGACAATCAGATCGACGGAATTGGCGGGTAGGTACTGCAATCGGTCGGCGGCGTGCCCTTGGATAATTTCTGAGTATGGTCTCCGCTGCATATATGCTTGCAGCGTACCATATCGGCGGGCGCATCGCGTGGGGGCATGGGGACAACCACTGTTGCCCCTTCGTCGGCGTCGATAGGAAGTTGGAAGTTACTTTATCTTGTCACCATCGAAGATGAGTTCCTCGACGTTCCAGTTGCTGAGCTGGTCGATGTCGGACGGGGCATCGCTGCCCTTGTAGCGGACACGCATTGTCCAGTGCGCGCGGATCATGGCGCCGAATCCGTTCTGGCTATCGACGTAGGAAGAGACCTGGAATCGGTTCGGGTCGGTAGGATCGGGCTTGACGCTCGGGCGAGCGTAGTCGGCTGTAGCCGGGGCCTTCAGGGGAACTGCTGTGATCATTTCGCCAGCGTAGATGCGCGCGGCGGAGAGTTTGTAGTCGGCCGTCGATGACTCGGGAGCATCTGACCATGTGGCGAACATGTAGAGAGCGATCAGGACGAATAGGACTTGCAGTAGTGTGCGTTGGCGGGTCGGGAGCTTGCCACGACAGTGGGCGCAGCGAGAGGCGTCGGCAGGCACTTCGGATTTGCAATGCGGACAGGTCTTTGTTGTTGTCATTGCGATAATTTTAGCATGGGGAGTCTGCGGGCGCGAACTCTCGGCCGGAGCTACGGAGTTTGTTGTGTTGTATCGTCCGCTGGCGCTGCGCTGATCTGTGGCGAGGTCTTGGTGGCGATCGCCTGCAAGGTGCCGAGCATGCGTTCGGTGATCCTGGTCACGTCGCGGCGCATGGTGCGTGCGTCTTTCACCTCCTCGCGCAGGAACTCCTGCTCCCCTTTCATCTCGGCGATGACCTGATGGCGGCCTTCGATGGTGGCGACGAGCCGGGCGTTCTCGAGCAGCACGTCAGAAAGCCGTCGGCGTTCACCGACAGGTGCGTCGTCACTTCCGTCGGTGTCGCCAGCGCCGGGCGTTGGCGGTTGCGGCGTAGCGGACTGAGTGGGCGTCTGTGGCGACGCTGTCGGCGCTGGCGATGGTGCGGCGGGAGTGGCGTGCTGCAATATGAGCGGCGCAACTGTCGACACTGGCGACGATGGCGACGGCTCCGGCGCACCGATGATCGGCTGGGTCTCGATGTGGCGGACGAGGCTTTCCTCGTTGACGAGCCACTCCGAGCCGAAGCTGGTGGTGATCTTCTGACCGGCGACGCGACCTTCGGCGCAGTAGCGTTGCAGGCTGCGCTCGGATGGCGGGCGGCGACCGAGGTTGCGATAGATGGCTTGCGCTTCGCCGATGGTCAGCGTGAACTTGAGATCATGCGCGAGCGCGTGCTGGGCCTGCGCTTCAGCATCATCCTTGTCGCCAGTGGCGACGCCAGGAGCGATAGCGACGATGCTGTCGGGGCTCGTTTGGTAAAGTGGCGCCGCTGGCGCCGGCTGCAAATTGTCCTGGGATGTCATGCCGTTATCGTAACATATTTGCTAGCAACTAGCTGCTATGGCTGGGGACTGGACTCGGTGGCGGCGAAGCTGCTACCCTCTATTTGCTAGCAACTAGGTGCTCGCACATAGGAAATAGACGCTCGTAGGTAAGGACTCGTTAACTGCTAGCATCTACGGTCTATCCATTCTGGAGGGCGAAAAATGCGGGTGTTTGTCTTCGCGGCGACGAAGGGCGGCGTTGGCAAATCGACGCTCGCAGCCTGCACAGCCATTGCGGCGCAAGCCGAAGGCGAGACCGTCGTGCTGGTCGACTACGATCCACAGCGCTCGCTCTCGGAATGGTTGGCGTTGCGTTCGGGTGCGAAGCCCGAGCTGCTGACGGTGCCGCGTGGCGCGAGCCTGAAGGCGGCACTCAAAGACGTTCCGGCCGACGCTGTCGTCATCGTCGACACACCGCCCGGCATGGTCGGCATCATCGAGCAGGCGGTGATGGGGGCAGACCTAGTGGTGATCCCGATCCGCCCAGCACCGCTCGACATTCTTGCAATCGACCCCATCGTCGAGCTGGTCGAGGAGTGCAAGAAGCCGTCGGTGTTCGTTATCAATCAGGTGCCAGCGCGCACCACTTACGCCGAGGACACGGCCAAGCTCCTGAAGAAGGACGGCCGAGTGCTGTCGGCGGTCGTCGGCATGCGCAACAGCTTCGCCATGGCCATGGCCGAGGGCAAGACCGGGCCAGAGAAGGATGCCAAGGCGCGCGAGGAGATCGCGGCCGTGTGGGCACAGTTGAAGCGCCTCGAGAAGAAAGGGTGACCCTAATGCTGGAGCAAGACACCACGACGGGTGAGGAGCTGGGCTCGGGGGCATTCCTGAAGCTGCGCGAGGCGAAGCGCAACGAGCGAGAGAGTGGAAGTGCATTGAAGCGGAAGCGTCGGGACGAGGCGCGCGCCGCTGAGACACTCGATGCCCGACTTCACTCGAAGCTAGATCACAACGACAAGGTGCAGCTCAACACTCGCGTCCGGCCGATGGTTAAAAACCTTGTCGTCGAACTGTCCCGCGACAACAAGATGACTGTTGCTGAGACCATCGACATGATCCTGTGTGCATATTTCCAAATCGCACCGGAGTCGAAGTGATGCGAGGCATCGCCATTGGCACCGGGCTGTTCCTGTTGGCGGCTTCGACGTGGGCGGTGATCGACGCGAGCAAGCTCGATACCGCGCATAGTGTGCTGGTCGGTGCCATGGCGGTCGGCACCGCGATGGGTGCCGTGGTCATGGCGCGCTCGAGCTTCTGGGTCGGCGTGCTGATGCTGCTCGCCGTGCTGTGTGGTGAGAGCTACGGCATGCTCGCAACGGCGGAGCGGATCATCGTCGCGCGGGAGGCTGCGCAGAAGCCCGCCCGGCAGGCTGCGGACGCCCGGCAGGAGGTGACATCTCGCTTGCAAGCGGCCGAGATGGCGCTGCGGGATGCACCGGTGTCGTCGGAGCGACTGAGAGTGGCGACACTGGCGAAAGCCAAGGCCGACGAAGCCGTCATTGCCAAGTCGGCGGAAAAGAGCTGTGCCGTGAACTGTCGCGAGCTTCTGGTGGGTGCGGCAGCGACGGCCGAGCGTGAGGTCGAAGCGGCACGGCGGGAACTCAGTGATCGGCGTGAGGAGCTGCACAAGGATGTCGAACGCCTGCGTGGGGAGCTTGCTGCGATCAAGGTGCCGACGATGAGCGGCACGGCGTTGGCCGACCGCATCGGAATGGCTCCCTGGCAGCTGGACGTGATGATGGCCGGATTGTTGACGCTCGGCTCCAACGTCCTTGCTGGTGTCCTGATCGCCTGGGGTGCGCACGGCGGTGGAAGGCATGCAAGAGCGTCAGTGATGGCGAGCGGGCGACGCTCTGAAGCCGCGATGGTCGTGGACGTCGAGGACAGCGAAACGTCAGGTGATGAGCGCGCACGCATCCTGGCGACGCCAGCGACGGTCGTGCCGGAGGCGCGCAAGGGACAGGCGTCGGAACCGCGTGTCAGCCTGCCGGCGCCAGTGGCGACGGCAACGACGGAGGCGGAAGCGGCGACGCCAGAAGTCAACGCCATTGCCGAGAAGGGGAACGTGGTGGCGCTGCGTGGCCTCGAACCCGCGCACCCCCGCCATTTCGTGGAGTACGCCGAGCGGCGGCTGGACATCACAGCGCAAGGGCGCGTGAACATCGAGGCGCTGAAGTCCGACTATACAACTTGGGCAGCTCGCTGCGGTCGCGCGGTGCTCGACGAGGAGCGGCTCGATCGCACCATCGCTCTGATGTGCAGTGATCTCGGTCTCGAGCGCGACGGAGAGGCGCTCAACGGTGTGCGGTTGAAGTCGTCGCGGCGTCGGGCGTGATCAGCGATTTTCAAGTCGGGATTCCGGTCAGGCTGATGATACGGTCGCGGAAGTCTTGGTAATCGTTGCCTGTGGCGCCGATGAGATCAGAGATCCGATAGAAGCGATTGGTGCTGGGGGATTCCCGGCGCGCCATGTCGATGTCAATTCGATCGACGTTGACGACCGTCCAACATTCCACGAAGCCAGCCGCCTTCGCCTTCTGGTGGCTCTTTTCGGCTTCGCCGATGCGGTTGTGAATGTTGGAGAAGTCCGAGCCGGCTTTCACTTCGATGGCGATGAGCTGACGAAAGGTGCCGGCGCGCATTTCCTCGCGGATGATGATGTCGGGATCAGGCGCGAACTCGATGAGTACCTTACGACCGGCCGCGTTGGTGATCTCGATACGATCATCGTCGGATGATGTGACGGCCGCTTCGACGATCTCGTGGATAGCATTGAAAACGGTGCGAATGCCTGCTGTGCCTTTGCGGACGTTGGCCCCGCCACGGAGCTGAGGGCCCAAAGTCAGTAGCGTGAGATCGTCGAGGAGCGCTGCACTGATTTTGCGACCTCCGATGCCCGCGAGCAGCAATGTGCCGGCAGTGCAGAGTGCTCGGCACAGGTCTGGCAGATCGCCGGCGACGCGAGCGCCGACGACGCCGCGCTCCTCCATGGATTTGAAGCGGCCGACGCCGGTCGCGGCGGTGTAAAACTCCTTCTGGCTGTAGCCGAGTAGAAGGCGATAGTAGCCGAGCAAGCGCGGGCGTGCGGAAAGAACGAGCGGCACGGCGAAGATCATCTCGCCCCGGATGCCATGGGCAGCGAGAGCGGTGAGGCTGTGGGCTGGCACCAGTACCGCAAGCTCGCGGTCGATGTCGGGCACAGAGAGTGCCTTCACTGCTTCGGAGAGGGCGTCCTGCAAGTAGAGGGCGCGGATTTCGTCGAGGGCAGCGGCGAAGTCGATTTGGAGTTCTGGCTGCGGAAGGGCAATGCTCATGCCGCCACCTTGATAATGCTGCGCTGGTCGGCGGTGAGACGCTCAGCGGCAAGCGTGACGTACTCGCCATGCAACTCGATACCGATGTAGCGGCGGCGGAGCTGGTGGGCAACGAGACCTGCCGTTCCGGAGCCGAAGAACGGGTCGAGGACGTAGTCCCCGGGCTTGGTCGATGCCTTGATGCAAGGCTCGATGAGCTTCGGAGGGAAGGTGGCGAAGTGCGCCCCGGGAAACGGTAGCGTGTTGATGTTCCAGACCGATCGGCAGTTGCGGCCGTTGGCTTCGAGCACAGCCGTGCGGTCGTAGAAATACCGCTCGTCTTTGGAGAACATGAAAAGGTATTCGTGCGCGCGCGTGGGGCGGTCTTTGACGCTTTCGGGCATCGCGTTCGGCTTGTGCCATACGAGGTCGGCTCGCAAGAACCAGCCGTCGTCTTGGAGCGCAAAGGCGAGCCTCCAGGGAATGCCGAGAAGGTCTTTGGGCTTCAGTCCCTCAGGGGTATCTGGCCGGACGGCCATGGCCCGGGCTGGGTTCTTCTTGTCGGGAGCGCGCCAGCCGCGATTGCCGCTGGTGTAGCCGTCGCCGATGTTGAGCCAGAATAGGCCATCCCGCCGAAGGACACGTCGTGCCTCGGCGAACACGGCGCGCAGCTTGTTGATGTACTGCGGCAGCGTTTGCTCGAGGCCGATCTGATCCGGGTATGCGTAGTCGCGGAGACCCCAGTAGGGCGGCGATGTCACGATGCACTGCACGGATTCATCGGGGAGCCGCTGAAGGACGGTGAGCGCGTCACCTTCATAGATGGTGCTGTTGTTGAAGCTGATGAGTGGTGGCTTCTGCACCTTATGTCGTGACGGCTTCATGTGCTCCCCCGGAAAGTCTGATCGGCCTAGCGCAGCCGAGAAATCGTCGAGTGATGAACGTTGAGATCGCGGGCAACTGCGCGGCAGCTCTGGCCGCGCGCGAGGTCGTGGCGTGCCTTGGTCATCTGGTGGTCGGTCAGCTTCGGCTTGCGGCCGAGCCGCACGCCCTTCTTGCGTGCGAGCTTACGGCCGTCGGCGGCGCGCTTGACGATGCGCTCGCGCTCGTCCTCCGCCAGTGCCGACAGGAAGGCGAGAAAGCCCTGCCCGATTTTGGTGGTGAGGTCGAGGTGGGCCTTGTCCAGCACCTTGATGGCGGCGCCACGTGCGTGCACCCGCTGCATGATGGTGATGCCGTCGAGCATGGAGCGCGTCGCCCTGTCCCACTCGGCGAGCACCAGCACGTCGCCGGTGCCGAGGGCGTCGATCGCCCTCTCGAGCTCGGGGCGGCCTTTCACGTCCTTGCCGGAGGCCTTCTCGGCGAACACGGTTTTGCAGCCAGCGGCTCGCAACGCGCCGAGTTGGCGGTCGAGGTTCTGGTGGATAGTCGAGACACGGGCATAGCCGATCAGCATGGGGCGGACGCTAGCCGATTTGCTGTTTGTTTTGCACCGTGATTGTTAGCCAGACTAAGCCTTTGATGTGGATAGTCCCGGCAGTGTGGCTAGGAAGTCCTGAGTTTCGCACCACGCGATGCTCGGCCGGAATGCCGCTTCTTCTCCAGAACGAGTGGTCTTGTCGGGGCGATGTGCCAGGCCTCGGGCAGTGCCGTCGCAATCTTGGCGGCGCTGGCGTCGTCACCCCAGAGGGCGAGTGCCGACGGGAACGGTGCGGAGTTCTTGCCGTCACCGAAGGCAAGGCGGCCTTTGAGCAGGAAGACATGGGCACGGCCGGCGATATGCGCGTGCCACCAGGTTGTCTCGGTGCGGGCGGGCACGAGGGCGAGAACGGATTGGGCGTGCCGCTCGCTGACGCTGGTATGCGCCTTCTCGATCCAGCGGATGATGTCACGACCGTAAGGCGGATTGAGAAACACGCGGCCGTGCCAGACGAGGGAGAGCGCGTCGTCGGCCTCGACATAGTAGGCCTTGGCCTTGACGGGCGCGCGGCGGCGGTCGTTGGTCGGGGAGCAGGGGTCGAGATCAAACATAAGGCCGGCGGCGTAGAGTGATGCGAGCAACTCCGGCGGCGTGTGCCAGTTGTGGTGCGCAGAGCTGACACCGGTTGAGGCATAGAACGATGCGGCGGCGGATGCTTCGACGATGCGCTGTCCGGCGCCGAGCAGAGTCAGGACACGGTCGAGCGTTTCGACACGTCCTTGCGAGCGGCGCTCGAGCGCAACAATAGTCGGTTGCGTGACACCGGCATCCTGCGCGAGCTGACGTTGGCTGACGCGCCGCCGCCGACGCAGGTCAGCGACACGCGCACCGATGCTGCGACCGGGTGGGAGATGCCGGCCGACGATGACAAGCCGGAGCCTTCGGAGAGCGCGCAGCAGAGAGCCAACCGTCCCGCGCCCATGCTCGATGTTGCGGATGGTCGCGAGCGCGAGGCCGCTTCTTTCTGAGAGCTTCACCTGCGAGAGGCGACGCGAGCGACGCGCGAGGCGCAACGACCGGGAGAGGTGATTTTGCATCAAGTTCTTTTATCGAAGCAGGCGTCGGTGGTGGGGAAGTACGGTGGATAGTTTTATCATTTCCGACAATTTGCGTCGCGGGCGACGGCGCGTACAATAGGGACATGCAACTTTATCGAATTGAGAAAGGCGTGAAGGTGCCGAAGCCGTCACGCGCTTCAGGCGCGTCGACACCATCGCGTGCCGCGCTCACCATGGCGGAACTCGCCGTCGGCGAGAGCTTTTTAATCAAGGACGCGCTCGAAGCCCTGAAGGCCGAGAAGTCCATGCGCGACATGAGCCGCAAGGATCGCAAGTTCACCTCGCGACGACAACCGAAGGGCGGCGTGCGCATCTGGCGCATCCACTAGACGGCGTTCGATTGCGCGGCAGTCCGTTACGTCGTAACGTATGGTGATGCCTACAGCAAAGAAGACGACGCGGAGTCTGACGACTGCGGAACGGCAGGCGCGTTTTCGTGCGCGCCACCTCGGCACCGGCGAGAGCGTCGAGCTGCGTGCCGTGCTGCCGCGTGAGTTCGGCGACAAGCTCGAGCGGCTGCTTCAGCATCACGACACGACCAAGCGGGCTTTTTTGATGCAGCTCATCGAGGACGCCGATCGGCGCATGCAGCGGCACCTGAAAGGCCCGACCCGCCGGAAGGTCAGGGGAGGGAGGCGGTGATGCGTGCTGTCATCCTGGAGGAATTGCAATTCTCGCTGTCTATCGTGCTCTCGCGCGAGGAGGTGGTGCCGCGCTTCCGCATCATGGTGCCGGGCGTCGAGGACTATGTCGTGTTCGTGCCGCTGCCCGATGATCTCGGGCAACGCCAGTGGCGCATGCAGCTCGTCTCCGCGTTCATGGCCTGGAAGGGCGCGAGCGGATTCGTGCAGTCGAGCGAGCTGGTCACGCCGGACGCCGTTGTCTCGGTCGGTGTGAACAGAATCGGCGTCGCCGCTGCATTGCGTCCCTTGCTGCGCAAGCCGCTGTCGGCCGGCCAAATCACCTGGCTGTCTCAAGATCAGATCGGGGATGAGATACCGACGCTGCTGCCGCCGGTCGGCAGCACGATTGACACGCGCATGATCGCCGATCTCGAGCGCGTGTTCGGGCCACAGGGCGAGTTCAAGGTCGAGCGCGCGACGCATTGAATCGTGTGGGTCGTGCCCCCGGCCAGCGCTGGCAGCCGAAGGGTCGAGACCGGCAGCTATTCCGCAAACGACACGGACATGGGCGCCCGGGCTCGATCGCCGGCACCAGGCCGGCGACAACATAGCGGTCGCGCGGTCTCATGGTTTCGACAGGGATGTCGGCCGCGCGAGGCCCCAATAAAAAATCCGACTGCCACACATGCATGTGCAGCAGCCGGTGCTTGCCCCTGACCGTCGGCACAGGGTGCGCTCGTCGCGCGTGAACGGCGGGTCGTGCGAACAGGGATGAGTGAAGGACGCGAGGGCGAGCGTCGATCGTGCGATCGGCGGTCGGCGCCGTCGCTCCCCGCAAGAATTATAGCATGTCGCTCAGCAGGTGAATGGCATAGCCCAGAGCGAGTGCGATGGTGAGGAGGATGCCGGGAACGAGGATGCTGTAGATGGCGAAGAAAACCCCGCGTGAGAACGGGTGTCGACGATAGAGGTTGTCACGTCGCCGGTCGATAAACGCAACAGTGCGGCTCGTGGCGAGACGGTGATCGAGAGACGTATATGTGCGCCTGACGGCGGCCACGGGAACGAGGAGCCATCGTCCGACGGGGACGACGATGGCGCGCACGGCGACGAAGCCAACCCAGAGGGCGAGCACGGCGAGTGCGATCCAGAGGATGCCTCCGATAATTCCAAGAATATAAGGGGCGAGTGCGATTCCGAGAGCAATGATGATCACGAGCAACAGGATGTTTGCCATCAGTTAATTGTACCACGGCGCCGCATGACCGCGAGCGAGCAGGACACGGCCGGCGCTGTCGCGCAAGGCCAGTGCGGGTGTACGCTTCGAGACATCAGACGAACATGGACGGTGCGGCTTCTCAGGCGCGGATGCGGAGTGGGCATCCGGAGCGCCAGCGAGAAAAAGCTGCGGCGCTCGTGCTGGTCGCAAGATCAGGTGCGAGGAGGGATTCGTGTTCCCTCGGCCGCAACGCTCACAACTGGAGTTCACCCATGAGCAATGGCCCGACGCATCGCGTTTACTCTCTGATCCCCAAGACCGGGGACGACG
>WBZM01003627.1_pt1 | contig 11888 bp, 16 predicted proteins | sample 5204271 | NCBI WGS metagenome assembly WBZM01 (sample SAMN12344346, study PRJNA552823) | activated sludge metagenome | biome: Activated sludge suspended growth; feature: Nitrification reactor; material: Wastewater; isolation source: activated sludge from nitrification reactor of wastewater...
TGGTCCCGGGGCTGTTCCCTGTCACGCACACAACCATTCAGGGACCTCCGCGGTCCCTGGCTCCCGGCGACTTGCCGAGATCTATGTGTTGATCCCCTTCACCGTGGTGGGGACCTTCGTAATGGAGCCACCCGACCCGCCGATGCGAATCCACGGCTGGTAGGTGCTGCCTGCGGCGATCGTGAAGTCATCGGTGTCCGCCACCACCACGTAGTAGCGCTCATCACCCCGACGCACCGTTCCCCCGGCCCACGCGCACGTTACCCAACTCGACGGCGCTACACCCACCGCCGGTAGGGAAACCTCCACGTCGAACGCGGAGAGGGTGACCGGTGCCGAAGTGGGAGGGTGGTCAAGGATCTCGAAGTAGATGTTCTCCACCGAATCGACATGGACCTCAATCGACATAGACCGCTCCCAACTTGATGCCACGCCGGACGTCTCCGGCGATGCGGGTGAGGTGGACAGAACCCGCCTTGAGCCCCCGGCGCGCCTGACCCGGTTGGGGGTCCAGGTTCAGATGCCCGAGGGTGAGCCCGGTCAACGCTGCGGACACGGTAGCGACCGCGCTGGTGTGCGCCACCGGGTGGGCGCTCGGTGCCGTGTCGGCGGTAGCGGACAGCGCCACCGACGGCTGGCCGTGGGTGATGGTCGCCGCCCCGTAGGTGACCTCTGCGGTGGCGGACAACGCCACGGCGGTGGCGTCGTGGGCGATGGTGAGCGCACCGGGGGCGGTGTCACCGGCGGCGGACAGCGCGGCGGTGGGGGCGCTGGCCGGGTAGGCGAAGGTCACCTCCCCATCGGCGGACAGCGTGATGGAGGCCGCCCCGTGGGTGATGGTGAGGGCGTCGGGGGCGGTGTCACCCCCTGCTGTTACGGTGACGCTGGCGGCTGATAGAGCCGACGACAAGGCCCCAGGGGCTGAATCACCAGACGCCGACAGGGTGAGCGACGCCGCCAGATGGGTGAGCGTGTCCCCGCTGCCCGCCTGCGCGGTGTCCGCCGTGGCCGACAACGCCGCCGTAGGGCCGCCGAGAGCCACGCTGAGGGCGCCAGGCGCCGTGTCCCCCGTGGCGGTGACCGCTAGCGCCGCAGCGCCGTGAGAGACGGTCAGGGCGCCCGGTGCCGTGTCCCCGGCGGCGGTGAGCGCAGCCGTCACCCCGCCAAGGGCCACCGACAAGCTGCCCGACGTGTTGCCCGACGCCGAGGTGGTCGCCGTGGCCGCCCCGTGAGCGACGCTCAGATCCTCCGGGGCGGTGTTGCCGGTAGCCGAGGTGGTGGTGCTCGCCGCCAGGTGGGTGAGCGTGTCACCGGAGGGAGCCGGGGCGATGTTGAACGAGGAGAACGCCGCCTCGCTGGTGGCCGACCCGCCACCGGCGTTCAGGTCGCAGTCCGCCGTGTTCATCCCCGCCGGGGTGGAGCCCGACCCCAGCGTGGTCCAGCTGCCGTCCTCACCGGAGGGCGACGCCTCGAAGTAGACGGTGCCGCCCGACTCACGGATCTTCCACCACGCATGGTTGGTGGCGTTGTACGTGGGGCTGACGACGGTGGAGCCGTTGATCTTGCAGGTGAACGTGCCACCGTTCCACAGCATCTGGATGCGGATGGTGCCGCCGTCGTACAGGTCGATGCCGATGTAGCCGGTGGCGCCCGGCTCGACCCGGCAGAAGATGTGCGAGTCGGTGAGATCTTCGTCGTAGCGGGTGGCGCCCGCGTAGTTCGACCCGGTGATGGGGTAGCGCAGCTTGTTGCCGCTGATCGAGCGCGTCCCATAGCCGAACCACTCCGAGGGCAGGGTGGTGCCGCTGCCCGGGAAATCGGTCTGGATCGTCGCCCACTTGGCCATCGGGCTAGCTCAGCTTCTCCCCGAGGGCGGCCAGCAGCTTGGCCACCAGTTCATCGGTGTCCACCGTCGAAGCCGGTCGGGACAGCTTCTCGTCGATCGAACGCAAGCTGGTGGCGATCTGCTGGAGCACGTTGGAGGACGCCGCGTGGTTCTTGAGCGTCACGTCCAAGATGTCCGCCAGCGACGCCGGTCGGCCGTAGGGCGGGTAGGTGGGGGTGAGGACGCCCACCATGATGTCGAACGCCTGGGACTGCAAGGGGGTCAAGTCATCGTCTCCTGTGTCGGGGATGAGGGCGCCGCCGAAGTCCCCGACGGGGGTGAGGGCACCGGTGATCGGGTCCCATACCTCGCCGTATCCGAAGGCGTAGGTCAGCAGCTTCTCGGCGTTGAGGAACCCGGGGTCCCAGTGGTCGTTGCCGTCGCCCACGTTCTGGTGGCCCAAGATCCCGGCGTAGGTCACCCACCGCTGGCCCCACAGACGGCCCGGCCAGGTCTCCACGGCGATGGTGCCGTGCATGGCCCCGTAGAACCGGGTGCAACGCTTGGGGATGCCCAACATTTGGGCGAGCGGCCGGATCACGTAGACAGCCAGCCAGCGGTACCAGTCGTCGCTGTAGGTGTGGGTGTTCGCCGCCCGCCCGACGATCTCCACCTGGATGACCGCCGAGCTGCGGTTCGGTTCCATCGGGTCGGGGCCGTTGTACAGCGCCCCGGCCGCCCGGTTGTAGTCGATGTGCTCGACGATGCGCCGGGTGAGCGGATCGACGGTGACATGCGGCCACGCACCATGGGAGCGGTAGGCGGCGATGGCCCCCTCGATGGTGGCCCCTTCAGTGGTGTGCAGCAGCAGCTTGTCCGCCGTGTCCACCGCCCAGCCCAACCCGCCCGATGGCGCGGGCACCCATTCGGCGCCCGCCAGGGTCATGCGATGGTGAGCTGTAGGCCGGTGGAGGTGACGGTGGACCCGTTGGTGGTGAACGCCAACGAGCTACCGCCAAGCACGGCGATCGCCTCCGCGCTGGAGTCGCTGGCGTTGTACTTGTAGATCACCACCTGCGCGATGGCGCAGTTGCTGGCCCCGCCGAGCGCGCCCCACTCGATGTCGCCCCACACGACGGTCACGTGGTCCGAGCTGGAGTCCACCTCCGTCACGGTGATGCCCGCCAGGGTCTCGCGGGCGTAGCCGGTGCAGTCCGCCTCGTTCGACCCGGCGATGAACTGGGAGAGGGTGTTGTACTCCTCGCCGGTCGCCTCCACGACCTCCGCCTTGATGAGGGCGGCGCGGAAGTCGATGCCGTCGAAGTTGTCGGTGGCAAGCAGGTACTTGCCGCGATTGGTCCAGTAAGACACGGTGGCCATGGAGCGCTCCAGTCACGGGCGTCGGGGGATGAGGTTAGGATAACTGTTCATGGCAGTCAGCCGGGTCGCAGTGGGTTTCATTCATCCCGGCGATGTGTCGGGATCATTCTGTCAATCTCTGGCACTAACCGTTCTTCGTGACCGATCTCAGGGCCGCATCGGGACAATCATCGAAGTCCAGTCGTCCCCACGCATTGCAGAGGGGCGATCGCAGGTCGTGGACGGTTTCCTACACCAGACCGATGAGGAATGGCTGTGGATGGTCGATGCGGATATGGCCTGGGACCCGGAGGCGTTCGACTTGCTGTGCAAGCACGCCGACGTCCGGGATGTCCCGATTATCGGCGGACTGTGCTTTGGGGGCGGGCGATCGGTCGATCAGGCCGGTCGCCCGCACCTGTTCCCCACCGTGTACAAGCTGGTGGAGGCCGACGGCGGGATCGGCACGCAGATCGTGTACGACTACCCCCGCGATGAACTGATCGAAGTCGGCGCCACCGGCGCGGCGTTCATGTTGATCCACCGGCGGGTGTTCGAGGCGATGGGCAAGAAGCTCAAGTACATGCCCGACGGCACCCCGAACCCGTACCCGTGGTTCGCCGAGATCGTCACCAAGGGCCGCCCCGTGGGTGAGGACATCACGTTCTGCATCCGGGCCAAGGCCATGGGGTTCCCCATCCATATCCACACCGGTGCCCGCATCCGCCACCAGAAGCGGTTCTATCTCGACGAGGATCTGTACGACCAGATGGTCCTGGCGGCACTGGAGGATTCCGATGACCACGCTGACTGATCTGGCGAACCAGATCGACCGGGACCTGATGGTCCACTACACCCGCCCGATCTACGACATCCCGGCGTCCAGCTACAACACCAGCCAGACCACCATCACGCTCAGCTCGGTCGATGCACTCGGGGTTGGCGCCGTGCTGGACGCCGCGTTCGAGCTGATGTACGTCACCGCCTGGAACGAGTCCACCAAGCAGGCCACCGTCATCCGGGGGTTTCTCGGGACCACCGCCGCCAGCGGCACCAGCGCCACCATCATCCGGGTCAACCCCCGGGTGCCGACCGTCGCCATGTTGGACACGATGCTGGACGAGATCCGCAGCTGGGATGAGCGGGTGTTCACCACCGAAGCGGACAGCGTGGAGTTCACCGCGTCGGCCACCTCGGTAGAGGCCACCCCCACCGCCGACAACATCTACCGGGTGCTGTTCGCCCGGCCCCGGCCCTCCAGCAGCGCCGACGAACGCACCTACGTGTACCTCGGGCTGCGCCGCAACGAAGCGGTAGGGCAGTTCGCCTCCGGGTTCTCCCTGCATCTGGACATGCCGTTCGGCGCGGGGACCACCGTCGATGTGCTCTACGCCGTGCCGTTCGACCTGTCCTCCATCGCCAGCGACACGAACCTGGAAGGGCTCGGGCTCACCGCCGGGATGCTGGAGATCTTGAAGTGGGGCGCCCTGGCCCGCATCACCGCCGGGAAGGAACTGCCCCGGCTCGACTACACCACCTTCGGGCGGCCCGACGTCACCCAGGCGGTGCCGCCCACCGCCCACCTCCAGGCGTCTGCGCAGTACCAGCAGATGCGCAACATGGCCTACGAACGCGAGGCCCGCCGTCTGCTCGCCCTCTGGCCGATCCGGTTCCACGGATGATCCCCGCCCCCGTCACCATCGGCACCCACCGCTACGTGGTGGACCTCGCCAAGGTCATCCGCCGTCCGATCAGCTCGATCCGCCAGCAGGTCGACCAGGGCGGCGAACCGTCCGAACAGACCCTCGACACGCAGGCGTTGTGGAAGCGCACCCAGTCCGACTTCATCTTGGGTCAGGGCCAGGTCCACTTCGACCAGGAACAGGAGTCCAACCGGCGCCGGTTCCGGGCCGGGCGGGCGATCGACCCGCTCTCCAAGCGCCGCTCGATGGTGTCCACCCCCACCATGGCCGCGGTCGAAACGCTCTCCCCCGGCGCCGGGAACGGCGGGGTGATCCTGCGCACCGCCGACAACTGGTGGTCGGTCGGCCTGGCCGGTTCCGGGGCGCAGACCTTCCGGTCCTCCAGCCTCAACACCACCCCCGACGCGCAGGCCATCACCGGGGCGGGGGCCGCCACCGACGCCACCGTGTTCGGCGACACGGTGTACATCGCCACCGGCAGCGGGGTGGTGTCCGGCTCCACCACCGGCACGTCGGTCTCCAGCTTCTCGACGGAGGACGTGGACGTCATCGACGCCGCGTTGGGCCGTCTGGTGTGCGGCCACGACGGCGACCTGTTCGAGCTGGACAACACCGGCACCCGCATCGACATCTTCACCCACCCCAACCCGCAGTGGTCGTGGACGGACTTCTGCACCGGCAACGCCGGGATCTACTGCGCAGGCACCGACGGCGGGCGCAGCGAGCTGTACCTGATCACCGTCATCGACGCCGACGGGGCGCTGGCCCCGCCGTACCCCGTCGGCGAGCTGCCCGCCGGGGAGATCATCTACTGCATCGAGTTCTTCGGCGGCATCCTGGCCATCGGCACCAACCGGGGGGTGCGCATCGCCCAAGCCAGCCAGGCCGGGCTGCTCACCTACGGCCCGCTGGTCGAACTGAACGAGGTGCGCGGCATCCAGTTCGACGGCCGGTTCCTCTACGCCGCCTGCTCCTACATGCCGGAGTGGCTGACCCCCGGCATCGTGCGCCTGGCAGTGGACCGCTTCACCGCCCCGCTCACCCCCGCGTTCGCCGGTGGCTGGCGGATCATCGACAACGACCCGCTGCGGGTGTGGGACGTCGGCGTGTACGAGGACGCCTACTACGGGCGGACCTACGTGTACGCCATCACCGGCAACACCAGCTCGAAGCTGTTCTTCACCAGCGCGCTCGGCACCCGAGACACCGGCGAGTTCTGGTCGGGGCTGATCACCTACGGCACCCCCGAACCCAAGACCTGGCGCTCGATCGAGATCGACTGCACCATCACCGGCACCGGGGTCCTCACCGCCCAGCTGTACGACTACAAGGGCGGCACCCTCTACGGCACCGCCACCTCCACCGGCACCGGACGCCAGACCGTCACCGTCACCCCAACCAGCGAGATGCGCACCGAGACCGCCGAGCTGTACCTGTCCCTCGCCGGGAACGCCACCGAGACCGACGCCGAACCGGTGGAGGTGCACCGCTGGACCAGCCGGGCGGTGCCCTCCCCCCGCTACCTGGCGGAGGAGTTGATCCTGCCGTTGCAGCTCGCCCGAGAGGTGCTGGCCGACACCGGCCAGATCGTGCAGTACGACGCCGAAGCGGAGTGGCAGTACCTCACCGGCCTGATGCGCTCCCGGGAGGAAGTCACCGTGGAGTTCGGCAACGAGCAGATCACCGCGTGGGTGGACCAGCTCGGCGTGGAACGCGGCTGGTACCGCTGGGACGTGCGCACCGAATGGCCCGAAGGCACGGTGTTCATCCGTCTCCTCAGCCTCACGGAGACCTGATGAGCGACGCCTGGGACCCGTCCCTGTACGACCCCACCACCCGGCCCGCTGACGGGCTGCTGCTCAAGGCCATCGGCGGGCGCACCGGCACCCTCGCCTTGGAGAACGGCCAGAAGCTGCGGTTCCCGTGGAAGGCGCAGCAGCAGGTCTCCGGCTCGGCGCCGCCGCGGGTGCAGTCCTACGAGATTGACTTCGGCGGCCAGCACACGTTGGGGTTCCAGCTGGCCGGGGCGGTGATGAACACCAACAGCCCCACCATCGACATGCAGTCCCCGTTCCCCGACGACTCGGGCGAACCCACGCTGTACATCAACTCAGGCGCCCGGGTGGGATCGAGCAGCGCCAACATCCTGCTGACCGGCGACGCCACCACCCCCACGGTGGCGATCACCGGGGTGCTCACCCTCTACGACTCGCTGGCGACCGACGACATCACCAACCGGGTCGGGGCGATGACCATCGACTCCAGCTCGTCGCTCACCCTGCGCTCGGGCAACACGATGACCCTCCAGCCCGACGCCAACGTGAACGCGCAGGTCGTCACCACCGGCACCGGGGACATCCTGCTGGACTCCGCTGACGGGCTCACCATCGACGGTTCCACGCTGGTGAGCGTGCTCGGCGGGGACATCGACCTCACCTCGGGCGACGACATCACCATCACCGCCGGGGACCTGCTCACCCTCGCCGCGGGCGGCAACGTCAACATCGACCCCACCGGCACGGTGCTGATCCAGACCACCGGCGGCAACATCACGATGGGCACCGGGTCCAGCTCGATCACCATCGGCAACACCAGCTCCACGGTGACCATCGCCGGGGTCAACATCAACGCCTGGCAGTCCTACACCCCGCAGGTGCGCCAGAACGGCAACCGCACCTCGACGGTCACCCGCGCCGTGTACACCCGCATCGGGCGCACCATCATCTTCGAGATCTACGTGGCGGTCACCCAGGCAGGCACCGCCACCAACGTCATCGACGTGTCCCTGCCGGTCACCGCGGCCACCGGCACCAACGTGGTGGGCTCGTGGTACTTCTACGACTCCGGCGGAGGCGTGAACCGCACGTGCGTGGCGGCGCTCAACTCCACCACCACCGTGTCCGGGGTGATGGACAACTCCACCAACTACTTCGGTGCTTCGGTGTACACCAAGGCGTTGGCCTCGGGTGACGCCATACTCGTGAAGGGCGCCTACGCCGCGGCGACATAGGAGAGACCGTGAAGAACCAGGAAGCATTCGACGAGGACGACATCGCGGCCGTGTTCAACCTGCTGGAGGAACGCACCCAGCTGGAGATCTACGCCAAGATCCTGGAGCGCCGCTGCTACAACCTGCGCTCGGACATCGTGGAACGAGACCAGCGCATCGACGGCATGCAGCACCAGATCGACCTGCTGGAACAAGCGGTGAAGGAACCGCAGATGAACTATGACGGGGTGAAGGTCGCATGAAGCGGGTGTTGGCCTACGTCACCGGCAGCGAGTGGGCGATGTTCTGCTCGGTGGTCACCGCCATCTTGGCGGAACTGCCGGGGATCAGCGCCGCGTTGCAGGGCGAGCTGAACAACGGCGAGTGGACCCCGATGGGCCTGATCGTGCTGGTGATGGGCTTCGCCATCCGCTCGAACGTGTGGAAGGCCAGCTCGGTGCGCCAGGTGCAGGCCGACGCCGCCAAGTCGCTGGTGTCCAAGGCGGAGTCGGACCTGCGGTTCCTCGCCGCCCGCGACGAGTCAGTCCAGCTCCGGATGTCCAACAGCGCGCTGGAGGCCGCCCTCGAAGCTGCTCGCCAGGGCACGCGCCAGGACATCGTTGGCGTCTCGGTGCTGCTGGAGCAGCCGCAGCAGCTTGGTGAACCCGGCCAGGTCCAGTAGCACCCACTGGTCCTCGGGGCGGGCCTTGCCGGTCCGCTTCCAGATGAGCACCGGGATCTTCTCCCCGGCCTGGCCCTTCGCCTGCTTGAACCACTCGGCCAGCCGCACGCGCGCCTGGTCCTTGAGTTCGATCGAGAACCACGGCATGCCCAGCAGGCGCAGGTCGTCGCCGTCCTCGCCGCCGGGCCGGGACATCGGCTCGAACCCGTTGGCGTCGAACCATCCACGGATGAACGCCTGCCACTTGATGCCCTTGCGCCGAGCTGCTGCGCTCATCTCCGCCTCGCTCACTTCGCTGCGTCGACCCACTGCTGCCAGGTCAGCGCCTTGTCCGTCGGTACGAACACCACCCCGTTCCGCCCCGGGGCTTCGGAACGTTCAACCCAACCGCCGCGCTCCAACTCCATGATGCGGGGATGCACATGGTCCCGGGTCGTACCCATCAGTACGGCGATCTCGATGCGGGTGAGACCGACCAGCTCCACCCGGTAGTGGTCCACCAGGGTGCGCAGCACCTGCGCCCGGCGGGTGGCGACATGGCCAGGGGTGCGGGACAGGCGCTCGACGGCGGCCAGCTCGGCGTCGGTGGCGGGGTTGTGGGTGATGGGCATCAGAACCGCACCTCGACATCCATGCCCGCCAGAGCATCATCGGCCAACACGGAGATCACCTTGAGCGCGCACAACGCCAACACGTCCGCAGGCTCGACGTCGGGTAGACCCGCTCCCGGGCCTTGTCGATCACGTCGTAGACCTCCTGCGGGATGGGCGGGGTCTCCGGCAGAACGGCGTGCAGTTCCTCCAGGGACTGCGCCAGGGTGTAGCGCATCTCGTCCAGCTTGGCGGCAGCTTCGTCGGCGGTCATCGCACTGCTCCCGGCTTGCATCGGCAGCTCTCCTTCGGTCGTTGGCAGTACAGGCAGGACAGCTCCCAGTGCGATTGCACCGCAGCGAGCTGTGCTTCGAGCAGGTGGCGGAACGCGCTGCGCTTCTCCGGGCCGGGCGGCATGTTGTGCAGCAGCTGGACCCCCAGCGTGTGGAACGGCACCGCCCAGTGACGGACCGGCTCGGGGTACTGCTCGGGGTCCAGGTACTCCACCAGCCGTTCGTGGCGGGGGTCCTCACGGACCGGCGGCGCCGGTGGCTGGTCCCCGGTCTCCAGCTGACGGTAGATCTGCTGGAGAATCCGTTGGGACCCACCGGTAGTGATGGACGCGAGCATCGTCGATCCTCTCCAATCGGTACAGCACGGAGCCGAACAGGTACGGCAACCGGAACTCCGGCGTACCAGTCGGTAGGTCGGAACGGGGGATCGGCACCAGGCAGCGGTGCGGGCCGTCCTCCATGACCACCATGATCCCCACCGCGCCGAGATGTCGGCGTCGCTTGGGTTTGTTCACAGCTTTGTCCACTGACTGTGGATCGTCCCGGTGCAGGAATCGAACCTGCCAGGTGGGATGCCCCCCACCTTCCACCAGGGCCGGGCTTACCGACACGCCGCCCCGGGGGTGACGGCGCTCGGCGAACTACGCCTTGTACTCGGCGTACAGGCCGTACCGGACAGGGTTGCCGGTCTCGTCCTTGGTGTGGATGGCGACAACCGCCTCCACGTCCTTGAAGTCCTTCAAGTGGCGGGCCAGGGTCTCCAGGCTGTTGCGCGAATCGTCGCTGGCCACGAGCATCGGCCCGCCGTTCAGGATCAGATCGCCACGGATCTCAGCCGCTTGCTCGGCGTAGCCCCGACGTCCCCTCGACGGGGGCATCTTCGGGACCTTCTCCATCAACACTTCCATGCAGGACACCATCCTCGTTGAAGGCACGGTTACAGATCGCACACATGGGCTTCACCCCCATCCGTGCATATCCCATAATGTATCCGTCCCGGCCGCACAACGTCCACCTACCACCGGCCACATGCAGGGTCTTTCGCCCAGCGACCAGCCAATACGTACCGTGTCCCGGATCGTCGATGTGTTTCACGTCAGCAGCACCCGTGTGAGCTGGAGCTGCTGGAACTCCGACAGCGGGGTGTTGCGCAGCAGCCACTCCAGCTTCTCGAAGGTGCCCACCTCGATCGGCTGCGCCGGGAGCACCGACGGCGGGACCGGCTTCATCTTCTTGGGGGTGGCGTCGGTGGTGCCCATGTACACCAGCTCCACCGCGTCGGGGTCGGGTCGCATGCCCGCCTTCTCCAGCTCGGTCAGCAGGAACGGGAACGCCGCCTTCGGCATGCGGCTGTGCCCGGTGGTCCACGAGCTGACGGTGGCCGCCCGGTAGCCCAGGGCATGGGCCACCTTGGTGGCCGCCCCCCACGGGAGCGGCCACCGCTGGAAGAACTCGCGCTGTTCAGGAGAAACGATCACTTGGGTATCCACTTCGGTCCGTTGGGGTCGGGGTTGCGACGGGTAGCCCGGTCCAGCGGTCGGTTGTGATCGTCCCAGCCTTCGACGACGTTCGGCACGGCGCGCAGCTTGCGTTCCCTGGCCTGCTCGACGGAGCGCTCCAGCAGATCGGCCAGCCCGTCCTCAACGGTGTCCGCCTCGTACCACGAGTCCTCCACCAGCTCCCCGTCCACCACCTCATCATCGAGATCGGGAACGGGGGCCAGCTCCGCCCGAGCAGGCAACACCGACGGGTGCTGCGCATGCGCCGCGGACGGCAACCTGCGCACCTGCGCGTGTCCGGCCAGGATCTGCTCGGGGGTGTACGGCATCACGAACTGGGGCACCACGTAGTGCTTGCCGTTCGTGGACCGCTTGGTCAGCATGATGTCGCAGCTGGCCATGCCCCCCTCGGACATGCTCAGGATCAGATCGAGCATGCCGGGACCCTCGTGCATGAAGCTCTGGCCCTTGACCTCCAGCCGCCACACGCCGCCGAGATCGACCCCGGGCATGATCACGTTCACCCGGGAGTAGGGCTTGCACGTCTGCTGCGCCTGGTGCTGGCACATGCAGTCCCGCTCCATCGGCGGACCGGCACCGTAGAAGGTGCAGGTCTGGCCGTCGCAACGCCGCTCGATCCCACGCCCGCCCCACTGCTCGTAGGCCATGGTGTAGCAGTCCGCCACCGGCAACATCACCTTGATGCGAGACGCCTCGGTGTAGACCTCGAACTGGTTCTGCGGGCTGGCCTTCGGGTCCGACCACGGGCGGGCCTCCCCGCCGTAGAGCGCGGCGATTTGTTCGATCGCGTTGCGGTCCGGCGAGGTGAACCGGAACTGCGTCAGAGCCCGCATGGCGGACTTGCCGTTGCGGCCTACGAAGCGCTCACCGTAGCGAATACGCCCGTGCTCCGGCGGCCGACGTCGAATGTTCTGAATCAATGTCACT
>WBZM01003628.1_pt1 | contig 11886 bp, 10 predicted proteins | sample 5204271 | NCBI WGS metagenome assembly WBZM01 (sample SAMN12344346, study PRJNA552823) | activated sludge metagenome | biome: Activated sludge suspended growth; feature: Nitrification reactor; material: Wastewater; isolation source: activated sludge from nitrification reactor of wastewater...
CGACAAGCCAGATGGTCACGGACATGAAGGCCGCGTAGACGACGGCGACGAGCACGAATCCGAACGGCGCCGACAACGTCGCGCCGCCAATCGGCGCCGAAACCGCGCCCCCGACGAAGGCGAGCACGCCGAGAAACGTGATAGCCGCAAGGACCGAGTTGAACAGGCCGACGGCCATGTCGACGATGGGCGCAAGCGCCTGCTTCAGATCCTCCGACAGCCGCGCCTCGGGATTGTCGAGCGCGCCCGAGCCGACCTCGAGCTTGTAATACGTGCGGTCGCCGAGCCATCGTTTCACGAGGTTCGTCGCCAGCCATCTGCGCCATTCCGCCTGCAGGCCCAGGCGTTTGCGCGCAAGGAAATAGTTGATGACGCCGCCGATGGCCACGAGACCGGCGAACAGCGCGATCATCGGCGCGATCGCGGCGAGATCGCGATGCTCGATCGCGTCGAAGAACTTCTTGTTCCAGCGATTGACGGCGTAGAGCACGCCGACGTTCATCGCCACGAGCGCGACGACGGCGCCGGTCAGACGCCATGCGACGACGCGCGACTCGCCGGTCCAGAAGGGAAGAGCGATGGCTCGAAACACCGGCTTGCGCCAGCTCTCGTCCTTGTCGCCTGAGCCCTCGGGCCCGATCGCTTCGTCCATCGCTGCGCGCAATTTCCACGCCCCGTCCTTGAGTGAAGCCGCCGGCCTTTCTCAGCCGGGTTGCAGCAATTGAGCGAGCATCGAGAGCGTGAAGAGCGCGAGAAAAACCCCGAAGAGGACGCGGGCGACGCCAGCAAATGTCTGGGCCACGCCGCCGAACCCAAGCACCCCTGCGACCAGTGCGACGACAAGAAAGACAAGCGCCCAATACAGCAGCACTTCGGAACTCCACCGGATTTTTGTGTTGCAACGCGGCAAGCGCCGCCGGGTTCCGACGGGATGGCGGCCCGAAAATTTGAGGGGCGTCTGGAACCGGAACTTGCGGCTCGTGTTGTCAGACCGAACGGGCCGGATGCTCGCCTGACCTGCTGCCCCGCGAAGGGCGGGGAGAAGGTCCGTTCACCAGTTTTCCCGGCCGCGCCGGCGCAACGAACGAAAGGAACGAACAATGGGACGTGGCTTGCTTTTGTGGCTTCTCGGCGTGCCGATTCCGATCATCCTGTTGATCTTTCTTCTGTACCGCTGAGCAAGAGGGCGCCGCGCGACGGCGCCCTTCTACGTTTCCGCCGTTCGAGCCCGCCGGTCGAGGCGGGCTTTTTCGTGCGGGGACGCGCACGCCGAACCCGACATGGCGCAATCGATGACGATCTCGGCGGGCGTCGGCTTTCGAATGAAGACATGCGGGGCGTCCGCGAGTTCTTCGCAATGGAGTTCGCCGCCGGAAAGGACGACAGTGCGAATGCCGAGTTCGGCGAGACGCCGCGCGATCCGCGGACCGGATCGGCCGTCCTCGAGATGCAGATCGACGACGGCGGCGTCGAAACGCTCCTTCTCGATGGCGTCGAATGCATCCAGAGCATTGCGGGCGACAACGATGCCGCTGATGGCGCGCCGCGCCGCCTCCTCGCTCAATTCGAGCGCGACGAGCGCGTCGTCCTCGCAGATCAGCAGCGGCATTGCCAAGGTCTTTCGCCCCGTGGCGGCGCGGGGAGCGTCGCGTAGTCCCGCTGCGTTAACCTTCCCGGGTCCGATCGGTTCCGCGGGGCCAATCGCTTCGACAACCGGAACCCTTCAATCGATAGGCCGTTATGGCCGCAGGATTGATGCCTGGCTCACGCACAGGGAAAGGAAAAGCGCCATGGGTAATCTGCTGCACTACGCCGTCATATTTCTCATCGTCGCGCTCGTCGCCGCCTTCTTCGGCTTCGGCGGCGTCGCCGGAACCGCCATGAGCGGCGCGCAGATGCTGTTCTGGGCGGCGATCGTCCTGTTCGTGATTTCGGCGGTCGTCGGCCTCATCCGCAGGGCGTGACGTTCGACCATACACAAAACGGAAGCGCGGCTCAGGCCGCGCTTTCGCGTTCAGGCGTCCGCCGTGCGCAATCGCGCGAACCCTCGATCGAGGTCGTCCTGCAGGTCCTCGATATTTTCGAGCCCGACCGAAAAACGCAACGCCGGGCCGCCCGGATTCCATTCCGTCACGCTGCGATACGAGGAACAGTCGAACGGAATGACCAGGCTTTCGAAACCGCCCCAGGAATAGCCGAGGCCGAACAACTCGAGTCCGTCGAGCATGGCGGCGACCGCCTTGCGCGACGCGGGCTTGAGGATCGCGGAAAACAGGCCGGACGATCCCAGAAAGTCGCGTTTCCAGATCGCATGGCCGGGATCGTCGGGCAGGGCGGGGTGCAGAACGCGCGCGACTTCCGGCCGCGCCGCAAGCCATGTGGCGAGCGCGAGCCCCTGCCGCTCCGCCTCGCGCAGCCGCAATTCCATCGAGCGCAGGCCGCGCAAGGCCAGAAAGACATCTTCCGGCCCGGCGCAGTTCGCCATTGTGTCGTAGGTCTCGCGCAGGCGCGGCCACCATTCGGCATTGGCCGAGACGAGGCCGAGCAGAAGATCGGAATGGCCCGACAGATATTTCGTTCCCGCCTCGATTGCGAGATCGACGCCGCGTTCGTGCGGCGGGAAGAAGAGGGGCGTCGCCCACGTATTGTCCATGATGACGCAGGCGCCGCGCTCCTTCGCCACCGCGGCGATGGCGGGAATGTCCTGCATCTCGAAACTCTGCGAGCCCGGCGCCTCGACCACGACCGCCAGCGTATTGTCGCGCATCAGCGCCGCAATGCCGGCGCCGATCAGCGGATCGTAATAGGTCGTCTCGACGCCGAGCTTCGCCAGCATGGAATCGCAGAAGACCCGCGTCGGGCGATAGGCGCTGTCGGTCACCAGCACATGGCCGCCGGCGCGCGCCACCGTGAACATCGCAAGCGCGATGGCCGAAAGGCCTGAAGGCGCCAGAGCCGTGCCGGCCGCGCCGGAAAGCTCCGACCAGGCTTCCTCCAGCGAATCCGTCGTCGGCGTGCCCTTGGTGCCGTAGACGTATTTTTGCCGTCTGGCGTAGAGCTCCTCCACGTTCGGATAGAGCACGGTCGAGCCGCGATAGATCGGCGTGTTGATGAAGCCATGGTTTTCGAAGGGCGCCCGTCCGGCGTGCACAAGTCTTGTGCGGCTGCCCATCTTGGCGCGCCCGTCCCTGGTCGATTTGGTCATGCAAAAGCTCCCGGCGCCGTCGTTCCTAGCGCCTGAGCGCGCGGGCGTCGAGCGGCCGACTGGCCGCTTGACCGCGCCCGCCGAAACGCTTGTTATGCCGCTTCGGGCAGGCGACCCCGTCCGCCCAAGGAATTCTCGAACCGACGGACGCTCAATGACCCGCACCCGCCGCCCGCTTCTCGCGCTCGCCTCGCTTGCCCTCTCGGCCTCTGTGGCTCTTCCGGCGTCGGTCGCCTGGGCCGGACCGACGCTCGATGCGGTCAAGAAACGCGGCGAACTGGTCTGCGGCTCCAATCCGGGCATCGCCGGCTTCGGCCTGCCCGACGACAAGGGTCAGTGGAAAGGCTTCGACATCGAATTCTGCCGCGCCGTCGCCGCGACCATTTTCAACGACGCCAACAAGGTGCGCTTCACGCCGCTCAGCGCCAAGGACCGCTTCACGGCGTTGCAGTCGGGCGAGATCGACGTGCTGTCGCGCAACACCACCTGGACGCAATCGCGCGAAGTCGGCCAGGGCTTCCTGTTCGGCGCCGTCACCTATTACGACGGCCAGGGCTTCATGGTGCGCAAGAAGCTCAACGTGAATTCGGCGCTGGAGCTCTCCGGCGCCTCGGTCTGCGTGCAGCAGGGCACGACGACCGAGCTGAACCTCGCCGACTTCTTCCGCACTCACAACATGAAATACGAATCGGTTGTGTTCGCCACCGCCGACGAGGCGCTGAAGGCCTACGACACCGGTCGCTGCGACAGCTTCACCACCGACATGTCGCAGCTCTACGGCGAGCGCACCAAGCTCGGCAATCCCGAAGACCACGTCATCCTGCCCGAGGTCATCTCCAAGGAGCCGCTGGGGCCGGTCGTCCGCCAGGGCGACGACCAATGGTTCAACCTCGTGAAGTGGACGCATTACGCCATGGTCACGGCCGAAGAACTCGGCGTGACGCAGGCCAATGTCGACGAAAAGCTGAAGGCGCCCAATCCGGAGATCAAGCGCCTGCTCGGAACCGAGGGCAATTTCGGCGCCGGCCTCGGCCTGACGCAGGACTGGGCCTATCGCGTCATCAAGCTCGTCGGCAATTACGGCGAAGTGTTCGAGCGCAACGTCGGCCAGGGGTCCAAGCTCAAGATCCAGCGCGGCCTGAATGCGCTCTGGAACAACAAGGGCCTCCAGTACGCGCCCCCGATCCGCTGATTTCGGCGGCGGCGCGCCGATGAGCGGGACAGCGGGCGTGACGGCGGCGAAAGAGGCCCCCAAGCCGAAGATCTGGAACGATCCGTTCTGGCGCGGCCTGATCTTTCAGGGCGCTCTGCTCGCCGTCGTGCTCTTCCTGTTCGCGAGCGCCGTCATCAACGCCCGCAACAACATGCAGGCGCGCGGCATTCCGACCGACTTCGCCTTCTGGGACCGTCCAGCCTCCTTCGATATCAACCAGACGCTCATCCCCTATTCGGCGACCTCGCCGAACAGCCAGGTGTTCTGGGTCGGCCTGCTCAACACGCTGCTGGTCGCCGTGCTCGGCATCGTCCTGTCGACGATCATCGGCTTCGCCATCGGCGCCGCGCGCCTGTCGGCGAGCTGGCTGGTCGCCAAGCTGGCCGCCGTCTATGTCGAGACGATCCGCAACGTCCCGCTGCTGCTGCAGATCATCTTCTGGTACAACGTCGTGCTCGGAAACCTGCCCAACCCAAGGCAGGCCGCGCCCTTTCTCGATATCGCCTACCTCTCCAACCGCGGCCTGTTCGTGCCGGCGCCGGTGTTCAGGCAGGGGATCAACGCCGTCTGGATCGCGCTGGGGATCGGCATCGTCGCCGCCTTTATCTTCCGCGCATGGGCGGCGAAGCGCCAGCGCGACACGGGACAGCAGGCGCCGGTCGGCTGGGTCTCGGCGGCGCTCGTGCTCGGCCTGCCGCTGCTGACCTTCCTTTCCGCCGGACGGCCGATCGGCGTCGAATTCCCGCAACTCAAGGGGTTCAATTTCGTCGGCGGGCAGCGGCTCACGCCGGAATTCGTCGCGCTGCTGCTGGCGCTGACGCTCTATACCGCCGCCTTCATCGCCGAAATCGTGCGCTCCGGCATTCTCGCCGTGCCGAAGGGGCAGAGCGAGGCGGCCGCCGCGCTCGGGCTGCGCGCCGCGCCGACGCGAAAGCTCGTCGTCATGCCGCAGGCGATGCGCGTCATCATCCCGCCGCTCATCAACCAGTACCTGAACCTCACCAAGAATTCGACGCTGGCGGTGGCCATCGGCTATCCCGACCTCTTCAACGTCTTCTCCGGCACGGTGCTCAACAACACCGGCGCGGCCGTGCAGATCGTCTTCATGACCATGGCCGTCTATCTCGTCGCGAGCCTCGTCACCTCCGGCGTCATGAACGCCTACAACGCGCGCATGTCGCTGCAGGAGCGCTGACATGACCGCCTTCGTCCGCACAAGCCCCGAACCGACGCTGCCGCCGCCCGCAGCCGCCGCCGGCCTCGTCGCCACGCTGCGCGACCGCCTGTTCTCCGGCCCGATCGCGTCCGTGTTCACGGTGCTCGGCATCGTCTTCCTTGCCTGGGCGATCCCGCCGCTGCTGCGCTTTCTCATCATCGACGCCGTTTGGATCGCGCCCGACGGCGCCGCCTGTCGCGCGCCGGGGGCAGGGGCGTGCTGGGCCTACATCTGGCGCAAGGCCGGCTATTTCACCTACGGCTCATATCCGTTCGAGCAACGCTGGCGCGTCGACATCGTGTTCGTCGCCGGCGCGATCCTCATCGCCTGGCTGCTGATCCGGCGCGCCCCGGGGCGGGGCATTGCCGCCGCCCTGTTCTTCGTCGTCTATCCCATCATGGCCGTGGTCCTGCTGCGCGGTTCGACGATCTTCGGCCTGCCGATCGTGCCAACGGACTTGTGGGGCGGCGTTCTCGTCACGCTCATCATGGCGGTTTCGGGCATCGTCTTCTCGCTGCCGTTCGGCGTCGCGCTTGCGCTCGGGCGCAGGTCGCAACTGCCGATCGTGCGCTTTTTCTCGGTCGGCTTCATCGAGGTCATCCGCGGCGTGCCGATGATCACCGTCCTGTTCATGGCGAATCTGATGCTGCCGCTGTTCGTGCCCGAATCCTGGGCGCCGGACCGGCTGTTGCGGCCGCTCGTCGGCGTCGCGCTCTTCGCCTCGGCCTATATGGCCGAAGTCGTGCGCGGCGGCCTGCAGGCGATCCCCAAGGGCCAGTTCGAGGGCGCGATGGCGCTCGGCCTCAACTATCCCCAGCGGATGCGGCTCATCATCCTGCCGCAGGCGCTGGCCATCGTCATCCCCGGCATCGTCAATTCCTTCATCGCGCTGTTCAAGGACACGACTCTCGTCGCCATCGTCGGCATTTTCGATTTCCTGCGCGCCGTCGACACGGCGCGACTGGATCCCGAATGGGCCGGGCCGACAATCACCGCGACGGGCTATGTTTTCGCCGCGCTGTTCTACTTCGTGTTTTGCTTTGGAATGTCGCGCTATTCCCTTGCTGTAGAAAGGGAATTGGCCAAATCGCGCAACCGCTGACAATATTAACGAGGCGGCCGCTGCATACGCGATAGTAAGCAGAAATTAACAGCTCGCGCCCATCATCCCCCGAGCATTCAACGTGGGGCGCGCGAGCGATGGAATTTGTTGAGACGGCGGTGATCGGTGGCGGTCCCGCGGGCCTGACGGCGGCCTACACGCTCGCCAAGAACGGTCGTGACGTCATCGTCTTCGAAAAGGACCCGGTCTATGTCGGCGGCATCAGCCGCACCGTGAACTACAAGGGCTTTTTGTTCGACATCGGCGGACATCGCTTCTTCTCGAAGTCCAAGGAGATCGTCGATCTCTGGAACGAAATTCTGCCCGACGATTTCATCGACCGCCCGCGCCTGTCGCGCATCTTCTACAACAACAAGTTCTACGGCTATCCGCTGAAGGCCTTCGAGGCGCTGTTCAATCTCGGCCTTTGGGAATCGACGCTGTGCATGGCGTCCTTCGCCTACGCCAAGGCCTTTCCGGTGAAGGAGCCCAAGACCTTCCACCAGTGGGTGCGCAACCAGTTCGGCGAGCGCCTGTTCTCGATCTTCTTCAAGACTTACACCGAGAAGGTCTGGGGCATGGAGTGCGACGAGATTTCGGCCGACTGGGCCGCGCAGCGCATCAAGGGCCTCAACCTCGGCGCCGCCGTGATCGACGGCCTGCGCCGCTCGCTCGGCGTCAAGAAGAAGGGCGAGGGCGCCAAGTCGCTGATCGAATCGTTCCGCTATCCGCGCAAGGGCCCCGGCATGATGTGGGAAGCGGCGGCGAAGAAGATCGTCCAGTTGGGCGGTCGCGTGCAGATGGGCCGTTCGGTCGAGCATCTCTCCTACGACGACAAGTCGAAGATCTGGACCGTCTCCGTGCGTCGCGCCGATGGCGTTCTGGAGCAGTACGCCGCGCGCAACGTCGTCTCGTCCGCGCCGATCAACGAACTGATGGCTTCCATCACGCCGACGCCGCTGTCGTTGCTGCATGCGCGCGACCTCAAGTATCGCGACTTCCTTACCGTCGTGCTGATCGGCAAGTCCTCGGTCGAACTGCCCGACAACTGGGTCTACATCCACGATCCCTCCGTGCAGGTGGGCCGCGTGCAGAACTTCCGGTCGTGGTCGCCGGAGATGATCCCGGACGGCGTCTCGACCTGCCTCGGCCTCGAGTATTTCTGCTTCGAAGGCGACGGCCTCTGGTCCGCGGACGACAGGGACCTCGTCGAGCTCGCCAAGCAGGAGATCGACAAGATCGGCCTGATGAAGGCGGCCGACGTCGTCGACGCCTCCGTCGTGCGCCAGCCCAAGGCCTATCCGGTTTATGACGATTCCTACGCCCGCAACGTCGAGGTGATCCGTCTCGAACTGTCCGGCCGCTATCCCGGCCTGCATCTCGTCGGCCGCAACGGCATGCACAAGTACAACAACCAGGACCACGCGATGATGACGGGCATGCTCACCGCCCTCAACATCGTCTCGGGCGAGACCGTCTACAACGTCTGGGAAGTCAACGAAGACGCCGAATACGGCGAGGCCGGCGTGTCCGGCGCCGAGGAGGCGCTCAAGAGCGAGCGGCTCGTTCCGCGCAAGGTCGCCTGATGTCGCTCGACGCAACGGCAGGCGCGCTGAAACCGGCGCGCTTCTCCTATGCCTGGCTGGTCGGCATGGCGATTGACGCTGTCGGCTATGGCGCGGCGAGCGCCGTCGCGCTGGCTGTCGACTGGGGGTCGCTCGTCGTTCTCAACAGCCTGCTGCACGTCGACTATCTTCTGGCCGCCGGCGTTGCGTTCAGCCTGGGCTTGCTGGTCGCCTATTTCCTGAGCGTGCATCTCGTCTTCAAGGGCCGCTCGCGCTATGGCGCGCGCGGCGAGCTTGCCGGTTTCATCGTCACCGGCCTCATCGGCCTCGCGCTCAATCAGGTTCTGATCTTCGCCTTCGTCGCCGGTCTCGCGCTGCCTGTCGCTATCGCCAAGGCGCCGACCGTCGGCATCGTGTTCACGTTCAATTTTCTCTCGCGTCGTCTGCTTCTGTTCACGGGCCGCAGTGCGTGAGCGCGCGCGCCTCCAACGCCGACCTTGCGATAGATAACGACCGCGCCGCGCCTTTCCCCGCGGCGCGTTTCGTTTCCGGCGCGGCGGCCTTGCTGGCGCTCGGCGCCTTCTACGCGCTCGAGCATCCGTTCTCCGGCATCGTCGGCGATTCCAAGATCTACATGGGCCGCGCGCTCGCCGATCTCGATCCGTCCGGCGTCGGACGCGATCTCATGTTCCGTCTCGACGGCCAGTCGCAGTTCAGTCTGTTCACGCCGGTCGCTCGCTGGTTCCTCGGCCATTTCCCGCTTGCGCTCGTCGCCGCGACGATGGCGGCGGCCGGCGGGATTCTCTGGTTCGCCGGCGCGCTCGCCTTCGCGCGGCGGGCGACGCCGGGCAGGGCGCTTGCCGCCGCCGCCGTCGTTTTCGCCGCGCCCGCCGTTTACGGGCCCTACCGTCTGCTTTCCTATGCGGAGGCGCTCGCGGAACCGCGGCCTTATGCGGAAGCGTTCACGATCTTCGCGCTCGCCGCCTTTCTCGGCGGCCGGCTCGTTCCTGCGCTCGTCCTGCTTGCCGTCGCCGCCGCGCTTCATCCGATCATGGCGCTTGCCGGCGTCGCGGCGATCGGCCTTGCGCTTTGCGTGGAAGACCGGCGCTGGCTCCTGCTCGCGCTGGGCGGCGCAGTTGTCCTTGCCGGGGCTGTCGCTCTCGACGCGCCGATGGCGGGACGCCTGCGCGTGTTCGTCGATGCGCAATGGCTGTCGCTTCTGACGGACCGCAACGCCTATCTGTTCCCGCATCTCTGGAAGGCGGACGACTTCATCCTGCCGGCCATCCAGTCCGTCACGATCCTGCTCGCCGCAAGCCGCGCCGAAGGCCGGTTCAAGCGTTTGCTCTACGCGGGCCTCGCGACGGGCGCTGCGGGCGTGTTCATCGCCGCGATCGCCGGCGCCTTCCTGCCGTCGCTGCTCGTCCTGCAAGCGCAAACCTGGCGCATATGGTGGCTTGCCGGCTTTCTTTCGGCCTTCTCGCTCGCCTTCTGCGCCATGCGTCTCGGCGCCGGCGAAGCGCGAGAGAAATTTGCGCTCGCCATGCTCGGTTTCGCGTGGGTCATGGCGAGTCAGGGAGCGATCGTCTTCGTCGCGCTGGCCATCGCGGTTCTTCTCGCGACGCCGCGTTTTTCGCGCAACATCGCAATCTCCGCGAAGATTGCGGACTACACCTGGCTCGGCCTCGCCGCCGCCGTTCTCGTTCCGACGGCGTTCATGCTCGTCAAATGGGCGAACCTGCCCGCGACCGAAGGTTTCGCGCCGGTGTTCACGAAGCGCCTGCTCGCGGTCGTCGGGGACGCGTCGCTACTGGGCGCAATCGCGATCGCCGCCTTCGGCCCGCCACGAGTTTTCGCGAGTCTTCCGCGTCGCGCCATGCTCGCTTGCGCATGCGTCGCCGCCGCGCTCGGCGCGTATCTCTGGTACGATCCGGATTCCTACGCGCGCGAAATCGCAGAGGCGCGCGTACAGCCCGACTTGAAGCGCATGACGCCGCGCGACGGCGAGATCCTGTGGCTGCAGGGATCGCTCGAACCCTGGGTGTGGCTGCGGCGTCCGCATTGGCTCGGCGATATTCAGGGCGCGGGCATCGTCTTCTCGCGCGATCTCGCCACACTCTACAGCGAGCGCGCCAATGCGCTTGCGGCGGCCGCTCTCGACAATGGCGGCCTTGTGCGCCGCTATGCCGATCTGCCGAAGGAATGGTTGGCGAAACTGGACCGCAGGAGCGTGGCGGCCATCTGCGCCCGCAGCGATGCGCCCGCCTATATCGTGGGGCCTGTCGCCAGCGACGCCGCGCTCGACCCGGCGCTCGCGGCCAGATTGTGGCGCCCGCCGGCGCTGCGGCTTGAAATTGCGCTTGCAGGCGACAAGGTCGAAACGACGCGCTTCGAGACTTATGCCGTGGTCGACTGCGCCGGTCTTCGCTGAAACGCGCTTACCTTTTGATCCGGTAGATTGCGTTCGGCTGCGCCTTGATGTCGATCGCCTCGAGCCAGTCGGGGACGCGGCCGGCGATCAATTCGGCGGCGAGCCCCTGCGGCGCGCGCTCCGCCATGATCTGCATTCGTTTCATGGCCGTGCAGGCGACGAGATAATCCGCGCCCGAACCCTGCGCGATCGCTCGCGCGTCCTGCGGGCGCGCCATGAAGGCGTCGATCGACAGGCGGTTGCCCGCATTGTTGCGATGATAGGGCGCGGCGACGACGGAATGATGCGTGAAGGCGAGAAGATGCGCGCCCGCGTCGATGGGCGCGAGCACGAGGCCGGGGCGCGCATCATCGAGCGGCGTCAGCGCGGCGGGGCGCAGGCAGGTCGAGGTGCGGCTGGCTTCCACCGGCGGGTCGGCGGGCAGGGCGACGGCGTAGGCGATCGGCGCGAAGGGCAGGCAGAACAAGGTCGCGAGCGCCGGTTGCAATGGCCCTGCTGCGGCGAGGCGTCGCGCGAGCGCAACAGCGGCGGTCGCCGCCCCGATGGCCGCGAGCGGCGCGACCGAGGAGAAGACGCGCACGGCCCAGAAGGTCATGACGACGCCAATGGCGATCAGGGCCGAAAGCGCGAGCAGGCGTCCGCGTTGCAGGCCTTCTGCGAAAGCCGCCGACGCCAGCGTCGCGGCGAGCGCAAGCGCCAGAGGCGCGCCGAGCGTGAGAGCCGCGCTCGGCTGCGCCGCGCCGAGATCGAGCAGTTTCTGGATTTCCGCGACGTGATCGAGCCAGATCGCGCGCACGACCGGATCGAGCCCGACAAAGGGGTCGCCGAGGCAGGAAGGCGCGACCCCCTTGAGCGCCAGGACTGGAAGCAGCCCGAACGCAAGCGCGCTCGCGAACCGGGAAGCCGCTGTCCCGAGGCGGACGCTCAGCGCGCCGAGCCCGAGCAGGGCGAGCGCGCCGGCAATCCCCCCGACGAGATGCGCGGCGGAATAGGCGTCGCAAGCCGTGTTCGTCCAGCGCTGCGGCCCGATGGTCGCGACGAAGCAGAGCGGCAGCGCGACCAGCAGGCCAAGCGCGAGATGTTTCAGCGCCGGCGCCTGCTCGCCGCCGCGCACGATCCACGCGACGACGGGGATCGCCGCAAGCACGACGAGG